>ERZ773221.32-NODE-32-length-154214-cov-4.666377_pt1 | contig 154214 bp, 151 predicted proteins | sample MGYA00580994_ERZ773221 | MGnify/ENA primary metagenome ERZ773221 (study PRJEB29015, sample SAMEA2737758) | human gut metagenome | biome: human gut; feature: human-associated habitat; material: faeces | place: China | collected 2012 ... | reverse complement strand
ACGATATTAAAAGAAAGGAAACGTGTGATAATTAACTTCCTAATTATCATACAAGTTTTATAAATGAATAATACAGCATGGTGGATAATTATTTTCATCCTTATTTTGCTCATTTTAGCGGCAGGAGAAATTTATCGGGAAACTCATACATTCCGGGTGAGAAAATATAAAGTAAAAACGAAAAAAAACATCGGCATTCAAAACTGTGTAAAAGTGATTTTTTTAAGTGACCTTCATAACTGTGTATACGGAAATAAAAACGATAAATTGTATAAGGCGATTCAGGCAGAAATGCCGGATATGATTTTAATCGGAGGGGATATGCTGGTCGCAAAAGAAGGCAGTTCCGTACAGGAAGCTCTTGAGTTTGTGAAGAAATTACCGCATATTTGTCAGGTGTATTACACAAATGGCAACCATGAACAGAGAATGAAAGAAAATACAGATATATACGGGGATACATACGAACGATACAAAGCAAAGCTGGAAAATTGTGGAGTATGCTTTTTGGAGAATAAAGCCGAAAATATAGAAAAAAACGGTATGAAGTTTAGTATCTATGGCCTGGAACTGGATTCGTCTGTGAATAGAAAATTTAAAAAAGCAGATGTTACGGAGAAAACGGTTGAAGAAAAAATCGGAAAAAAGGGAAAAGATTATTCGATATTGATGGCGCATAACCCGGCATATATGGATGCTTATAAAAAATGGGGAGCCGATTTGATCCTATCCGGACACTTGCATGGAGGATTAGTGCGGTGTCCGGGGATTGGGGCAGTTGTGACGCCGCAGGGGTTTCTCTTTCCGAAATATTCAGGGGAAATGCGCAGAGAAGGAGAACAGACGATAGTTGTAAGTAGAGGACTGGGAAGTCATACGATCAATATTCGTTTGTTTAATATGCCGGAGGTTATCGCAATCGAGGTCTGTGTCCGGTAATAAGGCGGCAAGCTGACGAAGTAAAAAATATATGATCCGGCAGGGAAAACAATGACGGGAAAACGAGGCGGAAAAACGATAAAGACGATAAAAGAAAAACATTGTCAAAAGTAAAAAGCTCCTTTATAATGTAGAGTTGGCGTTAGAAATTTCTGCGATTTTCTTTTGTTGCGGAAATGGTGAACTGGCGAAATGTTAAGCAGCTGTTTAAATGATGGAGATAATTTATGGGAATTCCGGTAAAACTTGAAGTTTTTGAAGGTCCGTTGGATCTTCTGCTTCATTTGATCGATAAAAATAAAATAGATATTTATGATATTCCAATCGTAGAAATTACGAATCAATATATGGAATATATAAGGAATATGCAAAAAGAAGATCTGAATATTATGAGTGAATTCCTTGTTATGGCAGCTACGCTTTTGGATATAAAATGTCGAATGCTGCTTCCGAAAGAGGAAACGGAAGAGGGGGAGGAAGAAGATCCGCGGCGTGAGCTTGTAGAACAGCTTTTACAGTATAAAATGTATAAGTATATGGCGTATGAGCTGAAGGACAGGCAGACGGATGCAGACATGATACTTTATAAAGATCCGACAATACCGGAAGAAGTGAAAGAATATGCAGAACCGGTTGATCTGGATGAACTTCTTGGAGATCTTACATTGAAAAAATTAAATGAGATATTTAAAGAAGTGATGAAAAGGCAGGTTGATAAGATCGATCCGGTTCGGAGCAAGTTCGGAAAAATAGAAAAAGAAGAAGTCACCGTATCAGACAAGTTTATATATATACACGAATACATGCATACACATCATAAGTTCTCCTTCCGACAGCTACTCGAGAAGCAAAAGAGCAAGATGCATATTGTAGTGACATTTCTGGCGGTTTTAGAAATGATGAAGCTGGGAGAAATTCGTGTGGAACAGGAAGAAACATGCGGCGAGATCATGATTGAAAGGGTGGAAGAGGCGTATGGAAATTGAAAAACTTCAAAGTGCGATTGAAGCAATCTTGTTTACGATGGGAGATTCTGTTGAAATAAGTAAACTTGCATTTGCAATCGGACATGATGAAGAAACGACCAAAAAACTTGTTCGGAATATGATGGAGCGTTATGAAAAAGAGGATAGAGGAATCCGTATTATTGAGTTGGAAGATTCTTTTCAGTTATGTACAAAAAAGGAAATGTACGAATATTTAATTCGTGTAGCGAAACAGCCAAAGCGCTATGCTCTTACGGATGTACTCTTAGAAACACTTTCAATCGTTGCCTATAAGCAGCCTGTAACAAAATTAGAAATAGAAAAAATCAGAGGTGTTAAATCGGATCATGCAGTAAATAAACTCGTTGAATATGGATTAATTGAAGAGACGGGAAGATTGGATGCCCCCGGAAGACCTCTTTTGTTTGGAACAACAGAAGAGTTTCTTCGTCGGTTCAGCGTGCAGTCGTTAGATGATCTTCCGATGCTGAATCCGGAGCAGATCGAGCATTTTAAAGAAGAAGCCGAAGATGAAGCACAGTTGAAATTAGATATTTAAAAACAGGTTGAAAAAACAGGGATGGCATAAGCGGTGCACATCCTGTTTTTTTTGCAACAGTGACCGTCTACAATCTCGAAATGTGTTTTTTGTACTGTGGATGATGATAATATTTGTAGGAATAAGCTTGTATGGGAGGGCATATAGATAGAAAGACTATCGGCATAGAAGGTGTTTCGGAATGGAAAGAAAGAAATTTAAAAAGAGATTTAAGATGAATACAAGAAGTATACTGTCATTCATAATGTTGTTTGCGTTATGTCTGTCGGCAGTCTGGAATATTTCATGGGCTGATTGCAGGGCACAAGAGAAAATTATGGATGAAAGTCACAAGAGTATTAAGGTCAAGCCTTCTGATCTATACGCCCGTTCGGCCGTTTTAATGGACGCCGAGACAGGGCGTATTTTGTTTGGAAAAAATAAAGACGAACAGATGCCGATGGCGAGTACGACGAAAATTATGACATGTATTCTGGCGCTTGAAAACGGAAATTTATCTGATAAAGCAGAAGTTAGCAGCGTCGCGTCTGCACAACCGAAAGTAAAGCTTGGAATGACACAAGGGCAGACTTTTTATTTAAAAGATCTTCTCTATTCGCTTATGCTTGAATCGCATAATGATTCAGCCGTCGCAATAGCAGAATGTATTGCGGGAAATGTTGATAAATTTGCGGATATGATGAATAAAAAAGCTTCTCAGTTAGGCTGCAATTCTACATATTTTATTACTCCGAACGGGCTTGACGGACAGGATGAAAACGGAATTCATCATACGACGGCAGAAGAGTTGGCGAGGATAATGAGATATTGCATTATGGAATCTCCGCAAAAGGAAAAATTTTTAGAAATCACACGGGCAGATGCGTATACATTTACCGATTGCAAAGGAGAAAAAAGTTATTCCTGTGTAAATCATAATACATTTTTAAAAATGATGGATGGAGCTCTCAGCGGAAAAACAGGGTTTACGCAAGATGCAGGATATTGTTATGTCGGAGCGCTGCGAAAAGACGGAAAAACATTGATTGTGGCGCTTCTTGCATGTGGATGGCCGAATAATAAAGGGTATAAATGGTCGGATACAAAGAAATTAATGACATACGGAATGGAAAATTATTGTTATAAAGAGATTTCTCCGGATAAGATAGACAGAACAGAAAAAATCTATATAAAAAACGGATATACAGGAGGGTTTCCTAAAAAAGGAAAAGATCTTTTAGAAGTAGAGATCTCAGGGGAATCTAAAAAAATTTTAGTAGGAGCAGATGATAAAGATGAGATAGAAATAAAAATTAAGAAGGAAATTTGTGCTCCGATAAAAAAGGGAACTGTAATAGGAGAGATTGTTTATCGTGTAAATGGAGAGCGGATCATATCATATGAGGTTGTTGCGGGAAAAACAGTAAAAGAAAGAACACTTTGGATATGTGCAGAATATCTACGAAGAAAATTTCTTCTGTAAAGTATGAAAATACGAAACATTAAAAAAAATCAATATAAATGATTAAATTTGTCACTAGAATGAGTAAATATAATGTGATAGTATGTGAATGATAAAAAAAAGCAATATCATTGATATAATATAAGGAGAACTGTAATGATGACAACGAGAGAAAATTGGAAAAAATATGAAAAAACTTATTTTATGCCTCCGACACCTTGTTACGACTGGGTAAAAAAAGATTGTGTTGATAAGGCGCCGATCTGGTGCAGCGTAGATCTTAGAGACGGAAATCAGGCGTTGATCGAACCGATGAGTCTTGATGAGAAATTGGAGTTTTTTCAGCTTCTCGTTGACGTTGGTTTTAAGGTGATCGAAGTTGGTTTTCCGGCGGCGTCTGAGACAGAATATCAGTTTATCAGAGCATTGATCGAGCAAAATATGATTCCGGATGACGTTACGATCCAGGTTCTTACTCAAGCGAGAGAACATATTATCAAAAGAACATTTGAAGCTGTGCAGGGCGCGCCTCATGCGATCATACATGTATACAATTCTACTTCTGTTGCACAGAGAGAACAAGTATTTAAAAAGAGTAAAGAAGAGATTAAGCAAATTGCGGTCGATGGTGCGAAATTGTTGAAAAAACTGGCAAAAGAGACGACCGGTAATTTTACATTTGAATATAGTCCGGAAAGTTTTCAGGGAACAGAAGTTGACTACGCACTTGAAGTGTGTAATGCTGTTTTGGATATATGGGAGCCGACTTCAGATAATAAGGCAATCATCAACCTGCCGACCACAGTAGAAAATGCAATGCCTCATGTTTTCGCAAGTCAGGTAGAGTACTTTAATAAATATCTCCTTCACAGAGAAAATGTATTACTGTCCTTGCATCCTCATAACGACAGAGGATCAGGTATCAGTGATGCGGAGCTCGGTATTTTGGCAGGAGCAGATAGGATTGAAGGAACATTGTTCGGCAATGGAGAAAGAACCGGAAATGTTGATATTATTACATTGGCAATGAATATGTTTTCTCAAGGTGTAGATCCTGAATTAGATTTTTCAAATATGAGTGATATATGTGAAGTGTATGAACGAGTGACGCGTATGCATGTCTCTCCAAGACAGCCTTATGCAGGAGAACTTGTATTTACGGCTTTTTCCGGATCTCATCAAGACGCGATCGCAAAAGGTATGGCATGGAGAGAAGATCGGCAGTGTGATAAGTGGAACGTGCCGTATTTACCGATCGATCCGCAGGATGTCGGAAGACGGTATGATTCTGACGTTATAAGAATCAATAGTCAGTCAGGCAAGGGCGGCGTGAACTATATCTTGAAACAGAGCTTTGGAATCAGCCTGCCGGAGAAGATGAAAGAAGAAGTCGGTTATCTTGTCAAAGACGTTTCCGACAAAGCGCATAAAGAACTTACGCCGGACTGGGTATATCATATTTTTGAAGATAACTATATTACGGCAAAGACGATTTTTACAGTTGATGAATGTCATTTCAAACAGGAAAACGGAATGGTGGCTGATGCGGTGATCCATCATAACGGTAATGACCGAAGAATTGTGGGTGTAGGAAACGGTCGGTTAGATGCGGTGAGCAATGCGATAAAACATTATTTTGATGTGGATTATCAGTTGGCATTTTATGAAGAGCATTCCTTGACAAAAGGCTCTTCTTCGAGAGCTGTCGCTTATGTCGGCATAATATACAATAAAAAGAAATACTGGGGAGTCGGAATAGATGCGGATATTATAAAAGCGTCGATAGAAGCGCTTGTAGTTGCTGTAAATAAATTGAGTGAAATTGTGGATGGCGGAAAAGATGAAAGACTGCTGGAGATTACAAATTATATTTATGCAAATTATAAAAATGTGACATTAGAAGATCTTTCGGAAAAATTCTTTCTGTCAAAACCATATTTGTCAAAATATATTAAAGAAAAGTCAGGCATGACATTCGGCGATATTCTCAAACAGATCCGAATGAAAAAAGCGCGTGCAATGCTTAGAAGCGGGAATGCCACTGTAGAAAGCATTGCAGAGATGGTCGGGTATCAGAATGTAGAACATTTCAATCGAGTGTTCAAAAAAATGTATCATACAACACCGGTACAATATCGGAATAAAAAGTAAAATGATAAAAACAGCATGATAGCAGGGGATAGGAGGAACTATCGCTTTGGTGACTAATAAATCTCAAAGCGATAGTTCCTTTTGTGTAATTATAAATATTTTTGAAAATAAAGGATTGTTTATGATGCACAAAAAAATAAGAAATAAAGATTATTATATATTTATATTGACAGAAATATGCGGGGGGGGGGTATACTTATGCTGACATTATGTAAACATTGTGCGTTTTTGAAAAAAGAAAAAATAAGTGTTTTATATATAATACTTTAAGCAATGTTTACGAAGTTAAATTTATGAAATAAACGGGTGGGAAGAAGGAGGAAAAAAGAATGAAAATGAAAAGAGTTCTGGCGTGTGCTTTATCAGCGGCCATGATTGTGACATTCGTGTCATTTGGCAATATGGGAGTTGGAATGGTACATGCTGCTGTAGATATCGAGAACGAGTCTGTAACTGTAGAAGAAAAAGTTTTAAAGGAGATTGAGTCAGAAGTTCTGAAGGCAAATGCAAAAGCAAATTCGGAGCAGAAACCGGCAGCTTGGGATAATGATGGTGAAGCTGGGTGGGCATTTGATGATGAGAATCATTGGTGGCATTCTAGATATCAGGGAAATCCTGTAGAAGGGGAAGTAAACAGTGGATTAGTAAGCGCAAGCAATCCTATTTGGATTCAGACAGGATTTGGAGAAGCAAAAAAAATTAAGAAAATAACTTATCTGTCAAGAGACAATGGTATGGGTTCTATTAATGCATATAAGGTTCAATATGCCAATGTTCAGCAGGGCGAACCGAGAGATGATGATTTTCATGATATTGCAGGTGCGGCCGGAAATTTGCAGAATGCTCGTACTGCACAGGAGATTGTATTTAACGAAGCAGTAACCGCAACGCATATCCGTCTTGTTGCAACATCGATTTATGCGAATGGCGGACAACAGTATGTGGCGGCAAAGCGCATTCGTGTGTTTGAAGAAACTGAGGGAACAGAAGGAGTAACTTATAATTTCTATAAAGAATCAGATTTTTGGGATTATGAAGTTGCATATGGCAATTTGGCTGATCAGACAGAGAATGCAGATAGATGGCATTATCAGATTAAGAAGCCTTCAGAAGGAGGGTGGATTGATATTCCGGCAAATGCATTAAAAACAAAAGATAACGGTGAAAAAAGCTGGATGAATGATGATAAGGGCTTGGATGGCACATATTATTACGCAAAGCTGAATAAGGATGAAATTACATCTACATTTCAAGGTGAGGCGTATACAGCAGTAGCATATGCGTGGAAAGCTCCAAAGAATGGTTATTTTAAGATGACATTGGAAAGTCCGATAACACAGGCAAGCAGTCCGGCACCGAGTTTCTTTGTCTGCCACTCAAGTGATAATCAGGATGGCAAAGATTTATTCCGTAATATCGTTGGTGCAAATAGTACAATTACAAGTAAAATTGCAAGAGTCCACACAGGAGAATGGCTTCGTTTAGGAGCAACTACAAAGAATGCATGGGCAAGTGGTTTGAAACCGGTAGTGATGGAAGTTACTGCAAAAGATTATGCAGTTCAGTATTTAGAAGAAGTAAGTGGTATTGAAGAAGGGAACAGTTATACAGAAGCTTCCAAACAGGCAGTTAAAGAGGCACGATCAGCATTACAAGAAGCGATTCTGCCGGAAGTTCCGGATATGGTAGTTGTTGAGCAGAAGATTACAGCGTTAGAACAGGCGATTGCAGGATTGCAAGAGTATGTTCCGGTAACAGAAGTTACATTAAATGTAACTGAGGCCAATTTGAAAGTCGGTGAGACAGTACAATTAACGGCTATAGTTGCACCGGATAATGCTAGCCAAGAAGTTCTCTGGGTATCTGATGCAGAGGGTATCGCTTCTGTTGATAGTGCAACTGGATTAGTTACAGCTAATAGTGCGGGAACGGCGATTATTACAGCAACTTCCACAATGAATCCGGAAAAGAAAGCACAATGTACAGTTGTTGTTACTCGTGATGATACAGCATTAGATGTAGCAATCAAAGCAGCAGAAGAGAAAATACGGGAAGAGAATTTTGAAAATAAATATACAGAAGCTTCAAAAACAGCTCTTAGAGAAAATTTGGAGAATGCGAAACTTGCGAAAGAGAACGCGAACCTTTCTGTGGAAGATGTGAAATTAGTTGTTGATGCATTAAATGCTTCAATCGAAGAATTACAATTAAAAGCAGTAGTTACAATCAATAATAACGATCAGATAGAAACAAAATACTGTGAAATCGGAGAACAGGTGAGAGTTGTTGCACAGACTGTGAAAGACAAGAAGTTCTCACACTGGACATTCAATGGAACTCCTATCTGTTATTCGAGTCCGTATACTTTCACAGTATATGGAGATACAACGATAGAAGCGGTTTATGTAGATGCTGGAGAAGAAGTAACTCCGCAGGCAGCTATGTTGTGCAGCGTGTCATACAATAAATCTACGCAGACTATTAAATATACGGCAAAACGTTCAGTACCTGAAGGATGTAAGATTGTAAAACATGGAATGATTTTAACAAGCAAACCAGCATGGGAAGCCTTGTATAAAGATAATCAAGAAGCGTTTAAGCTGGAAGCAGACAGAATTATTACTAAAGTAGCAACGACCACAGGTTTAGCAGGAAATTATTCTGTTAGTGTAAAATGCACAAAGCCGAATATTTGGTATGCAAAAGGTTATGTTGTATACACGGATAAGAACGGTGAGGAACAGACTGTATATAGTGATGTTGTGAGCTATGAAGTAAAATAATAAAATTAAGAGGAGAAGAGAAAGATGAAAAGAGCATTTTTAGAGCCGGGGATGGAAGTTATTAAATTTCAGGATGAGGATATCATTACAACTTCTGTTATAGAAGATAACGAAGATGGTGGGACTATCGAGGGTGAGGATCCGTAAAGTAACATTTCTGGCAGAAGTAATGTGGGGTATCGTACGAGATGCGATACCCTTGCTTTTTATCATTATATATTGATTGAATTTTATGTTTTTTGAACAGAAAAAAAGATATATCTGTTGTATTGGGATCTGAATAAAATTAAGATAGAAAAGTAAGCATATGAGGCAATGAATTTATGCGTAATACATCTTTGGAAGAAGAACTTCGATCGGGGAAAGCTTGTGTCTCCACAACGGTTGGAGACAGCATGGAACCGATGCTGCGTAATCGAAAGGATACAATTATTATAGAACCGGTTCATGGAAGACTGAAGCGATATGACCTTCCACTTTATCGAAGACCGGACGGGAAATATGTACTGCATCGTATTCTGCATGTGAAGAAGAATGGGTATGTTATCTGTGGGGACAATCGTTGGTGGAAAGAGAATGTGCCGGATGAATGGATAGTCGGTGTAGTGACAGAGTTTTATCGTAGAGAAGAGCATATATATATAACAGATCGGAAGTATCGTCTGTATGTTCATTTATGGTGCGACTTCTTTTGGATTCGTGTGTTGATCCTTCGAGTGAAACATATTTTACAGCGAATAAAGAAGAAATGAATACAGGAAAAAAGTAAGAAAAAGTAGGTTTGCGAGAATAGAGAGTCTTGTCGAACCTTTCTTTTTTTTGTATACTTTAGTAGATTATAAATTATGAGAGAGTGTGAAAAGTAGCAGGGAAGGGAAATGATATGAAGAAGAAAACACTGCTTATTAAAACAGCAGATTTATGTATCCGAATTCATTATAAATATCCGTATATTGAACAACAATGTGAAACATGGAGGGTGAATGAAGGATACGAACCGGATATTGAAGTGTCTGTTACAGATGAAGAAATTGAAACGGAATACGCGGGGTATCGTGCAGAAAGCGTGAGCAGAGCTTTGTGTGAGAGTACATGTATTTACCGTGCGATCGCAAGAAAGCTGATTGCCTTTCAGGCATTTGTTATGCACGGCGCCGTATTGGAGTTAGACGGAAAAGCGTATGTATTTACCGCGAAGAGCGGAGTCGGAAAGACAACACATACGAAGCTGTGGGTCGAGTATTTTGAAGGCAGAGCAAGTTATATTAACGGGGATAAGCCGATCATCAGATGTAAAGACGGCGTATGGTATGCATATGGCACACCGTGGATGGGAAAAGAAAAGTTTGGAAGTCAAAGTTCTGCGCCGATTCAGGCAGTTTGCTTTATTGAACGGGGAGAAGAAAATAAGATTCAAAAGATTGCTGATAAGGAAGTTATAGACAGAGTGTTTCATCAACTGTTTTTCCCTGAAGATCCTGAGACGTTGATCGAGTTCATGGGATTGGCAGACGATTTTGTTCAAAAGCTTCCGTTTTTTGTATTAAAGTGCAATATTTCAGCAGAAGCTGTACGGGTGGCTTATGAGACTTTGAGTAAAGTATAAGTTTGAAGAAACACAATTAAGGCGATAAAAAAGAAATAAAATCAGGAGAATACGAAGATGAAAATAAAAGAAGGATTTATCAAACGTCAGGTAGGAGAACGCGTCGTAGTCGTTCCAATTGGAGAAGCGGCAAAAAACTTTCATGGTATGATCAACCTTAATGAGACAGGCGGAGAATTGTGGGATCTTCTGAAAGAAAATACAGATGAGGATAAGTTGTTAGAGTCCATGCTGGAGATTTATGAGATTGAACCTGAGCAGGCGCAAAAAAGCATGAAAACTTTTCTGAGAAAATTAAGAGAGGCGGGGGTTTTGGAGGAATAAAGAGAAAGCCTTGCAGTAAGTTTTAATTGAAATCTTATAGATGTTAGTATATACTAAAATAGGCAGAAATTTTGGTTTATTTAAACAAATTTATTTATATGGAGGGCTAAAATATGAGCTACAATGCAACAGGAAACTCAGCGGGCAGAAGAATTGCTACATTGCTTGATGAGGGAAGCTTTGTTGAGATCGGCGGCGCAGTTACTGCCAGAAGCACAGATTTCAACTTGCAGGAAAAAGAAACTCCGGCTGATGGTGTTATTACCGGTTATGGAGTGATTGACGGCAATCTTGTGTATGTGTACAGTCAGGATGCCGCAGTGCTCAACGGAGCGATTGGAGAGATGCATGCAAAGAAGATCGCAAATATCTATGATATGGCGATGAAGATGGGAGCTCCTGTCATCGGTCTTATCGATTGTGCCGGATTGAGACTTCAGGAAGCTACGGATGCTTTAGAAGCTTTTGGAAGTGTTTACTACAAGCAGGCAATGGCATCGGGAGTTGTTCCGCAGATTGCGGCGATTTTCGGTATGTGCGGCGGCGGACTTGCAGTTGTTCCGGGACTTGCTGACTTTACATTCATGGAAGAAAAAAGCGGAAAGCTTTTTGTAAATTCTCCGAATGCGCTTGCAGGAAACGAGATTTCAAGATGTGATACTTCCGCTGCAAAATACCAGAGTGAGACGGCAGGTCTTGTCGACGGTATCGGAACAGAAGCGGATATTTTAAATGAAATTCGTTCTTTGATCTGCATGATCCCGGCAAATAATGAAGATGATCTGTCCTATGAAGAATGTATGGACGATCTGAATCGTATTTGTCCGGATGTTGAAAATGCGGCAGCCGATACTGCAATCGTTCTTTCACAGATTGCAGATGATCAGATTTTTACAGAGATGAAGAAAGATTACGCAAAAGAAATGGTGACAGGGTTTATTCGTCTGAACGGTATGACGGTCGGGGCTGTTGCGAATCGTACAAAAGTTTACGCAGAAGACGGAACAGAGGCAGCATCATTTGATTGTGCACTTACAGTGGATGGCTGTAAGAAAGCGGTTGACTTTGTGAATTTCTGTGATGCATTCTCGATTCCGGTGCTCACATTGACAAATGTAGAAGGATTTTCAGCTACGCTCGACTCTGAAAAAGATATGGCAAGAGCTGTGGCAAGAATGACTTATGCGTTTGCTGAGGCAACAGTGCCGAAAGTGAATGTAATTATAGGAAATGCTTATGGAAGCGCATACATCGCGATGAACAGCAAATCAATCGGTGCGGACATGGTATATGCATGGGAAAATGCAAAGATCGGTATGATGGATGCAAACCTTGCGGCTCGTATCATGTATGATGACGCGGACATGGAAACACAAAAAGAGAAAGCGGCAGAATATGAAAAAATCCAATCCAGTGCTAAATCAGCGGCTCGCAGAGGATATGTTGATGCGATCATCACGCCTGCCGATACGAGAAAATATGTGATCGGCGCATTTGAGATGCTGTTTACAAAGAGAGAGGATCGTCCGAATAAGAAACACGGTACGGTTTAGTGAGGTGAGGCGAAGTGAAGAAAAAAATCAGTTTATTAGGGCTTATCCTCATTCTTGTTTTTAGTTTTTCGGGATGCGGAAAGTCTGATGATACAGTAGAATATGATCAGGAACAGCTTGAGCAGTATGCCGATTTTATAGTTCAGAATTTCAGTATGATGGGAGAGGCGGATTTTCAGAACTTTTCCGATATGTCTGATCTTGAACTTGAAATGACTCTTCTTCAGGCAGGCGTACCTGTAACAGGAGAAAATTTCCTGACGATGATGGGGGCGTGGGATGCCGGAGAACAAGAATGCGGAGAGTTTGTCGGCTTAAAAGACGGTTATACAATGGAAACAACAAATGAAGGCGCACTTCTGACTGTTGAAGGAGATTTTGCGGAAAGAGACGGAGCGCTTGAATTTGCGTTTGATAAGAAAGGAAATATCGAGAGTCTGACGATCGGAGCACATTACAGTACGGCGGAGATTTTGAAAAAAGCAGGACTTAATACGATTCTCGGAATGGGAACGGTTTTTGTTGTATTGATCTTTATTTCATTTATTATTTCACTGTTTAAATTTATTCCGGCGCTTGAACAGAAGTTTAAAAAGAGTGCAAAAACAGAGATTGTAAATGAAAAACCAACGGCAGCTTTGAAAACGGAGATGCCGGAAGTGTCGGAAGATGTTACGGAGGATACAGAGCTTGCAGCGGTAATTGCGGCGGCAATCGCGGCATCTGAAGGAACATCGGCAGACGGATTTATCGTTCGTTCTATAAAGAGAAGAAAATCAAATAAATGGAATTAAAGAAAAGGAGATAAGAAAATGAAAAATTATACAATTACAGTAAATGGGAATGTATATGATGTAACAGTGGAAGAAAAAGGCGCAGGCGCTGTTCCGGCTTTGAAACCGGCTCCGAAAGCAGCTCCGGCTCCGAAAGCGGCACCTGCTCCAGTGGCAAAAGCAGCGGGCGCAGGAAACATTCAGGTGAAAGCAGGCGCGGCAGGAAAAGTATTCCAGATCCCGACAAGCGTAGGTCAGAGTGTTCAACAGGGTGATACAGTGATCGTGATCGAGGCAATGAAGATGGAAATTCCGGTTGTTGCACCGGAAGCGGGAACGATCGCAAGTATTGATGTGGCTGTAGGAGATGCGATAGAATCAGGAGCAGTATTAGCTACGTTAAATTAGTTACTGACGGAGGTTTTTAACAAATGGAATATATTTCAAATACACTGGGAAACCTCATTGAACAGACAGCGTTTATGAATCTTACGGTCGGAAACCTGATCATGATCGCAGTTGCGTGTGTGTTTCTCTATTTAGCAATCAGACACGGCTTTGAGCCGCTTCTGCTTGTACCGATTGCTTTCGGTATGCTGCTTGTAAATATCTATCCTGATATTATGCTTCATGCCGAGGACTCAGCGAATGGTACGGGTGGATTACTTTATTACTTCTATGTCCTTGACGAGTGGTCGATCCTTCCGTCTTTGATCTTCCTCGGTGTAGGAGCAATGACGGATTTCGGACCTTTGATCGCGAACCCGAAAAGTTTCCTTCTCGGAGCTGCCGCTCAGTTTGGTATCTTTGCTGCATATTTAGGCGCTATGGCAATGGGATTTTCAGATAAAGCTGCCGCAGCGATCTCCATTATCGGAGGAGCTGACGGACCGACATCTATTTTCCTTGCCGGAAAACTGCAACAGACAGCGATTCTCGGACCGATCGCGGTAGCGGCATATTCTTATATGTCACTTGTACCGATCATCCAGCCGCCGATCATGAAACTTCTTACGACGGAGAAAGAACGTAAGATCAAGATGGAGCAGCTTCGTCCGGTATCAAAATTAGAGAGAATTCTTTTCCCGATCATTGTAACGATCGTTGTTTGTACGATTCTTCCGACGACAGCTCCTCTTGTAGGTATGCTTATGCTCGGAAACTTGTTTAAAGAGTCCGGTGTTGTAAGACAGCTTACAGAGACCGCTTCTAATGCGTTGATGTATATCGTTGTAATTTTGCTCGGAACATCTGTGGGAGCGACAACAAGCGCTGAGGCGTTCTTGAATTGGGATACTTTAAAAATCGTTGCTCTCGGACTGATTGCATTTGCGTTCGGTACAGCGGCGGGAGTGTTGTTCGGTAAAATCATGTGCTGGGCAACGAAAGGAAAAGTCAATCCGCTGATTGGGTCTGCGGGCGTATCTGCAGTTCCTATGGCGGCGCGTGTTTCACAGAAAGTGGGAGCCGAGGCTGATCCGACTAACTTCTTATTGATGCATGCGATGGGTCCGAATGTCGCGGGTGTTATCGGTACTGCGGTTGCAGCCGGAACATTTATGGCAATCTTTGGCGTTAAGTAATTGATGGAGGAAAAATAAATGGCAGAAATTGAAAAAAAACCGGTTAAAATAGTAGAAACGATTCTGCGTGACGCGCATCAGTCATTGATCGCTACAAGAATGACTACAGAACAGATGCTTCCGATCATTGAAAAGATGGATCAGGTCGGTTATCATGCAGTTGAATGCTGGGGAGGAGCTACGTTTGATGCGTCTTTGCGCTTCCTGAAAGAAGATCCATGGGAGAGGCTTCGTAAATTCCGTGACGGATTTAAAAATACAAAACTTCAGATGCTGTTCCGCGGACAAAATATTCTGGGGTATCGCCCGTACGCAGATGATGTAGTAGAATACTTTGTACAAAAATCAGCGGCAAATGGAATTGATATTATCCGAATTTTTGATTGTCTGAATGATATCAGAAACTTGAAGACAGCAGTGACGGCCGCAAATAAAGAAAAAGCACATGCACAGGTAGCGATGTCTTATACACTTGGCGATGCGTATACTCTTGATTACTGGGTGGATCTTGCAAAGAGAATCGAAGATATGGGAGCGAATTCTATTTGCGTTAAAGATATGGCAGGACTTCTTGTTCCGTATGAAGCGACAGAACTTGTCACAGCGCTGAAAGAGGCAGTAAATATCCCGATTGAAATGCATACACATTATACATCGGGAGTTGCTTCGATGACTTATATGAAATCTGTAGAGGCAGGAGCTGATATCATTGACACCGCAATGTCTCCGTTTGCTCTCGGAACGTCGCAGCCGGCAACGGAAGTGATGGTGGAAACGTTCAAAGGTACGCCGTATGATACTGGATTAGATCAGAAACTGTTATCTGAGATTGCGGATTATTTCCGTCCGATCAGAGATGAAGCGCTTGAAAGCGGACTGCTTAATCCGAAAAACCTCGGAGTTAATATTAAGACTTTATTATATCAGGTTCCGGGAGGAATGCTTTCTAATCTGACATCTCAGTTAAAAGAACAGGGAGCGGAAGAAAAATTCTATGAAGTGCTTGAGGAAGTACCACGCGTGCGTAAAGATCTTGGCGAGCCGCCGCTTGTTACTCCGTCTTCTCAGATTGTCGGAACACAGGCTGTATTTAATGTTCTGATGGGTGAGAGATATAAGATGGCGACAAAAGAGACAAAAGATATTCTTGCAGGAAAATATGGCGCGACTGTAAAACCGGTTGACGCTCAGCTTCAGAAAAAGATTTTAGGTGAGAATGCAGAGATCATCACATGTCGTCCGGCAGATTTGATCCCGAATGAGCTCGATACACTTCGCAAAGAGTGCGAGCAGTGGATACAGCAGGATGAAGATGTTCTTACGTATGCATTATTCCCGCAGGTTGCCGTTGATTTCTTTAAATACAGACAGGCACAGCAGACAAAAGTTGACGCTGCAGTAGCAGATACTAAGAACGGAGCATATCCGGTATAGATAAAAGGAATAGTGACAGGATCGAACGATTGAATTTATTCAGGAGATCGATCCTGTTTTATTTGTACTCTTTTTCGTTTAGTGGTATCATAAAAAGGAATTTTGAGAAGCGGGAGGTCTTGAATGAAATATTCGGGAAGCATTTCAGATAGAATTAAGGCTCTTAGAGCCGAGATGAGACGGGAAAAGATAGATCTTTATATTATTCCGTCAACAGATTATCATAACAGTGAATATATAGGTGAATATTTTAAGGAACGTCAATATATGACCGGATTTACAGGCTCTGCTGGAACTGTGGTGTTTACAGAGGAGAAAGCGGGGCTTTGGACAGACGGGCGCTATTTTATACAGGCAGAACAAGAACTGCAGGGCAGTGAGATCATCCTTTTTAAAGCAGGGGAGCCGGGCTGCCCGGAAATCGAAGAATTTATACGGACAGAATTGCCGGAAGGCGGAAAGATCGGATTTGATGGCCGTACGATTCGGGTAGAACAAGGAAAAGAATTTGAAAAGATTGCCGAAGAAAAATGCGGAGCGCTGTCTTATCTTTCGGATCTTGTCGATGTTGTCTGGAAAGACAGACCGCCTTTGCCGACGGAAAAAGCGTTCTTTTTGGATGAATTTTACTCGGGAGAAACAGCAGCTTCTAAGTTGGAAAGAGTAAGGTGTAAGATGGATGAATCAGGAGCTGATGTACATCTGTTATCAAGTCTTGATGATATTGCGTGGCTATTAAACATCAGAGGAAACGATATCTTGTGTTGTCCTCTTGTTTTGGCATATTTAATAATCTATAAGGATCATGTTGAATTGTTTGCAGATGAAGAAAAGTTCTCCGATGATATGAAGCGGGAATTTGCGAAAAATCATGTTGCTCTAAGACCATATACAGAAATCGAAAATGCGGTCGGAAAACTAAGCGGCAGGAAGAAAATGCTGATAGATCCCGAGCGTCTTAGCTATGCTTTATATAAATTGATACCGGATGAAACTGAAATGATAGAGAAAGAGAATCCGGAAATCATAATGAAATCTGTAAAAAATGATATTGAAACAGAGCATATTCGCAGGGCGCATTTAAAGGATGCGGCTGCACATACAAAATTTATATATTGGCTGAAAGAAAATATCGGGAAAACAGAGATTACCGAACGGTCAGCTTCCGCTCGTTTAGAAGAGTTTAGAAAAGAGCAGGATGGATATTTAGGACCAAGTTTTGAACCAATCAGCGCATACTACGAACATGGAGCGATTGTCCATTACAGTGCATCGAAGGAAAGCGACGCACGATTAGAAAAGGGGCATTTTCTTTTAACAGATACCGGAGGACATTATAAGGATGGATCGACTGATATTACAAGAACCGTGGCTTTAGGTGAAGTGAGTTATCAGGAAAAAGAAGATTTCACTCTTGTTTTGCGTTCGATGCTCAGACTTATGAACGCTGTGTTTTTGGAAGGGTGCAGCGGTGCGAATTTAGACTGTCTTGCAAGAGAAGTGTTTTGGAAGGAAAGGCTGAATTTTAATCATGGCACGGGTCATGGGGTTGGATATCTTTTGAATATTCACGAGCCTCCGATTAATTTCAGATGGAAGGAAGGCAAAAATGCTGCGCCGGCTCTTCAAAAAAATATGATAATTACAGATGAACCGGGGATTTACAGAGCAGGCCGACATGGCGTCAGAATTGAAAATGATCTTCTTGTCGTAGAAGATACGCAGAACGAGTTCGGAAAGTTTTTGAAATTTGAGCCGCTTACCTATGTTCCGATTGATCTTGATGCAATTCTCCATGAAAAAATGAGTGATGAAGAAAAAAAGATGCTGAACGAATATCATGCTGCCGTTTATGAAAAAGTCGGAATGTATTTAGAGGAGAACGAGCGAGAGTGGCTGAAGCGATATACAAGACCGATATAAATTATGCACATCTGCAAATCGGACAATGACAGTAAAGAAAAAATAAGATATAATCAGTTGGTGATAATTGAGAAAAAGTAGGAAACAAAAATGGGACAAAATGAAACAACGACAAATGAACTTTTATTAAGAATTAAAGAAAAATATAAAAAAATGAGTAAAGGACAGCGGCGTCTTGCAGATTATGTATGCAATGATTACGACAAAGCGGTTTTTTTGACGGCTGCCAAATTAGGAGAGATCGTCGGGGTCAGTGAGTCAACTGTAGTGCGATTCGCTACACAGCTTGGCTATAAAGGATATCCGGGATTTCAAAAGGCATTAGAAGAACTTGTCCGTAATAAGCTGAATTCGATCCAGAGGATGGAAGTGACGTATGGAAGAATCAGCCAAAGTGAAATACTGGAAACTGTTCTTCAATCCGATATAGATAAGATTAAGATGACTCTTGCAGATATCGACCATAAAGCATTTGATCTTGCGATTGACACGCTCCTGAATGCGAGGAGAGTTTATGTAATAGGGATCAGAAGCTGCGCTCCGTTAGCATCATTTTTAGGATTTTACTTAAATCTTGTTTGTGATAACGTATCTGTTGTCGATGTAAACAGTTCCAGTGAAATATTTGAACAGTTGATCAGAATTAACGAACATGATGTTATCATAGGGATCAGTTTTCCGAGATATTCTATGCGGACATTAAAAGCATTGGAGTTTGCAAGTAACCGAAAGGCAAAAGTGATCACTTTAACGGACAGCGTCCATTCGCCTATGAATCTGTATTCATCGTGCAATCTGATTGCAAGAAGTGATATGGCGTCGATCGTAGACTCTCTTGTAGCGCCGTTAAGCGTAGTGAATGCTCTCGTAGTGGCGCTTTGCATGAAGAGACAAAAAGAAGTTGTATCAACACTTGAGACGTTAGAGGAAATATGGGGAGAATATGAAGTGTACAGCAGAGATGAATTAGATCCTATGAAACGTTCGTTTTTCCCGGATGAAACGGCAGGAGGAAAAGATGAGTAAAGTGATAGTTGTCGGAGGCGGAGCCGCAGGAATGATGGCGGCTGTATTTGCCGCCGAAAACGGGCATCATGTTCAGATTTATGAGAAAAATGACAGATTGGGCAGGAAATTATTTATAACGGGAAAGGGACGCTGTAATATTACAAATGCATCGGATGTTGAAGAATTATTTCAGGCGGTAGTCAGTAACCCAAAGTTTTTATATAGTGCATTTTACAGTTTTACGAATGAACAGGTGATCGACTTTTTTGAAAATCTCGGTGTGAAGACGAAGGTTGAAAGAGGAAACAGAGTCTTTCCTGTTTCCGATCATTCGTCGGATATAATCGGGGCGCTTCAAAGAGAACTGCACCGTCTCGGCGTTCAGATATCTCTTTGTACGGAAGTGGAAAAAATATGTGTAGAAAACGAGAAAATAACAGGAATCATTATTTCTGATGATTCCCAAAAACAAAAGCAGCATTTTGTTGACGCAGATGCGGTGATCATAGCGACTGGAGGGATTTCTTATCCTGCTACAGGATCGACAGGAGACGGATACCGATTTGCAAAAACATGCGGGCATAAGGTTACCGAACTTTTTCCGGCTCTCGTTCCGATGGAAGTAAAAGAATGGTATGCAAAACAGCTTCAGGGTCTGTCGCTTCGGAACGTATGTATCCGTGTGACCGACGGAAAAAGGAAATTATATGAAGAATTCGGAGAGATGCTGTTTACCCATTATGGAGTGACAGGTCCGGTTATTTTAAGCGCTAGCAGTATTGTAGGAAAAAGGCTGAAAGAAAAAGAGCTGACTTTACATATCGACTTAAAACCGGCGCTTACAGAAGAACAACTCGACAAACGGATTCTCAGAGAGTTCGATGCGAATCATAACAAACAGTTTAAAAATGCAGTCGATAGTTTGTTTCCGGCAAAACTAAAACCTGTTATGACAGAACTTTCAGGTATTGCGGAAGAAAAGAAAGTAAATGAGATTACAAAAGAAGAAAGAATGCGGTTTGTACGTCTGATCAAAGATTTTAAAATGACGCTTACAAGTTTAAGAAGCTATAGCGAGGCGATCATTACAAAAGGCGGAGTAAGCGTAAAAGAGATCCATCCGGGAACAATGGAGTCAAAGTTTGTTAAAAATTTATATTTTTCGGGAGAAGTTTTGGATCTTGATGCTCTTACAGGAGGTTATAATCTTCAGATTGCATGGTCTACGGCATATCTTGCGGGAATGAATGCCGGAAGAGAAGAATAAAAGAAAAAGCAGTAAGAAAGGGGAAAGAAAATGGGATATAATGTGGCGGTGGACGGCCCGGCAGGAGCCGGAAAAAGTACGATAGCAAAACTGGTGGCGAAAGAAAAAGGATATATATATGTAGATACAGGAGCAATGTATAGAGGATTGGCGATCCATTTTCTGAAAAAAGGAATTTCGCCGGAAGACAAAGAGGCTGTTGCAAAAGCGTGCATAGATGCAGATGTAAGTATTGTGTACGAAAACGGAGTACAGCAGGTTTATTTAAACGGTGAAAATATTACAGGCATGCTTCGTACAGAAGAAGTTGGAAATATGGCGTCAAAAACGTCGGCTATCCCGGCGGTTAGGGAAAAGCTTTTAGAATTGCAGAAAACGCTGGCACGCGAAAAAGATGTGATCATGGACGGACGGGATATCGGAACAAATATTCTTCCGAATGCAGATGTGAAAATCTATCTGACTGCCAGCGTAGAAACAAGAGCAAAACGTAGATATGATGAGCTTGCGTCAAAAGGGGAATCATGTGACTTTGACGAGATTGCACGGGATATCAAGGAAAGAGATGAACGTGACATGACAAGAGAAATTGCACCGTTGAAAAAAGCAGAGGATGCGATCTTAGTAGACAGTTCGGATATGACGATTGATGAAGTGGTAAGTAAAATATGCAGCTTCTGTAATTAGTGAGAGGAAAATACAGTGAAAGTGATAAAAGCAAAGACTGCCGGATTTTGTTTCGGAGTAAAGCGGGCGGTTGACACGGTATATAAGCAGGTAGATACAAAGTGTGGACAGATTTATACGTATGGTCCGATTATCCACAATGAAGAAGTTATCAAAGATATGAGGGATAAAGGGGTTATCGTACTACGTTCTGAAGAAGATTTGGATATGATCAGTCAAGGTACGGTCATTATCCGGTCTCACGGAGTGGAAAAACGCATTTATGAAAAGATCGAACAAAAAGGTCTTAGAATTGTAGATGCTACCTGCCCATTTGTGAAAAAGATTCATAATATTGTATCTGAAAAGAGCGGAGAGGGATTTCATATTATTATAATCGGAAACCCGGAACATCCTGAAGTTGTAGGGATAAAAGGATGGGCGAAAGACAATGTAACCGTCATACAAAGTGCGGAAGATGCGGAATGTTTTACAGCTGATCGAAAAGAGAAAATCTGCATTGTTTCCCAGACGACATTTAATTACAATAAATTTAAAGATTTAGTTGAAATTATAATGAAAAAGAGTTATGATGTAAGTGTTTTAAATACAATCTGTAATGCTACAAAAGAGCGTCAGACTGAAGCTGAAAGCATTGCAGAGTCGGTGGATGCTATGATCGTTATTGGAGATAAACATAGTTCCAATACTCAGAAATTAGTTGAGATCTGCCGCAAAGCATGTGACAATACGTACTATATACAGACACTTGACGATTTGGATTTGAATCAATTAGGGTCAGTGGAAACAGTAGGTATTACAGCAGGGGCATCCACGCCCAACAATATAATTGAGGAGGTTCAAAATAATGTCAGAATTATCTTTTGAACAGATGTTAGACGAGTCATTTAAAACGATTCACAATGGAGAAGTAGTTGAGGGAACGGTAATCGATGTAAAACCGGAAGAGATTATCCTGAATATCGGTTATAAGGCAGACGGTATCATTACAAAGAATGAATACTCCAACGATCCGTCAGTTGACCTCACAAAAGTAGTATCCGTAGGTGATACGATGACAGTCAAAGTTTTGAAAGTAAACGACGGAGAGGGTCAGGTTCTTCTTACATATAAGAGACTTGCAGCCGAGAAAGGAAATGAGAGACTGCGTGAAGCGTTTGAGAACAAAGAAGTCCTCAAAGCTACAGTTACACAGATTCTCGGAGGCGGCATTTGCGCTACAGTTGATGAAGTCAGAGTGTTTATCCCGGCAAGCCTTGTATCTGATTCTTATGAGAAAGATCTTGGAAAATATGAAGGTCAGGAAATTGAATTCGTAATCAGCGAGTTCAATCCGAGAAGAAACCGTGTGATCGGAGACAGAAGACAGCTTCTTGTTGCAGAACGTGCCGAGAAACAGAAAGAACTGTTTGCAAGATTACAAGTCGGAGACAGAGTAGACGGCGTGATCAAAAATGTGACGGATTTCGGAGCGTTTGTTGATCTTGGCGGAGTTGACGGACTTCTCCATATTTCTGAAATGTCATGGGGAAGAATTGATAATCCGAAGAAAAACTTCCACGTAGGTGATACTCTTACTGTTCTTGTGAAAGACATTCACGATACAAAAGTTGCCTTAAGTTTGAAGTTCCCGGAGACAAACCCGTGGGCGAATGCTTCAGAGAACTTTGCAGTAGGTACAGTGATCACAGGCAAAGTTGCACGTATGACAGATTTCGGTGCATTTGTTGAACTTGCACCGGGAGTTGATGCGCTTCTTCATGTATCTCAGATTTCGAGAGAACATGTTGAGAAACCATCGGATGTTCTTTCTGTAGGTCAGGAGATTACAGCTAAGATTGTTGACCTGAACGAAGAAGAGAAGAAGATCAGCCTGAGCATGAAAGCATTGGAAGCTGATCGTGATGAAGAAGATGCAGTATCTGTTGATTACGAAGCAGATGCTGAGTAATTATCTTTTGTATTTTATATAATGGATAAGATAGGGGACGATACTTGCATAGAGTGTCGTTCTCTTTATTATGTTAAAAAGATAACATTCTTCTGAAAATACAGAATTGTATGATTTTGTCGTTTGAATGACTGGATTTTTATGCTTCATTCTAGTAAAATAACGTAATATGAAAATAATGCGGGAATAGAGTGTGATAAGTAGATTCTGTTTCGGCGGGAAAGAAAGGAAGAATATCATGGGACTTCTGACATTTAAAGGCGGTATCCATCCGGATGACGGAAAGCGTTTTTCAAAAGACAGTGAAATACGTACATTACTGCCGAAAGGGGAACTGGCGTATCCGCTTTCACAGCATATCGGAGCGCCTGCGAATCCGATCGTAAAAAAAGGAGATCATGTTTTAAAAGGACAGAAGATTGCGGAAGCAGGAGGTTTTGTGTCATCACCGATCCATGCTTCTGTATCCGGAACTGTGAAAGGAATTGAATATCGGTTTAATCCGGCAGGTACAAAAACAGAATGTATCATCATTGAAAATGATGGAGAATACGCGGAAATAAACGATCTTACGGTGAAACCTTTTGGTGAGATGACAAGAGAAGAGATCATTGAGAGAATCGGTGAAGCCGGTATTGTCGGAATGGGAGGCGCAGGTTTTCCTACGAGGGTAAAGCTTTCTCCGAAAGAACCTGAAAAGATAGAATATATTATTGCGAACTGTGCAGAGTGTGAACCGTATATTACGGCAGATTACAGAAGGATGTTGGAGAATACCGGACAACTGGTGAACGGTATGCGTATAATCCTTTCGCTGTTTCCGAATGCAAAAGGAATCTTTGCGGTAGAAGATAATAAAAAAGACTGTATTGAAAAATTAAACAAAGAAACAGAAAATGACCCGAATATGGAAGTGAAGGCACTCATGACAAAATATCCTCAGGGAGCGGAACGTCAGTTGATCTATGCAGTGACAAAACGTGCGATCAATTCATCTATGCTCCCGGCAGATGCGGGTTGTATTGTTGATAATGTGGAAACATTGATCGGGATTCATATGGCAGTAGCTGAGGGGAAACCTCTTACGGAACGTGTTGTTACTGTAAGCGGAGACGCCATAAATTCTCCGGGAAACTTTAAAGTTCTTCTTGGAACAAACCATATGGAATTAATTGAAGCGGCGGGTGGATTTTCTCAACAGCCGGAAAAATTGATATCCGGAGGGCCTATGATGGGATTCGCCATGGTAAGTGCAGAAGCTCCGGTAACAAAAACATCTTCTTCTATTCTTGCGTTTAAGGAAGATATAGTTTCAAAAAGCGTGGAGACGGCATGTATCAACTGTGCAAGATGCGTTGATGTCTGTCCGAGTCGTATTATACCTTCACGATTAGCCGATCTTGCCCAAAGACATGATGAAAAGGCTTTTGTTGCGATGAATGGACTTGAATGTGTGGAATGTGGATCATGCAGTTATGTGTGTCCGGCGAAAAGACCTTTGAAACAGGCTATCGGTTCTATGAGAAAAATTGCGCTTGCAAATAAAAGAAAGAAGTAAGTGAGAGGTGAGAGAAAAGTGAATGAAAATTATCATGTATCAGCATCCCCGCATATTCGGGATAAGATAAAAAGCAGCAATATCATGCTTCTTGTTGTGATTGCCCTGCTCCCTGCTACTGTATTCGGAATTTGGAATTTTAGACATGAAAATGCGTGGATCTTAGTTGTTGCTACAACGGCGGCTGCTGTGCTTGCAGAGTATATCTATGAAAAATTAATGCATAAACCGGTTACAATCGGTGATTTCAGCGCAGTTGTTACAGGTCTTTTACTTGCATTGAATCTTCCTCCGACGCTTCCGTGGTGCATGGGGGTACTCGGAGCCGTATTTGCAATCGTTGTTGTAAAACAGCTTTTCGGTGGATTGGGACAAAATTTTATGAATCCGGCCTTAGCTGCAAGATGCTTTCTTCTAATCTGTTTTACGCAAAAAATGACGTATTTTGTGTATGACGGCGTGACAGGCGCAACTCCGCTTGCACAATTAAAGAGCGGCAATGTAGTAAATACGATGGATATGCTTCTTGGAAATGTCCGGGGAACGATCGGAGAGACATCGGTGATCGCGATTATGATCGGAGCGATGTTCTTAATATTGACAGGAGTGATAGATCTTAGAATTCCGGGATCTTATATCGTATCATTTGTTATTTTTATCACGCTTTTCGGCGGCAATGGATTTGATCCGTGGTACATAACCGCTCATTTATGCGGCGGCGGTCTGATGCTTGGAGCATGGTTTATGGCAACAGATTATGTGACTGCTCCGATTACGAGCAAAGGAAAGATTTTGTATGGCATTTGTATGGGAATCTTAACCGGACTGTTCCGTTTGTTCGGAGCTTCGGCAGAAGGGGTATCTTATGCAATCATCATCAGTAACCTTTTGGTTCCGTTGATCGAGAAGGTTACTCTTCCGAAACCTTTCGGTAAAGGAGGAGAAAAGTAATGAATAAAATTATAAAAAATACGTTGATCTTAACTGCAATAACAGTTGTTTCAGGACTTTTGCTCGGAATTGTTTACGATGTTACAAAAGAGCCGATTGCGCAGGCGCAGGAGCGTACAAAACAAAAGGCGTTTCAGACAGTGCTTCCCGAGGCTTCAGAGTTTACATCCAGCAATTTCGATGAAAAAGAGGCGGCAAAAATTTTAAAAGAAAACGGTTATACAGACGATATAACAGAAGTAGCGGAAGCGACAGATAAAAAAGGGAAAGTAATCGGTTACGTGATCAATGTCACTTCTCACGAAGGGTATGGCGGCGACATTGAAATTTCTGTAGGAATCGCCTCGGACGGAACAGTGAAAGGAATTGAGATGCTCTCCATCGGAGAGACGGCGGGATTAGGAATGAAAGCGAAAGACGCTGAATTTAAAGATCAGTTTCGGGATAAAAAAGTGCAAAAATTCACTTATACGAAAAATGGAGAAAAAGGCGATGATAAGATCGATGCCATCAGCGGCGCTACGATTACGACAAATGCAGTGACTAATGCCGTTGATTCAGCACTGATTTATTATCAAACGGAGTTAGGAGGCGGTATCAATGAATAAATGTGCAGAACGTCTTTATAATGGCCTTGTGAAAGAAAATCCTACGTTCGTTCTCATGCTCGGTATGTGTCCGACTCTTGCGGTTACAACATCTGCGATCAACGGAATCGGTATGGGGCTTTCTACGACAGCGGTACTTGTGATGTCAAATATGTTGATTTCTATGTTGAGAAAAGTGATTCCGGCATCAGTGCGTATGCCTGCTTTTATCGTTGTTGTAGCTTCTTTTGTTACGATCGTTGATTTTTTGATGGCGGGATTTGTTCCCGGGCTTTATAAATCACTCGGATTGTATATCCCTTTGATCGTAGTAAACTGTATTATTTTGGGGAGAGCGGAAAGCTATGCATCAAAAAATCCGGTGCTTCCTTCGATTTTCGACGGGATCGGTATGGGACTTGGATTCACGGTCGGTCTTACGGCAATCGGTATTGTGAGAGAACTGCTTGGTGCAGGCGAGGTGTTCGGCATTCGTGTTATGCCGCAGTCATATGAACCTCTTACGATTTTTGTTCTTGCCCCGGGTGCGTTTTTTGTATTGGCATGTCTTGTAGCTCTTCAGAATAAAGTGAAAGCGAATCTTGAGAAAAAAGGAAAAAAAGTTCCGGTATCGTCAGGATGCGGCGAAGGTTGCTCTGCATGTGCAAGCAAAGGAATCTGCGGAGGTCATCTCGCAGAAAACGAACCACATCATGAAGAGACGAATGTAAAAGAAGAGGAGGAGGCATAAATGCAGGAATTACTTTTGATTGCAGTCGGAGCTGCGTTTGTAAATAATGTTGTCCTTAGTCAGTTCCTCGGTATCTGTCCGTTTTTAGGTGTTTCTAAAAATGTAAAAACTGCAGCCGGAATGGGCGGAGCAGTTGTATTCGTTATCACAATCGCTTCGTTTGTAACAGGATTGATCTATAAATTCATCCTTGGAAACCCGAAAATTTTAGGAGGAGAGCTCCAATATTTAAACACTATCGTATTTATCCTTGTCATAGCAGCTCTTGTACAGTTCGTAGAGATGTTTTTAAAGAAAGTGATGCCTCCGTTATATAATGCCCTCGGCGTTTATCTTCCGCTGATTACAACGAACTGCGCGGTTCTTGGCGTAGCGCTGACAAACGTACAAAACGGATATTATGAAAAAGGTGTCGGGATCGGTTTGCTGACCGGTGTAGTGAACGGATTTGCGACAGCGGCGGGATTTTTTGTTGCGATTGTTCTTATGGCCGGAATTCGGGAAAAAATCGAACACAATAATGTTCCCGAAGCATTTAAAGGAACTCCGATCGTTCTTGTGACAGCCGGACTGATGGCAATCGCATTTTGCGGATTTTCAGGATTAATATAGGAGGTGCGATAGAATGAATATAACAGCGATTCTTTTGGCTGCCGCGATCGTCGGTGGAGCCGGATTATTTATCGGTATTTTCCTAGGTGTATCCGGAAAAAAATTCGCAGTTGAAGTTGATGAAAGAGAAGAGGCGATTCTCGATGTTTTACCTGGAAATAACTGTGGAGGCTGCGGTTATGCAGGATGTTCAGGCCTCGCTGCGGCGATTGCTCAGGGAAAAGCGGATGTAGGAGGATGCCCGGTCGGAGGCGCTTCTGTAGCTGGGAAGATCGGTGAGATTATGGGCGTAGACGCCTCGGCAAGCGAAAGAAAAACTGCATTTGTAAAATGCGGCGGAACATGTGAAAAGACAAAAAGTGAATATGAATATTATGGAATCAAAGACTGTATCATGGCAAGTCAGATGCAGGATGGAGGAGCAAAAGGGTGTGCATACGGGTGTCTCGGATATGGCTCATGCGTGGATGCCTGTCCGTTTGATGCAATCCATATTGTAGATGGAATAGCAGTTGTTGATAAGGAAGCATGTAAAGCATGTGGAAAATGTGTGGATGCATGTCCGAAGCACCTGATCGAATTGATCCCGTATAAGCAGAAAACATTTGTGCAGTGTAACTCAAATGAGAAAGGGAAAGCATTAATGGACGTCTGCCAAGTCGGATGTATCGGATGTCGTCTCTGCGAGCGAAACTGCGAAGCCGGGGCTATTACAGTTAATAACTTTTTGGCTCATATAGATGCCGACAAATGCACAAATTGCGGCGTATGTGCAGAAAAATGTCCTCGAAAGATCATAACAGTACGGTTTGAAGCGTGAGTAAATGAAGCGTTAAAAGTGTAGTGTATCGCCGGGATTTTCAACGTGTGTGAGGTTAGAAATGAAGAAAAACGATAACATTCTTATACTTGGCATCCTGTTCATTGCGCTGGTCGTGCTAGGAATTCAGCTATTACACTCGGCAAACGGTACGGAGAAAGTAAAAATTACTGTAGACGGGAAGGTTTTTGGCACATATCTGTTGTCTGAAGATCGAACTGTTTCAGTGAACGAAACGAATATAGTTTTAATTACGGAGGGTACGGTTTCAATGGAGTCCGCTGATTGTCCGGATCAGATTTGTGTTCACCATCAGAGGATCAAAAGAAGTGGAGAAAGTATTATATGTCTTCCGAATAAAGTCGTTGTGTCGATAGAAGGCGGAGGCGAAGAAAAACTTGACGGAACTGTACAATAGTCAGGAGAGAGTGATTTGAGAACCAGAGCTGCATATTTCGGTATATTTACAGCGCTGGCATTGATTTTAGGTTATGTGGAACTGCTGATTCCCATTCACTTTGGGATTCCCGGAGCAAAACTGGGACTTGCGAATCTTATAACAATTCTTGTTCTATATAAAATGGGGTGGAAAGAAGCGTTTCTCTTATCTGTTGCCCGCGTTGTTTTAGGCGGTTTTATATTCAGTAATCTATTTTCTATTTTATATAGTCTGGCAGGCGGGATTTTAAGTCTGATCGTTATGGGAATATTGAAAAAAACAGGGAAATTTACTGTAGTCGGTGTCAGCGTCTGCGGCGGTGTTTTTCATAATGTCGGTCAGCTTGCGGTTGCCATGGCTGTGGTTCAGACATACGAAGTAGGATATTACTTCCCTGTACTTTTGATTGCGGGGCTTTTGACGGGAATGCTCATAGGAATGATATCTGCCGAAGTACTGAAACGAACTAAAAATTTACGATTAAAGGAATAAAAAAATGATTTCATATGTAAAAGGTGAATTAGCTGCGATCGAGGAACAAAAAGCAATTATTGATGTGGGCGGCATAGGGTATGGTGTGTTTATGCCACATCAGGCACTGGCGATGTTACCTTCTGTAGGAAATGAAGTGAAACTTTACACTTATCTGAATGTGCGGGAAGATGCCATGCAGCTTTTTGGATTTTTGACAAAAGATGATTTGGAAATATTCCGGCTTGTGATCGGAGTAAGCGGGATCGGGCCGAAAGGCGGTTTGAATATTTTGTCATGTATGTCTCCGGATGAACTGCGGTTTGCAATCATGTCGGGAGATGCAAAAATGATTTCGTCAGCGCCTGGAATCGGGAAAAAGACTGCCGAAAAACTAATTGTAGAACTTCGAGACAAAGTAGATATTGAAAAAATGCTTGATCATGCTGCTCATCCGGAAGAAACAATACAGACAGATATGGCGAAAACATCGGCAAATGAAATGCAATCGGAGGCGGTACAGGCTCTTGTTGCGCTTGGTTACGGGAGTGCGGAAAGCCTTCGCGCGGTAAAGAAAACTTCTGTACAATGTCAGACTGTAGAAGATATATTGAAAGAAGCGCTGCAGTATCTTTTCTGATGAGAGGATGTGGATAAGGCGGAAAGGAAATAATGGACGGCAATGGGAAAACGAATCATAACGACAGAAAACTTAGAGGAAGACATTAAGATTGAAGGAGAATTGCGTCCGCAATCTCTCGGCGAATATATCGGTCAGGAAAAGGCAAAAGAAACACTTGGCATCTATATAGAAGCTGCTAAAGCGCGCGGGGAAACACTTGATCATGTGCTTTTTTACGGGCCTCCGGGACTTGGAAAAACAACGCTTGCCGGAATTATTGCGAATGAAATGGGTGTACACATGAAGGTAACGTCAGGACCTGCAATCGAAAAACCGGGAGAAATGGCGGCAATCTTAAATGGTCTTCAGGAAGGAGACGTTTTGTTTGTCGATGAGATTCACAGGTTAAACCGACAAGTAGAAGAGGTTCTTTATCCTGCTATGGAAGATTTTGCCATTGATATTATGATCGGAAAAGGGTCGGCCGCCCGCTCGATCCGTTTGAACCTGCCTAAATTTACACTTGTCGGCGCAACAACGAGAGCGGGAATGTTAACAGCTCCTTTACGCGATCGTTTCGGTGTTATGCACCGTTTGGAATTATATACTCCGGAAGAACTAAAAACGATCATATTACGTTCGGCATCTGTGTTAAATGTAGAGATCGAAGAGGACGGGGCTTTAGAACTTGCTCGCCGATCCAGAGGAACTCCCCGCCTTGCAAACCGTCTGTTGAAACGTGTAAGAGATTTCGCTCAAGTAAAATACGATGGCAAAATCACGAAAAAAGTGGCAGATTATGCGCTTGACCTTCTTGATGTCGATAAGTATGGTCTGGATCATATCGATCGAACGATTCTGCTGACAATGATTGAAAAATTCCAAGGCGGTCCGGTTGGTTTGGATACACTGGCGGCGGCGATTTCAGAAGATGCAGGAACATTGGAAGATGTGTATGAGCCGTATCTTTTGAAAAACGGATTTATACAGCGGACTCCGAGAGGACGCATAGTAACTGATCTGGCATACCGGCATCTCGGGATAGAATCTTTTGCGGATGAATAATTTCGGAATAGTTATGAAACGGATAGTTCCGAAAAAAGTAGTTGGTTTTTACCGCTAAATAGTTTATAATGAATTTTAAGAAACGCGAGGAGGAAGCTATGAGTTCAGCAAAACATTTTACGGAAGTATTGATCGGAGGAAAAGTATATACTTTGAGCGGATTTGAGGGCGAAGAGTATCTGCAGAAAGTGTCTTCCTATTTGAATCATAAGATAACAGAATGTACAAATAGTGAAGGATACAGAAAACAGAGCGCTGACACAAGAAATGTACTTCTCGCTCTTAACATTGCCGATGATTACTTCAAAGCAAAAAAACAGGGTGATTCGCTGGAGAGTGACATTGAACTAAAAGATAAGGAAATGTATGATTTAAAGCATGAACTTATTTCAGCGCAGATCAAACTGGAGAATGCAGAAAAAGAGTTGGCAAAATTAAAAGAAGAGAACAACGATCTTCAAATGCAGATTGTGAAGCTCGAGACAGAAATGAAAAATCGCAGAAGATAAAAATAAGGCTGTCAGTCATATGACAGCCTGTTTCTTTTGGATAGTGTCTTTTTAGATAGTTGTTGTTTTATATAAAGGGAAAACACCTGTATGTTAAAGGGGATGTAGGGAAAGGAGTCAGCATGGAAAAACGCCGGATTGAAATATTGGCGCCTGCCGGATCTTATGCTTCTTTTAAAGCTGCGATCAACGCAGGAGCGGATGCTGTGTACGCCGGAGGTCCGAAATTTGGAGCAAGAGCATATGCGGATAATTTTACAAAAGAAGAGTTGATCGAAGCGATCAAAGAAGCTCATATATACGGAAGAAAGCTTTACCTTACGGTAAATACACTGCTGAAAAACAACGAAATTTCAGAGTTACCCGAATATCTGAGTCCGCTTTATGAAGCGGGGTTAGATGCGGTGATCGTTCAGGATATAGGAGTTCTCGAACTTGTAAGAGAGTACTTTCCGAAGATGGATATTCATGCGAGTACGCAGATGACGATCACAGGGTATCGCGGAGCGGCATTTATGGAAGGGCAGGGAATCAGCCGTGTTGTTCCGGCAAGGGAATTATCTCTTGAAGAAGTGCGTATGATCAAAGAAAAAACAGGGTTGGAGATAGAATGTTTTGTACATGGTGCACTTTGTTACTGTTATTCCGGTCAATGCCTTTTAAGCAGCATGATCGGCGGACGCAGCGGGAACAGAGGTCAGTGTGCTCAGCCTTGCAGACTGCCGTATACAGTAGAAGGTGAAAAAAAATATTATTTAAGTCCGAAAGATATTTGTACGCTGGATCTGATCCCGGAACTTGCGGAGGCGGGAATCGATTCGTTCAAGATCGAAGGTCGTATGAAAAAGCCGGAGTATGTAGCGGCAGTAACTGCAATGTACCGGAAATACACAGATTTATATATGCAAAACGGAAAAAAGGGATATAAAGTTTCTTCCGAGGATAAACGTATACTGATGGATCTGTATAACAGAGGAGGATTTTCGGCAGGTTATTATCGACAGCATAACGGGCAGAATATGATAGCGTCGGATCGTCCAAACCACGCAGGCGTTCCGGCAGTAAAGGTAGAAAGCCAAAAAGGAAGATTGATCAAAGGAAAAATTCTTACAGACCTGCATGCAGGGGATGTGTTGGATATTTCAGGAAGCTATACTATTGGAAAAGATCAGAAAAAAGGGGAAGCTTTTTCAATGGTAGTGCAGAAACAAGTTTATATAAAACAGGGATCGACAATAAACAGAGTGAGAAACGAAAGTCTTATCACTTCGATTCATAAGCAGTATATCGGAGATTCAATCAGACAGAAGATAGACGGAAAACTTACGCTGGAAGTGGGAAAGCCGGCAAGTTTGAAATTGTACTGTAATGAAAGTACATATACTGCGTACTCAAAAGAAATTGTCGAACAGGCGCAGAACCGCCCGATGGAAAGAGAACGGATCGTTTCTCAAATAGAAAAATTAGGGAATACGCCCTTTGTTTTTGAAACTTTGGATATTAAGATGGATGAAGCGATTTTTCTCTCGATTAAAACACTTAATGATCTTCGCAGAGAAGCGGTAAGCGGATTGTGCGAGGCACTATCGGGGAAATATTACAGAAAAACAACAGATGAAAAAAAAGAAAAGAGAATTGCAGCTGAGGTTATAGAAGAAAAGAACAATACTTATGATCAATTTAAAAGAAAAGAAAACTTTTCTTATTCGGTTCTCGTGGAAAATAAAGAACAGCTTTCGGCAGTCTGCGCCTATTTGGAGAAAAGAGAAACGGAGAATATAAAAATCGCACGTATCTACGCCGAAAGCAATATTTTTCAGGAAGATATCCCGGGATACATCGAAAAATTAAAAAAGAAAAAGATAGAATTTTATCTTGCTCTTCCGCATGTATTCAGAAAAGGAAGCGCAGAACGGATTGAAAAATGTATCAGTCGGTTTTCGGAAAAAGAGTTAGACGGCGTACTTATTAGGAATTGGGAACAGTATACGCTGCTTTGTCAATTACAATTTGACAAAAAAGTAATTTCGGATGATAATTTATATGTGTTTAATCGGTTTTCAAAAGAGTTTATGAAAAAAGCAGGTTTCTCTGAGTTTACAGCGCCGGCAGAATTAAATGAGAGTGAGCTTAAAATACTTGGACTTGAAACTGCGGAACTGACAGTATATGGTTATCGCCCGGTTATGATTTCGGCGCAATGTATTATGAAGACGAGAGGAAAATGTACAAAAAACTCTTCCTTTACGCAGATGAAAGACAGGATAGGAGAAGAGTTTCTCGTTCAAAACCGATGTGATGAATGTTATAATATCGTTTATAACAGCGCTCCTTTATATTTGGGCACACAAAAAGTAAAGATTCAAAAGCTTTCACCGAAAAGACTGAGGATTCGATTCGGAGCAGAGCGAAAGGAAGAAGTAAAGAAAGTATTAGAACAAGCAATCGATGCATTTGGAGAAAAACCGCAGTTTGATTATACACAGGAGCATTTCAAACGCGGCGTACTGTAAGTGCGCTCGATTATCGTCAGGAGAAATAACGTGGTAAATATTATCATTCAATTATCTAAATATGTAATTATCATACTTATGGCTGCTTATACGTTTTCCTGTTTCTCGATTTTTACGAGAAATTATGAAGATGAAGAAAAAAGAGTGCTTATCCGGCAGGATGTATTGATGTTTCTTTTGCAGTTTGCAGCGTTTGGTACAATGTATTTGGCAACAAAAGATATTCGGATCTTGTTTTTATATGCAGTATTGACGGTGATTCTTCTTGCGGTCATTCTTTTGTATAATTTGATTTATCCGAATGTGTCAAGGCTTGTTGTAAATAATATGTGTATGCTGATCACTGTCGGGATGATCATGATCACGAGATTGTCCGCAGATAATCCGTCTCCTTACGGCACGGCGGTAAGACAGCTTGTATTTGTTGCTTTGGGAATTACCTTTGGACTTGTTGTTCCGGTTTTGATCCGAAAAATGAAGTTCCTTGATCAGTGGACATATATTTATGCGGCAGTAGGAGGAGCAGCTCTTCTTGCAGTTGCATTGTTCGCACAGATTTCCGGCGGGGCAAAGCTGGGATTCGAAATTGCAGGCATAAATATACAGCCGTCTGAGTTCGTAAAAATTATTTTTGTATTTTTTGTTGCAGCAAGTCTGAATAAATCAAAAGAATTTAAAAATATCGTTGTGACAACTGCGATTGCGGCAGCACATGTATTGATCTTAGTTCTCTCTACGGATTTGGGAGCGGCACTGATCTTCTTTGTTGTTTATCTTGTTATGCTTTTTGTCGCGACAAGACAATGGCTGTATGCGATAGCGGGACTTGGAGCCGGAGCAGCCGCGGCAGTTGTCGGTTATCATTTGTTTTCGCATATTCAGGTCAGGGTAGAGGCGTGGCAGGATCCCATCGGGACGTACAGCGGAAGCGGTTATCAAGTGGCACAATCGTTGTTTGCGATCGGTACGGGAAGCTGGTTTGGGACAGGACTTTTTAAAGGACAGCCGGATACGATACCTGTTTCGGAGACAGATTTTATCTTTTCTGCTATTACAGAAGAAATGGGAGTGATTTACGCACTTTGTCTGATTTTGATCTGTGTAAGCTGTTATGTGATGTTTCTGAATATTGCAATGGAATTGAGAAATAATTTTTATAAGTTAATCGCACTTGGATTGGGAACGTGTTATATTTTTCAGGTTTTCCTGCAAATAGGAGGCGTCACAAAATTTATTCCGTCTACAGGAATGACTTTGCCGTTTGTAAGTTATGGCGGAAGTTCGATGTTAAGTACGATGATTATGTTTGGAATCATTCAGGGACTATATATTATAAGAGAAGATGAAGAAGAGGAACGGGAAAAAGAAAAACTAAGAAAAGAAAGGAAAAGAAAAAATGGCGTGGGAAGAACAGCGCCCCGAAAGACGGCAAAAAGCGGACCGAAATTCGAAGAAGTCCCAAGACAGAGGCCGCGGAAAAAAACGGGAACGCGCACAAAATAAAGATTTCGCTAAAATTACATATTTCTTTGTGATCTTGTTTATTGCATTGATGGGGTACCTCGTTTATTTCACAACTGTAAAAGCCAAGACGTTTGTCAATAGTCCTTATAATCAAAGGCAGGATTCTTTTGCACAAAGCGTTGTCAGAGGAGATATTACAGATAGAAATGGCAATGTACTTGCAACAACGGAAGTGGACGAAGACGGAACAGAGACAAGAACGTATCCGTACGGCTCGCTGTTCTCCCATGTTATCGGATATAATGATTCACAGTTTGGAAAAACAGGACTTGAGTCCGCGCAGAATTTTGATCTTCTTACTTCAAATGCATTTTTTATGGAAAAGATTCAAAATGAATTTAAAGGAGAAAAAGATCAGGGAGACACAGTTGTTACAACACTTGATGCAGAACTTCAGCAGGCTGCCTATGATGCGCTCGGAGAGAACAAAGGAGCGGTTATTGTGATGGAGGCAGACACAGGGAAAATACTTACTCTTGTTTCAAAGCCTGATTTTGATCCGAATACGCTTGCTGAAAACTGGGAGATCCTAAATACGGATGAGGAAAACAGTCCGCTTTTGAATCGGGCTACGAACGGGTCTTATGCTCCGGGTTCTGTATTTAAAATTGTGACTGCTCTTGCTTATATGCGGCAGGATACGGATTATAACTCGTATTCTTATGACTGTCAGGGATCCATTACAGAAGACAATGTCACAATTCGCTGTTTTAACGGAACGGTACATGGATACGAAGATTTGAGAAGTTCTTTTGCAAACTCATGTAATGCATCATTTGCAAATATCGGCTTAAGCCTTGACGTGGACGGCTATCGGGAAACGGCGGAAAGCTTATTGTTCAATAAGAAACTTCCAAGCGTTATGGATTATACAAAAAGTTCCTTCGTGCTTGATGCGAAGTCCGGTTCCGCAGAAATTATGATGACGGCAATGGGACAGGGAAAAACAATGGTAAGTCCGTATCATATGGCGCTGATCACGGAGACGATTGCAAACGGCGGTACATTGATGCAACCCTATTATGTAGATAAAGTGACCAATTACACCGGTACGGAAGTGAAAAAGAATGTTCCGAAAAGTTATAAACGGATCATGACGTCAGAAGAAGCGGCACAGTTAAAAGAGTACATGGCGGCTGTTGTAAGTGAAGGAACCGGTTCGGTATTAAGCGGAAGGTCATATACGGTCGCGGGAAAAACAGGAACGGCTGAATATAGTATGACAGACGGAGAAAAAACGCATTCATGGTTTACGGGATTTACAAATGTTGACAATCCGGAACTTGTGATCACTGTTATTACAGAAGGTTCCGACGGAAGTGCAGGAGGAAAAGCGGTATCTATCGCAGGAGCTGTTCTGGATTCTTATTATAATCGGTGAAGTTTATGAGTCAGATAGAGTTTTATCATAATCTATATGTTAGTGAATGCTGGCAGAAGAAAAAGGGAAAAATAGTAAAAAGGCTGAAGGAAAATAAACTTCAGCCGCAAGTATATGTTATTACATTATCTCAGGGAGAACAAAATCAACTGGAATTTTTTTCAAGCGTCTTGCTAAAACAATCCATATTTGAACATTCAAAGCTTTTTGTGATCGGAATTGCAGATGGATATGATGAAGCGCTTTTCCTTGTTGAAGAAATTGTTCAAGACGTATATCAAGAAACCAAAAGTGCAAATGCAAGACAGTTTCTTTTAACAGATCAGGCTGAATACGAGAAAAAAGGGCGGTAGGCAAATGTTACATATCATACTCCTTATCTTAAAAATACTTGGATTTTTGATACTTGTTTTAGCAGGACTTATGTTAGTTGCAGTTATAACAGTTCTTTTTGCTCCGGCGGGATATCGATTCGATTTAACTGCAGAAGAATTCGGGAAAAGTATTTTGGGAAAGCTGCGTTTCTATTGGATAAAACCGTTTATTTCGGGAGAAATCTGTTATGATAATGGGAATTTGACGTGGAATATAAGAGCGGCTTGGAAAAAGTTTGGAAATGCCGAAATACAAGGAAACGATAAAGACAAAAAAAATATAAGAAACGAAACCGATAGTTCAAAAAGAAAAGACCCGGAAAGAGAGAAAGATCAAGAGAAGGAAAAAAATTTTTCAAAGCCAGATGATACAAAGGGCGGGGAAGGCAGCGATACAAAAGTACTTCCCGAATCAAATACAATTGATACAAAAAGTATCCGTGAAATACAGACAGATGAAAAAAATACAGGTTTTGAGAGGAAAGCGGATGAAGTAAAAAAAATTCCGAAAAATAGAAAAAGTTCTTCGAAGTCATTTGGAGAGAAGATTAAATACACATTTCGGAAATTATGTGATAATATAAAAACATTAATAAAGAAAAAAGAAGTTCTTGAACAGTTCTTGAAAAATGAGATTCACAAAAATGCATTTTCAAAACTTATTAAAGAAACAAAACAATTCGCAATAAAATTACGTCCCCGAAAAGCCGCAATAAAAGCGAAGTTTGGATTTGAAGATCCGTCAGTTACAGGCTATATTCTCGCGTTAATAAGTATTATTTATCCTTTCTTGGAGGGGCAGACCGAGATTATACCGGATTTTGAACATAAAGTCTTTGAGATGGATCTGCATATTGAAGGAAAGATAAGACTTCTTTATTTGTTTTTATTTGCTTTTCATATGCTTATGGATAAGAATGTGAGAATAACGGTCACGCATTTGAAAAAATTAAAGTTATGATATTTGGAAGTTCAAACAGGAGGAATGAAAAAAATGGCAGACAGTAATAACAATTTTAAATCAACGGTAGAGGCTCTTTTTAAAGGTATGGATGCGGTCGTATCTTCAAAAACAGTTGTCGGAGATGCGATTCATATTAATGATACAATTATCCTTCCCCTTGTAGACGTTTCTTTTGGAATCGGTGCAGGTTCTTCTTCGGCAGATAAAAAAGAAAAAGGAATGGGGGGAATCGGAGGTAAAATGTCTCCGAGCGCCGTGATCGTTATACAGGGAGGGAAGACAAAGCTCGTAAATGTGAAAAACCAGGATACAATCACAAAAATTCTTGATATGGTTCCTGATGTTGTCGATCGTTTTACGGGAAAAGATGAACGTATGACAGAGAAGGAAGTAAACGATATTCTTGATGCCGAAATAGAAAAATAAAAAAGAAAAGTAAGCGGTATATTATTTTGAATGATATAATATAGTTCTGGATTTATAGGAATGTGCATAGGGTAGAATAAGAAGCTTCCCGAAAGTGAATACGATATATGAAAAAAATATGTGGCTTTGCATTATTTTGGATGGCGATCGGAATGTTTATAATGATGATGCTTCCAAACGTTATTTGGGGAGTTATTTTGATTATTTTGTTTCTGCTTGTCGGATATCGGCTTTTTTGCTGTTGTTAAAAAGAAAAATAAAGAAGCGGTATTATGTTTTTTCTTGAAACGTAAAAACAATGACATAAAAAACGGATCTGAATTTACAGATCCGCTTTTTCCGTGTCATTGTTTCCGATGATGTGTGTCTGATTAAGCGCGCTCAACGCGTCCGGACTTCAGACAAGATGTACAAACATACATTTTTTTGGAACCGCCTTCTGTTTTGACTCTGACGGATTTTACATTTGATTTCCACATTTTCGGTGTTTTTCTATGAGAGTGGCTTACATTGTTACCAAAATGAGCACCCTTTTCACAAATAGCACATTTAGCCATGACTGCACCTCCTAACAATCTGAACTCGTCATATAGACTCATAACACTGATATTCTATCAGAAACATTTCAGTATTGCAAGTATTTTTTAAAAAAAACGAATGTATATTGTAAAATGTTAGAAGTGATAGTATAATAAACATGTTATTTATGGCAAAATTGTGTGAAAGAACCGGAGGTATATATTATGAAAGGAAGTATGAGCACAGATCTTGGCATTATCACGGTCAATCCGGAAGTGATCGCCAAATATGCGGGTTCCGTTGCTGTTGAGTGTTTCGGAATTGTCGGAATGGCGGCTGTAAATATGAAGGACGGACTTGTGCGTCTTCTGAAAAAAGATAGTCTGACACATGGAATTCAAGTGACGATTTCTGATAATAATGAAATTACATTGAATTTTCATGTAATCGTTGCATATGGCGTGAATATCCTTTCTGTTTCTGACAATCTTATGAGCAATGTAAAGTATAAGGTTGAGGAGTTTACCGGAATGGCGGTAGAAAAGATCAACATCTTTGTTGAAGGTGTAAGAGTGATTGATTAAGGAGGATATTTTCGTGGCAGTGAAAACGATAAATACAGAGCTGTTCCGCAAGATGTTTCTTGCAGGTGCGGCCAATCTGGAAGCAAAAAAAGAATTTATAAATGAACTGAACGTATTCCCGGTTCCCGACGGCGATACGGGAACAAATATGACACTTACTATTATGTCTGCGGCAAAAGAAGTACAATCTCTTGAAAATGCGGATATGTTGACAATCGCAAAGGCAATTTCTTCAGGATCTCTTAGAGGAGCTCGCGGTAATTCGGGAGTAATTTTATCACAGCTGCTCAGAGGGTTTACAAAAGAGATCAGAGAACATAAAGAGATCGATGCGGTGATTTTGGCAAAGGCATGTGAACGTGCAACAGCAACAGCTTATAAGGCGGTTATGAAACCGAAAGAAGGAACGATCCTTACTGTTGCAAAAGGAATCTCAAGGAAAGCGGAAGAACTTGCGGAGACGACGGAAGATTTGGAAGTTTTCATTCCTGAAGTGATCAAATATGCGGAAGAAGTTTTGGCTCAGACACCGGAGATGCTCCCGGTATTAAAGGAAGCGGGAGTTGTAGATTCCGGAGGACAGGGATTGCTTGAAGTGATTCATGGGGCGTATGATGCATTTCTTGGAAAAGAAATAGATTATGCGGCAATCGAAGCAAGCGGCGGAACAAAAATGGTAAAACCTTCCCAGCAGGCGGAAGCGGATATTAAGTTTGGCTATTGTACAGAATTTATTATCATGACAGAAAAAGAATTTACAGATAAGAATGAAGCAGAGTTTAAAGCTTATCTTGAATCGATCGGCGATTCGATCGTTTGTGTTGCCGATGATGATATTGTGAAAATTCATGTACACACGAACGATCCGGGACTTGCGATTCAAAAAGCGCTCACATACGGTCAGCTTTCCAGAATGAAGATTGATAACATGAGGGAAGAGCATCAGGAAAAACTGATCAAAGACGCAGAAAAAGCGGCAGCTCAACAGGCATCTGAGAAGAAGAAAAAAGAACCGAGAAAGTCGGTTGGTTTTATAGCCGTATCTATCGGTGAAGGAATGAATGAGATTTTCAGAGAGCTCGGTGCAGATTATATCATTGAAGGCGGACAGACAATGAATCCGAGTACAGATGATATGCTCAGTGCGATCGATGAAGTGAATGCAGACCATATCTTTATTCTTCCGAACAATAAAAACATTATCCTTGCGGCGAATCAGGCACAGTCATTAACAGATGACAAAGATATTATTGTTATTCCGACAAAGACTGTTCCACAGGGAATTACCGCAATTATCAGTTACATGCCGGAAGCGGACGTAGATACAAATATTGAAGCGTTAGAAGAAGCAATCAAAAACGTAAAGACCGGACAGGTCACATATGCAGTCCGTGATACGCACATTGATGACAAAGAAATACATGAAGGCGATATAATGGGAATCGGAGATCGGGGAATTCTCGCAGTCGGACAGTCTGTTGAAGAGACGACAAAAGAGATGCTTGCACAACTCGTCGATGAAGAATCCGAATTGATCAGCCTGTATTTCGGACAGGACGTTTTGGAAGAAGATGCGGAAAATTTTGCGCAGGAAGTGGAAGAGTTGTATCCTGATGTAGATGTGGATGTACACATGGGAGGACAGCCGATTTATTATTATGTGCTCTCCGTAGAATAACAGAACAAAATTTTTATAACTAAGCAGTAATATATGATATAAAGAGGCGCTCTTCCATAAGGGGGAACGCCTCTTTATATCAGATCACATAGGCAGATAGAAAAATAGGCGGGAATGAAAGTGGAAAAAAGAAAGATCAGTTCCTTAAAAGGAATCGGAGAAAAGACAGAAAAATTGTTTCAAAAAATCGGAGTAGATACAGTTGAAGATCTGATTCGTTATTATCCGAAAGGATTTGAGATTTTTGAAGATCCGATTTCTGTCGGTGAAGTAGAAGAAGGAAAAGTTTGTACAGTAGCAGGTATGGTTTTCGGCAGAATTCAAGTATCGACAAATTCTAAAATGCAGATAACAACATTACATTTAAAAGATGTGACCGGTACTTTAAAAGTTATATGGTATCGAATGCCGTTTTTGAGGAATACACTCGCAAAAGGCGGGACACTTGTTCTGCGCGGTCGTATCGTAAGAAAGAAAAATGAAATCGTAATGGAACATCCTGAAATATTCTATCCGTCATCAAAGTATGAGGAAAAAAGAGATACAATGCAGCCGGTATATAGCCTGACAGCCGGCTTGACGAATAATTCTGTCATTAAAGCTGTAAAACAAGCACTGTCTTTTTTGGATGATGAACAGGATATTCTTCCGGAAGAGCTTCGGCTTAAATACTCTTTTCCGAAATATGAAGAAGCAATTTACGCGATGCATTTTCCGAGAGAAAAAGAGGATTTTGTCCGGGCACGAAAACGGTTTGTGTTTGAAGAATTTCTTCTTTTTATTTTATCACTGCGTAGAATGAAGGAGTCCGAAAATCGCAGCGAAAATCCATTTCATTTTGCAGATCGTCCGGAGATAGAACAATTTTTAGGAGCTCTTCCATATCATCTTACAAATGCTCAGGAGAAAGTTTGGACGGAGATTAAAAGTGACATGCAAAGTGAAAACGTCATGTCGCGGCTTGTTCAAGGAGATGTCGGATCCGGAAAAACGATCATTGCATTTTTGGCGCTTTTGCTGTCAGCATTAAACGGATATCAAGGTGCGCTTATGGCGCCGACGGAAGTATTGGCGGTTCAGCACTATGAAAACATATCTGAAATGTTGGAAAAATATAAAATCCCGCATCAAGCAGAACTTTTGACAGGGTCAATGACAATGAGTCAGAAAAAGAAAGCTTATGCCCGAATTGAATCAGGAGAAGCCGCTATTATAATCGGAACCCACGCGCTTATACAGGAGAAGGTTTTATATCGTAATCTTGCGTTAGTTGTTACGGATGAGCAGCATCGATTCGGGGTAAGACAAAGGGAAACACTGGCGCAAAAAGGGAAGACACCTCATATTCTTGTAATGAGCGCGACTCCGATCCCGCGGACGCTTGCAATTATCTTATATGGCGATCTTGACATTTCTATTATCAATGAAATGCCAAAAAACAGATTGCCGATAAAAAATTGTGTCGTAAATACTGAATATCGGGAAAAAGCATATCGTTTTATGAGAAAACAGGTTTTAGAGGGACGACAATGCTATGTGATCTGTCCGATGGTAGAGGAAAGTGAAAGTCTGGATGCCGAAAATGTTATCGACTACTCGCAAATGCTCGCAGAAGAATTGGGGGATGGTATTCATGTAGGCTGCCTTCACGGAAAAATGAAGCAGAAGGAAAAAGATGAGATAATGTCTGCATTTGGGAAAAATGAAATTCAGATACTTGTATCTACAACTGTTGTTGAAGTTGGGATCGATGTGCCAAATGCAACAGTTATGCTTATTGAAAATGCGGAGCGTTTCGGACTTGCCCAACTTCATCAGCTTCGCGGGCGTGTCGGAAGAGGCGGATATCAATCTTATTGTATTTTTATGTCTGCGTCTAAATCGGACGAGACAAAAGAAAGACTTGAAATCTTGAACCGCTCGAACGACGGTTTCTTTATCGCCGGGGAAGATCTGCGTCTTAGAGGACCGGGAGATCTGTTCGGAATACGTCAAAGCGGGATTCTTGACTTTAAGATTGCAGATGTGTTTCAGGATGCAGAAGTGTTAAAAATCGCCGGCGAAGAAGCAAATAAAATTTTAAAAAGAGATCCTGAATTAAAAGACCCTTCTTATAAAAAAATAAAAAATCATATCGATCATAAGATTCAACAGATTATGTTAGAAACGACGTTGTAATGGATGAAAGGTGTAAAAAATTGCCAGTTTAAAAATTGTTGTCCTCCATATACTATGAGCGTAACAAAACAAACGGAAGCAAATGTATCGTAACCGGCTGCATAGAAAGCAGATTACATACATGTGCAGCCGGAAGAATTGTTACAACAAACGAAAACGATAAATGTCGTTAAAATGCAAAAGGAGGAAATTGATCATGGCAAATCGTTCATCTAACAGAGCAGCAGTACCGGAGGCAAAGGGCGCTCTGGACAAATTCAAGTATGAAGTGGCAAGTGAGTTAGGAGTACCGTTGACAGACGGTTATAACGGAGACCTCACATCGAAACAGAACGGATCTGTTGGCGGATATATGGTCAAGAAAATGATCGAGCAGCAGGAAAAACAGATGGCAGGCAAATAACATCGTTTTTTCGATAAAAAAGCTCGTCCCTATTACAAAGAAAAAGACGTCCGGGATTGACCCGGACGTCTTTTTCTGATAAAATTTTGCGTAGTTGTTAAAGAAAACGAGGTGTCATTTTATGCGTGTAATTGCAGGAAGTGCAAGAAGTCTCAGATTAAAAACTTTAGACGGGATGGACACAAGACCAACGACTGACCGTATCAAAGAAACACTGTTCAATATGATCGGTCCGTCAATGTTTGACTGTGTATTTCTTGATCTCTTTGCGGGAAGCGGCGGGATCGGAATTGAAGCGCTCAGCAGAGGAGCTCGCGAAGCTGTTTTTGTAGAGAATAATCCGAAGGCAATGATGTGTGTTAAAGACAATCTGAAGTTTACCAAATTAGAAGGCAAGGCGGTTACATTGACTACAGATGTTATGAATGCGCTTTACAAGCTGGAAGGTGAAAAGGTATTTGATTATATTTTTTTGGATCCTCCGTATGACAGAGGATTCGAAAAGAGGGTATTAGAATATTTATCGGATTCAAGTCTTGTCTATGAAGATACCCAGATCATTGTGGAAGCGTCAAAAGAAACTGATTTTTCGTATTTACAGGATTTGGGATTTGAAATTATCAGAGAAAAAACGTATAAAACGAATAAGCACCTGTTTATCGAGAAGGCGGGGAAAGAGGAAGTATGTTAAGAGCAATTTATCCGGGCAGTTTTGATCCGGTTACTTACGGTCATATAGATATTATGCGAAGATCATGCAAAATTGTTGACGAATTAATTGTCGGCGTATTGAGCAATAAAGCAAAAATCCCGTTGTTTTCTGTAGAAGAACGTGTTAAAATGTTAAAAGAAGTGACAAAAGATCTTGATAATATCCGAATCGTTCCGTTTGATGGACTTTTAGTGGAGTTCGCTTCGCGTATGAATGCCGGACTTGTGATAAGAGGACTGCGGGCAATCACAGATTTTGAATATGAACTTCAGATGTCACAGACAAATCAAAAACTGGATCCGAATATTGAGACGATGTTTTTGACGACGAGTATTGAATATTCTTATTTAAGTTCTACAACAGTAAGAGAGATTGCTGCTTTTGGGGGAGATTTAACACAATTCGTGCCGGAGGCGGTAGCTTTGGAACTTGAAAAAAAGATGAATACAAAAGGAGAGTGTAACAAATGAGCAGCCGTATTGAGCAGATTATCGAAGAGATTGAAGAGTATATTGACCGAGACTGTAAATTCCAGCCGCTGTCAACTACCAAGATTATTGTGAATAAAGAACATTTAGAAGAGCTTTTGAGAGAACTTCGTCTGAAAACTCCTGACGAGATTAAACGTTATCAGAAGATTATCGCAAACAGAGATGCGATTCTTGCGGATGCACAGGCAAAGGCGGATGCGATGATTGAAGAAGCGCAGGTACAGACGACAGAGCTTGTCAGCGAGCATGAGATCATGCAGCAGGCTTATGCGCAGGCAAATGAGATTGTAACGCAGGCTACGGCACAGGCTCAGGAGATTATAGATAACGCAACGAGTGATGCAAATGCAATCAGGATCGGAGCAATCCAGTATACAGATGATCTTATGGCAAATGCCGAAAGTATTATCGGACATACACTTGATAGTTATACAACAAAATACGATGGTCTGATCAGCTCCCTCCAGGAATGTTATGAAACCGTTCGCGCAAATCGCGCAGAACTTGATATCCCAACAGAAGAAGAGTCCGGAATATATAATTCTCAGGACGATTTATTCTAGGGTGACGGATATTTCGACTATTTTTAATTATATATGATACAATAAAAGCAGACGCTTTTAAGAAAAAAGAGATGCCTTTCAAGCAAGATTGTTTGGAAGGCATCTTTTGTACCGGAAAGCAGCGGTATTGAAAGCCGATGTGCACATGTTCGACTTCCGGAGGACATCTTTTCGAAATGTGACAGATCTAGTGTCGGAAAGTGTTCAAAAATGGGAACTTTTGCAGTTATCTGGATGTAGCGTCCATTCATCTGAAATACATTTTCAAGAAGTATTAAAAATAGAAGAACTCTGTTCATTTGTCTGAAAAAGCGTTACAATCGTTTCAGAAGGACGGGGAGGTGTTCCAGAGATCAGAAAGAACAAACAGAGTGCATGGGTTTAGGTTTAGATGGAATGCAGAAAATGAACGGCGCGATTAATGTTGATTTCATGACTGAGGAAGAGATTCATCAGAAGCTAGAAGCGGGATATAAGGATATGGAAAGCGGAAAAGTTCGGGAGGCATCAATTGTATGATACAAAGCAAACGATAGAACAAGTAACAGACTTTGCAAAAAAAGCAACCGCTTTGGGATTTTATAAGCAATATCGGGTATCTGCGGAATTGGGTTCTCAGATTGCTGGCATGATGGAGAAAGAATTCATAGACTATTTAGAAGAGAATGGTGTTTCCGTATGGAAATAGAAAAAAGATATAAAATGCTGGCAGATACATAAAAAAATGAGGGAAGCACATAGAATAAAACCGGTATGAGTTGTCCTTGACAAAGGAGTTTGTTGAGGATATCACTATACCTAGTGATCGCACTACGGAAACTTGAGAAGCCCGTAGTCCGGAAGGCCCCTGCGGGGGCCTTTCGTTATTTTCGGGGAAGTACAAAGGCGGCGGGGAAATGAAGAAAAAAGGATTTTTAACATAATGTTAGCAGTTATGACAAAGTTCAGAAATGTGTGTGCTCATAGTGATCGTCTGTTTGACTTTCGTACCAAGGATGCTTTATGTGATATGAAAATTCATGAAAGACTTTTCTTACCAAGAGAGCAAGGAAGATATGTGTATGGAAAAATGACTTGTTCGCACAGTTGATTATCTTGAAACTTTTATTGCCGGAAGATGAGTTTAAAACACTTTTCCACGAATTAAAAATTTGAGTGTATGAAGAAAAGTCTGTAATTAAGATTTTCTATGATAATGATAGGGGGGGAAGCTCGTTCCGGAGCTTTCAACCCTTGTTTTGGAACTTTATGGTTTTGTGGACATTAACACCACAACAGGTTAGATAATAAGTCGGACTCCTTTCGTAAAAGGTTTCATTATATTGTAAAGCCATTGAAAGTAGATATTATAAAAAAAGCAGTACATAACCATACGCTGCAGCGGCCGAAATTACAGCTGTTATTATTTTCTGGATTAAATATGGAATGAAAGGAATTCCGGAAGAATGAATCATACTTTTTGTCTGTGCGAGCGCGCATAATCCCCCGAATGAAGTTAATGCAATAATGAGCGGATATGAAACAGCAATATTCTCGAATCTCTCAAAAAGAATGATAATTCCGTTTGTCAGTTCCAAAACAGGAAGAAGATAAAAAAACGCAGGAATATCCGTGGAAAATTTTGTGAGAAGGCGTATAAAAACAGAAAAGATAATGATATAGCCGCCTACCTTTACAATGTTTTCAAAACTATCCATCATACATTCGTCGAATGTGCGGAAGGAAAACGGATTGTTTTTACATTCTGTCTGGCGCAAGGATTCTCCGTATGATTCACTATGTTTGAAATAAAATCTTCTGAAAAAGAAACTAAGAAAAATCGGAACCGCAATTAATATGATAAGCGTTGGAACAAGTAACGTCCGATCACGCAAAATCTTGTGTATAATAAAATTAACGATAAAAACAGGACTTGTATTATTACAGAAAGATAACAGATAAGCAGCCTCAGAGCGTTCGATCTTTTTTGTACACACAAGATCTGCGGTAACTTTTGCACCCATCGGATAACCGCATAAAAATCCGGCAATAACAGAAAATGCCCCTGCGGCAGATACGGAAAATATTTTTCCGAGAGGTTTTCCAAGTACATTTGCTATTATATTTAGTCCTCCGCTTTTTAAAAGAATAGCAGTAATAAACATAAATGGAAAAAGTGTAGGAAAAATTGTGTTAAACCAGAGTAAAAGTCCGTCTGCAGCACCTGTAAAAACGATATCAGGAGAAACGAGCATTGCAAGAAAAAGAAAAACAGTCAGACTTCCGGCATTGAGAAAACCTATTTTTTTTAATAAGTTTTTACTAGATGAGCATTTCACAATTTTTACTCCTTTTTTCCAGAAACAAAATCATATAGTAATGCTTATGATGCACACATCTTTTGTATGAAAATATCATATAGTGAAAGACAGAATAAAATGTGTTTTTTATATTGACAAAAAACGGAAGGGGCAGAGTGTGAGAAAGTTTCAAAAAGGGAAAAGAGACTTTTTTAAAAATTTTACAATTTTGTCTTCCGTACTGTTTTTCTGCGTATTGCATTCGGCTATATGGATTCCGAAACTTCAATATCAAAGCGAGAAAAGCCGATTGTCGGAAGATATTGTGTATTCCAATTTTTTTCGCAGACAGCCTGTATCTGATGAAGTGTTAAAAAAATTGAAAGAAAGTGAAGATCCGGGAAAGTTTCTCGGTTTGTACTGGCTGGAAAGTGATTTTGAAAGGGAAAAAACAGTCGGAGATATTACAAAATCAGAAAACAGATGGAAAAAAGCAGAGAGGTGGAACTCGTATGTCAGTGTCTGTCGGGCAATCTGGAATGACCTGGAATATTTTCCTGTAGCGGAAACTAATTTTGGGAAAGCGAACGTTTCTTTTTCAGATTCGTGGATGTTGGATCGGACTTACAAAGGAGATAGAAAACATGAAGGGACAGATATTATGCCGTCTGTCAATAAGCGGGATTACTTTCCTGTCGTAAGTATGACTGACGGGATTGTAACGTCGGTCGGTTGGTTAGAATTAGGTGGGTATCGTGTTGGAATCACTTCACCGGGAGGCGCTTACTTTTATTATGCACACTTAAGTTCTTATGCCGGAATAAAAGAAGGAGATCCTATATCAGCGGGCGATGTGATCGGATTTATGGGAGATACGGGATACAGTAAAAGAGAAGGGACAACAGGAAAGTTTCCTGTGCACTTACATCTTGGAATTTATATTTATAAAGACGGAAAAGAAATCAGTGTCAATCCATATGCAGCGTTAAAATATGTTGAAAACAGAAAAATCAAAGCATACTCAGACAGGTAGAATAATCATCGGAAAGTCTTTTATGAAGAGGCAAAACATGATATGATAGATAACACATGAAAAAAGAGTTGTGAAAAGCAACAGAAAACAGAGGAAATATTATGAATCTACCGATTGAATTTGAAGAAAAAATGCAAGATCTGCTTGGCGGGGAATATAACGATTATTTAAAATGTTATGAAGAACCCCGCCATTATGGACTCCGTGTAAATACATCCAAAATATCAATAGATCGTTTTTTAGAGATTGCTCCATGGCCGCTTCGTCCGATTCCGTGGATTGAAAACGGTTTTTATTATGATGGAGAAAAATATCAGCCTGCAAAGCACCCGTATTATTTTGCGGGATTGTACTATTTGCAGGAACCAAGCGCAATGACGCCTGCAAACAGACTCCCTATCGAAGCCGGAGACCGAGTGCTTGATGTGTGCGCAGCGCCGGGAGGAAAAGCGACAGAGTTAGGGGCAAAGTTAAACGGATCGGGAGTTTTGATCGCGAACGACCTGAGTAATTCAAGGGCAAGAGGACTTTTGAAAAATATTGAACTTTTCGGAATCGGAAACGTTCTTGTTTTAAGTGAAGAACCCGGAAAGCTTGTGAATTATTTTCCGGAGTATTTTGATAAGATCTTGATCGATGCGCCGTGCTCCGGAGAAGGCATGTTTCGCAAGGACAGAAAAATGGTAAAGGCATGGGAAGAACATGGTCCGGAATTTTTTGTAAAAATTCAAAGAAGCATTATTACACAAGCGGCGCAGATGCTGAAACCGGGCGGAATGCTACTTTATTCTACATGTACTTTTTCACCGGAAGAAAATGAACAGACGATTGAATTTCTGTTACAAGAATACCCTCAATTTAAGATTTGTGATATCAAAGGATACGAAGGGTTTTCAGATGGGATTTTAAAAGCTTCTTTGAGCGGCAATGAACAGTTAAAGAAAACAATCCGCATTTTTCCTCATAAAATGGAAGGAGAAGGACATTTTATCGCGCTTTTAAAAAAAGAAGAAGAGGCAGTTTCAGAAAACTTAAAGGAAAAAGAAAAAAACAATCGAAATAAAAATGAAAAAGAAAAAAGATTACCGGACGAACTTACGGAATTTTTGAAAAATGTAAAAAGAAAATTCGATTCATCCAGAATTGATATGCGGGGAGAAAATGTATATTATATGCCGGAAGGTCTTCCAAAGTTAAACGGAGTGCGGTTTTTACGGTCCGGGCTACTCTTGGGAGAATTGAAAAAAAGGCGTTTTGAGCCAAGTCAGGCGCTGGCTATGAATTTGAAAAAAGAAGAATATGAAAATGTACTAGATTTTTCGGTTGATGATGAACGGATTATAAAGTATTTAAAGGGAGAGACATTGGAAGTTGAAGATCTCGTTTCCTCAAAAGAGAAGGGGTGGTATCTCGTATGCGTAGACGGTTATCCTCTCGGTTTTGGCAAGCTGTCAGGACAGATGTTGAAGAATAAGTATCTGCCGGGATGGCGGTGGCAGTCATCATGAAATTGCGGTTAGATAAATATTTGACGGAAATGGGATGCGGCACAAGAAGTCAGGTGAAAAAAGAGATCTTAAAAGGAAGCGTTTCCGTCAATGGAGAGATAGCAAAGAAAGCTGAGCGGAAAGTTGATACAGAAAAAGATGAGATTATATTTAAAGGAGAAAAGATCTTTTATGCAGGGTATGAATATTTTATGTTGAATAAGCCTGCCGGAGTTGTGTCTGCAACGGAAGATAAAAAAGAGCGTACAGTCATAGACCTGATCAAAGAAAGCAAAAGAAAAGACTTATTTCCCGCGGGGCGGCTTGACAAAGATACAGAAGGTCTTCTTTTAATTACAAATGACGGGCAGCTTGCGCACCGCCTTCTTTCCCCGAAAAAGCATGTGGATAAAATTTATTATGCAAAAATCAAAGGAATTGTGACAGAAGAAGATGTACGATTGTTTGAGAAAGGCGTACATATCGGAGATGAAAAACCTACGATGCCGGCGGCGCTTGAAATTCTTTCTGTACAAAAAGAACGGCGGAAAGAAAAGATAAAAGAGCAGAAAATATTGCCTGAAACAAAAAATGAAACAGATGAAAAGGAAGACGGATATTCGGAAATCTATCTTACAATCAAAGAAGGTCGTTTCCATCAGGTGAAGCGTATGTTTCGTGCGGTAGGAAAAGAAGTTGTTTATTTAAAAAGGATTCAGTTTGGAACATTGACATTGGATCCGTCTTTAAAACCCGGACAATATAGAAAATTAACAGAAGAAGAGGTAGAACAATTATGTTGACAGGAAAAAAAGCGGTCATTTTTGATATGGATGGATCACTTGTAGATTCGATGTGGATCTGGCCGGAAGTTGACCGTATTTATATGGATAAATATCACTTGACTGCACCGGATACATTTCACAGAGATATAGAGGGGATGAGTTATGTAGAGACCGCACAATATTTTGTCGATACCTTTACAACATTAAATCAAACAGTAGAAGACGTAATGCAGGAATGGCGGGATATGACAGTTGAGCTGTATGCAACGAAAGTATTTCCAAAGGCCGGCGCAGTTGAGTTTCTGGATTTGATGAAACAAAACGGTATCCGTCTCGGTATTGCCACAAGCAATGATCGGGAAATTGCAGAAGCTGCGCTGAACGGACGGGGACTGACGAAATATTTTGATTCTGTACGTACTTCTTCGGAAGTTGCGGCAGGGAAACCTGCGCCGGATGTCTATTTAAAAGTCGCAGACGACATGAATGTAGACCCGAAAAACTGTCTTGTATTTGAAGATGTTATCAATGGAATTCTGGCAGGAAAGAACGCGGGCATGGAAGTGTGCGCTGTAGCAGATGATTTTACAAAAGCAGACGAAGCGGAGAAAAAGGCTGCCGCGGATTATTTTATCCGAGATTTTTTTGACGTTTTAAAAAACACTTACGAAAGGTGCTGAATTGAAAAATATGAACCATGATTTTTTACCTGTATGCAGGGAAGATATGGAAAAACGCGGGTGGAAGAGCGTTGATTTTGCCTATATTATCGGAGACGGATATGTGGATCATCCGTCTTTTGGTCATGCGATCATCAGCCGTCTTTTAGAATCAAGAGGATATCGTGTCGGAATTATTTCTCAACCGGATTGGAAAGATCCGGAAAGTATTTGTATTTACGGAGAACCGCGACTGGGATTTCTTGTTTCTGCCGGAAATATGGATTCGATGGTAAATCATTATTCTGTATCGAAAAAACGAAGAAGAACAGATGCTTATACCCCAGGCGGAGAGATGGGAAAACGCCCGGACCATGCCTGTGTTGTGTATGGAAATCTGATACGACAGAAATATAAAAAGACCGCAGTAATTATGGGCGGTATCGAAGCAAGTTTAAGACGTATGGCACATTATGACTATTGGTCGGATAAATTAAAACGGTCGATCCTTCTTGATTCCGGTGCGGATATTGTTTCTTACGGAATGGGAGAACGCTCGATCCTGGAGATTGCCGAAGCTTTAGAGGCGGGAATACCAATCGAAGAAATTACTTATATTGATGGTACTGTCGTTAAAATAAAAGAGAAAGAAAAAATATATGACGCCCAGTTTCTGCCTTCTTATGAGGAGCTAAAAGCAGATCGGAAAATGTATGCAAAAAGCTTCTATACACAATATTTAAATACGGATGCATTTAGCGGGAAACGACTTGCAGAACCTTATTCGGAACATTTATATGTCGTTCAGAATCCGCCGTCAAAACCGTTAAGTGTTACAGAAATGGATGATATTTATGATCTGCCGTATATGAGGACTTATCATCCGTCTTATAAAGCGAAAGGAGGAATCCCGGCAATTTCGGAGATCCGCTTCAGCCTGATCAGCAACAGGGGATGTTTCGGAGGATGCAGTTTCTGTGCGCTTACATTTCACCAGGGGCGTATTGTACAGGTCAGAAGTCATGAATCGCTTATAAAAGAAGCGGAACAAATGGTTGAAGAAAAAGATTTTAAGGGATACATCCATGATGTAGGAGGTCCGACCGCAAATTTTCGTCATCCATCTTGTGAAAAACAGCTTCGGCACGGTGTATGCGCGACAAAGCAGTGTCTCTTTCCTGCTCCTTGCAAAAATATAGATGCAGATCATAGTGATTATGTTGCACTATTACGAAAATTAAGAAAGATCCCGAAAGTAAAAAAAGTATTTATCCGTTCGGGAATCCGATTTGATTATTTGCTGGCAGATAAAAAGAATACATTTTTAAAAGAACTATGTCAGTATCATGTAAGCGGACAACTGAAAGTGGCGCCTGAACATATCAGCGCTCCCGTGCTTTCTTTGATGGGAAAACCGGAACATCGAATATATGAAGAGTTTACACGACAGTTTAAGAAAATGAATGAAAGACTCGGAATGGATCAGTATCTTGTCCCGTACCTTATGTCTTCTCATCCGGGATCAACGTTAAAAGAAGCTGTTGAACTGGCAGAATACTGCCGTGACCTCGGATATATGCCGGAGCAGGTGCAGGATTTTTATCCGACACCTTCTACGCTTTCAACTTGCATGTATTATACGGGAATCGATCCGCGCACCGGTCAGTCTGTTTATGTTCCGAAATCCCCGCATGAAAAAGCGATGCAGCGCGCTTTGATTCAGTATCGTGATCCGAAACATTATGACCTTGTTTTGGAAGCTTTGAGAAAAACGGGAAGAATGGATCTTGTCGGCTACGGACCAAAGTGTCTGATCCGTCCCGGACGTGAAAAAGACAGTACAAATACAGGACGTGAAAAACAAGTAAATACAAGTAAAAAGCCAGCTTATAAAAAGATAGATAAGAAAACAAACTATAAGAAAAAGACAATCAGAAATGTGCATAGAAAGAAATGAGGATAAATGAAAATGAGAGTTGCAGTTGTCACCGGAGCGTCATCAGGTATAGGAAGAGAGTTTGTTCGTCAATTGGAATATTTTTATAAGGATCTCGACGAAATATGGGTAATTGCACGAAGGGAAGAACGGTTGGAGCAGCTTAGGAAAGAAGTTAATGTTCCGCTTCGCATTTTTGCGGGAGACTTACAGAAAAAACATGTATACAGACAATTTTATACAGAGCTTTGTCAATGGCACCCTAATATAAGAATGCTTGTCAATGCAGCCGGTTTTGGCAAAAGCGGAACTTTTTCGGAAATTGCCGAAAAAGGAAAACGGATTCATACGGATATGATCGATCTGAATTGCACTGCGCTTATCCGCATAACGCAAATGACGCTTCCTTATATGAAGATGGGAAGCCGTATTATAAACATGGCAAGTGCGGCGGCGTTTTGTCCGCAGCCTTCTTTTGCTGTTTATGCGGCGTCTAAAGCATGTGTTTTAAGTTTTTCACGTGCTCTGGGACAAGAATTAAGAGAAAAAAGCATTTATGTGACGGCAGTTTGTCCGGGACCTGTGGAAACAGAATTTTTCGAGGTGAGCGGAGAATTAAAAAATCCCCTCAAAAAGCTGAATATGGCGGCGGCAAATAAAGTTGTTCATAGAGCTCTTATTGACAGCAGAAAGAAGAAATCTGTTTCTGTATATGGAGCAGGAATAAAAGCGGCAGAAATTATGACAAAACTGCTGCCGGTAAGTCTTATTTTGAAAGCGGAGGAACTATTTGTATCATGAAAAAGACAGAAAAAGGAATGCCGGGATATTTAAATTATAAAAGAAAAATAGAAATCATAAGAACGCTTGCCTATTTTGGCATCGTGATCGCAATATTGCTTCTCGGATATTTTCAGACAGGAACAAAATTAAATCTTCTTACAGTAGTAGCTATTGTCGGATGTCTTCCGGCATCGAAAGCGCTTGTAGGAGTTATTACACGCTTTCCTTATCGTTCGATCGATGGAGAACGAGCGAAAGAAATCGCGTCAAAAACTGATCTTCTGACTGTTTGTTATGATATGGTGATCACGAGCAGAGATCATATAATGCCTGTTGACTGCATTGTGATATCCGGACATAATATTTTCGGATATACCCATTATAATAAAGTAAACACGACAGAACTTGCCGATCATATAAAAACAATTTTAGCACAAAACGGTTACAAAGGATTTCAAATTCGTATATTAAATGAGTATAAGCCGTTTATTACAAGAGCGGAAGGTTTAAATAATATTGCGGCTGTCGAACAGGAAGATACAAAAACAAAAGAAGAAACGGTACGTGGTCTTATTCTAAACATCTCTATGTAAATAAAAAGGAATTAAGTCAAATGAAAGAGATAGAAATCAACTCAAATGAAGCGGGACAGCGATTTGATAAATTTTTAGGAAAATATCTGGATCAGGCTCCGAAAAGTTTTCTCTATAAAATGCTTCGTAAAAAGAATATTACATTAAACGGGAAAAAGGCTGCGGGAAATGAAATTTTAGCTCTCGGCGATAATGTGAAGTTGTTTTTTTCGGATGAAACAATTAAAAAATTTTCAAAAACTTCAAAAGAAGTTTTTCGGCCGGTACAGAAAAATACCGCTAAAAGCAAAGTAAAACTGAATGTATTATATGAGGATGAAAATGTGATCTTTCTGAACAAACCGGTCGGAATGCTTTCCCAGAAAGCAAATCGGGAAGATACTTCTCTTGTAGAATATTTAATAGAGTATCTTTTGGATTCAGGGCAGGTAACAAGAGAGGAACTAAAGACTTTTCATCCCGCGGTATGTAACCGGCTCGATCGAAATACGAGCGGGATCGTTGCGGGAGGAAAGACACTGAGCGCGCTTCAGATATTAAATGAGATGTTCCGAACAAGATCATTGGAAAAATATTATTTGTGCCTTGTTTCGGGAAAGATAAAGGACGGACAGAGGATTTGCGGATATTTGAAAAAAAATACAAAAACAAATAAGGTATCTGTCACAAAAGAAAAGAGGGAAACAAAAGAAGCGCTTCCGATTGAAACAGAATATACCCCTCTTTTTGTTTCTGATCATGTAACACTTTTAAAAGTACACCTAATTACGGGAAAAACACATCAGATCCGTGCACATCTGGCAGCGATCGGTCATCCGATCATAGGAGATTATAAATATGGAGATTTTAAAATAAATGAAGCCTATAAGAAAAAATATGGGTTGAAAACACAGCTTCTTCATGCTTATCAGCTTTGTTTTCCGGATGTGGAACTAGTAAAAAATCTGCCAAACAGGCAGATCATTGCGCCTGTTCCCGATTTATTTAAAAAGATCTGTATTGATAAAGGAGTGAACAATAATGGCTGCATGGAATTCAAGAGGTCTTCGGGGTTCGACCTTTGAAGAACTTATCAATCAGACAAATGAACAATATGAACAGATGAACCTTGCCTTAATACAGAAAATACCGACGCCTATTACTCCTGTAAAAATTGATCAGGGAAGCAGACATATTACGCTTGCATACTTTGATAAAGTAAGTACAGTTGATTACATAGGAGCAGTACAGGGAATTCCCGTATGTTTTGACGCAAAGGAATGTAAGACAGATACGTTTCCTCTTGCAAATGTCCATGAACATCAGATTGAGTTTATGCAAAAGTTTGAAGAACAGGGAGGAATTGCTTTTCTGTTGATTTATTATACGACAAGGGATGAGTTATACTATATGCGGTACAGGCAAATACAAAAATTTTGGGATCGTGCGAAAAACGGCGGCAGAAAAAGTATTCGATTTGATGAATTGGAGTCAAATTGGTTTATGGAACTGAAAAGAGGATATTTTGTCCCTTATCTGGATTGTATACAAAAAGACCTTGACAGAAGGGATTGACAGATTGAACGAAACTTCGTATAATATCCGAAAGAGTTTAACGAATTAGCATAGTAAAGTGAAGGGGGTTTTATTTGCGATGGAACAAAAATTACATACGCCTGAAGGAGTAAGGGATATTTACAGCAGGGAATGTGAAATAAAACTCACACTACAGAAAAAATTAAATCAAGTTCTCCATTTATATGGATATCGCGATATTCAGACTCCGACGTTTGAATATTACGATGTATTTAGAGAAGAGATCGGTTCTACTTCTACACAGGAGTTATACAAATTTTTCGATCGTGAAGGAAATATATTGGCTCTTCGTCCGGACATTACTCCATCGGTTGCAAGGGCGGCGGCTACACTTTTTGATACTGAAGATTTTCCGCTTCGTTTTTGTTATGTCGGAAACACTTTTATCAATCATACAAGCTATCGCGGCAAGTTAAAGGAAAATACACAATTCGGCGCGGAACTAATCGGGCTTGATTCTGTTGAGGCAGATGCGGAGATGATAGCAATGGTTGCAGACGCATTGAAAAAGACGGGACTGGAAGAATTTCAGATTAGTATCGGTCATGTCGATTTTCTCCAAAGTATTTTATCTGCAGCGGAGTTAGACGAGGAAACTGTGGAACGTATACGGGAATTGATCGGAAATCGCAACTTTTTCGGAGCAGAAGAGCTTCTTGAAGAAAAGGATGTAAAAAAAGAAATCAAAGAGGCGTTTGCGATCCTCCCGGAATTAATGGGAACAGAGGATGTTCTGGACAAGGCGCAGCAATTTGCAATCAGCGACAAAGCAAAAGCCGCCATTGAACGACTTCGTCAGATCAATCATCTTCTTTGCCTGTATAATGCTTCGGATCATGTAACTTTTGATCTGAGTATGAGCGGAGGTTATGGTTATTACACCGGAATCGTATTTCGGGCATATACATACGGAACAGGTGATGCGGTTGTAAGAGGCGGAAGATACGATCATCTTCTTGAAAAATTCGGAAAAGAGACTCCGTCTATTGGATTTGCGATCATTGTAGATGAATTGATGAACGCTCTTTCAAGACAGAAAATTTCGGTAGACACGATAAGGCGGAACATCATTGTATATAACGAAGAGACTGAAAGCAATGCGATCATCCTTGCCGGTAATTTTCGGGAAAAGGGACGCTGTATCGAATTGATCAGGCAAAAAGAAGGACAGGATAAATCGCTGTATGAATCATATGCAAAAAGAAAAAATGCTGCGGCTTTAATCTATCTTTGCGACGATAAAAAGTTGGAAATGACCAATTTGATTACAGGAGAAAAGAAAACGGCAAACATTGCAGAATAATTGCCGTCAGTATAAAAGGAGCAGAATATGAGATATTTGACATTTGCCCTTACAAAAGGAAGGCTCGCAGGAAAAACGATGAAAATGCTTGAGAGTCTTGGTATTACTTGTGAGGAGATGAAAGAAAAAGATTCACGAAAACTGATTTTTACAAATGAAGAATTAAAACTGAAATTCTTTCTTGCAAAAGGCCCGGACGTACCGACATATGTAGAATACGGAGCGGCTGATATAGGAGTTGTCGGAAGGGATACGATTATTGAAGAAGGACGAAAAGTCCACGAAGTCTTAGATCTCGGTTTCGGAAAATGCAAAATGTGCGTCTGCGGACGTCAGGAGACAAAAGAACTTCTGAATCGTCATGAATTAATCCGGGTTGCGACAAAATACCCTAAAATTGCAAAGGATTATTTTTATAATAAGAAGCATCAGACAGTCGAACTGATCAAAATGAATGGTTCTATCGAACTTGCTCCGATTGTTGGTTTGTCAGAGGTGATTGTTGATATTGTAGAAACAGGAACGACTTTGAACGAGAACGGTCTGGTTGTTCTGGAAGAAGTATGTCCGCTTTCAGCAAGAATGATCGTTAATCCGGTGAGCATGCGTATGGAGAACGATCGGATAAAGAAAATAGTCACAGATTTAAGAGAACTTTTACGAGAGGAGCAATGCGGCCATGCGAATTGAAAAACTGAATCAAACTACGAAAAAAAATCTTTTGGAAGATTTACTCAAAAGAAGTCCGAATAGCTATGAGATGTATGAAGAACAGGTAAAAGCAATCTTAGATAATGTGAAAAAAAGAGGAGATGAAGCCCTTTTTGAATATACAGAAAAATTCGACGGCTTCTGTCTTGATCAGCAGTCTGTTCTTGTAAAAGAAGAAGAAATTGAAGAAGCTTATACTCAAGTCGACAGAGGATTGATTGAGATAATCAGAAAGGCTTTGAAAAATATTGAGACGTATCATGAAAAACAGAGACAGTACAGTTGGTTTGACAGTAAACCTGACGGAACGATCCTTGGTCAGAAAGTGACGGCTCTCGATCGGGTAGGCGTATATGTGCCGGGAGGGAAAGCTGCATACCCTTCTTCGGTTCTTATGAATATCGTTCCGGCAAAAACAGCGGGAGTAAGAGAAATCATAATGGTTACTCCGCCCGGAAAAGACGGAAAAGTAACTCCCACCACACTTGTTGCGGCAAAAGAAGCCGGAGCGGATAAAATCTATAAAGTCGGAGGCGCGCAGGCGATTGCCGCTCTTGCTTACGGAACGGAAAGCATATCGAAAGTAGATAAGATCGTCGGCCCGGGGAATATTTATGTCGCACTGGCAAAAAAGGCGGTATATGGTCATGTTAGTATTGACTCTATCGCAGGTCCGAGTGAAATACTCGTGCTTGCAGATGAAACGGCGAACCCGCGTTATGTTGCCGCAGATCTTTTGTCTCAGGCGGAACATGATGAAATGGCAAGCGCGATTTTAGTGACAGTAAGTATGGAATTGGCAGAGAAAGTTTCCGAGCAGACAGAACTTTTTATCAGTCAATTATCACGGGGAGAGATTATCAGAAAATCTCTCGATAATTACGGACATATTCTTGTGGCGGATACAATGGATGAGGCGATTGACGCCGCAAATGAAATTGCATCAGAGCACCTTGAAATCATGACTGCATCCCCATTTGAAGTGATGACAAAGATCCGAAATGCAGGCGCTATATTTATCGGGGAAAATTCAAGCGAACCGCTTGGCGATTATTTTGCGGGACCGAATCACGTTCTTCCGACAAACGGAACTGCAAAATTTTTCTCTCCTCTTTCTGTAGATGATTTTATTAAAAAATCAAGTATTATTTCCTACTCAAGGGAAGCACTTGAAAAAATTCATTCGGATATCGAACGGTTTGCCGAAGCTGAACATTTGACAGCTCATGCAAATTCGATAAAGGTTCGTTTTGAATCAGAACGAGGAGAGTAATATTATGAGTGAAAAAAACAAACGTATAGCGGTTTGCACGCGAAAAACAAAAGAGACAGATATCACCTTGTCTGTTAATTTAGACGGTCAGGGGAAAAATAAAATAGATACGGGGATTGCTTTTTTTGATCACATGCTTGACGGATTTGCCAGACATGGACTGTTTGATCTTGAGGTAAAAGTAGACGGAGATCTTGAAGTGGACAGTCATCATACAATAGAAGATGTGGGAATTGTCCTTGGAACAGCAATTAAAAAAGCGCTCGGAGATAAGGCCGGAATTAAAAGATATGGTTATTTTATTCTTCCGATGGATGAAGTGCTTGCTCTTTGTGCAGCAGATCTTTCGGGACGTCCTTATTTTAAGTTTGACGCCGGATTTACAACAGACAAATTAGGGACAATGGATACAGAAATGGTGAAAGAATTTTTCTATGCCGTTTCTTATAGTGCACAGATGAATCTGCATTTGAAAATTTTAGACGGAGGAAATAACCATCATATGGCAGAAGCGCTTTTTAAAGCGTTTGGAAAAGCGCTTGATATGGCAGTGTCTCCGGAGCCTAGAATGACAGAAATATGGTCTACAAAAGGGGCTTTATAACAAACGGCTGACTCAATGCCGTTTCGTACAAATAAAAAATTAGGAGAATAATCATGAGTTATAAAAGACTGACTCCCTGCATTTTTATTGCGGGAGGTAAGGCGGTAAGATGGTTTGACGACCGCACTGTATTGACAGAGGATGTAATTGCGCTTGCTAAGCAATATAATGCAAACGGAGCAGATGAACTGCTTGTATTTGATCTTTCAGATTCTGATGAAGATCATGAAGAATCCATCGATCTGATCAAAAAAATAAACCGGATCATCAGTATTCCGATGGTTGCGGGAGGAAATATACGAAGAGCAGAGGATGTTAAAAAACTTCTTTATGCGGGTGTAAAACGTGCGATGTTGAATTTTTCAAAAAAAGTTTCCATCGATTTAATTAAAGAAGTTTCCTTACGTTTCGGAAAAGAAAAAATAGCAGTATCTTTAAATGATTTTGACACGCTTTTTAAACAACAGCATTTAATAGAACAATATAGTTCTGAGATCGTGTTCATGCACCGTCTTGATCTGAATTCTGTTGTAAATGTAACGGAAATCCCGTGCGTTGTTGTAACAGATACAATGGATGAAAGCGAAATATTGCGGATTTTAAAAAGCAACGGTGTAAAGGGCGTATCCGGAATGTTTATCAGCAGTGTCGATATGGATTTTAACGACTTTAAAGAAGTGTGTATGCGAGCCAGAATTAAAATGACTTCGTTTGAAAGCATGATGGATTTTTCCGAGTTTAAGTTAAATTCTGACGGTCTGATCCCGGTAATCGTACAGGATTACAAGACAAACGAAGTTCTGATGATGGCATATATGAATGAAGAGGCGTTTGATCATACAGTAAAAACAGGTCGTATGACATATTACAGTCGAAGCAGGAATGCACAGTGGGTAAAGGGTGAGACGTCCGGACATTTTCAATATGTGAAGTCATTATCTGTCGATTGTGATAAAGATACTTTACTTGCAAAAGTCGATCAAGTCGGCGCTGCCTGCCATACAGGCAACAGATCCTGCTTTTATACAACGATCGTCGGCACTGATTATGATGCAAAAAACCCTCTTCAAGTATTTGAATCCGTATATAATACGATTGTTGACAGAAAGCAGAATCCAAAAGAGGGTTCCTATACAAATTATCTGTTTGAAAAAGGAATTGATAAAATTTTAAAGAAGGTAGGAGAAGAAGCTACAGAAATCGTTATTGCAGCAAAAAACCCGAATCCCGAAGAAATTAAATATGAAATTTCGGACTTCCTTTATCATGCGATGGTACTCATGGTAGAACGGGGAGTTACGTGGGAAGATATTACAAGTGAACTGGCAGACAGATAAGGCGATTACGTCTTTAGAAACCGGTATAGAAAAGAATCTAAAAGCATAAGATGTTGTAAAAACAATGTCTTATGCTTTTTTGTATGGCGAAAAACCTTGCGTTTCCCGAAATTTTAACAATCGCTTTCAATTCTGGAATGTATCTTTAGGTTTCGGCGGTTTATCTGCTTTGGAATGCAATACAAAAAATCAAAAGAAGAGAGACAGAGGGGAAAAAACAGTATGAATGATGCTCAGTTAAGAAGAAGAGAACTTCTTCGACAAACGAAACAGCTCTATGGTGAACGTGAAACTGTTCCTCCGATTCATCCTCGTTATGGCAATTTATGTAAAGAACAAGACGAAGGCGGTGAAGAAGCAGGCGGAAGCTTTTATATGCGGCTTGTAATCTGTATTCTCTGTTTCATCTTCTTTGTATATATGGATCAAAATCATGCGGAAGTAGCTAATGTAAACAGTACAAAAATCATAAATGAAATTGAACGGGATGTGGAGCTGGAAGCCGTGAAGGAAGTATGGGAAAATTTTGAATGATAACTATTTATTCAGCTGATTTACCTGAAAATTTATATTAAAACGAAAAGAGTTGTATACAATGCTGACTGCGAAATCATATCTTTTACTTTGGAGTTTTTGTCTAAGAACACCAGCACCGATTGATTCCGATTGACGAAAGATATTTGCTTGAAGTTCTTCCCTAAAATGTATATAATGATGTAGATTGGATGATTCAATCACATAGAAGATGTTTCTGTAATGTTGTATCGTCTTGTATAAATACGAAAAACAACATAAAAAATATCGATTTTTCCCTTTGAAAAGTCCAAAATAGGTTCGTAAGAATTTATAAAATATATACAAAAACAGGAAGGAAATATATGAGAAAGCTTGCTTTAGATGATGAAATATTACTAAGTATCGAAAAACCTGCCCGGTATATCGGGAATGAAGTAAACTCGATAATGAAAAATAAAAATGAGGTGGATATCCGTTTCGCCATGTGTTTTCCGGATGTTTACGAGATCGGCATGTCGCATCTCGGCATTCAGATTTTGTATGATATGTTTAACAGAAGAGACGATGTTTGGTGTGAACGCGTCTATTCTCCGTGGACAGATCTTGATACAATTATGCGTAAAGAGGGAATTCCGCTTTTTGCATTAGAGTCACAAGATCCGATCAGAGAATTTGACTTTTTAGGAATTACGATCCAATTTGAAATGTGCTATACAAATATTTTGCAGATTTTAGAGTTGAGCCAAATTCCTCTGCATTCATGTGACCGCGCGGAAAATGATCCGATTGTGATCGGTGGAGGTCCATGTGTCTATAACCCGGAACCTCTTGCGGAATTTTTCGATTTGTTTTATATCGGAGAAGGCGAAACTGTTTATGATGAACTTTTAGATACATATAAAAAATGTCGGGCAGAGGGAAGTACGAGAACAGAGTTTCTTGAACAGGCGGCCCGCATCGAAGGAATCTATGTGCCGTCATTTTATGATGCCGAATACAACGAGGATGGTACACTTCGATCATTTATACCGAATAATATATGTGCCCCTGCAAGTGTGAAAAAGCAGGTTGTTATGGATGTAACAGATACGGTATATCCGATGAAGCCGGTCGTTCCGTTTATAAAAGCAACTCAAGATCGCGTTGTACTTGAGATTCAAAGGGGATGCACCCGGGGATGCCGTTTTTGCCAGGCGGGAATGATTTATCGTCCCACAAGAGGGCGTAATGTAAAACGTCTGAAAGAGTATGCCAAAACGATGTTGACAAATACAGGACATGAAGAAATCTCACTTAGTTCCTTGAGTTCAAGTGATTATTCTGATTTGAAAGAACTTGTAATGTTTTTGATTGATGAATTCAAAGAAAAAGCAATCAATATTTCATTACCGTCTTTGAGAATCGACGCCTTTTCTTTAGATGTAATGAGTAAGGTTCAGGATATCAGAAAAAGCAGCCTTACATTTGCGCCCGAAGCCGGATCACAGAGAATGAGAAATGTAATCAATAAAGGACTTACCGAAGAAGATATTATGGGTGGCGCAAGTCAGGCTTTTGAAGGAGGATGGACAAAAGTAAAACTGTATTTCATGCTCGGACTTCCTACGGAAACCGAAGAAGATATGAAGGAGATCGCCCATTTATGTGAAAAGGTTGCCCGCAAATATTATGAAATCCCGAAAGATCAAAGAAACGGAAAATGTCAGATTACTGCAAGTTCCTCATTTTTTGTTCCGAAACCGTTTACTCCGTTTCAGTGGGCGCCAATGTGTACCGCTGAAGAATATACGAGACGTGCTCACCTTGTCAATGATGAATTTAAAGCGCAGTTAAATCGGAAAAGCTTAAAATATAATTGGCATGATGCAAATGTAACTGTTTTGGAAGGTATTATGGCAAGAGGTGACAGAAGAATCGGAAAAGTGATTGAAGAAGCTTACAGACTCGGATGCTTATTTGACTCATGGACCGAAAGTTTTCGAGATGATTTATGGGAGAAAGCTTTTTTGAACACGGGAATCGAAAAAGAGTTTTATACGCTTCGTACAAGAGATAAAAACGAACTTTTCCCATGGGATTTTATCGATACCGGGGTCAGTCGAAAATTTCTCAGAAAGGAATGGGAACGGGCAATGAATGCTGAGGTGACACCGAATTGTCGGGAACACTGTTCAGGATGCGGCGCATCAAAATTCGGAGGAGGTGTCTGTTATGAAGGCAAGAATTAAATTCAGAAAATACGGAGCGCTTCGTTTTATCGGACATCTTGATGTAATGCGCTTCTTCCAAAAAGTAATGCGCAGGGCTGAAATACCGATCGCCTTTACAGGAGGGTACAGTCCGCATATGATCATGTCGTTTGCGAGTCCTCTTGGAATCGGTCTCACAAGTGACGGGGAATATTTTGATATTGAACTGACTGAAGCGATCGACAGTAAAACGGCTGTAAAACGTATGAATGAAGTCAGTATAGAAGGAATTGAAATAATTAGTTTCAGAAAAATTCCGGATGATAAAAAACAGACGGGAATGACGATCCTTGCAGGGGCAGATTATCTCGTCTCTGTCAGAAAAGGAGCACTGCCTTCTGACTGGAAAGAACAGTTTTCCAAGTTTATGTCTCAACCGGAAATTCAAGTTATCAAACAGACGAAAAGAAGCGAGAGAATGGTTGACATACGTGCCCTTATCGATTCATGGGAGATTCGTGATGAACAGATCTATCTTCTTCTTGCAGCGGGAAGTTCGGAAAATTTAAAACCGGATCTTGTGATGGAAACATTTTTAAAATATGCAAATATTTCAGATGATGTACGATTTTTTTATCATCGCCTTGAGATGTATGCAGATGAAAGCGGCAACGGAGAAAGGAAGCTCATTCCTCTTGAAAATCTCGGAGAAGAAATCTGTATGAATTCAAAGACAGACCTGTAGTAAATCTGTAATGACATGGGAAGGATTTTGGTTTGAAACGAAAAATACTAATAGAAAAAAGCAAAAATAAAATACGGACATACCTTATTGAAGATGATGATATTGTTGAAATACATACCAGTATCAATGAAGAGCAAGTACCTCCGGGGAAACTAGGGGATATTTACATCGGGAAAGTGCAGAATATTGTCCAAAATATCGGTGCGGCATTTATAGAAATTACAAAAGGAGTAAACTGTTATTTTGATTTGAAAGATGCAGAAAACGCATATTTTACCCATAAATCCGGGAAAAAACCACTTTGTATCGGCGATGAACTTGTCGTACAGATCAGCCGGGAAGCGGTAAAAACGAAAGCGCCTACTGTAACTTCTCATTTAAGCTTCACGGGAAGATATGCCGTCTTAACTCATGGAAACACCCGGATCGGCGTATCTTCAAAAATTCCACGGGCGCTTCGGGATGAATTCAAAGACCGCCTGTCACGTATGAAAAATGAACAGTTCGGCATCATTATACGGACAAATGCAAAAGGCGTACCGTTTCAGGAGGTCGAAGACGAAATTGAACGTCTGAAAGAAGAATATAAAAAGTTGTTAAATACAGCATTGTCAAGAGTTGCTTTTTCACGTTTGAAATCGGCTCCTCCGACGTATATATCAGACTTAAAAAACGTATACATGGAAGGAATGGAAGAAATCGTCATAGAAGGAAAAGACTTGTATACGGAAATACAAGAATACTTTCTTACAGAATTTCCTGAAAAAGTAAAACTTCTCAGACTTTATGAGAATCCTGATTTTCCACTTTGCAAATTGTATTCTACAGAAACCGCATTGGAAAAGGCGTTGAAAGAGTTTGTATGGTTGAAAAACGGCGGATATCTTATTATCCAGCCAACGGAAGCTTTGACAGTCATTGACGTAAATTCCGGGAAGATGGCAGTAAAATCGAAAAACAGCGCCGGAGCGATGAAAGTAAACATGGAGGCTGCTCAAGAAGCGGCGAAGCAGATTCGTCTGCGTAATCTGTCAGGAATCATTATTGTAGATTTTGTAAATCTTGAATCAAAAGAAGATACCGGGATATTATTAAAAGAATTCCGAAACTTTTTGTCGAAAGATCCGATTCCGACTACTTTGGTTGACATGACGATGCTCGGACTTGTAGAAATCACAAGAAAAAAAGTAAGAAAACCGCTTTATGAACAGGAAAATTATTTACAAGCAGAGATCGAGGCGTTATAATATTTTACCGAAAGCGCGCTGAAAATTGCGCTTACAAAAATTTTTCTCATTATTCATGAGAAGAGAAATGGATCGATAAATAAAAGCAGCGAAAAAGCGCTGCGTGAGTTCTACATTTGGAGGAAAGAAGATTGAAAAAAGTAGTAAAATTCGGGGGAAGTTCTCTGGCAAATGCAGATCAGTTCAAAAAGGTCGGAGCGATCATTACAGCAGATGATACAAGACGGTATGTTGTTCCGTCTGCGCCGGGAAAACGATTTCCAAAAGATACAAAAGTAACAGATATGCTCTATGCCTGTTATGAAAGTGCAGCCAACGGAGAAGATTTTTCAGAACAGCTTGATAATATTCACGCAAGATATCAGGAGATTATTGATGGATTGAATCTCGATTTTTCTCTTGATCTTGATTTTGTACAAATTAAAGAAAATTTCAGTAACAAGGCGGGAGCTGACTATGCCGCTTCCAGAGGAGAATGTTTAAACGGAAAGATCATGGCTGCTTACCTCGGCTTTGAGTTTGTGGATGCTGCCGAAGTTGTCCGTTTTAATGATGACGGTTCTTTCAATGATGAAGTTACGAATACTCTTTTATCCGAGCGGCTTCAGGATTGTAAAACAGCTGTAATTCCGGGATTTTACGGAGCAAAAAAAGATGGAACGATCGTAACTTTTTCAAGAGGCGGATCAGATATTACGGGATCTCTTGTAGCTTTGGCAGTACAGGCGGATCTGTATGAAAACTGGACGGATGTTTCCGGATTTTTGATCGCGGATCCCCGCATTGTAAAAAATCCGAAATCAATCGAAACAATTACTTATAAAGAACTTCGTGAACTTTCATATATGGGAGCGAGCGTGCTCCACGAGGATGCGATCTTTCCTGTAAGAAAAGCGGGGATTCCGATCAATATCCGGAACACAAATGCACCGCAGGATAAAGGAACATTAATTGTTGAAGGAACATGTCGTCAGCCGAAATATACGATTACCGGAATTGCAGGAACAGATGGATTTGTAGCAATCACAGTCGAAAAAGCAATGATGAATTCGGAAGTCGGATTTTGTCGGAAAGTTCTGCAGGTATTTGAAGATAACGGAGTTTCTATCGAACATATGCCATCGGGTATTGATACAATGTCGATTTTCGTAAACAAAGATGTCTTTGAGGAAAAAGAACAGAAAATCTTAGCGGATATCCATAAAGCGGTAAATCCGGATCATATCGAACTGGAGTCTAATCTTGCGCTTATTGCCGTAGTAGGACGCGGTATGAAATCAACAAGAGGAACTGCCGGCCGCATTTTCTCCGCACTTGCCCACGCACATATCAATGTCAAAATGATCGATCAGGGATCAAGTGAATTGAATATCATTATCGGAGTCAGACATGATGATTTTAAAAATGCGATCCGTGCGTTATATGAAATTTTTGTCCTTACCCAGATATAAAAATCTATATCCGTTTGTTTTTATTGGATTACCATTATAGGAAGAATATATCAAGAAAAATTTGTTAAAAAACCGCATAAGATCTATACTCAATAAACGCATCATTTTGATGCGTTTATGTGTGGAAAGGGAAATATACAATGAATATCTTATTCTTTTTAAAACCAAAAAGCGAAGTGGCTTATGTTCACGACTATGGCACTTTAAGACAGGTTCTTGAGACAATGGAGTATCATAAATATGCATCTATCCCAATGCTGAATAAATCGGGCGAATATGTCGGAACAATTACGGAAGGAGATCTTCTTTGGGGAATCAAAAGATATACGAATCTGAATTTGAAAGAGGCGGAAAATATATTTATACAAGATTTTCCACGAAAAGTAGATTATGTAGCCGTATCAATTAATTCAGATATGGAAGATCTTCTGCAAAAAGCAATGAATCAGAATTTTGTTCCTGTCGTAGACGACCAGAAGAAATTTATCGGAATTGTTACAAGAAAGAGTATTATGGAATATTGTTACGAAAAATTAAAAAATTTACCGGAAGACTATTGACTTGTTCCAGAATGATATGTTATATTCTAACAGTATGCCGCACAATGAGGTTCAAGTTCTGTAAAACAGACACCGTAATTGGCGAGTAATGATAATAGGAGGTGCTATATGTACGCGATTATAGCAACAGGTGGTAAACAGTACAAAGTAGCTGAAGGCGATATCATTAAAGTAGAAAAACTTGGTGTTGAGGCCGGAGAAACTTATACATTCGACCAGGTGCTCGCAGTAAACAGCGATAAGCTTGTCGTAGGTAATCCTACAGTAGAAGGAGCTACAGTTACAGCATCCGTAATCGGTGACGGAAAAGCGAAAAAAGTTGTTGTTTACAAGTATAAGAGAAAAACAGGATACCACAAGAAAAACGGACATAGACAGCAGTATACAGCTGTTAAGATCGACAAGATCAACGCATAATAACTTTTGTTATGATTGAGGTAACCGTTTATAAGACCATGCGGCATGAATATGCAGGGTTTGATATGTCCGGACATGCTGGATATGACGATATCGGAAAAGATATCGTATGCGCAGCGGTTTCGGTACTTGTCATTAATACACTGAATTCAATCGAGCGTTTTACGGATGATAAGACAAGTTGTGTTTCTGATGAAAACAGCGGAACTGTTGAATTTCGTTTCAAAGATCATCCATCGCATGACGCCGCACTATTGCTGGATTCCATGATTCTTGGTCTGGAAGATATAGAAGACAGTGAAGAGTATGAATCATACATTGACATTATTTTCAAGGAGGTGTAAGTACCATGATGAAAATGAATCTTCAGTTTTTTGCTCATAAAAAAGGAGTAGGTTCTACAAAGAACGGACGTGATTCCGAGTCTAAGAGACTGGGCGCCAAAAGAGCAGACGGACAGTTTGTAAAAGCTGGAAACATCCTTTACAGACAGCGTGGAACTAAGATCCATCCGGGTCTGAACGTAGGACGCGGAGGAGATGACACTTTGTTCGCTCTCGTAGACGGTGTAGTAAGATATGAAAGAAAAGGAAGAGATAAGAAACAGGTTTCTATCTATCCGGTAGCTGAATAATCGGACTTGACGAAAAGTCTTGCCGGAACTTTTCACTCGTATAACAGGCAGTATAAGCCCCAGACTTTTTGTCTGGGGCTTTTGTTTCTATACATGAGATAAACTTTTAATGAAGTTTTTCGGTAACAATTATCATTTGATTCTTCCTGATATACAAAGCAGGAAAGATAAAGGAGAAATTATGTTTGCAGACAGAGCGAAAATATATATCCGTTCCGGCAAGGGCGGAGACGGACATTGCAGTTTCAGAAGAGAACTCTATGTACCGAACGGCGGACCCGACGGCGGAGACGGAGGACGCGGAGGAGATTTAATCTTTGCAATCGATGAAGGATTAAATACGCTTGTAGATTACCGCCATAAACGAAAATATGCGGCAGGAGACGGAGAACCGGGCGGAAAACGGCGATGCCACGGAAAAGACGGGAAAGATCTTATCCTTTATGTTCCGGAGGGAACAGTGATCAAAGAAGCTGTGACAGGGAAAGTTATTGCCGATATGTCCGGCGATAACCGCAGACAGATTGTATTAAAAGGCGGAAAAGGAGGACTTGGAAACCAACATTTCGCCACATCGACAATGCAGGTTCCGAAATATGCACAGCCGGGACAACCTGCAAGGGAATTGGAAGTAAAACTTGAATTGAAAGTAATCGCAGATGTGGGACTGATCGGATTCCCGAATGTAGGAAAGTCTACTTTACTTTCCCGTGTGACAAACGCGGAACCCAAAATTGCCAATTACCATTTTACAACATTAAGTCCGAATCTGGGTGTAGTAGATCTTGAAGGTGCAAAAGGTTTTGTGATGGCAGACATTCCGGGACTGATCGAAGGAGCGTCTGAAGGCGTCGGATTAGGTCATGAGTTTTTACGTCACATCGAAAGAACAAAATTGATGATCCATGTTGTTGATGCCGCAGGCACAGAAGGCAGAGATCCGATTGATGACATTTATAAGATTAATGCGGAATTGGAAGCGTATAATCCCGAAATCGCAAAACGTCCTCAAGTGATCGCCGCAAATAAGACTGATCTTATTTTTGAGGCTGATGAAGATCCTACAGAACGTTTGAAAAAGGAATTTGAGCCGAAGGGCATCAAAGTTTTTCCTATTTCGGGAGTTACGGGAAAAGGTATCTCCGAACTGCTTTATTATGTCAGCGCTCAGTTAGAAACGATGGATCGCAAGACTGTTGTTTTTGAGCAGGAATATTTCCCTGAAGACGAACTTATCTACGAGGAACTTCCGTATACTGTAGAACTGGAAGACGGTATGTATATAGTCGAAGGTCCCAAAATCGAAAAAATGCTTGGATATACAAATCTTGATTCTGAAAAAGGATTTGCTTTCTTCCAGAAGTTTTTGAAAGAAACGGGAATCCTTGATGAGTTAGAAGCAAAAGGAATACAAGAAGGTGATACGGTGAAAATGTATGGTCTTCAATTTGATTATTACAAATGATTTTTTTTAAACAAGAGTGTTCACGAAAAAATATTCTTAAAAGGAAGGAGATAAATATGACTACAAAACAAAGAGCTTATCTGAAAAGTCTCGCGATGAAAATCGAACCTATTTTTCAGATTGGAAAATCAAGTATGAGTCCGGGACTGACAGAGGCTGTTTCAGAAGCTTTAGAAGCGCGTGAACTCATTAAGATCAGCGTGCTTAATAACTGCGGGGATGATCCGAGAGAATTGGCTGAGATCATCGCAGGAAGAACACGTTCTCAAGTTGTACAGGTGATCGGTAAAAAAATCGTTTTATACCGTGAAGGAAAAGATGATAAGAAAAAGATCATCCTGCCATTATGAGAATAGGAGTCATGGGCGGAACATTTGATCCGATTCATATCGGACACTTGCTTCTCGCAGAGTTTGCTTATGAAGATTTTAAGTTAGATGAAATCTGGTTTCTTCCGAATGGAAATCCGCCCCACAAGAAAACGGACGAAAGTAAAAAAGCTCTTGCACATCGAATTAAAATGATCGAACTTGCGATCAGTGATATGCCTCATTTTAAAATAGATCTTTCCGAAGCCGAAACAGATGTACATTCGTATACTTACAGTACTATGCAGAAATTTAATCGCATGTATCCCGAATGTGAATTCTATTTTATTTTGGGCGCAGATTCACTCTTTGCAATCGAAGAGTGGAGATATTTTAAGGAGATTTTTCCGACATGTACAATTCTTGCCGCTATGAGAGATGATAAGGATGTTCGTACAATGCAGGAACAGATCTCTTATCTCAAAGAGCGCTATGGCGCAAAAATCGAATTGCTCAGAGCGCCTCTTTTGGAAATCTCATCAACGACTATAAGAAAGCGAGCGGCAATGAGACGCGGCATACGTTATATCGTTCCCGATTCTGTTTCAAATTATATAAAAGAACATGAACTTTATCAAACAAACGAATTCTTATAACGGATATATCTGTATCCCTCCTCAATCGAATACAGATAAGCAGTACGCATAATAAGAAGGGGTAGGAATAAAAATGAAAGAAGAACTGCTTCATATAAAAAAGGAATTATCAAAAAAGTTAAAAAAAGAACGTTTCGAGCATACAGTCGGCGTTATGTATACATCTGCTTCGCTAGCTATGCGTTACGGGGCAAACATCGAAAAGGCAATGACTGCCGGACTGCTTCATGATTGCGGAAAATATTGTTCCGCAAAAGAGCAGTTAAAATTGTGTGAAAAATATAAAATAACGCTGACTGATTTAGAACACTCCATGCCTGCGCTGATCCATGCAAAACTGGGCGCTTATCTGGCTGAAAATGAATATGGCATTAAAGATAGGGAAGTGCTCGATGCTATCACTTATCATACGACCGGAAGACCGGAAATGACAATGTTGGAAAAAATTCTTTATATTGCAGATTATATTGAACCCAATCGGAGGGAAATTCCGGGACTTTCTAAAATTCGACAAATAGTATTTCAAAATATCGATCAGGCAATCTGTTTGTCTTCCGAACGAACTATACGTTATCTGGAAGATAACGGGAATAAAATTGATCCTATGACAATAAAAACTTATGAGTTTTACGGAGGAAAGTTATGACTCAGTCAAAAAAAATGGCACGTATCGCCTATGATGCATTGAATGAAAAAAAAGGTGAAGATATTAAAATCATAGATATTGCAGAAGTATCTACTCTTGGCGATTACTTTGTAATTGCTAACGGAAACAGCTCAAGTCAGGTGACAGCTCTTGTCGACAACGTGGAAGAAGAAATGCATAAAGCAGGATTCTCTCTTCGTCAGAGAGAAGGGCGCGCATCGGGAAGTTGGATACTGCTTGATTTCGGAGATGTGATCATTCACGTGTTTGATAAAGAAAGCAGAGATTTTTATAACATTGAACGTGCATGGAAAGACGGAAAAGAAATCACGGTAAAAGATCTCGATTAATTCAGCAGATTTCTGAAAATCTTAAAATGAAATCCTAAATACGCAGATTTTCTTGACAAGTAAACTTGGTATGATATAATTAAATCAACAAGTAAACTTGGCAAGATGGGAGGTATTATTATGGATAAAGAATCTGTTTTACAAAAAAGAAATCGTGCAGAGCACAGTTCGCTTCTCATCGTTTCAGCCGGGTTTTTGCTTTTGTGCACTTGTGAAGTGTTCGGAATTATTACCGGCAAACTCTGGATCGGACAAAGGGAAATTGTTTTTGGCGGAACACTCTTTTTCATCATGTTTTTAAGTCAGTTTGCTTTGAATTTAAAGTATTATTTGATTGATAAAAAGAAATGGCGGATTGCCGAGGGGATTTTACTGATCTTTTGTATCGGACTTACGATTTTCAGAATTTTGAATCCCGGACACTATCTTATGGAATTTCTTTAAGGTGAATTATGGAAAATGAATTAGTTTTAAAAAATAACTTAAAAGAGGCGCGTGCCAAGAAACAGATTTCACAAAGAGAGCTTGCAGAAATGGTAGGAGTATCCCGCAATACGATCAGCTCGATTGAAACAGGACAGTTTAATCCGACTGCAAAACTGGCGCTGATTATATGTATTGCATTGGATAAAAAATTTGAAGAATTATTTTATTTCTGATTGTTTTCAGATAAGAGTCGATTTCTTTTGGAAACCGGCTCTTTTTGTAACGGTGATAAACAGAAGTCCGGGTGACGGATCCGCAACTTCGATGACCGCTTACAATCCCGGAATGCGCCTTTGAACACTTCCGGTGACGTATTGATACAATTAATCATATAGCAATAATGGAGGTAAAAGATGCTAAGAATCAGTCAGCTAAAGCTCCCTGTGGAGCATACAGAAGCACAATTAAAAAAGAAACTTCTGAAAACAGCTCATATAAAAGAGCAGGATCTGAAGCAGTTTTTTATTAGAAAACGATCTGTTGACGGCCGGAAAAAACCGGAACTTTACTACGTATACACAGTTGATCTTATCGTTGCAAATGAAGAGCATGTAAAAAAAATTTCCAAAGGGAAATTACAAACTGTTCAGGAAAAAAACTATCATATTCCCGAACACGGCGCCAAAAAGCTCCGGAAAAGACCTGTTGTTATAGGAAGTGGACCGGCGGGCCTGTTTTGCGCGTATTTACTTGCCTTTGAAGGATACGAACCTCTTGTGATCGAGCGGGGCGCGCCTGTGAGAGAACGCCAAAAGGTTGTAGAACAATTTTGGAAAGACGGCATATTAAATACTGCCTCAAACGTACAGTTTGGAGAGGGTGGTGCAGGCACTTTTTCAGACGGGAAATTAAATACTCTTGTCAAAGATAAATTCGGACGAAATCGTTTCGTACTAGAAACATTTGTAAAATTCGGAGCCCAGGAAGAAATTTTATGGGAAAGCAAGCCTCATATAGGAACAGATATTTTAATCGAAGTGGTAGAAAGAATGCGAGAAGAAATTATCCGACTCGGTGGGGAATTCCTTTTTCATTCGCAGGTAACAGATATCCTTCCTAAAGAAAACTGTCTGATCGTAAACGGATGCCATCGGATAGAAACCGACGCTGCTGTCTTTGCCGTCGGACACAGTGCAAGAGATACATTTCAAATGCTTTTTGACCGGAATGTTGCAATGAAATCTAAATCATTTGCCATAGGTGTCCGCGCGGAACACAGACAGGATATGATAGATGAGGCGATGTATGGCAGAAAAGAAAGAGGCCCGCTTGGTGCCGCAGCATATAAACTGACAGCACAGCTTGAAAACGGAAGAGGAGTATACACGTTTTGTATGTGTCCCGGCGGATATGTTGTCAATGCGTCGTCCGAGCAAGGACGTCTAGCCGTTAACGGCATGAGTTATCATGACAGAGCCGGAGAAAATGCAAACAGCGCTGTGATCGTTACCGTAACAAAAGACGATTATGGATCTGATCATCCTCTTGCCGGGATGGAATTTCAAAGACGGCTCGAAAAAAAGGCATGGGAAGAAGGCGGCGGCAATGTTCCGATACAACGATTTGCCGATTTCTGCACAGGGACAATATCAGTAAAGACAGGAAATGTTACTCCGAACATAAAAGGGAAATATGTATTTGGCAATGTGCGCAATATATTTCCTCCGGAACTTGCAGAATCGATTGAATCGGGGATTCGTGCGATGGGGAAAAAGATCAAAGACTTCGATCATGATGACGTCATACTTTCCGGTGTAGAAAGCAGAACATCTTCACCTGTAAAAATATTCAGAAAAGAAGACTTTACTTCTTCTTTTCCCTGGATTTACCCGTGCGGTGAAGGAGCCGGATATGCAGGCGGCATTACTTCTGCGGCTATGGACGGCATGAAAGTTGCGGAAGCGATTATAAAAACCTTCTCTGCTCCCGATAGTGTCTGAATCTTCACAGAATTTTAAGGAACAATCTCTATACACATTTTTTAAATTGTGCTAAAATATATCGTTGTATTGTATCATCGCACTGATTATAAAGTGAGAAAATGGAAAAAATCAATACGATCAAAGAAATGTACAAAGAAGATCGTCCCTATGAAAAATGTGAAAAATTCGGAGCAGAGAATCTGACAGACACAGAACTTCTCGCAATTTTGATACGCACAGGGACAAAAGGGGAAAATTCATTAGAACTTTCACGAAAGCTTCTCTACAAAAACGGCTTTCATAATGGACTGGCAGGGATACACAAATGGTCTCTCGACGAATTGATACAGATTAAGGGGATCGGGAAAGTAAAAGCAATCCAGCTTGTATGTCTGTCAGAACTTTCAAAACGGCTGGCACGTACAAGCACAGTCGGAAAACTTGATTTTTCATCCCCGCGCACGATCGCCGATTATTACATGGAAGATATGCGTCACAGGACGAGAGAAATATTAAAATTAATCTTTTTAAATACACGCTGCAGATTAATAGGGGAGTGTAATGTTTCGGAAGGAACGATAGACAGTGCACTTGTATCTCCGAGGGAATTGTTTATCGAAGCATTCAAAAGAAACGCCTACGGAATCATACTGCTTCATAATCATCCCGGCGGAGATCCCACTCCGAGCAGAGAAGATGTAATGATAACAAGAAGAATTTATGAAGCCGGGGAACTGCTTGGCATCCGCCTTTTCGATCATATCGTTATCGGTGATAACTGTTTTGTAAGTATGAAAGAAAAAGGGTTTTTCGGAAAATAGCATACTGCGCAATATAAGATTGAAGTATACAGTTTTTATTAAGGGAGAGTATTTTATTTAAAGTAAGGGTTGGTTAATATGTTTGGAAATATATACGGACTTGATCTCGGCACATATGAGATCAAAGTATTTGATAAAAAGCAGGATAAGATTTGTCGGGAGAGAGACGTTATTGCAATTAAAAATAAAAAAAATATTTTTGCGATCGGTGACAAAGCATATGAAATGTACGAGAAGGCTCCTGATGATATCGAAGTTGTCTTTCCGATGAAAAGCGGTGTGATCGCCCGTTTTGATAATATGCAGACATTGCTCGGTACTTTGTTAAGAACAAAAAAACGTTCAGTCTGGGGATCGGAATACGTTGTTGCCGTTCCTACAGATGTTACGGAAGTTGAAAAAAAAGCTTTTTGCGACTTGGTTCTGCATTCAGAGGCAAAAGCAAAATCAGTCCGTATTGTCGAAAGAGGACTGGCTGATGCAGTCGGTTTAGGCATTGATATTTTTAGAGAAAAGGGAATTTTTATTGCAAACTTCGGTGGCGGTATTACAGAATTATCAGTTCTTTCATCCGGCGGACTTGTCTTAAACCGTCTTTTAAAAATAGGCGGTGATGATTTCGATTCTGCGATCACAGGACTTGTACGTCATAATAAAGAATTTCTCATAGGAAAGACAACTGCTGAAATGCTTCGTAAAAAATTCGGGGTTTTTGAGCAAAGCACAAACAGTACGATTACCGTGTCAGGAAGAGATCTTGTGACCGGTGTTCCTTCGCAGACCGATGTATCTATAGGAATTGTCCGCGCTGCAATAAAAGACCCCCTTGATGAATGCGTCCGTGCGATTAAACTAATGTTAGATAGAACGCCTCCGGATGTAAGAAGGGCAATCGAAGAAAAAGGAATTTATCTTACCGGAGGACTGACAAATTTAAAAGGACTTCCTACATACATAAGAGAACGTGTCGGTCTTCCTGTTACAACTGTTGACGAACCCGAATTATGTGCTGTGAAAGGACTTCAAAAGATCATTTTGGACAAGGAGTATTATAAAAAGCTCACTTATTCGATGTTAGACGAAGATTATAGGTGGTTAAGGTAATGAAAAAGAAAAATCAAATGTCTCATACAAACAGATATATCCTGCTTGGGCTTTCCATATTTTGTGTGCTTATGATGGTGCTTTCCTCTTTCTCTGACAAAGTCGGCGGTCCGTTTAAGACGGTTGCAAATGTTACGGTAATCCCACTCCAACAAGGGATGAATCAGATCGGTGGCTGGATGGGAGATATGAAAGACAATTTCTCAACGATGAAACAACTAAAATCAGAAAATAAAAAACTGAGGGAACAAGTTGATGCTTTGACAACAGAAAATAACTATTTACAGGAAGAGCGTTATGAATTTGAACGTCTTCAGGAATTATATAAACTGGATCAGAATTATGCCGAATATGAGAAAACAGCCGCCCATGTGATCGGGAAAGACGCCGGAAACTGGTTCGGTACATTTACAATAGACAAAGGAAGTAAAGACGGTATTGAAGTCAACATGAATGTCCTTGCAGGAAGCGGACTTGTCGGGATCGTAACAGATGTAGGTCCTACCTGGGCAAAAGTACGCTCGATCATCGACGATTCTTCCAATATAAGCGCAATGGCGATTTCTACTTCGGATACATGTATCGTAAGCGGAGATATGGCGCTTATGGGAACAGGTCAGATCGCTTTTTCCCAGATGGAAAACAATGACAATGTAGTCGCTGTAGGCGATCAGATTGTGACGTCTTATATCAGCGATAAGTATCTTCAAGGTATTTTGATCGGTTCGGTCAGTGAAGTAAATGTAGACTCAAATAATCTGACGCGTTCGGGATACATTACACCGGCAGTCGATTTTAAAAATATTCAGGAAGTGCTTGTTATTACGACAACAAAAGCAGAACTTACAGGTGAAAACAAGACAGAATGAGTTTCTTTACAGACGGACATATAAAGAAAGGAATGAAGATTAAAATATGAAAAGAATGAAGGTCAAACGCATTTTTATAACGGCGCTTGTCATTCTCGTGGCATATGTACTTCAGTGTACGGTATTTCCGGTACTTGATATTGCCGGAATCAAGCCGAATCTTCTATTAATCGTCACTGCGTCATTTGGATTTATGAGAGGTTCAAAATCCGGAATGCTCGTCGGATTTTTATCGGGACTTTTGATTGATATACAATTTGGAAAGATGATCGGATTTTACGCTTTGATCTATCTTGTAGTTGGTTTCCTAAATGGCTTGTTTGAGCAGATGTTCTATGACGAAGATATTAAACTTCCCCTGTTTCTTATAGCGGTCAGTGACTTCCTTTATGGAATCACTATATATTTCTTCACATTTCTGCTAAACAGCGATTTTCGTTTTACCTACTATTTAAACCGGATCATCGTTCCTGAGATGATTTACACGATTGTAATAACGCTTGGAGTTTATCCGCTTCTTTTGTTTATCAATCATAAACTTGAAGCCGAAGAAAAAAGGAGTGCAAGTAAATTTGTTTAGAAGAATTATAGATCGAATAAAAGAAGCTGTTGAATATTTGATGAGTTCAAGGTTGATCGTTCTCATTATTGTCTTTTGCCTTACATCTTCGATATTGATCGGACGACTTTTTTATCTTCAGATCGTGCGCGGAGAAGATTACTTGGAAAATTATGAGCTGCAAATAAGAAAGACAAGAACTGTACCCGGAACCAGAGGCAATATTTTTGATCGTAACGGAGAAGTGATTGCTTACAATGAATTGGCTTATTCCGTGACGATCGAGGATATCATCCCTACAGACACTAAAACCGAAGATAAAAACAAAATATTAAATGATACGCTTGACAGTGTGCTTTCGATCGTTGAAGAAAACGGAGACAGTGTGATCGACAATTTCGGAATCATTCTTGATTCATCGGGTAGTTATCAATTCGCCGAGACAAACGAAACATCCAGACTTCGTTTTGTGGCGGATGTGCATGGAAAAAGTTTTATTGATGATCTTACAGAAAAAGAAAAAAATAAGACAGCCGAGCAGATCGTACATTATTTATGCAAACGATACGGATTGGATTATTCCGAACATGATGCCGCATATATTCTGAAAATGGTCAATATGCGTTATGCTATGGGACTGAATAGTTATCAGCAATGGCTTACAACCGTACTTGCTTCCGATGTCAGTGATGCTACGGCAGCGGCTATTATGGAAAATCAGGATTCCCTTCAGGGAGTAGATATTTCTGAGGATTCCCTGCGGCGTTATCCTGACGGTCAATATTTTGCATCGATTATCGGATATACGGGTCAGATATCGCAGGAAGAATATGATGATCTAAGCGATGATGAAAAAAAGAGATATTCTTTGTCGGATATTGTTGGAAAATCAGGCATTGAGCACACGTTCGATAGCGTTCTTCAGGGCGAAAAAGGTAAAACGACATTCTATGTAGATAATCTCGGGAAAGTAACCGATACTGTAAGTATGACAGATCCGAAAGCAGGAAATGACGTCTACCTTACGATCGATAAAAATTTACAGATTTCTGCTTATAAACTTCTGGAAGAAAAACTTGCCGGAATCGTTTTAAGCAAATTAAGCAATGTATTAGACTATGATCCTTCTGCGGAAAAAGATACGAAATATATTAAAATTCCCGTAGGAGATGCATATAATTCATTTATTGCAAATGAGATTATCGATATGAAAAAATTCGGAAGAACAGACGCAAAACCTGCCGAACAGGCTGTCTATAATACGTTTACTCAGAAAAAAGCCGAGATACTTTCCGAATTAATGGCACAGCTTCAGAACGAAAATGCTCCGGCATATAAAGATCTTTCAAAAGAAATGAAAGCTTATATGGACTATATATGCGATACTCTTCTAAAACAAACGACAGGAATCCTGATGTCAGACAAGATCGAAGCAGAAGATGAAACACAAATTGCCTGGGCAACGCAAGAGACAATTAGTTTGAACCGGTATTTAAATTATGCAATCTCCAAAAACTGGATCGATACCTCAAAGTTGGGAGACAGCGCTTATTCGAGTTCTGAAGAGATTTATAGCGGTGTTTTGGCATACCTTGAAGAATATTTAAAGGAAGACAGTAATTTCGACAAACTTCTCTACAAATATCTTATAAAATCAGGAAGTGTCACCGGCGCACAGATCTGTGCGATCGTTTATGAACAAGGCGTACTGCCAATGGATGAGAATGCGTATAACGGTCTTTTAAACGGAACGACAGACGCTTATGGCTGGCTATATGATAAGATTAAAACATTGCAGATTACGCCCGGGCAGCTCGCTTTAGAGCCGTGTTCCGGCGGAATTGTAGTTACAGATCCAAATAGCGGAGATGTTCTGGCATGTGTATCTTATCCGGGATATGATAATAACCGTCTGGCAAATACAATGGATTCCGCTTACTACAATCAGCTTAATACCGGACGTGCAAATATTTTCTATAACCGTGCCACACAGGAAAAAACAGCTCCGGGATCAACTTTTAAAATGATCTCGGCCACAGCCGGACTGGAAGAAGGGTATATTGACGCTTACACAACAACATATTGCAGCGGTTCATTTAATACGGTTACTCCGAGTCCGAAATGTTGGATCTATCCGGGAGGTCACGGAGCGTTGAATGTTGTTCAATCATTGCAGCATTCCTGCAACGTCTTTTATTATCAACTGGGATACAATATGGGAATCGATTCCAATGGAAACTATGACAGTGATCTTGGAACAGACAAGTTGAGAAAATATGCGGCTATGTATGGCTTAGACAGGAAATCCGGCGTAGAAATACCGGAAGCTGCACCGCAGATATCTGATGAATATTCGATTCAATCTGCAATCGGACAAGGTACGAACAACTTTACGGTAAGTCAACTGAACCGTTATGTAACCGCAGTTGCAAACAGCGGAACTGTTTATGATCTGACGCTTATCGATAAAACGACAGATGCGGCGGGAAATCTTATTAAAGATTATTCTGCAGAAGTAGACAGTACAATGGATGAAATCAATTCCAGCACATGGGATCTTATTCACCAGGGAATGGAACAGATGGTTGCAAGCTCAACCACTTTTACAGGCCTTGATTTTTCTATGGCGGGAAAAACCGGTACTGCCCAACATAACGAATTGCATGCCGACCATGTATTATTTGTAGGATATGCTCCGGCCGAACAGCCTCAATTATCGATTGCAGTCCGCATTACTTATGGCTATAATTCGGGATATGCATCAGAGATCGGCAGAGATATTGCAAAAGTCTATTTTAATCCTGAAACAGCCGGTGAATTAATTACCGGAAGCGCAGCTAATCTCGGAGAAGGAATTGCAGGAGACTAAAAGACGGGGGAATGACAATGAACAAACTTGTGACCATCAGAAGTAATCGATACGGATTAGATATTGAATTTGATTCCGAAACAGAATTCGATCAACTTCTTGAAGTTCTCGGACAAAAATTCAAACAATCCGGGCGCTTTTTTAAAGATGCACAGATGGCGCTTAGTTTCAGCGGACGCGAACTGACGCGAGCAGAGGAAGATCGTGTTCTTGCCGTCATAAGAGAAAATACACAAATTGAAATTTTGTGTATTATCGAACCAAATGATAAAAATGAGATGATGTACAGAAGCGTAGTAGAACAAAGTCTTTCAGATATCTATAAAAAAGAAGGAATTTTCTACAAGGGGACTTTAAGAAAAAGGCAGATATTAGAGGCAGAAGAAAGTATTGTCATACTAGGTGATGTAGAACTTGGTGCAAAAGTAATTGCAAAAGGCAGTGTGATCATAATCGGTACGTTATATGGATCTGTCTGTGCCGGAGCATCCGGCGATACGTCGGCGTATGTCGTAGCACTTTCTATGCAGCCTAAATATCTCAGCATCGGAGATATCGTAGCAAAACGTCAGATCATTTATCAGGAGAGCTTAAATATTAAAGGCCCCAAAATCGCCGTGATCGACGGAAACCGTATCTATCTTGATCCCCTTACGGATTGAGACAGGACATATGTAGGAGGAAAAGCATCATGGGAGAAGTAATTGTCATTACATCAGGAAAAGGCGGAGTCGGTAAAACGACAACGACAGCAAATATCGGAATCGGTCTAGCAAAACTCGGGAAAAAAGTTATAGTGATTGACACAGACCTCGGCCTTAGAAATCTGGATGTCGTATTAGGGCTGGAGAATAGGATCATTTATAATATCGTGGATGTCATAAACGGCAACTGCCGGTTAAAACAGGCATTGATAAAAGATACTCAGTTTCCGGAGCTTTGCCTGCTTCCATCTGCCCAAACGAAAGATAAGTCTGCGGTTTCCCCGGAACAGATGAAAAAACTTATCGAAGATATTCGGAGTGATTTTGATTTTGTTTTACTGGATTGCCCAGCGGGGATCGAACAAGGATTCCAAAATGCAATAGCAGGCGCTGAACATGCTGTTGTTGTCACGACCCCGGAAGTTTCTGCCATTCGGGATGCCGACCGCATTATCGGACTTCTGGAAGCGTCGGGTATTCGCAAAACAGATCTTTTGATTAATCGGCTGCGGATCGATATGGTCAAGAGAGGCGATATGATGTCCGTAGACGATGTCACCGAAATCCTTGCCGTAAATCTCCTCGGAGTAATTCCCGACGATGAACAAGTCGTTATTGCAACTAACAGAGGAGAAGCCGTTGCCGGAGAAGAATGTCTGGCCGGAAGATCCTACATGGATATCTGCCGCAGACTGACAGGAGAAGACGTTCCGGTCAACGACTATTCAAAATCAGAAGGTTTCTTCGGAAAAATAGCGCAATTTTTTCATAGAAATCAGGAGGAAAACCGATGAGTGTTCATTCAGTTTCGATCGCCAAATACCGGCTGAAGAATCTGCTTGCCGCAGACAGAATGCACTGTACGGCAGATTTGACGGAACAAATGAAAAATGACTTATATCATGCGGTTTCAAAATATACGGAAATCAATCCCGCATATTTTTCAATCGATATTACACGCAGCGATATACATATAAAATACATGGGAGAAGATCGTTGAAATTTTTAATCAATCATATTAAACAGCAATATCATATAAAAGATTATAAATTCGGACTTATTATTTCAGTAGTTGCAATTTCTGTCATCGGTATCATGATGGTCGGAAGCGCTAAACCGGATTTTATGACAAAACAGATCATGGGGGTGATCCTTGGGTTCGGAGCAATGGTTGTTGTCTCTTTGATCGACTATAAATGGATCATGAATTTTTATTGGATACTTTATGTTATAAATTTGATTCTTTTGATCGCAGTAAAAATTCCAGGATTAGGTCATTCGGCAAACGGGGCGCAAAGATGGATCAACCTCGGGTTTATGCAGCTTCAGCCTTCCGACTTGACAAAAATACTTCTTATTATTTTTTTTGCCAGATTTTTTTCTGACAGAGAGCTTAAGATCAGCAGCCCCAAAGTAATCATTCAGTCTGTTGCGCTGCTTATTCCGTCGCTCATCCTTATTGTGACACAGCCGAATCTTTCCACTACAATCTGTATCGCAGCGCTTTTTTGTGCTCTCATTTTTCTGGCAGGATTAAATTACAAATTTGTCGGAACAGTTCTTGCGATTACGATTCCTGCCGTTGCGATCTTTCTTGCCGTTGCGGTGCAGCCGAATCAGCCTTTTTTGCATGACTACCAGCAGGATCGTATTCTTGCCTGGTTAGAGCCGGAAAAATATGCGGATGATGAATCATATCAACAGTTAAACTCTGTTATGGCAATCGGTTCGGGTCAGCTTTCGGGAAAAGGATACAATAACGATGCCACAACTTCAGTTAAAAACGGAAATTTTGTTTCCGAACCGCAAACAGATTTTATTTTTGCAATTATCGGAGAAGAATTAGGATTTGTGGGTTGTTGCGGAGTCATATTTTTGTTATTATTAATTGTAATACAATGTATCTTAATAGGTTTAAAAGCGAAAGATACGGGAGGACGCATTATCTGCGGCGGCGTAGCCGCACTGATTGGCATTCAAAGTTTCATCAATATCAGTGTGGCAACTTTGATTCTTCCGAACACAGGTCTTTCGCTTCCCTTTGTCAGCTACGGACTTACATCCGTCGTATGTTTCTTTATGGGAATCGGACTCGTTTTAAATGTCGGATTACAGCCTAATAAGTATCAATAAGGAGAATGACAGCTATGAATATCGGATTGATCGCGCATGACGCAAAGAAAAAATTAATGCAGAATTTTTGTATCGCTTATCGTGGAATACTCAGCAAACACAGTTTGTATGCAACGGAAACTACAGGAGCACTGATCGAGAGCGTAACAAACCTTAATATCCATAAATTTCTTCCGGGACATCTCGGTGGAATCCAACAGCTTTCCTCTCAGATTGAAAGCAATCAAATTGATTTGTTTATCTTTTTCAGAGATCCGCTTACTCCACGCTCTCACGAGCCGAGCGTAAGTGATATTGTAAAAATGTGTGATATGTACAATATTCCGGCAGCTACAAATATCGCAACTGCCGAAGCTCTTATACTGGCACTTGACAGAGGAGACTTAGATTGGCGTGAAATGTACAAATAATACATCTAATACATCAAAAAATAAATGGTAGGAATAAAATGAAGGGAAATCATTATTCAGATAACAGGCGCAGACGCCGAAAACCTATTTACGTAAAAAAAAGACGGCGCCGAAAACGAACTTCTACAGTAATTGCGGTTCTTCTGATCTGTCTTATACTAATTGCAGGCGCAGGCGCTGTCGGATTTTTCATATTGCAGGAATATTCAAAAGATCATATCCGGCAATATGAGTTTGCATCATATAATAAAAAGCAATACACAGGAGAACTTTTCGCTGAAGATCTCTGTGTTGCTTCAGAAGATGTATCTCTTGACGGCGTTGAAGCAGATCCGGGATTTCACGGTGAAGGACTATTCAATATAGCAGATTCTCAGATCAAATACGGATACAAACTGTTTGACAAATTATATCCTGCAAGTACAACGAAAGTTATGACTGCTTATCTTGCTTTAAAATATGGAAATTTGGATGACGTTGTAACGATGAGCGCCACTTCCACGAATTTTAATTGGGATGAGTCTACCTGTGGTCTTTCTGCCGGAGATTCCCTGACTTTGTACGATCTCATATGCGGTCTGCTCTTACAATCCGGAAATGACTGTGCGGCCGCTATTGCGGAGCATATATCGGGAAGCCAGGAAGCTTTTGCCGAATTAATGAATACAGAAGCAAAACAACTTGGAGCGACAGGAACTCACTTTGTAAATCCTCACGGACTTCATGACGAAAATCATTACACAACAACATATGATTTGTATTTAATGTTTAATGAAGCATTAAAGGATCAAGCTTTTCTCGATATTATTTCTATGAACTCATATACGGCAAAAGTTACCTCGGCAGACGGAACTTCGTATACTCCTACATGGCAGGCGACGAATTATTACTCAGCCGGAGAAGCGACGCCGCCTGACGGGATACACGTATACGGAGGAAAAACCGGAACAACCGATCAGGCAGGAAACTGTGTAATTTTATATGAAAAAAACACCGCAGGAGAACCGTATATTTCCGTTATCATGGGCGCTTCTGACAAACCGCTTCTTTACGAAGAAATGAACGAACTGCTTGATGCAGGAATGAAATAGATCCCCGAAAGTGTCAAAAGACATCTTTCGGAATCGCAAACGATGCAAGTTTTCGGACAAATCTGAACTTTGATCTGCCGCCGTTATAAAAAATACAACACCCCGTAAAAATGAAATTTCCGATAAATAATTCGATCATATCATTTTACGAGGTGTTTTTCTTTTATTCTGACATTGATTTGATTCTGCCAAAAAGACTGATCAAGTATAAGCCGCACAAACCTACTAGCGTATAAATGATCCTGGAAAGCCAGCTCATATTCCCGCATATAAATGCCACCAGATCAAATCTGAACACCCCTATAAGAAGCCAGTTTACGGCGCCTATAATAACGAGTGTCAGAGCTGTATTGTCAAACCATTTCATGTTATTTCCTCCTTTATCATCTCAATATTTGTAACAATTCAGCTACCAATATTTTTTATTATGTCCATAAAAAGTGGAAATATACTAAAAAAAATGATATACTAGCAACGCCAGAAAAAAGCAGGAGGTGTATACTGAATTGTCATCCAAAAAAAATAATTCAGTCAATATAAAAAAATATAAAACAAAAAGAGAATTCAATCTCGGTATCTTTCTTTTTGCAATCGTGTTTATTTATTTGGTTGTAACAATTATTTTGTATTTTACTGGAGACCGGATCTCTGTTTATGAAGTACGGGAAGGCAGCATTGTGAAAGATAATTCTTATACCGGACTTATTATTCGTAAAGAGACGGCTGTAACTGCCGAATCATCCGGTTATATAAGCTATTATCAGGCCGAAAACAGTAAGATCAAGCGCGGAATGAATATTTATGCCCTTTCCCCTGAAAAGCTTGATACAAGCAGCAAAACAGACTCCACACAGGGAGAACACACAGAAGGTCAGTCCATAACAGTAAATCCTGAAGTCAGTTCTGCGATTACCCTTCAAATACAAAATTTTATCGAAGGGTATCGTGCAAATGATTTCGGTTCGGTATATTCGCTGAAATCTGAAATCACTACAATGCTTCAAAACGAATTCAGCGCGACCCGAACAGAACAACTTGGAGCAGTGATTGCCGCAAGCGGTCTGGATGTGTTGTCTTATCAGGCACAGCAGGATGGCATTGTAGCCTTCACAGTCGATGGATATGAAGGATTGACTACTGAAACATTTACTGAATCTGCTTTTGATAAAACAAAATATGAAGTTTCTTCTTTATCCGATGAAACGAAAGTTAAAGCAGGAGATCCTGTTTACCGGATGATCACAAGTGAAGATTGGTCGGTTATCGTTCCTCTTTCAAAAGAAACAGCTATAAAGTTAAAACATGAAGATGTATCCGGAATAAAAGTACGGATGGACAAAGACAGCGAAACTCTTTGGGGAAAACTTACTGTTATCGAACGGCAAGGAAAATATTACGGTCAGCTTGATTTTGATAATTCAATGATAAGATATGCCGAGGAAAGATTTTTAAATATAGAATTGATCATGGAAGATGAAAGCGGATTAAAAATCCCGAAATCTTCTGTAGTTAACGAGAAATTTTTTATCATTCCGAAAGAATACATTACGACAGGCGGAAACAGCAGCGCAAGCGGTGTAATGCTTGCAAAAGAGAATGGGAGCGCCGTATTTCACGCCGTAAATATTTATGACATTTCTGAAAATGGAGACGTTTTTGTCAGCAAGCAGGATTTAGAAGATGGAAGCGTACTCGTTAAACCGGAGTCATCCGATACATTTGTAGTCGGAAAAACAAAAAATCTGCAAGGTGTATATAATATCAATAAAGGATATGCCGTATTCAGAAAAGTAAGTGTTCTCTGTGAAAACGACGAATATTATATCGTGCAGGAAAACGAACCGTATGGTCTTTCTAATTATGACCATATCGTGCAGGAAGGTTCAAGCGTAAATTCAAATGATGTCGTATTTCAATAAAATCTAAAAAATAAAACTTTTAACTATTCGGAAAGAGGAGAAATAAAAATGCTTAAAGAAAATCTAAAGACGGTGGAAGAACGAATACAATCGGCATGTAAAAAAGCCGGAAGAAAACGAGAAGAAATTACTCTGATCGCCGTAAGCAAAACGAAGCCTCCTCATATGCTTCAAGAAGCTTACGATCTCGGAGTGCGAATCTTCGGCGAGAACAAAGTTCAGGAAATTCGTGAAAAGTATGAAGTCTTGCCAAAAGACATTGATTGGCATATGATCGGACATCTTCAGACAAATAAGGTAAAGTATATTGTCGATAAAGTAAAATTGATCCACTCTGTCGATTCTTTTAAGTTAGGAGAAGTAATCGAAAAAGAAGCTGCCAAACAAAATCGCATAATCGATATTTTACTTGAAGTGAATGTTGCTCAGGAGAGCAGTAAATTTGGATTAAAGACAGAAGAAGTTATTCCATTAATGGAAAAATTTTCGCAATTACCACATATACGTGTAAAAGGGCTTATGACAATAGCTCCATTTGTCGAAAATCCAGAAGAAAACCGTGCAATTTTTGCAGATTTACATAAATTATATGTTGACATTAAGCAAAAAAACATTGATAATGGTACTGTGAGCATACTTTCAATGGGGATGACCAATGATTATGAAGTTGCAATCGAAGAAGGAGCAACTATGGTCCGTATCGGAACAGGAATCTTTGGTGCCAGAAATTACAATATCTGATGTAAGATCTGGGATGAAAGTATAACATGGCAGAAGACTTGTCCGACAGAATAGCTGTAGTCTTAGAGCCGTGAAAATAATAAAATTGCGCGAGCATATGCAGCGCAAGATAGGAGTGTAAAAAATGGGTGTATTTGATAAATTTCTGGACATTATGAAACTGAACGACGATGATTATGATGATGATTTTTATGATGAAGAAGATGAATATTTCGACGATGAGGAATTTGATGAAAAACCTGCCCGTCGTTCTTTGTTCGGAAAGAAAAATACGAAGGAAGAATCTTTTGATGATTTTGATATGGAAGAGGAAAAGAAATTTCAGCCTGCTTCCTCAAGCAAGGTGACTCCGATGAGACATCCTGCATCCAGAAAGGGTGGAAATATGGAAGTTTGTGTTGTAAAACCAAGTTCTGTTGACGATTCCCGCGAAATAACAGAGACATTGCTTTCAGGACGCACTGTTATCCTGAATCTTGAAGGTATGGATCTTGAACTTGCTCAGCGCATCATTGATTTTATTTCAGGCGCCACATTTGCAATTAACGGTAATCTTCAGAAAATTTCAAATTACATATTCCTTGTAACACCGACAAATGTTGATATTTCCGGTGATTTACAAGATCTTCTCGGCGGTTCGATGGAAACACCGAGTGTGAAAGGAAGATATTAATTCAGATATGGGAAGCGGCAATCTTGAGAAAGATCAGTATCTTCTGGAAAAGCGTTTTATTGAATTATCCAGAAATGCATATCAAAGAGATTTTATCACATACTCTGATTTTCTGAATCTAAATGAACAAAATATACTGCATACGCTGCCGAAAGAAAATTTGTTTACACAAATACTTACTTTCGGCGGATATGGCATGGCAGAGCGTCAGATGGCTGCATTTATCCCTGATGCTCTTTATTTGCGTTGCGGAAAAAAGGAGCTCGATCCTGCTTTGATAAGATATCCTTTCAAAGCTCTTCAGGTCCTTCCGTTAAACCGAAAATTTTCAGAAGATCTCACACATAGAGACTATCTGGGATCAATTCTTAATTTGGGTATTGACCGGTCAAAAACCGGAGACATTCTTATTGAAAATAATACAGCGATTTTATTTGCACATGATGATATTGTATCTTTTTTATGCAGTGAGCTGACACGGATTCGGCACACATCGGTCAAAACAGAAGAACTTCCTTCATTTGACATTCAATATACGCCCAAATATGAAGAACTCACGGGAACCGTTGCGTCAGTTCGACTTGATAGTTTATTATCACTTGCATTTTCATCTTCCCGGACAAAACTTAGCGGATTGATTGAAGGCGGAAGAGTCTTTGTTAACGGGAAACTTATTACAAGTAATGGCTACCAGCCAAATGAAGGTGATCTTATCTCTGTTCGCAAAATGGGAAAATTTCGTTTTGCAGGAATCGGAAATAAAACCAGAAAACACAGAATATACGTCAGGATACAGAAATATATTTAGAGATGGAGAAACACAATGGCTTTGCAAAAAGAAAATCCGAAATTTCGTTTATTTAAAAGCTATATTATAGCATTTTTTTGGATAGGAACAGCAATTTTTATAGATCAGATTACAAAATATTTTGCAGTGGCGTATCTGAAAAATAATCATGCAAAAGTTTTGATAGACGGTGTTTTTGAGCTTCAATATCTTGAAAACCGAGGTATGGCTTTTGGAATACTTCAAAATAAACAGTTTTTATTTGTCGTTGGCGCTCTGGTTATATGTGGAGCGATTCTCCTCATATACGGGAGAATTCCATATACAAAAAAGTATATGCCTCTTCGTATCTGTTCGATCCTTTTGATCGCCGGGGCTGTCGGAAATCTGATCGATCGGGTAAGACTAAATTATGTTATCGATTTCTTTTATTTTAAATTAATCGATTTCCCGATTTTCAATGTGGCAGACTGCTATGTTGTCGTGGCATGCATTATTTTCGCTTTTTTGATTTTATTTTATTATAAAGAAGACTCTGATTTTGATTTTCTGCGCAAACAAAAAAATCGGATTTGATCAGATAAAATCAGTCTGCACTGCAATTTAACCTATAAAGGTTCGTATATTATGGAACAGATTAAATTTACAGCCGATCGCAGCGGGGAAAGGATTGATAGATTTTTGAGTGAAAATCTTGAGAACCTTTCCCGTTCTTATATTCAAAAACTGCTAAAAGACGGCAAAATTTCCGTCAATCAAAGCTCGGTCAAACCCAACTATAAAATCAGTGAAAACGATAAGATCGAAGTTTTTATTCCGGATCCTGAAGAATTGGATATTCTTCTCGAGAATATTCCGCTTGATATTTTATACGAAGACAGTGATATCCTTATTGTTAATAAACCCAAGAATATGGTCGTTCATCCGGCGCCGGGGCATTATGAGCACACTCTTGTAAATGCAGTAATGTATCACTGCAAAGATAATCTGTCCGGAATTAACGGTATACTTCGTCCGGGAATCGTACATCGAATCGACATGGATACAACAGGTTCGCTTTTGATATGCAAAAATGATAAGGCGCATCAGATCATAGCAGAACAGCTAAAAGAACATTCGATTACCCGACGATATCATGCGATCGTTCATGGAAAGATAAAAGAAGATAACGGAGTGGTAAACGCTCCTATCGGAAGGCATCCCATTGATCGAAAAAAAATGAGTACGAAAGCAAAGAACGGAAAACATGCAGTTACCCATTATACCGTCCTGCGCAGATTTAAAGATTATACTTATATCGAATGCGAACTGGAGACAGGACGAACCCACCAGATTCGTGTTCATATGGCAAGCATTGGACATCCCATTCTAGGAGACAGTATGTATGATCCGTCAAAATGTCCGTTTAAACTTCAGGGTCAGACATTACATGCAAAAGTTCTTGGAATCACTCATCCTTCCACAGGGAAATATATCGAAGTCGACGCACCTCTTCCGGAATATTTTAATAAACTTCTCAAACAATTAGAAGAACGCTGATTTTGTTGAAGGAAAAAAGAAAAGAAAATAGAAATTTGATTGTATTTTTCTTTGTTTTTAGTTATAATACTCACATATAGTTCATTTGTATATGTATTTTTTATGCAAAATCACATATTGTTGACGTAAAGGAGAGTGACCTTAAATGAAAACAAATACGATCATTACTATTGGAAGAGAATTCGGAAGTGCCGGCCGGGAAATCGGATATAAAGTAGCCAAAGAATTCGGAATCAAACTTTATGACAAAGAAATGCTGGCCCGTGCAGCAAAAGAAAGCGGAATCTGTGAAGAAATATTTGAATCACATGACGAAAAACCTACAAGCAGTTTTCTCTATTCACTAGTAATGGATACATATTCAATGGGATATTCCGGAAACACCTATACAGATATGCCGATCAATCATAAGGTTTTTCTTGCACAGTTTGATGCAATCAAAAAAATCGCAGATGAAGGACCTTGTATTCTTGTCGGAAGATGTGCAGATTATGCACTTGAATCATATAAAAATGTAGTAAGCGTTTTCATTCATGCCGATCTTGATGCAAGAATACGCCGTATTGCAAGGATCTATAATCTGACGGATGCGAAGGCAAAAGATATGATCTTAAAAACAGATAAAAAACGAGCAGGTTATTATAATTATTATACAAATAAAAAATGGTCCGACTCAAAAAGCTACGAACTTTGTCTTACAAGTTCCGAACTTGGCATAGACGGAACGGCGAATGCGATTATTGACTATGTAAAACTAAAAGAAAGTATTGCGAAAGAAAGCAAACGAATTTAAATAAAGAAACTTAGAATAACTTAAAAAGCCCGAAAACTATAAAACCGATCTTGAAATTAAGATGATGTTTTATGATTTTCGGGTTTTTATTGTGTAATTTCATAATTTTTATTCATTGATTTTAGTTGATTTGTGTAGTATCATTAAAATAATAGGTAATTTTTGTATGAAATAACGAAAAAGGAGCGGGAACATTTTATGAAAAAGCTGAAACTCTTTAGGAAAATCAAAAGCATATTGAGCATTTTGCTCATATCACTACTTATCATACCTCTATGCAGCGGTATCGGAATTCATGCCAAGGAAAAAAACACAGAATCAAACGAATATAAAATTTATCCGATTCCTCATTCTGTTGTATATGATAACGAACAATTTGTGATGTCAGATAGAGTTCATGTTGTCTTCGAGGAAGGTATAGATAAAGCTACACAGAACTTTTTGGAAGAAGTTATAACAGACTATGGGAAAACAGTTGTACATTCTGAAGAGATCGTCAACGGAGAAACTACGATCCTGTTGGGAATAAAAGGTTCCAATGGAAAAGCGGACAGCTATATCAATAAAAATACAACGATTAAAACGTCTGATCTTTTCAATCGAACTGATTCATATATACTTAGCGCCAAAGAAAATATTATCTCAATCGTAGGAAAAGATACCGACAGTACATTTTTCGGTATCGCTACGTTACAGATGATGCTTACATCTTATGAAGATCCAGCCCTTCGCAGCGTACAGATCGAGGATTTTTCTGACATACAATATCGAGGATTTATTGAAGGCTTTTACGGAGGGTGGGATTATAAATCACGGGAAAGCCTTATGAGATTTGCACGTGATGTTAAAATGAACCATTATATTTATGCATCAAAAACTGATCCTTATCATACATCAAAATGGGGAGAACTTTATCCGCAAAGCGAAATCGATCAGATACAAAAACTTGTAAAAGTAGGTGAAGAGACAAAATGTTACTATACATGGTCCGTACATATTTCGGGATTTTTCACCAATTTAGATACATCGAATGAAACCGCCTATAATGAACGGTATCAGAAACTACTTGCAAAATTCCGTCAGCTTTATGACGCAGGCGTTAGAAAATTTGACATTTTAAATGACGACTTCGGACAAGGAACTCATGAAGATGTAGTAAATCTTTTAAATAAGCTGACAAAAGAATTCATTATTCCAAACAACTGCAAGCCGATCACTTACTGTATGCAGGGATATAACAAAGCATGGTCAAAAGAGGCTGAATTAAGTGCATTAAAAAAACTTGACAAGTCAATTATCCTATATTGGACAGGTGATGACGTAAACTCGCCGATCACACAGGAAACAATCGATTATGTTTCAGAGAAAACAGGACACAAAGTTTGTTTCTGGCTGAATTATCCGGTAAACGAACATGGAAAATCAGGACTTTATCTTGGAGATATCACACATTACGCCCGCGATGGCATAACAGGACTTACAGGAGCTGTCTCAAACCCTTCCCGCTTTGCACAGAGTAATAAAGTCGGTCTGTTCCAGCTTGCATCACTATTCTGGAACAATACTAATTACACTGCAAACGCGCAAACTGTTTGGCAGGATGCATTCCGTTATCTTGAACCTGAAGTACAGGACGCTTACTTTAAAATTGCATCTAATGTTGCAAACTGTCCTCGTTCCGTACGTGTACCGCAAGGCTTTCCGGAATCAGAATATCTGAAAGAAAAGCTTGAAAATGTTACAGCTAAAATCAGTAATGGAGAGAACTTGAAAAATGATAAAGAAACGGCAGCTTTAAAATCGGAATTTGAATCTATTCTTGCTGCAATCGAAACATTTAGATCAACATGTGACAATGCTGATTTAAAATCAGAATTAGATCCATGGCTGAAATCACTGCAAGATATCGCTTCAGGCGGAAAGGCAATTATCGAAAGTATCATTGCTATTCAAGAAAAAGACATAGATACAGCTTGGGAAACGTTTGCAACAGCAGGCAAGGCGCTACAAACATGGAATACATATCCGACAGCAGAAGGAGTAAAAGACGGCGCAGAAGCAGGAAGTAAACGTATCCAACCGTTCGTATCGAAAGCAGCCGCAACGGCAAAAAATAAATTAACACCGTTTTTCGATCCTGATAATACGAATGTAATTCCTTCGTTTTATGCAGTTCTTGCAGGTGTAAAACGAACAGATGATACTGTTTCCGCAAAATTATTTGACAAAGATCCATCAACTGCCGGCGAATGGAATCAAAACCAAAAGATAGGAGATTACTATGGCGTAGATTTAGGTCGTGTTATCCCTGTAACAGATATTACAATTCTTCAGGGAGCATCAGAAACTGATCATGACTATTTCCACAATTTCGTTTTAGAATATTCTGAAACAGGTGAAGACGGTTCATGGGTCACAATTCAGGAGTACAAAGAAACAGATGAATCACATAAAATAGAAAAAACAGGGTTAAACATAAATGCACGCTATGTGCGTCTGCGTCTTACCAAGACAGGAACGACAACTCCGAACAAAGCAAATTATTGGACAAAAGTACGCGAATTTACAGTAAATAAGAAATTTACTGACGGGGAACGTATTTATACAAATATTGAAAAATTAAAAGAGACTCCGATCCACATTTACGAAAACGAATTTCGTATAAGAGACATTAAGGATTTAGAATTAAAACCGAATGAATATGTCGGTATCAAAATGACCTCCCTTGTCTCAGTGTCTGATATTTTTTCCGAATCAGACGAATTTGAAAAAGCAAAAATACAATATTCAACAAATGGAATTGAATGGACAGATGCGAAAAATTTCAAAGGGCCACAACCGATGCGATATGTCCGTCTTGTCAATCAGACAAATGAAACGCTAAAAGGATCATTGACAAAACTAGGTATTTCCGTAAATAATCTTAAGATCACACCGAAGATGAGCGAAACAAGTTTTACAAATCCGCTTAAAGAAGGTACGTGGGAGAATATGTTTGATGGAGATTTTACAACCCATGCCTGGACGAATCAGGGTCAAAATAATGGCGGATACATTATTATAGACCTCGGAACTTCAACACCGCTTTATGATGTTACAATCGTCACAGCGGATGGAAAACCTCATTTATACGATGCAGATATACAAATCTCCTCTGATAAAAAAGAGTGGACCACGATCGCGTCTGTAAAAAATGACAATACAAAAGTGGAACCTCCCTATCGTTATGTAAGAGCAAATGCCCAGGGAGCTAAGAGCAGATATCTTCGTATTCTCGTAACAGATGACGTTATCGGTAAATATGATAATCCGTTCCTTTGTATCAAAGAAATTGAATTTAACAAAAATATTGAAGAAAATACAAGTACATATCCGATTGCTTCGAGTGCAGAAGGTAATCTTGAAAAATGTATCGATCAGGATCTGTCCACTGTATTTACAACAGAAAACAAAACTGCCGGATGGCTGGAATATAAACTGACAGACAATACAAAATTAAAATCGTTCTCTATTTTGCAAGATGTACATACTATTTCCGAAGCTAATGTAAAGGTACGAACCGGAACTGATAAATGGAAAGACTTAGGTACATTTGATAAGGGAACAAAAACTTTTGATGTATCAGAATATGACAATATTTTCGCGATTCGACTTGAATGGGCAGAGGGAAAAGCGCCTTCTATATATGAAATTTATACAAACGAAGATGAAAAACAAAATACAGATGATATCGGAATCTATGTAGAACAAATCATCGATACAGAAGCAGATTCCGAAAAACCAAAGCCTGAACAACCTGAAATCCCGGATTCAGAAAATCTTGCTATAAACCGTCCGGTAGAGGTATCAGGAACCGAGCTTGACAGAGATCAAAAAGATTTTGCCGTGGACGGGAACCGTGAGACAAGATGGAACAGCAATTACATCAAAGGCGATCATGCATCTGAAGAAGCATGGATCATCGTTGATCTCGGTGAAGAAACAAATATCATCGAATCACTTACTGCAGAGTATTTTAATTTAGTTTATCCGACAGACTATGACGTTCTCGTATCTGCTGATAAAGAAAACTGGATCACTGCAAAAACGATAAAAAACGAACCGAACGGAGCAGCCCATCCAACAGATGAAATTTCACTTGATCAACCAATCATCGGAAGGTATGTCAAATTATTATTCCGTGAATTAAACAGTGCTGCTGTCGGAAACTGTGTAGGTTTAGAAGAGCTTACCATAACAGGAAAGAGGATATCCTCCGAAACAGAATTAAAAGAATATATGCCGATCAGCGATATTAAAATCGACAAAGGTACGTCACAAGAAGAATTAAGAAAGCTGCTTCCTTTAATTATCAGTGGAAAGCTTGCATTAAAAGACAGTGATAAAATACTGGACTTGGCATCATTATTTGTAAACTGGGATCTTTCAGAATATACTTCTGCTGAAGATACGATCCTCACTTTAAAAGGGAATTTGATCGGTGCAGGAAAAGCAACTGGAGACGAGATTTCCCTAAATGTGATCATAGGCACCGGATCAACAGAACCTCCTGTTGACCCTGAAGGTCCTACTGATCCGGATACACCTGATTCAGGAAAGATTGAACAATTAAAACAGGAATTAGCTCTACTCATTGAAACTGCTCAAGCAAAAGTGGAATCCGGTAAATACACAGACGAAACAGTCAAAATACTTAAAGAGCAAATCATAAAATCTGAGGCGCTTTTAACAGACAACGTCACTGCCGAACAACTTGAACAGCAAATCAATAGTATTAAAAAATCAATCAACGGATTAACCGAAAAAAAAGCCGACTTAGAAACTTCTGACCGGCCAAATCAAAACATCACTCATTCAGAAAAAAGTACAGCAGTAAAAACAGGTGACTCAACTCATATAATACCTCTATTTCTGCTGATGATTTGCACCGGATTTTCCTTGATCCTATTCAGGAAAAGAAATACTTATAATAAATAATAGGTGTTGACATGCGATAATGTCACATATTATAAAAACACATCCGATGGATTAAACATCGGATGTGTTTTACTTGCCGCTAGTTTATTCACTTTTAAGATCTTATTTAACGTCTCGATATCGTGCGCTGCGGCCAACCTTTAATATCTCCTGTTAAAATAGCGTGAAACATTCGTTCTTTTGTTCCCGGATGTTCTTTGTTAAGTTCTCTTAAAAGTTCTTTTGCATATTGCCGCTTCGTATGTCCGTCTACAGGACATTTTCCTTTTACAACCGGAAGAGAATATTTATTGCGAAAACCGATTACTTCCATTTCGTCTATAAACATCATAGGACGGATAACAGTAAGATCCATACGATCTAAATATGTTTTTGGAGAAAAGGAATAAAATCTTCCTTCAAAAATCAATGAGAGCAACATTGTTTCAATAATATCATCTTTATGATGAGCATAAGCCACTTTATTACACCCCATCTCCTTAACCGCCTCATTTAAGGCGCCTTTACGCATTTTTGCACAAAGCGAACAAGGATTACTCTCTTGGCGTACATTAAAAAGAATATCATAAATATCTGATTTTACTATTTTATAAGGAACTTCTAATTCCCTGCATAAATTTTGAATCGGTTCCAAATTAAAATCTGCAAATCCAAGATCTACAGTTACAGCACTTAAATCAAACTTACGGGGATAAAACCGTTTTAATCCATGAAGCGCATAGAGCAGGGTAAGGCTGTCTTTTCCGCCCGAAATACCTACCGCAATATGATCCCCTTCCTGTATCATACTATATTCATCCACTGCTTTACGCGTATAACTGAGTAACCGTTGTAACTGCATTTTCTTCCTACCTTTCATGATTGATCTGTAATTATAACGTTTATATTATATCGGCAGAAGAATATAAATACAAGTCGAAAACTTACAGAAAATCATAGAATCACCGGTTGTTTATGAAAAAAATCAGATTACGATCCGTAAGTTAAAAATAGTAATAAATAATCAAAGAATTTGATTGAAATTCATCTCTGATAGAGATAAGATATTGTTTAGGGAAAATTTATTTTTTATTTTTTTGTAAATAGATGTCCCGTAACTATATTTTACCAGAAAAGAGAGTATTAAAATGAAAAACAAAGGAATATCTATTCGTGAAATATTAATCATTACATTTGGAATGTTTCTTGTAGCCGCAGGGGTTTATTTCTTCATGATTCCCGGAAATATCGTAGCCGGAAGTGTTTCCGGTCTGGCTCTCGTATTATCGAAATTGTTAGGGATACAAGTTTCTGTATTAACATTTATCTTAAATACATTCCTTCTTATTATCGGGTTTATCTTCATCGGAAAAGAATTTGGAGCAAAGACAGTGTACACATCTATGCTTCTCCCTGTATATCTTTGGATTTTCGAGCATTTCATACCACTTGACAAATCGATTACCAATGAACAGGTAATCGATCTCGTAATTTATGTTCTGCTGATTGCTCTTGGTCAGGCATTACTGTTCCATGTAAACGCATCTTCCGGAGGATTAGATATTGTGGCAAAGATGCTGAATAAGTTTACACATATTGAAATAGGAAAAGCACTGACAATTTCCGGGCTTATCACTGCAATGACTTCTATATTTGTTTACGATATACCGACACTTATTATCAGTCTTCTCGGAACATATGCAAACGGAGCAGCAGTAGACTATTTTATTGACGGCTTTAAAAAACGAAAACGCGTATGTATTATTGCAGATGATTACCGTCCGATCCAACAATATATTATTCATGATCTAAATCGCGGAGCAACTTTATATACAGCTCAAGGCGCTTATGACGAAACACACAGAACCGAATTGATCACAATTATCACACAACAAGAATATCGTACACTTTTAAATTATCTTCATTCATGTGGGCAGAAAGTATTCGTTACCGTCTCTACTGTAAATGAAGTGATCGGTCAATGGAATTCAAAATAAATACTTATACCTCGCGAAGTTTCACTATGTTTGCAGCCTGCCGGCGTCTGTCTTCATCAATGGCTGCATAATGCTTTTTCGTTGTATTTACATCTTTATGTCCGAGAACATCGGCAACAAGATAAATATCTCCTGTTTCTTTATAAAGGGAGGTACCGTAGGTACTTCTAAGCTTATGAGGAGTTATTTTCTTGTTAGGCGTTACTTCCCGGGCATATTTTTTTACCATATTCTCAATAGCTTGAACGCCCATACGTTTTCGCTGAGTAGATAAGAAAAGCGCATTTTCATGCCCCGGAAGCGGGAGAGTAGTTCTCCGTGTTGTATACATATATGTCTTTAGTGCATTTTCCACTTCTTCGCCAAAATATACAATCATTTCATTTCCGCCTTTTCGCATCACTTTGATTCCATTATTTTCAAAATCCACATCATTGATATCCAGCCCCACGCATTCCGAAACACGAATGCCCGTTCCTAAAAGCAAAGTTAATATAGCAAGATCTCTGTTTCTCGTTTTCTCAAAATAAGCCTTTTTCTGTCCGGTTAAATGATCGCCTCCATGATCAACATAATCAAGCAATCGGACAACTTCATCCGCATCAAGACGAATAATTGCCTTTTCGTGAAGTTTAGGCATATCTACAAGAAGAGTCGGGTTTTTCGATATTGCCTGACGTTTAAAATAATATCCATAAAAGCTACGAAGCGCTGACATTTTTCTTGCAAGTCCTTTTTCTGTATTTGTAACTTGCTTTTCATCATTTTTATATACTTTTAAATATTCTTGGTATTCCTCAATATCAACCGGTTCAAGATTTTCTATATCTGCCAATGTAAACTGATCGATCGTATAGTTTTTATAAACCGGATTATTTTCCATTAAAAAACGGAAAAACACACGAATATCGTATGCGTAGGAAATTCGTGTGTTAGCGGATGTCGTTGGCTCTATAGCTCTGAAATAATCTTTCGCAAACGATGGTAATGTTTTTAATATTTCCCTTAGCCGTAATGTATAATCGATATATTTTTGTTCATGATATGTTTTTACATCATAACTTACACGTAAACCTTCATCTGAAGTATTTTCCTTATTTGCCATAATTATATTCCTCCTTTATTTATTCGGATATACATATTATATCAAATGTATATCTTTACGTCCATATCTTTTGGAAAAATCAGTATTTGTCGTATAGATTGATCTATATTATAAGACAGCCGATAAAAATGAGTATTACTTCTATTTCTCACGGCTGTCGGTTGGAGTGTATATATCAATACATAGGGTGTATATTGATACCGATTTAAACATATCATTCAGTCATATACATAATCATAAGATTTTCTCCCGAATAAATTTTATCAGAAGAAAGTCCGTTTATCTCCTTAAGAACTTTAACATATTCTTCTGTCGAACTATATTTTTCAGGAAGATTTTCATTTGCGATATCCCACAAAGTATCGCCTTTTTCAATCTTAATACTTTTATAATAGATATAAGTACTTTCGTGATCCGGCGTATCCTTTTCCTTTGCGGAAACAAAAAATGCACTAAACGACATACTTACAAATAAAACAATAACAACTCCCACGAATAAATTACGAGCATGTTGTTTTAATATAGCCGATTTTTTTGATCTTTTTTCATTTCTTTTTCCCTTCATAATAGTATCCCCTTTATCTCTGCTTATTTTTACACTTTGTTTTCTCTTATTATTTTGTAATATTCAGTCTGCAAGAAAAATGTATACATGTATTCTTCGATTCGAATATTTGTTCCGCGAACTTATGTTCTATATTTGGATTATACAATAAGAACAAATGTTTGTCAACACGGAAATCGAACATATTTTCGCAACAAATGTTTGCTTTTTGTTCTTCGTTGTGTTACCATTATTTTAATAAAATAAACGGACTATAATATCGGAGGAAACTATGTCACAAGGAAAAATAAGTAAAAAACAACAGGAAATTTTAGAATATATTAAATCACAGATTCTTCAACGGGGGTTTCCGCCTGCTGTTCGTGGAGCATGCGAAGCTGTAAATTTAAAGTCTACTTCTTCTGTTCATTCACATCTTGAAACATTAGAAAAAAACGGTTATATTCGGCGCGATCCGACAAAACCCCGTGCGATCGAAATTTTGGACGATATGTTCAACCTGACGCGGCGTGAAATGGTTCATGTACCGATTATCGGGCAAGTTGCCGCAGGAGAACCGATTCTGGCTCAGGAAAACATTGAAGATTACTGGCCGGTTCCCGCTGATCGTATGCCGAATAAACAGACATTTTTTTTAAAGGTAAAAGGAGAAAGTATGATCAATGCCGGTATACTTGACGGCGATATGGTTCTTGTGGAAGAAGATTCCACAGCTTCTAATGGAGATATGGTCGTTGCGTTGATCGAGGACGGAGCAACCGTAAAAACATTTTATAAGGAAGAAGGAGTTTTTCGTCTCCAGCCTGAAAATGATTTTATGGATCCGATCATTGTAAAGAATGTTACTATTTTAGGTAAAGTTATTGCTGTGATGAGATTTTTCTCATAACTTCCGAATATAAAGTACCGAAAAAATCATAAGACAAAAAGAGAAGTATCCTGTATTTAAAGATTTTGGATACTTCTCTTTTTGGTTTTTAATCAGGTTTTCTAAAAACTTGCTTCTCTTCCGCTGACTGCACCGCTCGCCCATGCCCATGTCAGATTATATCCACCGCACATGCCATCTACGTCGAGTATTTCTCCTGCAAAATAAAGTCCCGGAACATAACGCGATTCTAAAGTATCAGGATGAACGTCCTTTGTATCGATACCTCCTCGGCAAACCTGTGCCTGCTCATAAGAATTTGTTTCTGTTACAATCACTTTAAAATTCTTGATTAAACGGACAAGCTGCTGAATTTCTTTTTCTGCAAACACTCCGACTTTTTTCTCTTTTGAAATCCCTGCTTCTTTCACCCAAAGATCGGACAACTTTTTATTAGATAACCCTGTGAAAAATTGATCTGCTCTCTTATACGGACGCATTTTCGCCCGTTTTATTAAAAACTTTTCCAGCTCATCTTCCGAAAATTCCGGCATAAAATCAAGAATCGCCTGAACTTTTTTCTTTTTATATAATGCAATCGCCGCATATCTGCTCACTTGAAATACAGGAATACCTGATATGCCATAATTGGTCAGTTGTAATTCTCCCGTATCTTTTGCCAGACATTGATTTTCCGACCATATCGAAACAGTTCCCTGAACTCTTACTCCTGCGATTGATTTAAAAAATTTTTCTTCACATCTTAATTGTACAAGAGCAGGAAGAACAGGAATTATTTTATGTCCGAGTTTTTTTGCCAGATCATAACCGGAACCATCGGATCCGCTGGCAGGGAAAGCTCTGGATCCCGTACACAGGATTACATGATCCGCATATATTTTCCCCTTTTTCCCGTCTTTAACAATCTGAAGAGTAAACCCCTTTTTACGAGGGAAAATATCCGTGCATTCTGTTTGAAGTCTTACATCGATTTGCAGACGCTCTAATTCCATTTTCAAAGCCTCAGTTACAGACGATGCCTGATCCGAATAGGGATACATGTATCCATTTCTGTTTTTCGCATAAACGCCGAGTTCTTCGAACAATTTTATAATCTGCTCTGCATTAAATTTCTCAATGATCTTCCATGGAAATGATTCGTTATCAGAGTGATAACAGCTTCGATCCTGATAAGTATTTGTAAAATTGCATCGTCCGTTCCCTGTCGAAAGAATTTTTTTCCCGACGCGGTCCATATGTTCCAATACAACTACTTCTGCCCCGTTTGAAGCTGCTGTGATCGCTGCCGTCATCCCGGCTGCTCCCGCCCCGATTATCGCTACTTTTCTCATAATATAAATCCTTTTCTTTTCTAAGCATCAAAACACTGTTTTAAAGCGACTGAAGTTTGGATCTGTCAATAACTCCTGCATCAATCAAACTTTGAAGAGATTTTAAAATGCCCAGCTTCGCATGCTGCCATGTAAGACCGCCTTGAAAATAAACGGCATAGGGAGGTTTGATCGGACCATCTGCAGATAGTTCAATCGAGGACCCTTGTACAAATGCTCCGGCAGCCATGATGACTTCACTGTCGTATCCCGGCATTGCCCAAGGTTCGGGAGTTACATAACTGTCTACCGGAGCCGCTGCCTGAATTCCCTGGCAAAATGCAATCACTCCATCTGCACTGCCAAACGTAACTGCCTGAATAATATCATGACGGCTCTCGCTTGCATTTGGAACAACCGAATACCCGAGTTTTTCATAAATATTCGCTGCAAAAACAGCTCCTTTAAGCGCTCCGCATACAACTGTCGGCGCCATAAAAAATCCTTGATAAAAAGACTGCATCACTCCGAGAGACGCTCCCACTTCTTTCCCTAATCCGGGGGATGTCAATCTATACGCACAGTTTTCGATAAGTTCTTTTTTGCCTGCCACATATCCTCCGATCGGTGCAAGACCGCCGCCGGGATTTTTAATCAATGAACCGACAATCATATCTGCACCTACATCGCTTGGTTCGATCCGTTCTACAAATTCTCCGTAGCAGTTATCTACCATACAAATAACATCCGGTCTTTTCTTTTTTATAAATGCAATCAGTTCTCCTATTTTTTCTACAGAATAACTCGGACGTGTCTGATATCCTTTTGAACGCTGGATCGTCACAAGCTTTGTTCTTTCGTTTAATGCTTTTTCGATTGCCGGATAATCAAAATAACCGTCTTCCAACAGATCGACCTGTTTATATGTCACTCCATATTCTGCGAGAGATCCTTTAGACTGGCGAATGCCGATTACTTCTTCCAGTGTATCGTAGGGTTTCCCTACAGGAGATAACAATTCATCACCGGGTCTTAAGTTTGCCGATAACGCAAGTGCAAGTGCATGTGTACCGCATGTAATCTGCGGACGCACAAGAGCCGCTTCTGTATGAAATGCCGCCGCATATACTTCTTCCAGCGTATCGCGTCCTTGATCGTTATAACCGTATCCACTTGCATAATTAAAGCAGCTTTCATTTACCCGGCATTGCTGCATGGCAGAGATCACCTTCAGTTGATTATATTCTGCATTACTGTCGAATTCTGCAAATCGTTCTTTCAGACCTTCCTCTATCTTCTGCCCATATATCCACACATCTTCTGAAATTCCCAACTGTCGGTATATCGTTTTTGTTTCTGTATTACTCATATATATTTTCCTCTTTTTTTATTAGTTTTTCTCTTTAATCTTGTAAAGTTTTCGTTATATTGATCCATTATTTTGTTGGTTTTATATTTTATACTAAAATCTGCTTTTTTCTCAACTCTTCGATCATAAAATCAAGAATATGTTCCTCGTCGTCTCCGATAACGGCACGATCTATCCATGTGACATCCTTTTCTCGCTTAAACCATGTAAGCTGGCGCTTGGCAAAATGTCTTGTATCGCGTTTTATAATACGTACCGCCTCTTCCAATGAATACTCTCCGTTCATATATGCATACAATTCTTTATACCCAAGTCCCTGCATCGCTGTAGAAGTTGAACTCACGCCTCGGTCTTTTAAGAAACGAACTTCCTCTTCTAAACCTGATTCCATCATAAGATCTACGCGTCGGTCAATACGTTCATACAGTTTTGCTCTGTCGTCTGTCAAAACAAAATATGCATATTGATACGGAGATTCCTTTTCTCTTTCCGCTTCATTATGTTCGGATATTTTCATTCCTGTCTGATGATAAAATTCAAGCGCACGTATTGTCCGTTTTATATTATTTGTATGAATCTGCAATGCCGACTTAGGATCTACTTCCGTCAACATTGTATGCAAGTATTCTGCCCCTTTTTCCTTTGCGAGAATCTCCAGTTTTTTCCGATAATCATTTGGAGAATCATTTTCCGTAAAATCAATATTATAAAGAACCGATTGGATATAAAAACCGGTTCCTCCTACAATCAAAGGAATTTTTCCCTTTTCATAAATCTGTTCCATTTCCTCAAGAGCCATCTTCTGAAAACGAACAACATTAAATTCCTCTTCCGGCTCGAGAATATCAATCAAGTGATGCGAAATCCCGCTCATTTCACTGCGCGTAATCTTTGCCGAACCGATATCCATATGTTTATATACCTGCATAGAATCTGCCGAAATAATTTCTGCCCCTATTCTTTTTGCAAGCCCTATAGATGCTTTTGTTTTTCCGACCGCTGTAGGTCCGGCCAAAATAATCAGTGGTTTTTTCATTTATACAATCCTCTTAAACTTCTTCTCTAATTCTCGTTTCGTCATGGCAATGATCGTCGGTCTTCCGTGGGGACAATGATACGGATTATCTAAAGTAAGTAATTCACCGATCAGAGCGTCTACTTCTTTTGCCGATAAACGGTTATTGCCTTTTACCGCCGCCTTACAAGACATAGACGCTACCTTTTCATCAATCAAATCAGGAGTCATAGATGTGTTTATCCCATCTGCCAGATCGTCGATCATCTCCATAAGAAGTTCTTTTTTTGCGATACCGAACAAATTATCCGGCACTGCCCTGACAGCATATTCTTCTCCTCCAAAATGTTCGATTTCAAAACCGATTCTCGTAAAACGATCTATATGCTCCTCCAAAAGCTGAGCTTCCTGCATCGAAAGCGATAAAATGATCGGAGGGCTTAAATACTGAGATGTATATTCCCTGGATTTCATCTCTTTTAAAGTTCTCTCATACATCACTCTTTCATGCGCGGCATGCTGATCTATAATATAAAGACTGTCTTGGAATTGTACAAGCCAGTATGTATCGAACACCTGACCGATCAATGTGTATTCTGCCTTCACTTCACGCTTCAAGAAATTTTCTTCAAACAGATCCATCTGCTTCGGAGTCTTGTCTGCCTCTTTTGCCCGATATGCAGCAGCTTCCCGGATTCGTTCTGCCTGTTGCTGCGGACGATAAATTTCCCCACGGTCTAAAACTTCTGCAGACGAGGAGCGTTCATGATATGCCTTCACCCTTTCCCGCATTTTCCTTATAAAATAATCTTCATCATGAATTTGAGGTTCAGACTGCAAAACAGATTCTTTATCTGCCTCGATAGCAGACGTCTGTTTCCGGGCTTGCCCCTGTTCTTCATCCTGTACTTTTTCCCGTACTTGCTCCGGTTTCGTTTCCTGCGCTTTCTCCCGTACTTGCTCCGGTTCTCTTTCCTGCATCTTTTCCCGGATTTTTTCTATTGGATCATATTTTGTATTTTCTATAGATTTGGGTTTCAGCAAAAACGGACTTTCTTTTTTCTTTTGAGCTGCATCTGCCGGATCCGGAACTGTAGCTGTTTGAATCAATTCAGGTTCAAGAAGCCTTCTGTGAACAGCTTCGTACATTGTATTGTAAACTTCCTGCTGACGTTGAAAACGAAGCTCCATTTTCGTCGGGTGAACATTTACGTCAATAAGATCCCCTTCTACCTGGAAATGAAGAACAGCAAACGGAAATTTATGCTGCATCGTAAAATCTTTATAAGCGTCTTCCAGCGACTTAGAGAGCATTGCACTTTTTACATAACGCCCGTTCACAAAGAAATTTTCAAAATTCCGGTTTCCTCGGGTGATGACCGGTTTACCTAAAAATCCGGAAATAGAAAGACCGTCTTTTTTATAATCAAGTTCCAAAAGATTCGACGTCACTTCGCGTCCATATACATTATAAATCACATCTTTTAGTTTTCCGTTTCCTGACGTCCGAAGTTTTTCTTGTCCGTTATTGATAAATAAAAATGAAACTTCCGGATGTGACAGCGCCAGATGGATCAACAGATCCTGCACATGCCCCGCCTCTGTCACCGGTGTTTTTAAAAATTTTCGCCTCGCGGGTATATTATAAAATAACTGATGAATAAGAAAAGTCGTTCCGTTGGGAGCTCCTGTCTCTTCCAATGCAGTCTCTTTTCCGCCTTCTATGACATATTTTATTCCACTTTGTCCTTCCTCTGTTTTTGTGATAACTTCTGTTCTTGTTACCGCGGCAATACTCGACAAAGCCTCCCCACGAAATCCGAGAGAATGTATGGATACAAGTTCTTCCGCTGTACGGATCTTACTAGTTGAATGGCGCAAAAAAGCACATCTTACTTCATCTGCTTCAATCCCGCATCCATTATCTGTAACACGGATAAATGAAATTCCTCCGTCTTTAATTTCGACTGTAACAGAGGTGGCTTTCGCATCAATCGCATTTTCAACCAGTTCTTTCACAATAGACGCGGGTCTTTCAATAACTTCCCCGGCTGCGATCTTATCAATCGTTATCTGATCTAAAACTTGAATATGAGGCATGACTGCTCCTTTTCTTTTTGATTTTATCAACTTTACCAACGGTTCTTTAATTTATTCTGTAATCTGTATATCGTATTAAGAGCATCGATCGGAGTCATATTTCCAACGTCAAGATTTTTCAATTCTTCAAGAACATCGTCATCTTTTACTGTGTCAAAGAGCGACATCTGCGCAATATCTACATCATCGTATTTTTTTACTTTCGGTTTCTTTTTTACGACACGTTCTTTTGACGCAATCTCACTTACTCTTGCCGTAATATCTTCATCACTTAGCTCTTCTACAATCTCTTTTGCGCGGCCGATCACAAGCTCCGGAACACCTGCAAGTTTTGCAACTTGAATTCCGTAACTTTTATCTGCTCCGCCTTTGACAATCTTTCGTAAAAATACAATGTCATCACCTTTTTCTTTTACCGCGATACAGTAATTGTTTACATTATCGATTTTTCCTTCCAGTTCTGTCAGTTCATGATAATGTGTTGCGAACAGCGTTTTTGCACCTAAAAGTCTGCTGTCGCTTATATATTCGATCACCGCCCAGGCAATCGACAATCCGTCAAACGTACTTGTGCCTCTCCCGATTTCATCAAGAATCAACAGGCTTTTTGACGTAGCGTTTCTAAGAATATTTGCAACTTCCGTCATTTCAACCATAAATGTACTCTGACCGGAAGCAAGATCGTCCGAGGCTCCGACTCTTGTGAAAATACGGTCTGAAAGACCGATATTAGCGCTTTTGGCAGGTACAAACGAGCCGATCTGCGCCATAAGAGCAATGAGCGCCGTTTGACGCATATACGTCGATTTTCCTGCCATATTCGGTCCTGTAATAATAGAAATCCGGTGTTTTTTATCATCAAGATATGTATCGTTTGAAATAAACATTTCATTCGGGATCATCCGCTCTACAACAGGGTGACGTCCTTCTTTTATATCAATTACTCCTTTTTCGTTGATCTTAGGCCGAACATAGTTATTGCGTTCCGCAACGAGAGCAAGGGAAGCAAAGGCGTCAAGCGCCGCTACTGCTTTAGCGGTTTTTTGGATACGCTCTATCTGACTTGCAATCAAATCTCTTACTTCACTGTACAGTTCATATTCCAATGCATAAAGTTTGTCCTCCGCTCCAAGTATCATGTCTTCTAATTCTTTCAGCTCGGGAGTAATATATCTTTCTGCATTTGCCAATGTCTGTTTCCGTGTATAATATTCCGGAACCATTTCTTTGTAAGAGTTTGTCACCTCTAAATAATATCCGAATACTTTATTGTACTTAATCTTTAGATTTTTAATCCCGGTCTTTTCACGCTCGTCATTTTCAAGCTTTGCCAACCAGTCTTTTCCATCGGACTTTGCGCGGCGCAGCTTATCAACTTCTTCGTTATAACCGTCATTAATAATATTTCCTTCTTTCATCGCAATGGGAGGATCTTCCCGGATTGCTTTTTTTACAAGTATACAGAGATCTTCAAGAGGATCAAGATCAACAGCAAGATCTTTTAAAAGTTCTGCTTTCATTTCTTGCAATATATACAAAAGTGCGGGAAGCATCTCCAGAGAACTTCTAAAGGCAGTCAGGTCTCTTGGATTGGCAGATCCGTACGCTATCTTTGTGATCAGTCGTTCCAAATCATACACAGGAGACAGATATTCTCTGATTTCTTCACGAGAAATCGCCTGTTCTTTCAATTCCTGTACTGCATCCAGACGACGAATAATCTCTGTCTTATCGATCAGCGGCTGCTCCACATATTTTCTCAATGTACGAGCTCCCATTGCTGTCTTTGTTTTATCGAGAACCCACAGAAGAGATCCCCTTTTTTGTTTTTCACGGAGAGTTTCGCAAAGTTCAAGATTTCTTCTTGTCGAACTGTCGATCATCATAAACTTGCCTGCGGCATAAGGCGTAATATGTGTCAGATTTGAAAGCGAGTTTTTCTGTGTTTCCAACAGATACTGCAGAAGAGCTCCGGCGCTGATGATTCCGCAATCATAATCTGCAAGTCCAAGTCCGGCAAACGAGGAAACCTCAAAATGTTCCAAAAGTTTTTTACGGCATACTTCATCGTCAAAATACCATGATTCAAGCGAATAAATCGTAATTCCAAGCCGATCTTTCATTCCGTCCATGTCGACGCCGCTCATATAAAACGCTTCATTGCATATAATCTCCGACGGTGAGAATCGATAGATTTCATCTAATAATTTCGCACTGTCCGGAATCTCCGTTACAAAATAATCTCCCGTCGAAATATCGGCAACAGAAACGCCGTACCTGTCTGCAATATATACAATACACATAATATAGTTGTTCTTTGTTTCGTCCAACGCTTGTGTATCAAGATTTGTTCCCGGGGTTACGATACGTACAACTTCCCTTTTAACGATTCCTTTCGTCGTTTTCGGATCTTCTACCTGTTCGCAGATTGCCACTTTATAGCCTTTGGCAACAAGTCTGTTTAAATATCCTTCTACGGCATGATACGGAACTCCGCACATAGGCGCCTTTTCTTCCTGCCCGCAGTTTTTCCCGGTTAAAGTGATTTCCAACTCCCTTGATGCAGTCAGGGCATCTTCAAAAAACATTTCATAGAAATCACCCAATCTATAAAATAGAATGCAGTCTTGATATTGAGACTTTGTCTCCATATACTGCTTCATCATTGGTGTTAATTCAGCCACATTCCTACTCCTTTGTACATAAAAATAACAGTTTTAAACATAGTACCACTACGCTCTTATTCTATGGTAGTATAGCATTTTTAGACAATGCGTTCAACATCAAGAATTCTAATGAGCAAAAATCGGCATCAGTTCATTTTGACAGCAATATAAATTTATAGAATATGAAAACCCGGCTTTATTTCTCTGTATAAATAGCAAAGCAGATATCCGCTTATAATAATCCCGAATGTACATAGTCCCGAAAAAAGAACAGCGAACGGAAAGCAGATCTGCCCCATAAGGTGAAACGGCTGATCTGTATAATCCCAGACATTCCATCCCATAACTTTATTTACTATGATCCCTGTGATAAATTCAGCAGATACTACAAACGCCGTACACCAAAGGACTTGTTTCCAGAGAGGCTCTCTCCACTTCGTCCATAACCCTTGTTGTGCGAAAAATATAAAACAGATTCCGCCCAACAAAAACATCGACCAATGAGAATATCCTCTGAAAATAATTTCTATCATATAATAAAGCGTTCCTCCCAACGCTCCCATAAACAAATATTCACTTAATTTTTTCATTTTCATCTTCCGGACTCATCTCCTGTTTTTATCTCTTATTATAGTCTGAACATTTTAAAAAAATATATAACATATTCCTTTTCGACTTTCAAAATAATTGCCTAAGTTATCACTGTATGATATAATAAATAAGATTATGGACAGTTCAAAGTATCCGAGACCACTGAAAAATATATTTTTCGTAAAATATGTTTTTCAGTAGTTTCGGGACATTTGTAAAAACCGTTCACGATTGATGACAACATAGATTGAAAAGGAGAATAACATGTACAAAATGTATGAAATGGAACTTGCAGGCAGAACACTGCGTGTAGATGTAGACAGAGTTGCCAAACAGGCAAACGGCGCTGTTCTGATGCATTACGGAGACACAACTGTTTTGTGTACATCAACGGCATCTGAAAAGCCAAGAGACGGAATTGATTTTTTCCCTCTTAGTGTTGAATATAACGAAAGACTTTACGCTGTCGGAAAAATCCCGGGAGGATTTAATAAAAGAGAAGGGAAAGCATCCGAAAACGCAATTTTAACCGACCGAGTTATCGACCGTCCGATGCGCCCTCTTTTCCCGAAAGATTATCGAAATGACGTAACTTTGGAAAACCTTGTAATGTCAGTAGATCAGGACTGCAGCCCGGAACTTACCGCAATGCTTGGAGCTTCTCTTGCGACAAGTATTTCCGATATTCCGTTTGACGGCCCGATATCTACAACACAGGTCGGACTCATTGACGGAGAGTTTGTGTTTAACCCGACGGCAGCTCAAAGAGAAGTTTCTGATCTCGCACTTACGGTTGCTTCTACAAAAGAAAAAGTGATTATGATCGAAGCCGGAGCGAACGAAGTTCCGGAAGACCGCATGATCGAAGCAATTTTTGCAGCACATGAATTAAACCAGAAAGTCATTGCTTTTTTCGATACGATCGTTGCAGAATGCGGAAAGCCGAAACATGAGTATGAAAGCTGTGCGATTCCCGAAGAACTGTTTGACGCAATCAAAGAAATCGTACCGCCTGCCGAAATGGAACAAGCTGTATTTACAGACGAAAAGCAGATAAGAGAAGACAATATTCGTCAGATTACAGAAAAATTAGAAGAAGCATTTATAGATAATGAAGAATGGCTCTCTCTCCTTGGCGAAGCCATTTACCAATATCAGAAAAAAACTGTAAGAAAAATGATCTTAAAAGATCACAAACGTCCGGACGGACGCGCTATCGATCAGATCAGACCTCTTGCAGCAGAAGTGGATCTTCTTCCAAGAGTCCATGGTTCTGCAATGTTTACAAGAGGACAGACCCAGATTTGTACGGTAACGACACTGGCGCCTTTGTCTGAAGCACAAAGACTTGACGGTCTTGATGAATCAGAAACGACTAAGCGATATATGCACCATTATAATTTCCCTTCATATTCTGTAGGTGAAACAAAACCGTCAAGAGGACCTGGAAGACGTGAGATCGGACATGGTGCGCTGGCAGAAAGAGCTCTTCTCCCGGTACTTCCAAGCGAAGCCGAATTTCCATATGCCATCCGTACAGTATCTGAAACATTTGAATCAAACGGCTCTACTTCACAGGCAAGCGTATGCGCATCCAGTATGTCGCTTATGACAGCCGGAGTACCGATCAAAGCTGCAGTAGCCGGTATTTCCGCAGGTCTTGTAACTGGAGATACAGACGATGACTATCTTGTTCTTACCGATATCCAGGGACTGGAAGACTTCTTCGGAGATATGGACTTTAAAGTAGCCGGTACACATAAAGGTATTACAGCTATTCAAATGGATATTAAGATTCACGGACTTACAAGACCGATCATTGAAGAGGCAATTTCTGCGACAAAGAAAGCCAGAACCTATATCATTGACGAAATCATGAATAAGGCAATTTCTGAGCCAAGAGCAGAAGTCGGTGAATTTGCACCTAAGATCATTCAGATGCAGATCGATCCGCAAAAGATCGGCGATGTTGTAGGACAGCGCGGAAAAACGATTAACGCAATCATCGAACAGACAGGTGTGAAGATTGACATTGATGATGAAGGTTCCGTTTCCATTTGTGGTACAGAAAAAACAGCAATGGAAAAAGCTGCGAAGATCATACACACGATCGTAACCGACTTTGAAGCAGGTCAGGTCTTTGAAGGAAAAGTTATAAGTATTAAAGAATTTGGCGCTTTTCTTGAGTTTGCACCGGGAAAAGAAGGTCTCGTTCATATCTCAAAAATCGCTAAAGAACGTGTAAATAAAGTTGAAGATGTACTCTCTCTCGGAGATGTTGTAAAAGCTGTTTGCCTTGGAAAAGACAAAATGGGAAGATTCAGCTTCAGCATCAGAGACGTTGCAGAATAATAATTAAGGGCAAGTTGAGATAGCGTAGTAGAGGCAAAATTTCCCAATCGCCCTCATCCCGCCCAAATTAAAAATTGAGACTCAGTACGGAGGATGATTCCTCTGTATTGGGTCTTTTTCTAAAACGGTCGTACACACCAAGATCCTTCCAGACAAGGAATTAGACTTTCCGTCATATAAAAAAGGAACAGATCAAATCTGCCCCTTTTTTGCTTACATTGAAACCTCTGACTATTTTCTGAGTCCGAGTTTCTCAATCAATGCACGATATCTTTCAATATCTACTTTTTTAAGATATGCAAGAAGACCTCTTCTCTGTCCTACCATCTTAAGAAGACCTCTTCTTGAGTGGTGATCTTTCGGGTTTGCTTTGAAGTGATCTGTCAGTTCGTTGATTCTTGCTGTAAGAATTGCGATCTGTACTTCCGGTGATCCTGTATCACCTTCGCTTCTTCCATACTCTTTGATGATTGCCTGCTTTTTGTCCTTTGCGATCATGTTGTAACTCCTCCTTAAATACTTTTATAAACGCCTGATATTAAGTAACGGTCGGAGTGATCCGATTACCGAACATCGGCTGGTTTTCTAACCTCAAGTAGTATATCATATGCCACTTACAATGTAAAGAATTTATTTTAGATTTCTTTTGAAGCCTTAAAGTAGTCTTTTCCATAACGGAGATCTTTCGCCACTTGTTTTTTTAATTCGTTCACAGAAGAAAATCTTATCTCGGGTCTTTCAAAATCACAAAATTCCACCGTAATTTCTTTCCCGTATGCATCTCCTTCATAATCATAAACAAATACTTCGACAAGACGCTTGTGTTCTTCCGTAACTGTCGGCTTCACCCCTACGTTTCCAATGCCGTTGTACCATTTTCCGTCTATATTGATACGGCAGACATACACTCCGAATCTTGGCAGTATTTTTTTTTCTTCAGGCTCGACATTCATTGTAGGAAAGCCGAGCGTCCGCCCCAGTTGTCTGCCATGCCGAACAATTCCGGTTACTCCATACCGATATCCGAGAAGCTCTGCCGCAAGAGTTACATTGCCTTGTGAAAGGACATCTCTGATATAAGTACTGCTGATCACGATCTGATCATATCGTTCTTTTTCGATGACATCCAGCGTATATCCCCCTTTTTCGGAAAACATTTTCAACATTTCTGTATTTCCTCGTTTTTCATGACCAAAAGCAAAGTCTGTTCCTACAACAATATGCGCCGCATGAAGTTTTTCGCACAAGATGTTCTTAATAAACACTTCCGCTTCCATTTCACGCAGTTCTTTCGTAAAAGGATATTCGATCAAACAATCGATTTTCCCTTCAAGATGACTCCGCCTCTCCTGCTTTGTCATTAACGACTCCCGGTGCATATCGAAAGCACAGAGGACGCTTTTACAATTTTCTCCCGAATAAGCGCATATTTTATCGATCAGTTTTTGATGTCCTTTATGAAGACCGTCAAACTTGCCGAGAGTTAACGCTGTCTTTTCTATTCCTGCATATTGCTCAATCCCCGTGATGTACTCCATGATCTACTCTTCCTTTTATCCGCTTCATATCATTCTCATCTCATTTACATAATTTGAAACGAATTTTTCTATTTTCCATCAGGATCGAAAAACATTTTTTCGATTCTGAATAACTGCCTTTGTTTTTGATAAGAGTATATAGCGATAAACCGTCCCTGCTCATCGTATACTCTATATTTTTTATATCTAGAAAAAATGTCGGAAAGATCATCCTCTCCTCCGTCTTTTCCGGGTAAAATCAAATTTTTCGCAGACTCTTTCGGAAAAGGATTTCCGTTATATGCCAACTGAGCCTGGCGTCCTGTTACGATTATCTTAGGATATTCGACAAATACTTCATCCAGAGGCAATATTATTTCTTCTGTCCTTCCTTCATTCTTCGCCTTTTCAATATCTGCAAGCTTCATACTGTCTTTTAACTCAAACCGACTGACTTTTGTACGAAGCAGTGATTCCATACATCCGCCAACGCCAAGAACTTCTCCTACATCATTACATAAAGTACGGATATATGTTCCCTTTGAACAAGAAACTTCCATCCGTATGCGAGGAAGTTTCATTTCCTTGATCCGAATGTCATAAATCTGTACTTTTCTGCTTTTCCGTTCTACGACTTTCCCTTCCCGAGCCAATTCATAAAGCTTTTTTCCATTTACTTTTAGTGCAGAATACATAGGAGGAATCTGATCATATTCCCCTATAAAACTTTCAATACATTTTTTTGCTGTTTCTTCAGTGATTTCCGATGGATCACATTCTTTTAAAACAGTCCCTGTAATATCTTGAGTATCTGTTTCTTTTCCAAGCAAAAGCACCGCTTCATACGTTTTATCTTTATCTGTCAGCAGATCACATACTTTTGTTGCCCGTCCAAGACATACCGGAAGCACTCCTTCCGCATCCGGGTCAAGCGTTCCGGTATGACCGATCTTCTTTTGTCCGAAGATTCCCCGAAGACGAGCCACCACATCATGCGATGTATAACCTTTTTCTTTGTAAATATTTAAAATTCCGTTTATCATACTTCTGATTCTAGTCCTTATTTCATTGCGGAATCACTGATTTTTCTTCCAGTTTTTCAAACTGACGGGCGATCTGCTCGGTAATATTGTTGATCACGTCATGTGCAGATCCTGTCATTGTCACACCTGCCGCCCGTATGTGTCCGCCGCCTCCGAAATGTTTTGCGATTACACTCACATCAATATATTGTTTAGAACGAAGGCTTACTTTATATTTTTGAGGTTCAAGCTCATGTAAGAAGATAGCGACTTCCACACCTTTTGTCTGCCTGAGAATACTTACTACCCCTTCCAGATCAGACGGCTCTGCATGGAAAAATTCCATCGAACTTTTGCGGATAACCGACACAACGCATTGACGATCCATAATGAGCATACTCTCAAGGAGCGCTCTTCCCAAAATCTGGTTTTGCACATATGTTTTTTCGTAAAAGGTTTGCTCAATGATCGCGTTTCCGTTTATCCCTTTTCTCATCAGTTTAGCCGCATTTTCCATCGTTTCCGGCGATGTGCACGAATATCTGAAAACACCTGTATCGTGAGCAATTCCCATATAAAGAGCTTCTGCCGATTCTTTTGATATTTTCTCTTCATCGAGCAAAGTAACTACAAGCTCAGACGTAGAACTTGCATCCGGAACAATATAGTTCAAGTCTGCAAACGATTCGTTGCTGATGTGATGATCGATGCAAACCGTCTCTTTTGCGTTTTCAAAGACCGAACTTGAAAATCCAAGTCTCATCGGATCTGCACAATCAAGACAGATAAACAGATCATACGGCGTTTCGTTATTGTTTACTTCTGAACGAACTTCATCTGTTCCTTTGATCAGACGAAATGTCTCAGGTATTTTTTCCAGATAAACGTCTGTCTGAATATGCGGATATTCTTGTTTTAAATAAAGATATAACCCCATTACCGATCCGATGCAATCGCCATCCGGGCGGACGTGTCCGCCCAGGGCAATTTTTTTCTTCTCTTTCAGCAGCTCTTTTAAATCAATTTTTTTACTATTCATCAATATCACCGGCCTCATCTTTCAGATCCTTTGTAACCTCGTCGATCTTCTTGCTGATATTTACGCCATATTCGATCGACTGATCTACAATAAACTTAATCTCCGGAGTGTTTCTCATATTAATCGTTCTGGCAAGCTCACGACGGATAAATCCTTCAGCGCTTTGCAGCCCTTTGATCGTATCCTGCTGTGCCTTTTCATCTCCGAGTACGCTGATATATGCTTTGCATGTTTTCAGATCCGGCGCCACTTCCACTGCCACCACAGATGTCATGGGCGACACTCTCGGATCTTTGATCCCGCCACGCAGTATATTGCTCAGTTCTCTTTGAACTTCCGCATTTACACGGGTATTTTTTATGCTGTTTTTTCTCATTAATGCTCCCTCTTTTCATCTGCGAAACTAATCATTCGGTTTTTTTGAATCAAATTTATTTTCTCTCAGTCTCAACCATTTTATAAGCTTCAACCTGATCTCCTTCTTTGATATCATTATAATTTTCAAATACAAAACCACATTCATATCCGGCTCTTACTTCTTTTACATCGTCTTTAAAACGTTTCAAAGATGCCAGCGGTCCGTCAAATACTACGATTCCGTCACGGATAAGACGTACAGAACAGTTTCTTTCAAAAATACCGTCCTGAACATAAGATCCTGCAATCGTTCCGACTCCGGATGCTTTAAATGTCTGACGCACTTCCGCGTGACCGAGAATTTTTTCCTCAAATACCGGATCAAGCATTCCTTTCATTGCAGCTTCCACATCTTCTATCGCATTATAAATGACTCTGTAAAGTCTTAAATCAACGCCTTCTCTATCGGCGATTTCTTTTGCCGTCGCATCCGGACGTACATTAAATCCGATAATGATCGCATTGGAAGCCGATGCAAGGCTGACGTCCGATTCATTGATTGCGCCTACTCCACCGTGAATGATCTTGATTACAACTTCATCATTTGAAAGTTTCAAAAGACTCTGTTTGATTGCTTCTACTGAACCTTGAACATCTGCTTTTACGATAATGTTGAGTTCTTTCAAATTGCCTTCCTGTATCTGGCTGAACAGATCATCAAGAGACATTCTTGATTTTGTCTCATCAAGAAGTTTCACTTTATTCTGAGCGATAAACGTCTCTGCAAAACTTCTTGCATCCTTTTCGGAATCACATCCGACAAACACTTCTCCCGCATTTGGAACATCATTTAATCCGAGAATCTCTACCGGCTGTGACGGACCTGCCTCTTTCACCCTTCTGCCTTTATCGTCCATCATCGCACGAACGCGACCATGTGCGCTTCCTGCCGCGATTGCATCTCCGACATGAAGAGTACCTTTCTGAACAAGAACTGTCGCAACAGATCCTTTTCCTTTATCAAGTTCCGCCTCGATCACAAGACCTCTTGCCGCACGGTTCGGATTTGCTTTTAACTCCATAACTTCTGCTGTCAGAAGAACCATTTCAAGAAGCTCCGGAATTCCTTCTTTTGTATGTGCGGATACAGGAACAAAAATCGTACTTCCGCCCCAATCTTCCGGAATCAACTCATATTCTGTCAGTTCTTGTTTCACACGTTCGATATTTGCACTTGGTTTATCAATCTTATTGATTGCAACAATAATTTCAATTCCGGCAGCTTTTGCATGATTGATTGCTTCTACTGTCTGAGGCATTACTCCGTCGTCTGCCGCTACGACAAGAATGGCGATATCCGTAGAGCTTGCACCGCGCATACGCATTGCCGTAAACGCCTCATGTCCCGGCGTGTCGAGGAACGTAATTTTTTCTCCGTTTGCTTCCACAACATATGCTCCGATATGCTGAGTGATACCACCTGCTTCACGATCGATCACATTTGAGTGACGGATCGCATCAAGAAGAGATGTTTTACCATGGTCAACGTGTCCCATAACACATACGACCGGAGGACGTTTTACCATCATATTTTCATCTTCCTCTTCCTCTTTTAACAGTTCTTCGATCACATCTACGACTTCTTCTTTTTCGCAGAGAACTTCAAATTCCATTGCGATCTCTTCTGCAGTATCATAATCGATTTCCTGATTCACTGTTACAACTTTTCCTTGAAGGAACAGTTTTTTCACGATAACAGAAGGAACAATCTTCATTTTATCTGCAAGTTCTTTGATCGTAAGAACTTCCGGAATTACAATCTGTTTAATCTTTTCTTCTTTCTTCTCTTCTTTCGGCTGCGGTCTTTTCACTTCTGCTACCTGTTTTTGTTTTTTGCCTTTTTTGCCTTTTCCGTCAAAGGCTTCGTCTCTGTATTCTTTTTTCTTATTATCACGTTCTTTATCTTTCGCCTTATTACGCTGGCTCTTCTGCTGCTCCACGATCGGTGCCGCCACATCATCTCTTCGTGACTCTCTTTTCTCTCTGTCAGATCGACCATTTTGTCCTCCCGGTCTGCGGTCTCTGTCTCCGCCTCGGCTCTGTCTTCCGTCACCGAACTGACGATTTCCCTGTGGTCTTTCCTGGCGCGAACGATCATTGGATCCGCGATCGAATCTGCCTTGTCTGTCAGACGGTTTTCCGTCTCTTACCGGCTTTCCGTCTCTGTTTTCTCTTACCGGACGATCATTGGACTGTCTTGCTTCACGATTTTCTCTTGCCGGACGGTCATTCTCTGTTCTTTTCTCCTTTTCGGACTGTACCTGTACCGGTTTTTCCGCACGTGCCGGCTGTTGCTTTTCCTGACGTACTCCCTGCGGCTTTTCCGCTGCTGACTGCGCTTGCGTACCCGGTCGTTTTTCTGTAGTTGAATGTTCGGCAGCAGTTTCGGCTTTTACAGTTTGAGCAGGAACCGGCCGCGCAGCCTGTGACTTTTCTGCACCTGACTTTTCCGAACGTGCTCCCTGTGATGCCGGACGCGTCGTCGCTGCCTTTGCCTCGTTTTGACGCGCACTCTGCTGTGGACGCGCAGACTTTTGAGCCGGACGTTTTCCCTGTATGCGACTGCTGTTTTTAGAGTTTTGCGGACGAATCACAAATGCCAGATTTTTCTTTTTCGGAGCTTCTTCTCCCTCTGACTTTCCTTCTGATCTTGTGTTTTTTTCTTTTCGGATCTCATCTGCTATATTGTCCTCGATCGAACTCATATGATTTGACACCTCCACATTTTTCTTATGCAACAAATCGATGAGCTCTTTATTTTCCATTCCAAGCTCTTTCGCAAGTTCATGTACCCTCATTTTTGTCATATTAAAACTACCTCCTTATGCAATATCCTCTCGGTTTTTCAGCTCTCTTTGAATTCCATCTGCAAATCCTTCGTCAAGTATCGCCAGAGATGCACGGAACTCTTTTCCCATTGCATGCCCTAAGGTATCTTTATCTCCGTAGAAACAAAATGGAACTTTATAAAACTTACACATATCCCCGAATTTTTTCTTCGTGTTCTCCGATGCGTCACCGGCGACAATGACAAACTTCGCTTTTCCTGATTTCGTCTCGCTTTCTGTCATTGTCTCGCCGCTTACACATTTTCCGGCCTTCATCGCCAGTCCGATCAGGGAAAGGACCTTATCTCTCTTACTCAAGCTCTCCCATCTCCTTTTCCATTCTCTCATATACTTCCGGCGGTATTGCCTGCTTAAACGACCGTTCCAATCCACGGTTTTTCACAGCTTTCTGAAAGCATTCTACGCTCCGGCAAAGATAAGCGCCTCTGCCGTTTGCTTTTCCAAGTGCATCCACGACGAATTCTCCGGTTTCTGTCCTGAGTATTCGCAGCAATTCTTTTTTAGGTTTCATTTCTCCACACCCTACACATTTACGCATAGGAATTTTTTTATTAACTGCCAAATAACCCACTCCTTTAGATATTACTCATTCTCTGTCTCGATAAATTCAATTTCTTCCGACTCTTCGTTCTGATCTTCTGCCGCTTCATCATAAGACTCTTCACTGTATTCTTCGTTATACTCTTCCTCGTAATCTCCTGTATAACCTTCTTCACCGACAAGTCCCATCTCTTCCATATAATTTTCTGGAAGTTCTCCTGCCTCTATCGCCTGTGTCTCGCTCTTAATATCAATCTTATATCCTGTAAGTCTTGCAGCAAGACGTGCATTCTGCCCTTCTTTTCCGATTGCAAGTGAAAGCTGATAGTCGGGAACGATCACACTCGCGATTTTTTCTTCCGGATCTGCCATTACAGAAATCACTTTTGCAGGGCTAAGTGAATTTTCTATCAGAAGCGCCGGATTCTCATCCCAGTTGATAATATCGATTTTTTCACCGCGAAGTTCCTGAACAACTGCGTTTACTCGTGCTCCGTTCATTCCCACACAAGCGCCTACGGGATCTACATTCGGATCGTTTGACCATACAGCCATTTTTGTACGGGAACCTGCTTCTCTTGCAATGCTCTTAATTTCAACTGTACCGTCTCTTACTTCTGCCACCTCTGCTTCAAAAAGACGTTTCACAAGTTCGGGATGTGTACGGGATACAAGTATCTTCGGTCCTTTCGGAGTATTTTTCACTTCTACTACATACAGTTTAATACGTTCTGTAGGTTTAAAATGTTCCCCTTTCACCTGCTCGTTCTCAGTAAGCATTGCATCTGCTCTTCCAAGATTAATACTGATATTTTTCCCGACATATCGCTGAACAACACCTGTCACAATATCTTTTTCTTTTTCAAAATACTGGTCAAATACAACTTTTCTTTCTTCTTCTCTTATTTTTTGAAGAATCAGGTTCTTTGCATTCTGAGTCGCAATACGCCCAAACTCTTTTGAGTGTACCGGAATCTGTGCGATATCGCCGACCTGTAATGCAGAATCCAGCTTTTCCGCTTCTTCGAGACTGATCTCCAACGCAGGATCTTCTACCTCTTCTACTACATTTTTCTCTGCATATACAGCATAATCGCAAGTATCACGATCCATGATTACTTTAATGTTATCCGATGTTCCGAAATGATTCTTACATGCGCTGATCAGCGAATTTTCAATCGCATCCATCATAACATCTTTACTGATATTTTTTTCTTTCTCAAGAATTGTCAACGCTTCCATTAACTCTATGTTCATTTTGTCATTTCCTCCTAAATTTTAAAAATCCAAAGCAAGACGAATCAATGCAATTTCTGCTCTGTCAAATACTTGTTCTGTTTCATCTTCATATATAATGGTCACAGTGTTTTCATCAAACCCTTTCAAAATACCGGTAAATTCTTTCTGACGATCGATTGCCCGGTAAGTACGGATCTCTACTTCTTCTCCGATACTTCTCTTAAAATCTTTTTCTTTTTTTAACGGTCTGCCAAGCCCCGGTGAGCTCACCTCAAATACATAAGAATCCGGGATATAATCTTTTTCATCGAGAATATCCGAAAACTTTCTGCTGACCGCCTCACAGTCATCTACCGTAATCCCGCCCGGTTTATCGATATACGCACGAAGATACCATGTTCCGGCTTCCTTGACATATTCTACGTCAACCAGTTCAAATCCAAGTGCAGACACGATCGGTTCTAAAAGTTCTTCTGTTTTCTGTTCATATTCTTCTCTTTTTGACACGCTATACTTCCTTTCTTCTCATTTGGCAGAAGCTATCTGCCGCTTATGTTTCTTTTGTTATCGTGAATTTACAACTGAAAATATCTATAAGATATTTTTTGTCGTATGCATAGCAACAAAGAAGAGTGAACTTTCGTTCACTCTTCTGCCGGATTTCTATGTAACTATTTCATAGTATAGCACTGTTTTTTTTATATTGCAAGGCTTCTTCTCTATTTTCTTGCTTTTGTTCCTGCTCCATCACGTTTCGCCGTTTTCAATCGATTTAAGGAGACCTCTTTTTCATTATATAGAATCTTTGTTTCCGTTCCTTCTTCAAAAAGATATACCTTTTCCAGTTCATCTTTTTTCTGAAGACGGATACCTCTGACACCGACTGCAGCTTTTTTCTTTATAGGAACTTCCGTGGCCGGGAATCTCAAAAAGTACCCGTTCTTTGTCTGAAGAACGACATGCTTATTTTCATTAACAACCCGAACATCGACCAGAGAATCTTCTTCCTGAAGTTTTGTAGCCAGAATTGTTCGTTTTGCCACCTGAAATTCACTTCCGCTGACTTTTTTTACCATTCCCTGCGCCGTTGAAAACAAAAGCATGGCAAATCTCATCTGCTCGGAATCGTATACCGAGACAATCTGTTCATCAGAACTGGAGTAATTGCTGACATTGTCGATCGGAACTCCTTTATCCCTGAATTTTCCATAAGGAAGATCAATTACTTTCACCTGGTGCATTTTCCCGCTATTGGTAAAAATACATATTTTCCCCGTGTTCATACAATGGACAATATACTTATTCTCACTATCCGCCGCTTCCTTATTTCTTTCGTAAACGGCAACGTCTACTATTCTTGCATATCCGAACCGATCCATCAAAAATACGACTTCCTGTTCTTCGATCTTCTTCTCTTCAAAAACGGCTTCTTCAGCATTTTCAATGACTGTACGGCGCGCTTTTGCATATTCTTCTTTAAACGATTCAAGTTCTTCCACAATAACTTGCGCCATAGAATCATAATTATTGAGAATATCTTCATAACGCGCAATATTCTTCACCGTCTGTTCATGTTCCGCGATCAAAGCCTGTACTTCCAGACCGATGAGGCGATATAAGCGCATCTCGAGGATGGCAGCAGCCTGACGTTCTGTAAAGCGTAAAAGCACCGCCATCTTTTTGGAAATAGAAGATTTAAACTTAATATTATCTGTTACGCCATTTACAAGACATGCTTTTGCATCTTTTACAGATTTACTGCCTCGAAGGATTTCAATAATAAGATCGATCACATCACATGCTTTGATCAACCCCTCCTGCACCTCACTTTTTTCCTGTTCTTTTGCAAGAAGTGTTTTGTATTTTCTCGTCGCCAGTTCAAATCGAAAATCTACATGATGCTCAATGATCTTCTTAAGTCCGAGTGTTTCCGGTCTTCCGTCTGCAACTGCAAGCATATTCACGCCGAATGTGTCTTCAAGGCGCGTCTTTTTATAAAGCATATTTTTTAGATTTTCTACATCTGCGCCTTTTTTTAATTCCAACACAATCCGAATTCCTTCTTTGGAAGATTGGTTTGAAATATCTGTGATATCTGTTGTTTTCTTTGTCTCTACCAGACCGGCTACATCATTTAAAAACTTCCCTATTCCCGCTCCGATCATCGTGTATGGGATCTCACTGATCACAAGCTGCTTTTTGCCGCCTTTTAATTCTTCTGTCTCTACTTTTCCCCGGACTTTGATCTTTCCCTGTCCCGTTTCATATATATTGATCAGATCATCTTTATTAACAACAATTCCGCCTGTCGGAAAATCAGGCCCTTTTATGTATTTCATCAGTTGTTTTGTAGTGATCGAATCGTTTTTAATATATGCCTTTACCGCATCGATCACTTCTCCGAGATTATGAGGCGGTATACTTGTCGCCATACCTACCGCAATTCCTTCCGCTCCGTTTACGAGGAGGTTTGGCACACGCATCGGAAGTACAAGCGGTTCTTTTTCTGTTTCGTCAAAATTCGGTCCGAAATCTACCACATCTTTATCTAGATCTGCAAGGCAGACTTCCTGCGTGAATTTCGTCAGTCTTGCCTCAGTATAACGCATTGCCGCAGCGCCGTCACCTTCTATCGAACCGAAGTTTCCGTGACCGTCTACAAGTACCATTCCTTTTTTAAACTCCTGAGCCATAACAACAAGAGATTCGTAGATCGAACTGTCGCCGTGAGGATGATATTTACCCATCGTATCTCCGACAATACGCGCGCATTTTCTGTACGGCTTATCATAGCGGATTCCCAGTTCGTACATATCATAAAGCGTACGGCGCTGAACCGGCTTCAGTCCGTCTCTTACATCCGGAAGTGCCCTGGAAATAATTACGCTCATCGCATAATCAATATATGATTTTTTCATAAGATCCGAATATTCCGTTCTTATGATCTGTGATTCACTGTTCATTTCTCGTCTCCTTCATTTCATTTTGCTCATATGACACAAAGCAAATCCATTTTCTGACACAAATCACGTCGACTCTGTTTCGTCATACAGATTATATATCAAGTTCCGCCTCTGTCGCATTTTCATAGATGAATGCCCGCCGCGGAGGCACTTCCGTTCCCATAAGCATCTCAGTCACACCGGAAGCCATTCTCGCATCTTCAATCTCAACAAGCTTTAAAAGACGTCTTTTAGGATCAAGTGTTGTTTCCCACAACTGTTCTGCATCCATCTCTCCAAGCCCTTTATACCTCTGAAGAGTAAACGGTCCTTTGTGTGTCCTTCGATATTTTTCAAGCGCCTTATCATCGTAAAGATATTCCTCTTCTCCGCTTTTCGGCATTGCCTTATAAAGCGGCGGCATTGCAATATACACGTGCCCCTCATAAATCAGTTCCGGCATAAACCGATAGAACAGCGTCAGCAAAAGTGTTGAAATATGAGCTCCGTCTACATCTGCATCTGCCATAATTATGATCTTATCGTATCGAAGCTTTGTAATATCGAAGTCATTGCCGTATCCTTCGGAAAATCCACATCCGAACGCATTGATCATCGTTTTTATTTCTGCATTCGCAAGGACTTTATCAATACTTGCTTTCTCCACGTTTAATATTTTCCCGCGAATAGGAAGAATCGCCTGAAAGTTTCTGTTTCTGGCCGTTTTTGCCGAACCTCCCGCCGAATCTCCCTCAACAATAAATATCTCGCACTTTTTCGGATCTCTGCTCTCGCAGTTTGCGAGTTTTCCGTTACTGTCAAACGAATATTTTTGCTTCGTCAAAAGATTCGTTTTCGCCTTTTCTTCTGTCTTACGGATTTTCGCCGCCTTTTCCGCACTTGACAATACCGTTTTTAAAACGTCCAGGTTACGGTCAAAATAAAGAACAATTTCATCTCCCGCAACTTTACCGACCGCTTTTGCCGCGTCGGGATTGTCCAGTTTTGTCTTTGTCTGCCCTTCAAATCTAGGATCCGGATGTTTGATCGAAATAATCGCTGTCATCCCGTTTCGGATATCAGCTCCCGTAAAGTTCGTATCCTTCTCTTTTAAAATACCGATTTCTCTTGCATACTGATTCATAACCGTCGTAAATGTCGTTTTAAATCCGGTTAAATGCGTTCCGCCCTCGGCATTGTAAATATTGTTGCAGAAACCGAGCACATTCTCATGAAATTCATTAACATACTGAAATGCCGCCTCCACTTCAATACCGTCTGCTTCCCCTTTAAAATAAACAGGCTCATGAAGCGCCTCTTTTTTCTTATTCAGATCTCTGATAAACCCGATGATTCCCTCCGGTTCATGATATTCGATATGCTCGGTCTGATCTCCTCTTTTATCTTCGAATATTATCGTCAGTTCCGGGTTAAGATATGCTGTTTCATGCAGCCTGCTTTTTACTTCCTCCGCCCGGAACTTCGTCTTTTCAAAAATCGTATCATCAGGCAGAAAATTAATTGTTGTTCCTGTCTTTTTTGTCTTTCCGATCTTAGGAAGAAGTCCGTTTTCCAGTTCAATGACAGGAACTCCGCGCTCATATCTGTCATGGTATACCGCCCCATCACGGCTGATCTTAACATCCATATATGTAGAAAGTGCATTTACAACAGAAGAACCGACGCCATGAAGACCTCCGCTTGTCTTATACGCCGAATCGTCAAATTTTCCCCCTGCATGAAGTGTGGTAAACACAAGCCTTGCCGCAGAAATTCCTTTTTGATGCATATCAACCGGAATTCCCCTCCCGTTATCGGTTACTGTTGCCGTTCCGTCTTTTTCTAAAACAACACGGATTTCCGTACAAAATCCTGCCAGATGTTCATCCACGGAATTGTCCACAATTTCATAAATAAGATGATTCAGACCTTTTGTCGATACACTTCCGATATACATTCCCGGGCGTTTTCGTACCGCCTCTAATCCTTCCAATACAGAAATACTCCCTGCATCATATGTATTATTTCCAGCCATTTACCTTCTCCTTTACCGGATCATTCCTTCTATTTTTCTCGACTTCTTTTCTTATGCCGCACTAATTTTGTTTCACGCTATAACGAGATTGTACCCTCAGATGCCGGATGTTGTTCCTTTCATCTGAGGGTATTATTTTCTATGATACCACCCGTTTTCGATCTTGTAAATAGAATCCTTGTCATTCCAGTATAACTTCACACAGCGTATCTGCCACGACCTCCATCGCATTTTTCATTTCTTCTACAGTATTTGTCTGCGCACCGGCTTCAATCAACAGAGACTTCGGCAGCAGATGCAGATTATATCTATATGCCCGCAGATAAATATGTCTTGCAAACCCGGGATACATTCGTTCTGACGCAAGCTGCATCTGAAGAGAAAACGCCAGATTATCCTGTATGTACGGATTATAAAGATAATCGATATCTCCGTTTGTGCGAGATCGGCTCAATCCATTAAAATACATGATCTTTGCAGTCGGCTTTCCGTTTACTTCTGTGACTAAGTGCGTTCCCTCGGCAACGCCATCCCTATGAAGGTCGATTGCCACCTCGATCGTTGGGTTTGCCTCCAGAATCGGTCTGACAGACGCTTCTGCGTTTTCATATGCATTACTCCTGTCGAGCTGTCCGTTAATAATATCATATACCCCTGTGTCATGGATTGTTTTGATTCCCCGCTTATTTAAAAGCTCTGTCAGATATTCCCCTATTCCGATAATACTTGTGGCAGGATCTCCCGGAATTGAATCGACAAATTCCTCCTGTGAATGAGTATGAAATATCAATACTTTCGGACCATCTTCCTTTTTATTGATCTTCATACTCCTCCCAAGAAGGTCATCTGCATTCAACTGTTCAGGACCAATCATCGTAGAGCTGTCTACCGTATAAAAATTACTAAGCAAATAATCAAAATCTCTTAACCTCTCAATAGACATATCGACAGAAGAAAGTGACGTTTCTCCCGACGGCTGCACATTTTGCGCCGTTTCAGGAGACTCTTTACTAATAAGATTTCCGTTTTCATCGATACAGTTCTCATCGTTTGCCTGCGCCTCTAAAATTTGAGCAACAGTTTCTTGATCTTCTGCCGTAAATCCCTCTCTCCTATGCTCCATCGCATACCCTGCTGTCGGAAGAAACAGATAAGATTGTTCTATAAAAAACTCGTGAACTGTTTTTTGCGGGCTTCTGTTCAAATATGCAAGCCGCGGCATGTACATCTCTTCCGCACCCGAAAAAATATGAGTTTGGAAACCATACATTCGAGCCGACCACATTCCTTCCGAAATCAAACAAATCATTGCCAGAAAGAAAAACAGAAACCGGATCATCCGCTTCTTCCGTTCTCGTTCTTTTTCTAATATCCGAAATCGATCCGCCATCAGACATCGTCCTTTCTATTACTTCTGACAGTGTATGCTTTGTTCTTTTCTCTTATGCTTCCGATCTGCCTGAACCGGCCGAAAAAAGCATATTGATCGCTTCCGATAAAGTATGACTGATATGATGAACCATTTCATCAACATCTTTAGGCGTGACAAACATTCCGTTTAAATGAGGAGAGATCAGCTCTTTTACAAATTCATATTTTTCTCCGGCGTTATAGGAACGCAGCACTTCCCCGACTCCTTTTAAAGAATCCGAAGATTCAAGAGCCCTTATAAAGTTTTCCATTGTATCATTTACAATCGTTGCTGCGTCTACAACTGTCGGCACACCGATTCCGATAACAGGTACTCCTAATGTTTCCATTGTCATCCCGTTTCTGTGATTCCCCACTCCACTTCCGGGATGAATCCCGGTATCTGCGATCTGAATCGTCCGGTTCAATCGCTTACTGTTTCTTGCTGCCAATGCATCAACTGCAATAATAACATCAGGATTCGTTTCCGATACAATCCCACGCACGATCTCCGCACTTTCCATTCCCGTTTGCCCCATCACTCCCGGCACGACAGCGCTGATCATCGGCGCGTCGTCGACTCCTATTGCATATTTTCCATATTCTTTTACAATATGCCGCGTCACGGATAAATGATCTGCCACGCAAGGTCCCAGTGAATCCGGAGTAACTTCTCTATTCCCCAGCCCTACTACAAGAATAGATAGATCTTTATCTTTTACTTCAAATTTTCGGATCAGTTCCTTTATAAAAGAACATACCTTTTCGGCAATCACGGTCTGACTTTTTTCATCAGGCATTGCCAAATTAGGAGTTTCTATCGTCAAATAAGTTCCTACAGGTTTTCCCATTGCCTTTGCTCCGTTTTCTGTTTTGATCTCCACTCTTGTAACACGAAGTTCTGATGCTTCATCATAATCTTCTTCAAGAACTACCCCTGATATTTCTACATGATCTGATTCAAACCTTTCTTTTTCTTCAAGCGCAAGATCTGTCCGCACACTATAATTTTTTATCATATCTCATCCTCGCTTTTTATGTTCTTATTATAGTATTCCTGCTGTTTTTATATTCAAACCGTCTTTTTAATGCAGATACTGTGTTTTTTTATTCCGGTTTTCCAAATAATGCAGTTTTTCTCTATATATGTTCCATAATTCCCAATATTTATTAAAATATGTATTGACAACCCTTTAGAGTTGGCATAAAATAAATGAGTATGTTTCAGCAGAACGTCCGTGTCCGAGTCTGCGGAAACTCAAATTACATTTGAAATCATAGATATATTTGGAGGTGTACGCATTGGCTAACATTAAGTCTGCTAAGAAAAGAATTTTAGTAAACGAGACAAAAGCTGCAAGAAACAAAGCAATTAAGTCTAAAGTAAAAACTGCTGTAAAGAAAGTGGAAGCTGCAGTTGCCGCTAAAGACGCTGAAACTGCTAAGACTGCTCTTCGCGCAGCGATCGTCGAGATTTCCAAAGCTGGAACAAAAGGTGTTTATCACAAAAAAACTGTTTCCAGAAAGATTTCTCGTCTTTCCAAAGCTGTAAGCAGCATTGCTTAATCTTATTAATAGAATTGATAAAAATAGAAAAGACATTTGCTCCCGTCAGGCAGATGTCTTTTTTTGTACATAATCTTATCATCATAAACAAAAAGACATTTTCATACAAAAAGACGCTTCGCGTAATGCAAGGCGTCTTTTTGTAATTATATCCTATTAGTTATTGATCAGTTTATCTTCATCGCTCCAACTGTAAAGTTTTCTGATCTCTTCTCCTACTTTCTCTGCCGGATGCTCTGACGCAAGTTTTCTCATTGCGCGGAAATGTGCCTGACCTCCGGCTTCGGACATATCCAGAAGAAAGTCTTTTGCAAACGTACCATCCTGAATATCTGTCAAAATCTGCTTCATCGCTTTCTTCGTATCATCTGTAATGATCTTCGGTCCTGTTATGTAATCACCATATTCGGCAGTATTGGAAATCGAATATCTCATTCCTGCAAAACCGGACTGATAGATCAAATCAACAATAAGCTTCATCTCATGAATACACTCAAAATATGCATTTCTCGGATCGTATCCCGCTTCTACAAGTGTCTCAAAGCCTGCCTGCATAAGAGCGCACACACCGCCGCAAAGAACCGCCTGTTCGCCGAAAAGGTCTGTCTCTGTCTCTGTACGGAATGTAGTCTCGAGGATACCGGCTCTTGCTCCTCCGATCGCAAGACCATATGCGAGAGCTTTATCAAGAGCTTTTCCTGTATAATCCTGCTCTACAGCTACAAGGCAAGGAGTTCCTTTTCCAACCTGATACTCGCTTCTTACAGTATGTCCCGGAGCTTTCGGAGCGATCATTGTCACATCTACGTTCGCCGGCGGAACGATTTGTCCGAAATGAATGTTAAAGCCGTGTGCAAACATCAGCATATTACCTTCTTCAAGATTCGGCTCAATATCGTTTTTATATAAAGCAGCCTGTTTCTCATCATTAATCAGGATCATAATAATATCTGCTTTTTTTGCCGCTTCTGCCGCTGTATATACTTCAAATCCCTGCGCTTCTGCTTTTGCCCATGATCTGCTTCCTTCATAAAGTCCGATCACGACATTGCATCCTGATTCTTTCAGATTCAGTGCATGAGCATGTCCCTGACTTCCATAACCGATGATCGCGATTGTTTTTCCCTCAAGAAGTGAGAGATTACAATCTTCCTGATAATAAATTTTTGCTGCCATTTTGCATTCCTCCTAAATGATAATTAAAAATATGCTACATCCTTACTTCCTCTGGAAAGACCTGTAATACCTGTTCTTGCAAGTTCCAGTATCTCATATCCTCGAAGAAGATTCAGAAAAGCTTCCAGTTTACTCTGAGTTCCGGTGAGTTCGATGATCAGCGAGTCCTCTTCGACATCAACTATCTTCGCTCTGAAAATATCTGCCACTGAAATAATCTCGCCCCTTTGGGATGCGTTTGCCCGCAGTTTTACCATGATCAGTTCGCGGTATACTGACTCTCCGTCTTTCAAAACTTTTATATCAACGACATCTTCCAGCTTCCTTACCTGTTTTTCTATCTGGGATAAAATCAGCTCATCCCCCGATGCAACTACTGTAATCCTCGTAAACCTCGTATCGGTCGTCGCACCTGCCGTGATGCTGTCTATACTGTATCCGCGTCTGCTGAATAACCCTGCAATACGGCTCAACACTCCCGGATTATTGTCTACAAGCAATGAAAATACCTGACTTCTCATGTGTTCCTCTCCTTCTTCTCTAAAAAAACAGAGTGCGTTCTGTTTTTATATTTTATAATATTACCAACTCAGCTATTCTTTGTCAAGATGTTGTGCTAAAATTTTTACATATTTGATGACCGTTCAGTCAGTCTAAAATCAAGAATGAAATCAAAAGTTATACGCAGCCGATCTTTTCTGCAATCTCGTTTAAATAAACCCATCTTTCTGTTTTTTCGTCAAGCTGTGCCTGTACTTTCTCCTGTTCCTCAAATAACTCTTTTAGTTTAACAGAATTGGTCGCATTCGCATTGATCTGCATTTTAATTTTTTCTATTCTTTCTTCAAGCGCTGCGATATCGTCATCAATCGTCTCAAATTCTCTTTGTTCTTTATAAGAAAATTTAACCTTCTGCGGCGCATTTTGTTTCCAGCTTTTCGGATTACTTTCCGCAGGATCTTTCGGAAGATTTCCGCGCGAATTTTCGGTTTTGTCTGTAAACTGCGTTGATGCAGATTCTCTTTTCTTTACATTCAAATAATCGGTATATCCTCCTTCAAACTGACGGATATGCCCCTTCCCATCTAACTCGAAAATGCGATCCACAATGTTATCTAAAAAATAGCGGTCATGCGATACGGTGATCACGATTCCCGAAAAAGAGTTTAAATAATCTTCCAAAATCGTAAGTGTGGGAATATCAAGATTATTTCCCGCCTCGTCAAACAAAAGAACATTTGCATTTTCGGCAAGTACGCCAAGAAGATGCAGCCTTCTCTTCTCTCCGCCCGAAAGTTTACCTATCGGAGCATACTGCATATCAGGAGTAAACAAAAAACGCTCCAACAACGCTGACGCACTGATTTTTCCTTCTCGTGTCGTAATATATTCTGCAATATCTTTCACATAATCGATCACTCTTTGAGAAGGATCCATCTCTTGTTCTTCCTGTGCAAAATATCCGATCTTGATCGTTTCTCCGATCTCAATGTTTCCACTGTCCGGAATCACCTGTCCCGCGATCATTTTCATAAGAGTTGATTTTCCGCATCCATTTGGTCCTATGATTCCAAGTCTTTGATTTTTTAACACAATATAACTGAAATCATCCAGTATCACTTTTTCTCCGTATTTTTTACTCACATGATGAAGTTCGATCGTCTTTTTCCCCATTCTGGTTTCTACCGAATCAAGTTCTACTGTTTGATCTTTTATCGGAGTATTTCCGTTTTTCAGTTGTTCAAGACGCTCCAGTCTCGCTCTTTGTTTCGTTGTTCTGGCACGACACCCGCGTTTCGCCCATTCAAGTTCCATTCTCAAAACACTCTGTCTCTTTCGTTCAGATGCTGATTCCATCTCTTCTCTTTGCGCCTTCAGTTCAAGAAACCCTGAGTAGTCAGAGTCGTATCCATACATTTTTCCATGACTGATCTCCAAAATACGATTTGTAACTCTGTCAAGAAAATACCGGTCGTGAGTTACCATAATAACGGTTCCTTTATAGGACCGAAGATATTCTTCCAGCCATCGGATCATCGCTTCATCCAAATGGTTCGTAGGCTCATCCAGCAAAAGTACGTCAAAATCATCTGACAGTATTTTTGCAAGCACAACCCGTTTTTTCTGTCCTCCTGATAAATGCTCGATTTTCTGATCAAACCGGGTGATATTTAATTCCGTCAGATTACTTTCTACTTTCCAATTCTCTTCCCCTTTTTTTAATGCATATGACCGAATCGTACTGTCTTCTGAAAAAACCGGATTTTGCGGCACATAGGCAAGCTTCAGTCCATTTTGTTTTATAATCTGTCCTTTATCCGGTGTTTCTTCTCCTGCTATCATTTTAAGAAGCGTTGATTTTCCGGTACCGTTGATCCCTACGATCCCGATTTTATCTCCTTTTTGAATTCCGAATGACGCATCGTCAAATATTATTTTCTCACCGTATATTTTATAGAGATGTTCCACATTTATAATATTCATAAAAAACTCCTTGCAAACCATTTTCTCTCATTCATTTTGAGATGTCTGCAAGGAGTTGTCAAGTAGATTTTACCTATGCTTTTTTATTATTTTTATGATTATCTATTGTTTCTCTTTTATTCGTTTTCAATCTTTACATTCCGGCAAACCGTCGATTTATACCGAATTTTATTTACCAAAACAATAATAAGACTGACAATGAGCAAAAAGTAGAAATTAATTCCTCTGCTTACAAGCATGGACGGTATAAGATATGTACCGGTAAATACATGGGCAAACACAGTTTGATACATCAGCTCTGTAATTCCCTGCGCTCCCGGAAGCGGAAGCATATCTACCGCTATATAGACTGCGGCTTGAAGAAGGATAACTTTCATCATTCCGGTTCCGTGCAGCCCGAATCCAAGGTATACCATATATGTCAAAAGAAATACGCTACATCTTTGTAAAAATGTAACAAGCACAATAAACAAAAGCTTTCCTTTATGTGTCCTAAGCCATGAAACTGCGTTTTGATAACTTCCGATAAACTCGTGAATTTTTTCAGGACGCTTTTCAGAAGGTTTCAAAATGCTCATTTTAACAAACAGCTTTTCAAAAAAAAGCGCACATCGCAGCATAATATTCGGCATCAACATAATTCCCGCTATGACCACAACTAAAATTACATTTAATAAAAGTCCGAAAAGATAGAGAGGGAAAAATTTCCCTAACTCCGAATAGAGAGGCCGGTACCAAAATAATAAAATCGCCGCTCCTAAAATTACAAGTACAAATTTATAAACAACAGCAACTGTCATAAGCACAACCGTACTGTCCGATCCTCTGTTCCCGTCTTTGCTCATATAATAGAGCTGCACAGGCTGTCCTCCTGTTGCAGACGGCGTAATGCCAGAATAGAAAAATCCGATAAAAGAGTATTGGATACAACGAATCAAAGAACTTCCTTCTTTTCTTCGGTTTGCTTTCATTGCCTGAAGCAGATACCAGATCATATATCCTTCTGCGCATACAAAAAAGATAGCAAGAGCAGCCGCCGGAACCAAGTATCCTACTGACATTTTTGAAACGGCATTTGCAATTTCACCAAGATTTTTCCCACTGAAAAGTGTATAAAACGTCAAAAACATTACAAGTAAGAAAATCGTTACTTCAAGAATTCGTTTCTTAACGCTCATACCTTCTCCTCCGTCCTTTTCTTTCTTCTTCCCGGACATTATGTACATGCGCCATTGTTATATAATTTCCCGCAGCAGATAGATATGCCGGGCGGGATATCGGCGGAAAAGTAAGTGTTCCATACTCCGGATATGTCTTTTTCTCTCTTTCGGTAAGTTCTCTCAAACTACCTTCAAAAATTTTCTGTTTCCCCTTATATTCATAAAAATCCTTTGGCGTAACAAGCGAAAAATGCTTGTTCCATGTACAGACGCCTGCCTTTTCAAGCAACTCGGCAGCATAGGAAGAACATGTGTAATGATTTTTTTGATAAAACGGTTTTCCGAAAAGTAAAAACGGAAGTCCGAGAATTGTATAATGATAGCGATATCTGTTCTTCATCGCCTCATGAAGCTCCTCTTTAATAAACTGCTTTTGTTCTTGAGTGCATGGAATTGAGCAGATCATATAATCCGCTCCCGGAAATGCCCGCAAAATTTTTCTTTTCTCTTCTTTTTCAAATCCTGCAATCAGAGGAATCGACGGATGTCTCCTTCCGATACTGTATGCTTCATCCAGATTCTCATCAAGCCCGATTGCCACATGAATATATTTTTGTTTAATTACTCTTCGAATAATCGAAGCAAAAATTCCCGGTGTATCTACAAATGCTATGTATATTTCTGTCATATTAGTTCATCCTTTCCCCCTGTAATGTAAATCTTCCGGATTAACAATACATTTTTCCTTTTGTCTTTTTTACCGATCATCGTTCTTTATTGAAAGCGATATACTTTTTTTGCAAGACGATATCCCCCGATTGTCAAGCTTGTGCCGATCTTTCCGGGTAAATATGTAAAACCGCTCAAAGTACGAAAGCGAAGCCGATAGTAAAGAGCTTCATTATACTCTTTTACATGATTCCACATATCTTTTCGCTTTTTATAGGAATCGGCTGTATCGATAAGGAGCAGATGGATAGATGAAATTGTAAGCATAATTGAAATATTTCGCACCATGTATGCTTCTAATTTCGGATGGATTTTCTTTACTTCCGCCAGATCAACGCTGCGGGTTACAAGATCTGTTACCAAGATCTGCTGATCGATCCTTTTCATAAGCACCTTTTCATTTACAGATTGATCATCTCTGCCCAGGTAATAATGATACAGATCGATGTCCATATAATAAATAGTCTCGGCGTACGGAAGCGGCTTATATGAAAACAGATTATCTACATAAAATGTATGCTCCGGCAGTTTCACTTCAGATTCTCTGAGCACTTTCGTCTGAAACATGAGCGAGTGCATGATCAAATATTGGGACGGATAAAACTTTCCGATTTCATCCCATGTGCACTGTTTTTCAATCGGAAATACATTTTTGTAATCCATTGATTTTTTTATTCCTTCATCAAGGTGATCGTATACATAATTACATACGATCAGATCCGGACGCTCGCCTGTAAACGCTTTTAGCTTGACAAGAAGTTTCTGATATGATTCTTTATCAAACCAGTCATCCGAATCTACGACTTTATAATAAATACCGTTTGCCAACTCGAGTCCTTTATTCACACCGGAACCATGTCCCCCGTTTTCCTTATGCACAACACGTACAATATCCGGGTATTCAATCTCATATTCATCGGCAATCTGTGCAGTACGATCAGAAGAACCGTCATCGATCAGAATAATTTCTACATCTTTCCCTCCGATAAGAAGAGAATCCACACATCTTCTCATATAATTTTCAGAATTATAACACGGAACTGCAAACGTAATGTATTTCATATAACTTTTCCTCCTCAGTGTGTTCCATATGCTCCTAACGGGCTGAAACACAGCGTTTTTTCATCTCTCATTTCTTAATGCTATTATTTACAGCCTAAATAATACTTGACCCTTCTTAAGATAACATCGAGGTATTTCTTAAGATTTGGGAAAGATTTTTAAAACAATATGAAAATATAGAAGAAATCATTCCAATCGGCATAATGATCAAAACAATAAATAAGATCATCAGCCATCCGATCAGCCGTCCGACAATTCTGCTCACAGACAATTTCATCTCATTTTACCTCCTAAATATCTGTATGTATTTATTGTAGAAAAAAGAAAAATTTTTTCCACATGGATTGTCTTACATTTCCAAGCATGCATCTTACACTTTCGTAAGGCGCATAAAGAACAATGAAAAATTTCTTAAATTCTCTTTTATCACTTGTATCTCTTTTGGAAAAGTTATAACATAAGGAAATAATTTTATATCAGCTTATCCAAAAAAGGAGTTTTATTTTATGAGAAAAAATCCTGAATTTGAAGAGTTATTTGATGATGATTTTGAAGTGACATATGAGGAATACGTTCCAAATGAATATAGGTCAAGTAACGACATCTATAACGACTATGATGATGATGACGATTATTATGATGACGATTATTATGATGATGACTATGAAGATGAATACTACGAAAGTGATGATGAAAACAGTGACTATGATCACACCGATCCCGATGACCGTACCAAAAAGAAAAAACGAAGAAAAAATTCTAAAATACCTCTGGCTGCACCTATCAGAAAAGGAGGACGTATCCTTTCCAACATTTCCGCTTCTCTGATCCGCAGCCTGACGGCTCTTTTAATTTTAGCTGTCATGATATTCGCCTCTTGGACATTTCTCCGTGCAAGTGCGCCCTACGGAGATATTATGGAAGCTGTTAATACAAAAACCGTTCCTCTCTCACTTGCCGCATACTTATCTGTTGCGCTTATTTTTCTTTTAAGCGAATTTATTGCACTTCTCTGGTCTATGACGAAAGTAAGAGTTCGAGATCAATGGGGAGTTCACAAAGAAGATACCGGCAGAGGACTGAATTCTTTCTTACTTGTATTTCTCACCTCCTATGCTGCATTCTGGATCAATCGGTTTCTTCCCGAAACTCCGGATATCATCTATGGACTAAAGGGCGGACTTGAAGTATACGGTTCTATGCATAATGTTTTATTCGGACTTTGTGCAGCGGGGATCATCTCCTGCCTGATCCGCAAATACCTTTAAAATATTCCACAGCAGAAAATAGCAAAAGGTTTTTCTATATCGGACGCTCGATTCGGATCTTCACAAGATCTGCCGAGCGTTTTTTCAGATTCTTTTTATATCCCATCCCTTTGTACCGTTTGATCTGACACACAGTTCTTCCCATTTGATCCGATACCTGTTCTTCAGTCGCACCATATGCAAACAAATTAAACGCACAGCAATTTCTCACTGCTTCTGCGCTGTAAGATGGAATTTTTGCCTTTTCACAATACTTCTTCATCATTCGGCTGATATACATCGTATTCAGAGGATTTTTGCTCCGATTATAAAAAAGGGATCTTCCTTCTTCCCATTCTTCCAAATAAGAAAACAAAATTTCTTTTGCATCTTCCGGTATATAACACGGCTCTTGCCTTCCTTTTAAAAACACATACAATCCGTCGCCATACTGTACAAAATCTTCCGGCCCTTTCAATGCTATAATTTCCGTAGAGGACAGTCCTGCCCTATACATTAAAGTTAAGATCGTATACACCATATGATTTTCCGCCGATGCTGTCAACAATCGATCTATATGCTCCAAAGGAATCATCCTCGCCAACTCTTTTTCCTTTACCAGTTGTTTCAAATACGGTTCAAAATAGTCTTTAAACGAACTTGTTTTTGACTCATCTTCTAATCTGTCGCTCCACTCTTCTAACAAAAATTTTGAAAAAGAATGAAGTTCCCTGAATTTTTTTGTCACTGTCAATGGACCGATCTGTCCATTTTTTATCTTTTTTTGCATATAGATATAATATTTCTGTACATCCGAAAAATCTGTTTCCTGAAAACACTTTTCCGTAAAGCGACAAAATTCTGACAGATCGGATTTATATGATGCTGCTGTAACATCACTTTTAAATTTCTTGCAAAATAATTCCCATACTTCTTTTTTTATACAACTTTTAAAAAAATCAAATTTTTTATTTTTCGTATTGACAAATTTTGATTCTGCGTTTTGGCTCATCAGTTTATCTCCCCCGCCTTGTTTGTGTCAAGCTTTTTAAATGTTATTAGTTTTATTCATACTATAACATTTTATTTCTTTTTTAACAAGCAGCATTTTAATATGCTACTCGTCAAATTCCAATACTGCAATATGAAACTGCGGCGTTTCTTTTAATTCTTTCACAATTCCTCTTCTGGTTTTTAACCGCTCTGCCTGTTTGAAATTAGCGCTCATCCCGAGTGCGTGCTCGATCGTGTAGTAATAAGACGTCGGAAGGACTCCTTCTGTCACTCCCACTTCCATCCCCGGCTTTAAAGCTTCTGTGTCTTCAATCGTAAACTCCATTTCGCGCATACTTTTCTCCACTCCTCTCTTCTATGACTGTGCGATTCAAATATGACAGCTTCCATTCGCTGCGCTGCTGTTTTTCTTTTCGTTTATCAGTATATCATAAAACAAAACTTTTGAAAGCTCTTCTTCGGCAGTCTTAGACTTTAACGACCACTGTTGAAAAAAACTGTACTGCAAACGAATTTCATATCTATTTGCAATACAGTTTCTTTTTTATCATTCTTCTTATTTTATATCAAATTCAGGATGTTCATCTAAATGTTCCGATACATATTTTCCGTTTTTCTTTCTCTGCCTTACACACTCGGTCAGCAAATATTCAATCTGCCCGTTGACTGAGCGAAAATCATCTTCTGCCCAAGCTGCCACGGCATCATACAATTTTGCAGAAAGCCGAAGCGGAATCTGTTTCTTTTTCTGATCTGCCATGATCAATACAAACTTCCCGAATTTACAATAGGCTGCGCATCTTTGTTGCCGCACAAGACGACAAGAAGATTTGAAACCATTGCAGCTTTTCTTTCTTCATCCAGTTCTACAACTTTCTTTTCGCTGAGACGATCAAGCGCCATTTCTACCATTCCGACCGCTCCATCTACAATCATTTTTCTTGCGTCTATAATAGCCGATGCCTGCTGTCTTTGAAGCATCACTGCCGCAATCTCCGGCGCATAGGCAAGATATGTGATTCTTGCTTCCAGAATTTCCAGACCTGCCTCACTTACTCTTTTTTGAATCTCATCACGAATTCTTGCAGCCACTACCTCGCTGGAGCCTCTCAGACTTCCCTCGTCTGCTACACCATCGCCGGTTGTATCTACATTCGGAGAAACATCATACGGATAAACACGTACAATATTCCTAAGAGCTGTATCACACTGAAGAGAAAGATATTCTTTATAATTATCTACGTTAAAAACCGCTTTTGACGTATCTACAACTCGCCACATCACCGCAATACCGATTTCTACCGGATTTCCGAGACAATCGTTAATCTTTTGACGGCTGTTGTTCAAAGTCATAATCTTTAAAGAAATCTTCTTTCCTGCCGATTCCAAACCGGATTTTTCCGAAGTGCCTGCCAATAATCCTGAAAGTGAAGATTTTCTTGTACTGTTGTCAACATCACCACTTTGATTTAGATGTGTATCCGCCGCCGGATTTACACTTGTACAAAACGGATTTACCGCATAAAATCCTTCTCCTTTCAATGTGCCTGTATATTTTCCGAACAATGTCAACACAAGCGCTTCTTGAGGTTTCAGCACACGCAGTCCACAATACGGAAACCAGCCTACACACATCCAAAAAATACTGATCCCGAGCAGCAACGGATTTCCGATCATAGCTCCCACAACGCAGACTGCGATTGACAATAGATACAACAATGTTGTTAGAATCAAGACAAGCATTCCGTTTTTCTTATTATTCAGTACTTTTTCTTTCATCATTATCCCTCCTGTTCTTGTTTGATATCATTATGATATCATTTTGTTTGTATTTTGTAAATAGTAATTCAAATATTTTATTTTTTGAGTATTGACAAAACATTCTTCCGTACATATACTATACTCAAAGCTAGTTAGTTACTCAACTAACAAACTAATGCACAAGGTGGTGATACGATGCATATCAATCCTAATATAGAAAAACCTATTTTTATTCAAATAGCTGAGCAGCTTGAAGACTCCATTTTTACAAAAGTGTTTCCTGAAGAAACAAAAATCCCTTCGACAAATGAACTCTCCTCTTTATTGAATATTAATCCTCATACTGTCTTAAAAGGAATGAATCTTTTAGTAGACGAGGAAATCATATACAAGAAAAGAGGGTTGGGCATGTTTGTAAAAAAGGGAGCAGTCAATAAAATCCTATTAAAACGGCAAAGTCAGTTTTACGAACAATACGTTGCTGCATTGATTCAAGAGGCATCCAAACTGCATATGAAAAAAGAAGAAATTATTTCATTAATAGAAAGGGGTTTTGAACATGAACAAAATTCAGATTAAAAATATCACAAAAAAATATAATAATTTAACAGCCCTTGACGATGTTTCATTTTCCTTTGAGTTCGGAAAAATTTACGGCCTTTTGGGGCGAAACGGAGCGGGCAAATCTACACTTATCAATATAATCGCAAATCGTATTTTTGCCGACGAAGGAATGATTCTTGTAGATGACATTCCGGCAAAAGAAAATATGCAGGTACACGAAAAAGTGTTTTGTATGAGCGAAGCTGATTTATATGATAAAGATTTAAAAATAAAAGAACACTTCAGGTGGATCAATCGGTTTTATGATTGTTTTGATTTAAATAAGGCCTTGACTATTGCCAAAATGTTTGACCTTGACATCAACAAAAAATTCAGATCGTTATCTAAAGGTTACCAATCCATTTTTAAATTAACAGCGGCATTGTCATTAAATATTCCTTATGTAATCTTTGACGAACCAGTCTTAGGATTAGATGCAAATCATAGAGAACTGTTTTATGAACTGCTTTTACAAGATTTTGAAAATAATGAACGAACAATCATTATCGCTACACACTTGATTGAAGAAGTAACAAATATTATTGAAGAAGTTGTTTTGATCGATCACGGAAAGATTATATTACAAGATACTGTTGAGAGTCTTTTAGAAACAGGATACAGTGTCTCAGGAATCTCTCACGAAGTTGATCAGTATTGCTCAGATAAAAACGTGATCGGGCATGACGAATTAGGCAATATGAAAATCGCCTATATATTAGATAACAAAACGTCCATCCCCCCGGACAGCAGCCTTCATTTTTCATCCATGAATTTACAAAAATTATTCGTAAAATTGACAGAGAAAGGCGGAAAATAGTATGAATAAATTAAAATCAATCATCCAATACGAATGCATGACCTCTTTTAAATATATATGGATCTTCTACGCAATCCAATATGCAATCGTCGGACTTATCACTCTGATCATCGGCATTGTCTCCGGAAGCTTTGAAAATGTCGGAACAAATTGTTTGGAAATCAATACTTTGTTTTTCGTAAGCATTTTGGGCGCCTTAGGGTTTAAAGAAGATTTTAAAACACTTATACAAAACGGATTTACACGTAAATATATTTTCATTGCGGCGCTTTCTTTATTTAGTTTTATGTCCGGAATCATGGCATTTATAGATACAGTCGTAGGAAATTTTCTTCATTATTTTAATAAGGATTATACATCCCTATACAGCGGAATCTACGGCTATGACAATATAGTGATGAACTGGCTCTGGCTCTTCCTTGTGTATGTAATGTTTTGTTGTCTTCTATATTTAACGATACTTATAATCAATAAAATAGGCAAAACCATGTCTATCTATTGCGGCATTCTTTTCATCGGATGCATAGTGCTTATCACTGCATTATTCAGATATGTATTTTCCGCTGAACTGGTAAAAAATATTTTAAATTTCTTTATGAAAGCAGCCGGTTTTGTGAAGGGCGATACAATTAACTACTTCTATCCCTCTTTCTCTTTATTACTCATTATCGGCATTTTAGGAACTACATCTTTTGTGGTCATTAGACGAACCGAACTCAAATAATCTGTCTGCAGCAAGAACGCTGATACCTAAAGTTACGTACTGCCTCGCATGTACTACACGGCAGAATTAAAGGCTGTCGCAGAACATTACGAACTGCGATAGCCCTTAGTTTTACAGTGATAAAGAAGTATTTATAATAATTTATTACTAACGCTGACAGACAGGTTTGTAGAACAAACAAGTTCTTTCTCCTTAAACCATGTCGGTAAAATAGTGGATATCCTAGCAATCTCACCATTACGAAAAATGGCAAAACGGTGAAAGTTTTTCGTGTTATCGTAGAACGCTGCCAAATCACAATATTTTAAAACATCTTTTAAATTTTTGAATGTCTCTACATAACGTCTTTCAATATCTTCTTCTGAAATTCCATGTCCACCCTTATTTATCCTTATTTTCACTCTTTCTTTTACAATCTCATCAGTGTTTATGCGTGGCATTCCTTTTAATTCATTTAATGCTTCATAAAGGGTTGACTTACCTGCACCATTGACACCGGCTAGTATACAGTTTCCAATGGGGTCAGTCAAATATAACGAGCCTGTCTACCCTTGTATTGTCTGGCATTGTAACTCTGTAGAGTGGAGATGTCAAAATCTCTAGTTTAAAAAGGGGCAACCCATCATAAACTCAAGTGTGGCTTACATGTGTCTTGCCGATACAAAAAGAGCTTCCCAAGCCAAACTACGACTTGAAAAGCCCCATAAAATCAAGGTTTTTTGCACCTATCTTAGAATTTACCTTCTTTTGCTGCTTCCTCGATGGAAACTGTCGCCCTTTATTTTAAAGGGTTTTAGCGTTATTTGTGTGCTACTCGTGTGTTATGGGTAACTATTTTGCGCTACAATAAGCAACTCACAAACACACTCTTTTTCTTGGCATATAATTAAGGTATTCTTGTAACTTCTTCTCATATTCTTCTTGTAATTCCACTCTACGAATCGCAATATATTCAACCTTTGAAGTATTATTATGCTGTGTAAAATTACCATAACCATTTTTATAGATTCCGCTATCTACAATATCGAATTTTTCAATCAATTCACGCTTTGCCTTCCCGAACTTTAATTTACGCAATCCCTTTTCTCTGATTTCTCTTATTCTTGACACAGTGACATTTTCGTTTTTTGCAATCTCTGGCATTGATTTATTATATAAAAAATATTCTCTAATTATATGATTTTCTCGCTCTGTCGTATAGTCTTCTACAATGCTCCATAATTCATTTTTCGAGTATTGATCATACATTTCATTGATTATATTATTTTCTAGATTACAGTCATCCTGTATACTATCAATTAATGTTTGATCTGAATCGTCATTTACAGGCGAATCTAAGCTTGCTATACTCTTTGAATATATTTCTAAACGCTCTATCTCTGATACATTTACCGCCATATATTCCGCAATTTCTTCTCTTGTTGGAATACATCCCAAATCTTGAGTTAATTTGATTACTGTTTTTTTGTAACGAATTATTTTCTGTTTTGTGTGACTCGGTGTTCTAACAACTGCCCCACACTTATTTATATACCGTTGTACAGCCTGCCTTATCCAGAAAGTCGCATATGTCATAAATAGTACATTTTCTGATGTCTCATAATGCTTTACAGCTTCATATAAACCGAAATACGCTTCTTGCAATAAATCTTCTGTTTCTTCATATTTGTAATACGGTTGAATTATCTTTTTTATCAATGGAAGATTTTCTTGATATAAGAATTGCATATTATCCGTTACTGAATAACCGTTTCGTATTTCTGCGACAAGTTGTTCATTTGTCATTGAAATGCACCTACCTCTATATTATAATTTAGGTAGATATACGATATTAAAGAGAAGTCAGAACGCCAATCAATGACTTCTCTTTTATTTTATCATAAAAATGTCTTTTTGCATATTTAGAAAATTTTTCAGACTGGCAGCAGGATAGTCCTTTTTTATTTTTAGAGCATGGAAACGCTACTAAGTAGGCGTGTATGACACTTTCCGTACAGACCCCCAGGCATATCAATATTAATAAGGAAAAAGCAGAGCACATCAGCCCTGCAATTCTTCTTTTATTTCTTTCTTGTATTTATAATATGTATTTCTGGCAAGTCCTATCAACTTCATGCAATCCACGTCAGACAATGCACCGTCAAAGTCTTTGCTGTGTTTCTGTATTAGTTTCTTGGATTCTACTGATTTTTTTGTAACTAACTTTGCCCCTTGCTTCTGCCCTATCTGTTTGCCATTTAAACGTGCTGTCTCTATTCCCTCTTTTGTTCTCTGGTGTAAGTCCTTAACTTCCTTTTCTGATTGCTCAAATGCAAGCTTAATCTGCTCTTTAGCAAGTGCCATAAGATATTTATTTACACCCTCAAGAATATAGTCTACATTAGTGCCAGTCATTGATACATTATTCTGTAACGCTTTCTTATATGTAGATGTATTAATATGTGGCTCTTTAATATAGATAAGTTCCACACCTTTATTATATAAATCTTCATATAATGCGAACCCCTCTTCTGCATCTCGGCTCATTCTTGATACACTATCAAATACAATAGTATCTCCTGATTTTATGATCTTTAATAGTTTTTCAAATTCTTTTCGCCCATAAATTTTAGTACCAGTACAGGACTCTTTAATTATTATTGCATTTGGGTAGTCTTTTAAAATATTTCTTTCCTGTCTTTCAATGCTTTGTTTTTTTGTGCTGATTCTGCAATATCCATATACTTTACACATATTATTCACTCCTGTTATATTAATTCTGACGTTCGTTTGTTTTGATACTACTATTTTATATGTTATTATTGTTGTTGTCAATAAGTTTTGATACTATTTTACAATACGTTAAATTTAATACTAATCAAAAAGGGGCAGCAGTTAGCCACCCCATCAATCATATACTATTCTTCAAGATATTTATTGTAACGCTCATCAAGTAACAATAAACTCTCTATATTAGAATCTGCTTCAGCAAGGGCTTTTACTTTATCCTTTGCCATTGACGGATATCTAGGATCTATCATTGTATCAATGAATTTTTTGTCATTCTCTGTTAATTCTCGTTTGACCTTGCTTTCTGGTAGAATCGCATTAGCCTTGTCCATTACACATAAGAACTTGTCAGCAGCGTTATTTCTGATATAGCTATCCATAGCAACAGAAATATAGTCCGGCGTTTCTACATCCAATAAATGAGCCATTTTCCCGCTTGTTCCGGCATATTGATACAAAAGAGATTTTGCAGAAGTCATGTAGCTTTTCATTGCATTGTATGTATCTTCTATATTAGGTAATTCCAGATTGATGTATGGATCCAATGCTTGTTGCGCTTTGTACTCGGCTTCACCAGATTCTTTATTGATTACTGCTTTTCTCTCTGTTTTTGTCCTGCTCTCTGCTAATTGATTAAGTAGCCGGCGTTCCATGTAACTAGTTGCGCTGTCCTGTAAAATCTTAAATTCAAGATCTGTAAGTTGCAAGCCGCTTAATTTAATAGACATGATCTTGTTTGCAAAATCTGGATTAATCGGCGCATTGAAATACTTATCAAGCTGTTTTTCCAACATTTCAAGATAATGTAATACAATAGGCTCAACTGCTGCCCTAGTACCTTGTAAACGAGCCTTATAGTTTATATCTGGGTTGTTGTCCCGGCAGTACTGCTCTATATAGCTATCTGTCCATTTATCTTTCATTTCGTTAGCTGTTGCTTTTAATTTTTCCTTATCTGCCAAATACATACTATCTAAAGTATCAATGTCTGTTTTGTATTTCGTCAATGTATCGTTAATTTTTTTCACATATGTTTTGTATCTCATAATTTTTTACCTCTTTCTTAATAATATCCGTTACATAAAAACGTATTAATCTAGTTTTTTTAAGTCTCCCAGTTTTGGCAACTCGGCAGCAGTCAAGGCTCGTTCGGTTGTTTGCTCTGGTATGCTTTCCTCTATACTGATTGTATCTTTATATGATAGCCAATTCTTCATTAAAAAAATTCCAGAAGGTGGGCTAATCTTACCGCCTAACATTGCTTGTTCAATAAATGCACTGATAAAAGCCTTTGCGGATTGTGTCAATTCCTGCCTGTATGCACTGCAATCAATGCCTTTATTCCACTTAAAAAGCGTTGTTCTACTGATATGTAAACTTAAGCATAGGCTTTCTATGCCGGGTCGAATACTGGAACGCTCACAAAATGAAAAATATTCATTAATACGTTCCTCAACCTCTTCATCTGTTTTAGGTCTTCCTTTGTCATGTAACTCTTTCAATGATGAAACGATCTGTTGAACTGCTGCCGGTTCAATTTCATCAAGTCCGGCTTGTGGATAATTATTTTTTGCCATATTTACCTCTTTTCTGCCGATTTCGGCTATTCTTTTTATGATGTTAACACTATTCGTTGCGCTTAGTCTTTCACGCCCTTTTGCGGTTATAATAAGCATGTATCAGAATGTGGCATCTACCACAAAGACATATTAAGTCATTTGCAACATCTTCATGCCCCAGATTTTTATAACTGATATGATGTATCTGCAATCCTTTTGAATTTTTCTCAAGCCTACCGCACATCTCACACTTATGCCCTGCTATCTCCAACCGCTGTTCGCATTTTTCTCTCCACGTATCCGATTTTATATATTCCTTATACTCTTGTGTCTTCATTTGCTCTCATCTCCTTGTAACTGCGCTCAAGTTCTGAAATAACCGCAAGCAATAGATCATTTGCGAATTTCTGTTTATCGTATTTCTTTGCGATCTCATTAGATTCATCAATCACAGCTTGCCAATATTCATCCGTATCTTTTACTTCTGAAAATTTCTTATGAAAATTCCAGACATCTTTATATAAATTCCAATAACTCATATCATACCTACTTTCTAAAATTCCGTTACAAAAAACGTATGAATTAAAGCTACTACATTCTACAACTACAATCCAAAAGACTTTTATATATTGTAATATCTCTTATTCTATTATATATTTATATACTCTTTTACTTTATTGTAGAAAATGTAGTAAATGTATAAAGCCCAGTAAATACAATGGTTTGAGCCATCTACAATCCTACTACATTCTATAACTACAATTTAATCAAAAGGCAACTCAGATAATTCGGAATCGGTTAAATTCATAAAGCCTTGGCTACATTCCTGCTTTGAATCGTCTTCATTCTGTGATTGTAGACTACATTTCTGAAAACCTCGCTGACTACCGTACGTTCCAAACTTAGCTGGGTACTGCATACGTTTCCACTCTGGAAAGCTCAAAACAATATTATTGATCTCTGACGCCTGCCATTTTGCCGGTCTTCCTGTTTCTTGTAACGCTTCTCTCCAAATCTCAATAGCACAAGTCCGCTGTTTGTCTGAAAGATACTCTTGTATAATTCCAACTTTTCCATCATCTGACATACTTTCAGCTTGTAATTCTTCCGCACGCTTTCTGCATGAATCTGGTAATATCAACTTTGGCTTTTCATTCTTCACGATATAAACCGCTTGCGCCCATGCTGCTTTAAAATCATTGATTGATTCTGATTCAAAAAGATTCTTTCTAGGCTCATTTACTCCCGCTTCAATAATTAAAAATCTTCTATTTCCAGTCTCATCTTGTAAAAAATCTTCTTTGTTTGTAGTTCCGGCAAAAACGCATTGACGTAAAAATATATCCGCCCTGCGCTCGTATGGTACTCGGTACTTGTCCTGCGTTGCTGTAAGAAAGCGTTTAACACTATCTACGCCCCCAGCTGTCCGGGCAAGCGACTTTAGTTCTGCAAGTTCAATAATCCAACTCCCCATGAGGGATTGTGCTGCCTTGTCTGAATCTAGGCTATCTAAGCTATCGTTAAACCAGTTATCATTTAACGCTAATAACTGTAAAAAAGTGCTTTTCCCTAGTCCTTGTCTTCCTTTGAAAATTACCGTATAATCAAATTTGCAACCGGGCTTATAGATTCTCGATACAGCCCCCATCATCCATAATTTCATCACTTGATATTGATACTCTGTATCTTCAACGCCTAGATAATCCGGAAGTAAATTTCTAATATGATCTTCTCCATCCCATACAAGAGAATCTAAAATATCTCGCACTGGATGAAATTTATTTTTCATAGCAACATTTTTCAGAGCATCAAAGTAATCATTCCGGCTATTCATTCCGTAATCAGATTGCAAGATTGAAAACAGTGCGCTATCATCATAAGAACCCCATGCTCTATAATTCTTTTTTGATTCCCATGGTACGGAACCCATTAAAAAAGTTTGCTGTGAAAATTCATCAAATTTGATTTTTCCTACAAAACGTGTGTCATTTTCCATGATGATTTCAAAGTTGCGAACCGTTTGAAGTATCTTTTTGCTTTTAACGTTTCCGTCCTTGTCATAATCGACTTTATAAGATAACAAACGTTCAACCTCTACTTGTGACACTTCCGGCAGCAGATTTTTTTCTGTAACGGTACTATTCAAAGCATTTTCAACAAGTTCATACAGTTCTTCTTTTGTGTGAGTTTCCATATAATCAGAAATATCTCCTTTTTGCGAGACGCCGGGCGGTATAATTACAGTTGCCCGTCCACCTAATTGCTCATAATACAATTTGATACCATTTGCAGAATTTATCCCGGGTTCGTCATTATCAGCAAAAATAATTAATACCGCATTTTTTATATACTTAAATACCTCTTTTTTCTTTTTCCAGTCTCCACTGCTGCCACAAGTAAAGCCTATAAGCCCATATTTTCCGCAAGTTTTTACATCTTTCGCCCCCTCTGCATAAATCAGATGTTTTCCTTGCTTTGCTTCCTGCTTTAATTTTTCAATAGACACGTTACAAAAAATTGATAAATGCGTATCTATATCTTTTAACGTACTAACCCATTCGCCATTATTGTTATATCCTTGTGGATAGCGTTTACCTGGCATCTTGTATTGGATATGCGTCTGCTGTCCATTGTCCATTCTAAAATATGGATATTTGTCGATACAATTTTTTTCATATCCGTATTGTTTCGGGCTCATTCTATTGCCTTGTTTCCTGTTCTTATCGTAATAGTCATAATAAAGTTCTTCTGGTTTCATTCCAATTTTGTCCAAAATCTTTTTATAATTACATTTTGCTTTACAATCTAGGATTATCTTTATGTCTCCCATACTAATATGTAAAGATGGTTTATTATCAGAATGTCCCGGACAAATGCAATAGTATACACCGTTTACCACTCGTACAACTGTAAAATGTGATAAGACTAACTGTAATACATGGGTTTTATCAATCATCCACAGCACCGCCTGAAAATTCTTCTGACTCTCTTCGTATCTGATCAGCTTCTTCGTCTAAGGATTGTAATTTCTTACTTATATAATGATAAAATTCTTCATCATTAGCATATTTTTCTTGTAACTCCTCCCAGATTTTATATTCCTTTTCAATCTCTAAAAGCCTGCTATTTTTTTGATTATTCACCGCTGACACCTCCTTGATAGCAAAAGCCTGTTGTTTCATAGAACTTTTTAGGATAAATCAGATATGTAAATTGCTTACTATTTCCTCTTTTGAAAGCAATTCCCCAATCAACTAAATTATTTTGCAATAGTAGTCGTACGGTCTGGCAGTCCATTTTTAAAGCCTGCGCTGCTACCGCTACCGGCACATTTGCACAATCAAAAGTAATTTCTGCCATAATTTCACCGCCTTACTCTGCTGCCAATTCATCAATGATTTTGAAAATCTCGGCTTTCTTTTCTTCTGAAATTTCATAACGCAACATCCTTGAAAAGTTACTATCTGCAATCCCTAAACGCTCCGCAGCCCTCCACATCGGAACGCCTTTAGATTTAAAATAATCTTTTACATCTTTGTTTCTCATTCTTAACACCTCCAAAAAGATAACAATATCAATAAATTTACTTGACGAACGTTCGTTGTACCTTTATAATAATCGATAACAATAACAAACGTAAATTACCTTTATTTTACTTGTTTAGGAGATTTCATTTATGAAAATAAGTAGTAAACTACCTCTCAGATGCGAGAGACTAAAAGAGCTTAGAATTAAAAACGGATATACCCAAAACACCATAGCGGAGAAAGTAGACGTTACAACAAAAACATATAGATCATGGGAAGTCGGTACTTTTAACTCTGCCTTAAATTCACAAGTATATCCACCAATAAATAATGAAAAATTAGAAAAATTGTCAGATATATATAATGTGTCTATTGACTACATTCTTGGGAAAAGTAACTACACTTCTGTTGATAATGAGGAAATAGGGAAAATCACTGGCCTAAATAATTTTGCTATTTCCACTCTAAAATCATTAAAAAACACTTATGATTTTGAACATACAATGAATATTTTAAATTTTATCATGGCAGATACTTATCTATTTGGGTCTTTTCTTGGGTATTTGAGAGATTATATAGAACCAAATTTCACAATACCGATACACCCGGAGCGTGATAAAGATACAGGAAACATTTCCTATATAGAGAATTTAGATATTGAATCAAATTCTATTTTAACGAATAAAGAACGTTGCATATATCTTGGAAGAAAAAGCGGAGAATTTGATGGCAAACCGCTCTATGATACCAAAGGAATCCCTATAGAAAATTTAAGTCGAATGAATCTTCTTTTAGTAGAAGAAATTTTCAAAGTATGGAAAGACAAATATAATGCAAGGCGGTGATTAAATGACTCTTCTAAAATGTCCAGAATGTAGGCATGACGTATCAGATAAGGCTCTAACCTGTCCGAATTGCGGTTATCCTATGAATATGCCTAGTAGTACAAAGCCACGTATAAGAAACGGAAAACCGACAAAGTTACCTAACGGATATGGAACGATCTATAAAATGTCCGGGAAACGCTCAAGACCTTACAGAGCAATGAAAACAGATAAATGGATAATAGACCCCGTTACAGGAAAATCAAAGCAAATACGATCTACTATCGGATATTATCAAAGTAGAGAAGATGCAATGATTGCACTTGCCAATTACAACGAGAACCCTTACGACATTAAAGCGGACAGTATTACTTTTTCAGAAGTATATGAGAAATGGAGCGAAAACTACTTCCCTACCCTCTCTAATCCGTCTAGTGTCAGAACGGTTACGGCAGCATACGCTTATTGTAACGGTCTTTACGATATGAGAATGAAAGATATAAAAGTATCTCATTTAGAGGGTACTATATTAAATGCTCAAGTTGGAGACAGTACGAAAAGTAGAATAAAAAGCCTATTCAATATGATGTACAAATACGCTGTTGCTCACGATATTGTCGAAAAGGACTACGCTTCTGTTATGTTTGCTAACGGTAACCCAATTAAGCGATCAAGAACAAAAGAAGTTATACCATTCTCCCAGGAAGAAATTTTCTTGCTATGGGACAACCTAGACAGTATTGCATTTGCAGACATGATATTGATAGGAATATACAGCGGTTGGCGTCCTCAAGAATTGGCTATTTTAAAAGTTGCAGATATAGACATTAAAGTCGGAACTATGCTAGGCGGTCTAAAAACAGATGCCGGCAAAAATAGAATTGTTCCGATTCATCCATTAATAAGACCGTTAATAGAAAACCGTATGAAAGAAGCTACCTCCATGCAGTCAGAATTTTTATTCAATGATGCAAACGGGCAGCAGGGTACATACATGACTTATGATAAATACCGCAAACGTTTTGAAAAAGTTATGAAGTATCTAAAATTGACACATAGACCTCATGAGACTAGACACACATTTATTACAAAAGCTAAAGCCTGCAATGTAGACGAATATATTCTTAAATTGATTGTAGGACACGCTATTGATGATATTACTGAAAAAGTATACACCCATAGAACCATTGACCAGTTAAGGGCAGAAATGGAGAAAATAACAAAGTAAAGGAGTTGATGAAAATTGATTGTAGCAATCAAAAAGGCTCTATGATACCGCAAATATCATAAAGCCCAAACCACCCAGTAATAAGCCACTACGCAAATTAAAGGGAGCATGTTTATTGTAGCATTCTCCTAACCAAAAGAAAAGGAGATTTTTTATGGACAAATTTTTAGAAATCACATTTGAAAACCAGATACTTGCAACAAAAGACGGAGATAAATTCGTAGAATATTTCGCTCCGTTCATGGAAAAGCTGAAAGGAATTGTCAGCGCAGAACTGTACGAGGAATTTGACGAACTTTTAAATGGTTGCGCCAATCAGAACAACATATTCTATGGTGTGCAGGGAATGAAACTTGCTATGGGCGTTCTTGATGGAACATATCAGTTGACAATTTAGGAGGTGTTTTCGAATGGATTACAGAGAGAAAATTATTGAGATAATTAATAAGATAGAGAGGAAGGATATACTAAGGTTTATTTACATAGTTATTAGTGATATAATGAAAGATGAAAAAATTAAATAACCGTTACATAAAACCGTATCGTAGGGGCGTCTGTGAGAATTACAGATGCCCTTTTATAATACAAAAACCGCTACTCTCCTACTTTGAGTAACGGCCTCTGCTTTACATACCACAGGCATTATGATTTTAATATTCTAATCCAACTTTGTCATACTCTGATTTCAAGAAATTCTCTACATCTTGCAACGTCCATAAATGGTCATAATTGTCATTATAACATCCCCATACATAGGCATTAATAGATGAATCCCACACGTTGAAACCAGTTAACCTTTCTCCGTTCCAATCTGTACACACAGAATCATTACAAAGATAATGCTGAAAACCTTTTTCAACTCTATAACCGGCGTTAAGTGCTTTCCTTCTGATTGTGGCTAATGAATATTTTGTCATAATACATATACCTCTTTCTTTCTAAAATATTTTCAAGTAGGATATATGTTTTGTTTTATATTATAGTGTTCTGTTTTTAGCCCGTTTGTATGCTTTGTACACATATTATAAACCAGTAACTTCCTTATTGCAACTAAAATAATAATACACGATTTTAGAAAGCGATAATTTGTGTGCTACCTCATGTGTGCTACGTGTGTGCTACGTGTGTGCTACGTGGCAAAATTTAGGGCTATCGCAGAACATTACGAACCACGATAACCCTTGATTTTACGGGGTTTCTTAGAATTTACTCTCTTTAGCCGCTTCCTCGATGGAAACTGCAACAGCTACAGTCATACCAACCATCGGGTTGTTTCCTGCTCCGATAAGTCCCATCATCTCAACATGAGCCGGTACGGAAGAAGATCCTGCGAACTGAGCATCTGAATGCATACGTCCAAGTGTATCTGTCATACCGTAAGAAGCCGGTCCTGCTGCCATGTTGTCCGGGTGAA
>ERZ773221.17-NODE-17-length-194246-cov-6.997884_pt1 | contig 194246 bp, 183 predicted proteins | sample MGYA00580994_ERZ773221 | MGnify/ENA primary metagenome ERZ773221 (study PRJEB29015, sample SAMEA2737758) | human gut metagenome | biome: human gut; feature: human-associated habitat; material: faeces | place: China | collected 2012 ... | reverse complement strand
ATCCCTTATTTAGTTTTTTTTGAGGTGGCCGTTGTAACGCAACCTTAGGAGGCGGTTGCTCTATCCTACTGAGCTACGGAACCATAACAACAGCTCAGGCAGAACTCAAGCCTTTCCGCCCAAGCTGTATTAAATATTATACCGCAAAAACAGTCTACTGGCAATGCGGAAACAGCAAGTTATGCGTCAGCAAGCTTCTCCTCTTTTTCCTTTGCCAAAAACTCCGCCACAACAGGCAGATTATCAAAAATAAACTGCTGCGCTGCCTGCGGATAAAAGTTAATATAATAAATTTCTCCGGTAGCTTGTCTTACACGCTTTTCGGTAACAATACCCAACTCAGAACCCTTTTCTGTCGGAATTTTATTGCGCCCATCTTCCGGCAACTGCAGATAACCTGCATGTTCCAACCATCTGCCAAGCTCCACCGTGGTAAGATTATGCATTTCCTTATCTGCAAAGGTATCATTAATATATTTTACAAGCTTTGTGATATTGGTAGCTTCAGTCATAGGCTGCAGCCTGCTCAGGTCATCCTGTTCCACAACAAAGCTGCTTTTAACTGCCTTAGGAGTTTTGGGGGCAACCTTAAAGCTCGTGCTCTGCGACACCAGATTCATAATCTTGCCGTAAACAGCAATAACCTCTGCGGCATCGGCAAGCGCCTCCTGTACCTGCGCGCTCTGTACAACCTCCAGTGAAAGCTCCTCCTCGGCAAAAGGATGTCTGTTTTGGCTCATACGGTGAATAACATTGTAAGCATTGCGTAATTTGTTGATATCCAGCATCTGCATTTCTCCTATTCTTCACACAAATTTTATAAACAAAAAGGCAGACTCTACTACATAAAGAGTCTGCCCTCAAACAAGCAACAGTTAATGCGCCTCTGCCAGCACCTCAGCGGCAATATCGTCCGCCATTCCCGGAGGCATGCTCCATTCAACACGCACGCCGGTTTTACCCCAAAGACGGGTGAGCGCTACCTGAAACGCCTCCTTACTGGAAAGCGGCTCCAGCGTTATCGTAGCAAAATCACGGATAGTATCACCCTGCGGCACATCCAGGCTCAACGGAGTTGCCAGATACTTCTCGACAGCAGCCTTGGCTTCGGCAACAGCCTCCGGCAAGGTTACTACGGCAGTCTTATCCGCTTCGTTATATTCTACATAGCCATAATGGCAATTATAATTCAAGGTTACAGCATAATTACTCATTTTAATCCCCCTCTGCTCTTGTTACTAATTATAACAACTTAAGCACATAATATCAATATAAGGATTTAAGTAAGCAATTAAAATATAAGTCTTTTTTAGCTCGTAATCCTTGATAAATATAATGCGGCACTATTATCTGCGGCTGAACACAGGCTGCAGACGCTTTTCCATCGGCAGCTTGTCGGCAGTCACCGCCAGCTGTGCCATCTCGTACAAGGTGCTTTGTGCGCTTACAGGCTCCAACTTGTTGCGTACACGGCGATAGCTGCCGTTGGACTGCATCATATGTGCGCCCACGTTATCGCGCAGATACAAATCGAGCAGCGCCTTGATGCGACGGATATGCGCCTCTGTTTCTACCGGGAAGAACAGCTCTACGCGGTCATTAAGGTTACGCGGCATCCAGTCGGCACTGGAAAGATACAGCTGCTCCTCCCCGCCGTTGGCAAACCAGAAGATACGGCTGTGCTCCAGCTGACGGCCTACAATGCTGCGGACCGTAATATTGTCACTGATGCCCTCGATGCCCGTGCGCAGGCCGCAGATACCGCGCACAATCAGGTCAATATGCACGCCTGCAGCCGAAGCCTCGTACAGCTTCTGGATTACGGGCTGGTCAATCAGCGAGTTCATCTTGGCGATGATATGTCCCTCACGGCCGGCACGCAACATAGCAATTTCATTATCAATCAGCGCGTAAATTTTCTCGCGCAGTCCCAATGGCGCCATAACCAGCTTATTCCAAACCGGTGGCTCGCTGTAGCCGCTGAGCAGATTGAAGAACGCCGAAGCATCGCTGCCGAACTCGTCGTTCGCCGTCATCAGGCCAAGGTCAGTATATAATTTTGCTGTGCTGTCATTATAGTTGCCTGTACCCAGATGCAGATAACGCTTAATACCGTTATCCTCCTTGCGCACGATAAGAATAATTTTGGCATGCGTCTTTAAGCCGACTAAACCGTAGATAACGTGGCAGCCTGCTTTTTCCAGACGACGCGCCCAGAGGATATTGTTTTCCTCATCAAAACGTGCCTTCAGCTCTACCAGAACCGTTACCTGCTTGCCGTTTTCCGCAGCACGCGCCAGTGCAGCAACGATAGGACTGTTGCCGCTCACACGGTACAGCGTCTGCTTAATCGCCAGCACCTGCGGATCATCGGCAGCATCGCTCACCAGCTTAACTACCGGGTCAAAGCTTTCGTAGGGGTGATGCAGCAAAATATCGTTGGCACGGATAGCGGCAAACAAATCGCTGTCATCCGGCAGCTCCAACGGACGCTGTGGCACAAAGGGCTCATACAGCCACGGCCACATGCCCTTCATACCGATAAATTTAAAGAAGCAGGTCGGGTCCAGAGGTCCGTTGATTTCATAAACCTCCATCTCCGTAACATCCAGATTTTCCTCCAGGAATCTTTTGATACGATTGTTATTCGTTTTGAAGATTTCCAAGCGAACAGCAGCGCCGCGCTTACGCTTACGCAGCGATTCCTCAACCTCCTTCATCAGGTCAACGCTGTCATCCTCTTCCAAGTCAAGGTCACTGTCACGCGTTACTCTGAAGGACACCATATCCAGAATATGGCAGCCCTTGAACAGATCGTGGCAATGGCTGGCGATAATATCCTCCAAAAATACGAAGGTACGCTTGCCCTCAGGCTCAACCTCCACAATGCGGTCCAATACGCTCGGCACCTGAATCAGGCCCATGCTGTGCTCGCCGTCAGCCTTAATCAGCTCAACAGCAAGGTTCAGTGTTTTATTGGCCAAAAACGGGAAGGGGCGCGAAGCATCTACCGCCATCGGTGTCAATACCGGGAAAACTACCTCGCGGTAATATTCCTCCAGCCAGTCCTTGCCCAGCTCGCTCAAATCCTTAACGCGGCGGAAATGCAGCTTCACCGCATCCATTTCTGCCATCAGCGCAATCAGCGATTTTGTCTGAGTGCGCACCTGCTCATGCGCTGCCTGCGAAATAGCCACCAGTTGCTCATGCACCGACATGCCGGAAGCATCTCGCTTTTCTACGCCGCTGTCAAAATTGCTCCACAAACCGGCTACGCGCACCATAAAAAATTCATCAAGGTTAGAAGCCGAAATAGCGATAAACTTCAGGCGCTCCAGAAGCGGTGTGTCCTTAACCATCGCTTCCTTCAATACGCGCAGATTAAATTTCAGCCAGCTCAGCTCGCGGTTATAAAAATACTCAGGCTTTGTCAAATCTAATTTTCCCATTACTTATTCACCCGTTCCAAAATCGGTTCAATACCAAAAACTTCCTCAAAGAAAGTAGATTTATCATCAAACGTCCAGATTTCCAACGTCAAATCCTCTTTGCTTGCTGCCAGAACCTTCAGCTTATTATCCTTCAGCGTTACACTGCAGCTGTGAATTTTTTGCATATAACTGCGGTCCAGAGCATCAGCCAGACGCACAATGGCAGCCAGCTTGGCCACAACAGGCACCAGCTCCTTTTCCACATGCGGCGCAAGCGTATTGGTCTTGTCAAACAGTCTGTTGGCATGATAATACGATGCCAGCGCTACGATTTTCTTATCCTTCTCGCTCAGGCCGATAATATCCGTAGACATAATCAGCTGATAGGTGTAGATAGAGTGACTGCGCATGCAGATGTATTTGCCTATATCATGCAAAATACAGGTAGCACGCAAAAGCAGGCGCTCATGCTCACCCATGCCGTAAGCCTTGGCAATTTTATCGAAAATAATCAGTGACAGACGCTCCACCTGCTGGGCATGCTTCTTGTCATACAGATAACGGCTGCCGATAGTATGGAAAAGGCTGATAAGCTCCTGCTCCAGCTCCTTGCGCATGACAGGATTCGTTTTATTGCCGATATGCAGCAGCTGGATGCCGTCAATGAAGCGGTCTGCCGTAATAATAATTTCCTTGGCGGGAATCAGATGCAGCAGCTGTTCATAAAGCAGCACCGTAGGCAGCACAAGCTCCGCAACATTTTCCGGCAGCTTATATACCTGAATCAGCTGTGCCAGGCTCATCTGACGCATGCTGTCGAAAAAGGCATGGAAATCCGCCGCCTTGATGCGATGCACCAGTTGCTTTTCATCCAGACCCAGCATTCGCAGCAAAAGCTCGGTCTCTGTACCGGACAGCACCAGATAACGCACCTTGCTGTCACCCAGCTCGTTTCTTACCGGGCCGATTGTACTGCTGAGAAATTCCGTCAGCGCCTTGTTAAAATGCATGCTTTCACGGCGATTGCGCTCAAAGCTTTCCTTAATACGGATTATACCGATGTGGAAATTGCCCTGATAGCAGATTTTTTCATCGCGCACCAGCGTTACACCCAAACCGCCGGAGGAAATATCCATCATCAGCATGCCCTCACGCTCGGTAGAAATTTTTTCTGCCTTCAGAGTATTACGGATAGCCACAAATTTGGTGTAAATCTCCTTCGGCATATCAACAACATCGACAACAAGTCCCGTTTTGTTATAAATCTGATCCAGCAGAAAAACCTGATTGCTGGCCTCACGCACGGCAGTGGTCGCCTGCATAACATATTCCTCTACACCGTATTCCTTCATCAGGCGCTTGAAGCCGATAAGAATTTCGCAGATTTCGGAAACAAGCGGAAAAGGAATTATTTTATTTTTAAAGGTTGCTTCACCCAGACGGATACGTCGGTTGCAGCACTCGATAACCTTGTACCTTTCAGTATTATGATATTCGGTAATCTGCATACTGAGCATCTCCGAGCCTAGATGAATCGCAGCAAAGGTTGTATAATTTTTACGCTTCATTAGCTAAGCCTCCAAAACAGTATATTATTGGTATAATTCGGTTTCCTGAACAAAAATCCTGCGAAAAAATCAAAATTATACATTAATTTAACAAATTAACACGAATTTTACTTTTTTTCGCAGGATTTTTTCCGCTTATGGGTAATATAATAAATATATCGTTAAAATAGAATAATCGGAGTTTATAGAAACACCCCACAAGGAGAAAAGGAAAATGCAACGAATCGCAATTATTGACATCGGCTCTAACTCGGCCCGGCTTGTTATCAGCCATATTTATAAGAATGGTGCTTATAATATGGTCTATAACCAAAAAGAAGCCTTGCGCCTGAGTCAGAAGGTCGACGAAAAAAACATGCTTACAGAAGTAGCCTTCAGCAGCACCATCGAAACCATGAAAAGCTTTGCCTATATGTGCAAAATTTATCAGGCTGACAAGACCATTGCCGTTGCCACCGCAGCCATCCGTAACGCTGCCAACGGTGCCGAGCTTGTCGCACGTGTTGCGGAAGAAACAGGCATTCAGCTGCACATCATCTCCGGCAATACCGAAGCCTATATCAGCTACCTTGGCGTTATCAACACCCTCAACGTCAAGGACGGCATCATCTTCGACCTTGGCGGCGGCAGTACCGAGCTGATTCTGTTCAAGAACCGTAAAATTTTAGAAAGCGTGTCCCTGCCCGTCGGCGCGGTCAATACCACCTCCATGTTCAACACCCGTAACGTCATGCCCGCCAATGTTTTCAGTGATGTCAGCTTCTTTATCATGAGCCGTCTGGAAAAGTACCCCTGGCTTAAGCAAAACGGACTGCCGCTTATCGGCGTTGGCGGTACAGCGCGTACCGTAGCCAAAATCATCCAGCGCGAAAAGAAGTACCCAGCGACTAAAATCCATAATTATTCCTATACAGCGCAAACCTATCGCAGCTTTTTCAACAGACTGCGCAATACAAATCTGGAACAGCGCAAAAAAATTTCCGGTCTCAGCAGTGAGCGCAGTGATATCATTCTGGCCGGCAGCAGCATTATCAGCTGCCTTTTGGAGGCCACCGGTGCCAAAAAGCTCATCACCTCCGGCTGCGGCCTGCGCGAAGGACTGTTCTTCGATTATTATTCCAAGGAAAACCACGTGCCCATTATAGCGAAGGATATCCTTAGAATGAGCAGGGAAAATGTGTTAAACTTATATGAACCCGACCAGCAGCATTCCAGACACATCACCCATTTGGTGTTATCAATGTTTGACGGCTGGAGCGAGCTGCACGGCTTACGCAAAAATTATCGCCGCCTGCTGGAAACCGCTGCGTTGCTGCATGACATCGGCATCACCATCAACTTTTACAGTCACGCACGTCATAGTGCCTATATGATTTTAAATGCCAAGCTCTTTGGTCTGACGCACAAAGAGCAGGTCATCACGGCAGCTATCGCCGGCTGGCACAACGGCGTTTCCAAAAACTATTTCAAGGACCGTTTCTACAAGGAACTGCTTAGCGACGCCAACTGGAAAACAATCAACAAGCTGGCACTGCTGCTAGCCTTGGCAGAAAGCCTTGATTACACGGAAACCTCCCAGATTCACGTTATTGAACCTGGCATCAACAAAAAGACTGCTACCTTAAAGCTCTATGCTCAAGGTATTCCCAGTATTGAAATGCATCAGATTCAGGAGCATCTTTCATGGTTCAAAAAGACCTTCGGCGTAGAGCTGAAGGTGCAGCTGGCGACAGCAGAAGAAGAATAAAGCAAAGCAGCCTCAGTATACGCATGCGTATGCCAAGGCTGCTGTTTTTATTTTGCTCCATATTTTTCTGTTTCTTCCTGAATGTAATTCGTCGTAAAAACAGGCATAAATCCGCCGCCTTCTTTTTTGACATACTCGCGCAAAATATTTTGCCAAGCACGCTTAGCATACAGAAAACGAATGACATAAACAGCACTTTCATCTTCGCGCACGACATAAAACAGCAGATAATTTTTCACGGGCACGAAGCGGATTCCCCACGCACGCAAAAATGCGTCGTTACATAAGGGATAACGAGTCGGAAAAGAAGCAAGGCTATCTCCTTCGCCGAAAAAATTCTCTATTATACGATCTGACGCAGAGATATTACACAACTTGAGCTTTATATAACTAGCGACAGCATCTAAATCCGCCAATGCTTTTTGCGTATAAATTATCTTGTACGTCATCATATATTTGCTCCAGGATATTTCTTTCTGAACATCTCTTTAGCATCTTCTGCAGAAACTACTCTCCCCGCCTCAATATCATCTAAACCTTGCTTCAACACACCATACAACTCAAACCTTGCTGTAAGCTCCTCGTAGGCTTCAATGCTCATGACAGCCAAATCGCCCTTACCGTTTTTGGTAATAAAAACCGGCTCCTTGTACTGATGGCAGAAATTAGAAATCTCGTTATAGTTGTTGCGCAAATCTGCGCTGGAAGTAATTTTCGGCATAATCGCACCTCCTTTTATATATATAAATTATACCTTAATTCAGCTATATGGTCAAATTTTATAAAAACAGGCCTGCATTCGTTTTGCACATGCAGGCCTGTTGCTATATACAGCGTTTTATTTTTTTATTTTACCGCAGCCTTCAAAATACCGTGTACCATGAGCGCGGAATTGTACAAATCCTCTTCCTTGATGTATTCGTCAACAGTATGCACATTAGCCATACCGGTGCCCAAAATTACGCTAGGCAGTCCGTAAGCATTCAGGAAGTTGGCATCACTGCCGCCGCCGGTAACCGTAATATCCGGAGTAAAGCCATGCATTGCGCAGGCAGCCTTTGCCAGTGCTACAACATCGCTGTCCTCGGCAACAGCAAAGGAATCATACTTGTTATCCACAAAAACTTCTGCCTTAGCGCCGTATTTTTCAGCGCTGGTTGCAATGGTTTCTACGATTTCCTTGCAGATAGCCTCCAGCTTTTCCTTGTTACGGCTGCGCGCATCGCCCTCAATGGTTACCAGATCAGGCACAATATTGGTTGCCTTACCGCCACCGATAATGCCGATATTACAGGTAGTTTCCTCATCAATACGGCCGTAACGTTTAACATCGGCAAGAGCCTTAGCAGCAATCATAATGGAGTTGATGCCCTTTTCCGGCTCCAGTCCGCCATGCGCGGTTCTCCCGATAATGTCGATTTTATATTTTTTCTGGCCGGGAGCACCAATAACAATCTCGCCCGGTGCGCCTTCACCATCCAGTGCATAGCCAACGTCGGAACGCAACTTGGAGCGGTCGAGGCAACGGGAGCCGTTAACGCCACCCTCCTCGCAAACTGTAAAGAGTATCTGGATATCGCCATGCGGAGCACCCTCCTCCAGCAGCAGGCGAATACCCTCTAAAATACCCTCAACGCCGGATTTATCGTCACCGCCGAGAATAGTGGTGCCGTCGCTGTATAAAACGCCGTCCTTTTGGATAACGGTAGTGCCGCCACAAGGCTCAACACCATCCATATGTGCAGAAAGCAGCACGCGTACAGCACCTTCAACACCTGCGCTGGCAGGCAAAAATGCCCACATATTACCACAGTTGCCACCCAGCTTTTCACCGGCGTCATCCTCTTCCACCGTAAAGCCGAGAGCCTCCAATTTGCCTTTGAGCAGTTCGAATACAGGACGCTCCTGCAGGCTGTGACAAGGCAGGGCAACAATTTCCTTAAATTCTGCGAGCATACGCTCCTTATTTACTTGCGTCATATTTATCTTCCTTTCAATAATATAAATTCAAGCTCAGCGTGCCTAAAGGGGTAGCAAATTCGCTAAACTTTTATTCCTTAAATTATTCCGGTATGTTCCAGCAAAATTTTGATACCGATAAAAATCAGCACCAGGCCGCCGGCTACATCAGCTCTCTTGCCGGCCATAGCTCCCAGCTTAAAGCCAGCCAGACCGCCAAAGGCTGCGATAGCAAAGGTCACCACGCCAATCAGTATGGAAGCGGACCAGATATCGGTATTCAAAAAGGCCAGGCTGATACCAACTGCCAGAGCATCAATACTGGTGGCAATCGCCAGCACCGCCATCTCCTTCACGCTATAATCTTTTTTGACATGACAGGCCTCGTTTGCTTCACGAATCATGCCGATTCCCAGATAAAGCAATAAGAAAAAGGCAAGCCAATGATCATATTCCGTAATATAATCACGGAAGGATACAGCGCTGTAATAGCCCAGCACCGGCATCAAAAACTGAAATGCTCCGAACCAGCTGCCGAAGCGCAAAGCTCCGCGTAGTCTGTTATCCGGTGTCAGCACCATACTGCCGCAAACAGAAACGGCAAAGGCATCCATCGCCAAGCCAACTGCCAGCAGCAACAGCTCTGCTAAACTCATATTTTCTTTCCCTCACTCACTGTAAACAAATCTATTCTTTATTTTCCTTATGCAGCAGCTGCAGCAAGCGTTCATGATCCTTGCTTATCTTAATTACACGGAACACGCTCGTCATAAGCATCATTCCCAAGGCAATAGCACTGGCATCCATGCCGGTGGTTATAAGGATGTTCATACCCGTGTCGTAATTATTTTCTATAATCGCTGCCATACCGCGATACATGCCAAGTCCAGGCACAATCGGGATAATACCGGGAATAACGAAAATGGTTACCGGCTGCTTAAAAACACGTGCTGCCAGCTCGCTTAAAAGCGAAAGTGCAACCGTGGCAAAAAACATGGCATAAAAAGAATCATACGCTAAATCCTTGCGGATATAGCAATAAACTACCCAGCCTACCGCACCTATAACGCCGCTGACAGGCAGGCTTTTGCGCGGTGCCTGAAACAGAATACCGAAGGCAGCCGTAGCGATAAACGCAAAGCCAAAGGCTGTAAAATAATTTATGCCCACAGCTTCCACCCCCAGTGATACCATACAAGCAGGCTAAATGCCAAACCAATCGCAATGGATGTAGCGAAAAGCATCGCCTCGGCAATACGCGAATTACCGGAAATCAAATCGCCGGCCATATAATCGCGCAGACCGTTGGTAAAGGCTACGCCCGGCAGGAACGGCATCAGCGCACCTACGATGATATTGGTACGCGTGCATTCGCCGTCCATCTCACAGCAAAAAATAGCCAAAGCGCCGATTGCCGCACCGGAAAGCGCATTTTCCCAAAAGGCACTGGGGCGATAACCGCCCAGCTGCTTTAACAGCACCATGGAAAAGCCGCCGGTAATAAAGGCCGCGATAAAGTCATGGCTGTTGCCGCCAAGCATTGCCGCAAAGGCTGCCGAGCTGATTGCCGAAGCCATGCAGACACGCCATTTGCCATAGGGCGGTGCCTTGTGACGCAGCTCTTCCAGATATGCCAGCGTTTTTTCATAATTCAGCGGCCAGCGTTTCAGATTATAGGAAAAATCGTTCACCGCACTGATAACGCTCAAATTGGTGCTGCGATAACGGATACGGCTGATAATCGTAGCACCCTCGCTTTCCTCATCGCCTAAAATAATAACCGTCGGCGTAACAAAAACATGAATATCGTGATAGCCGTGCGTATGACAGAAGCGGGAAATAGTATCCTCTACTCGGGAGGTTTCCGCACCGTTTTTCAAAAGTGCCTTGCCCATGCCAAGAGCAATATGCAAGGTCTGCTCACGGCTTAAAGGAGCAGCTTCCAGTCCCATTATGCCTCACCGCCTAACAGCTGCGCCACTGCCGCACGGAAGCGGTTGGCACCGCCCATAGAAGGATGCGGCACAGCCATACATTCAACGCCGTAACGCGACAGCGTTGTCGCCGCCTTCTGACCTATTGCGACAATCTTCATCCCCGGACGCAGCTCCAGCAGCATCCGCGCGTACTCAATGCCTGCATCAAGCTCGCTCGGCGAGGGCGTACGGTTAGTAAGCAGATTACCTGCTTTATACGGATGAAACGGAAAAATATTCCAAAGAATAACATCAAAGGACGCAAGGCCATGGCTGTTCAGCGCGTTCCAGACAACAGTATCCGTGGGCTCATTAAAGCCCTTCAGGCGCTGTGTATTATTCAGCATTGCGCTGCTTTCATCACTCGTGCGGCGGTAATCCCATTCGCCCAGCACGCTTTTCGGCTCTACATCAGGATGATGCCCCAGCAGAATACGCTCCGAAGTAATAGCAATACCGCTGAAATGACCGCCCTGATAGCCCAAGGCCTCGGCAATAAACAAATAATGTGCATCCGGACGCAGCTCCAGATAACGGCGCAGATTGGCACTGCGGATAACGGGAGCCTGCGGACCTATATCACAGCTTGTATCAAAATCACGCCATGGATTAAAAACCTGCTCGCTGTGATAGCTTTGTAATTTATCAAGAAAAGTATTTATCTCCATAATTCCCTCCATGCATTATTATACCGCATAGAGGCAAGTCGTCGCAATAAAAATGGATGCGAAGCAATAGTTCCGCATCCATTTTATACTTTAAAAAATATCTGATTTTAGAACAGCAGCAGTATCATGCCTACAACCAGCGCCAGGGTAATACCCAAAGCATTACGCTTGCAAACCTCCATCGGATCTACACCGGCAATGCCTGCGCAGATAATAGTAGCGCCGGCAATCGGGGAAATAGTACGGCCGAGAGTACCGCCCAAAGCTGCAATAGAGCCCATGTTCATGGTTTCCAGACCAAATTGTGCCGCATGCGGAGTAACTGCTTCGTTAAACGCAACGGTTGCAGCATCACCGGAACCGGAAATAAGTGCCAGCACAAACGGACCGAAGGTAGCAGCAATTTTAACAATACCGGTAGAATTCAGCATCCAGTTAATCAGCGCTTTAATCAGTCCCAAAGCATTCAGGCCTGCTACGAAAACGCCAACGGAAATGATGATACCGATGATGTTGGCATAAGCATCGCCCATGCCGTCAAAGAAACTCTTAGTCAGCTCAACAGGATTTTTACGGGTTACTGCCAAAGACAGGATTGCACCGATAACCATAGCGTGGGGTACGCCCATTTTCAGCGCAGGCACCAGCTTGGTGCTGCCCAAGAGCAGAATAATAACCGGAACCAGCGGCATAACAGCGAAAAGCGGATTAATGCCGAAGTTTTCGTCAACACCTGCTTCGCCTTCCGGCGCAAAGCCCCTGTTTTCCTTCAAAACAACAGCCAGAACGGTCAATACAGCTGCAGCAACGATTACACCGGCTACAGTTGCCAGCATATGATTGGCAATTACATCGGTAATCTGCACGCCTGCCAACTTAGCGATAACTGCGTTATGTACCAGACCGGGGTTCAGCATACTGCCGTAGGTACCGGATTTAACGGCAGCTGCGGCCATTGCCGGATGAATGCCTGCAGACATCATAATCGGAATAAAAATTACGCCTACCGCAGCACTGCAGCCTGCAGCACTGGGGATAGCAATATTAACAACAAAGGTTGCCAGCGTAGCGCCGGGAATGAGCAAAAAGCCCATTTTTTTCAATACCTTACCGATTGCAACAACCAAATGCTTGTCGCAGCCCGTATACTTCATGCACCAGGCAAAGCCCATGCAGGAACAAACAGAAGTAATCAGACCGGCATTAGTCATGCTCTTGGCAAAAGCATCAAGAGAAGCCATTGGCTTGCCGGCAATACAGCACATCAGAATACCAGCGGCAATAAGTACCATTCTGGATTCATGTCGTTTCAACAAAAGATAAATTACACCGATAACAACGAGTGCACCAATTATCAGAAACATCTTCATTCCCTCCATAAAATTATTTTTTTGCATTAATATTATATGTGATAGAAATGCTTTTGAAAAGTGTATTGTCAATTGTATACATAATACTTGCTTTCTTCAGCTAAGTTTATATAGCAAAAGTATAAATACCGTCCCACATTTCTGCGGAACGGTATTTTTTAATAACTTTATTGATGCCACAAGCCATAATAATGAATAATATAGTTTGTTAAAGCATCCTCGTATTCTGTGTCCGGTACAGGCTTATCCATCTGGTCGACCAAATGACGCTCATCCGACCAGTAGAACGCCTTACCGCCAAAGTAGCCTAAGGCATAGGGAATATCCGTAGACTGCAAAAGATTGCGGCCCATAAATTTGTCCGGCACATCAATGCCCAGCAGATACAAAAGCGTCGGCGCCAAATCAATCTGCGAAGCATATTCATTCGTGCGCAGATTATTGAGCGGCGCTAAGTTCTTCGCCACAAAAATCAGCGGAATCGGCGCAATGCTCTGCTTATCCTCAGCCTTGGTGACGAGCTTCGTATACTCGCCGCCGCTGTGCGGATTATGGTCACTCGTAATGATGAACAGCGTTCTGTCATCCATTAGGCCACGCTTCTTTGCTTCCTTAAAGAAATGCTCCAGTGTTTTATCAACCCAGTAGACGCCGCGCACTGTAATAAACTTATTACTGCGCACATTGTCCGGCATTTCGTTCCAGCTGAAGCCGGTGTAAGGATAAGGCTGATGCATATCCAGCGTTTTGGTAACCATCACCAAACGGTCATTCTTCGCCTTTGCCTTTTCCAACAGCTTCAGTGTTTCCTCATACATTACGTCATTATGGAAGCCCCAGCCGCTGGCACCTGTATAGCCCTGCTTTTCCAAATATTCCTTGGCATAATATTCGTTCATGCCGAACTGCGTCGGATATTCTCGCAGCTCGTTGGCATAATACTGGCTAGAGGCATTCATGAAAATGCCGCGCATACCCGCTGCCTGCACACTGCGGAACAGCGAAGGCGTATTTTTACCGGGAATATCCTTATCCATAATCAGATGCGAACGGAAGGTAGCATTCAGACCCTGCGTTGTCGGCACAGCAGAGGAATAATACCTGTTCATATGCGGATAACGGATAACAAGACTATTTAAAAACGGTGTAGCCTCTTCGGGAATATCATGGTTATAGTAGTTGATGTAATCACGGTGCATGGATTCCAGAATCAGCAGAACAACTCGGTCATACTGCGGTTTGATTTTGGCAATCTTTGCTTTAGGCTCATCTATACCCATTTCCGTCAGACGTGTTTTATCCTTGGCAGTCAGCTCGCGCTGCTCCACATGCTTGCCGCCGGCAATTTTATCCGTATCAAAAATTGCCTTGCTGACGAAGTTCACGTTAACCGGTACGGAAAGCATATTGCGATAGTTCATACGCGTCTTTTCGTTCTCTACCTCAGCGTACATACCGATAACATTTTCCACACCGTACATGCCGGCATAGCCAAGCAATCTGTCGGTAAGGTTCAAGCCCAAGGTAAACATGGCCACGCACAGCAGTGACCAGGCAAAGTTCGGCTTACGCTTTTGCGGCTTCGGTACATAAAACAGCAGTAAAATAACAACTATGCTGATAACGATACCGGCAATCATCGTATTGCTCATCGTCGCAAAAATACCTTTAACAGCATAGATATTCAGGTTTTGGAAGAGAACGCTCTCCACGTGCATGGAGGTCTGCCAAAAATAGAAGCCGTCAAAAACCACTGCCAAAGCAGAAAATACATAAACGGCAAAATAAAGGATTTTCATCCCGATATTAGGCCATTTATGGTAGCACATTGCCATCAGCAGCACAATAAAAATGTTATTGTTAATACCGGCCAGCACGGAAAGGCTTGTCTGCAAACCTTTATCAAGACTAAGCTGGTTAACCATGAAAAAGGCTTCGCACAGATACAGAATACCGATAACAATAACGGGAAAATAGCGCTGCAATCTGTCCGGCACACGCTTACGCCGGTAATACAGTACATATGCTATCTCTGCCAAAACGCTGTCACGCAATACATGATCAAAAATCTGAAAGCCAAACTCATTCAGCGGAAAGGGGTGCGTTCCGCCGAAGCTTTGCCAGGCAAAAAATCCTTCTACTATGCAGGCCGCGATAATAAAAATCAGCCAGCCCATTTTTCTGCTTATCCTATTCACCTTACACCATTTCCTTGCTTACGCCAAAAACTTAATCGGCTCGGACTCCATCTCAATTAAAAGCGGAGCAGTTGTTACAGCATCTCCGTCAAGCTCTGCTGCAAAATTCTCTTCATTGCAGCGTATTTCTATTTTTTTCGCTGCACGGATAATAATATCATTATCCAGCGTCAGCGCCTCCATAGCAATGCAGGCCGCATAACGTATAAAATCCCCACGCTTATCACCGGTAAACAGCGCCGCATGTAAAAGAGGTGACGAAAGCGACGCACCGTTAAAGAGGTTGTAACGTCCGGCATAATAACGGCTCTTGCCTACAATAACAGAAGTTGCATCATACCACTCGGCTTCATCATCAAAGCGCACCTGAAAGCGGTAACGCCAGTTGTTAAACAGAAATTCCTTACGCATAATCTCTGTTCCCTGCCAAACATAAGCAAGCTTGTTGAGCAGCTTTTTCTCCTTTTCGGTCACCTTGTCTACTACAAGGGAATCAAAGCCTATACCGGCAACCGTCAAAAAGACGTTGCCGTTGGCGCGTCCCAGATAAACAGGTACCTCTATACCTTTGGATACTCGTTTAAACCACTTATGCGGGTCCGCCTTCAGCAGCAGCTCCTTAGCCACCAGATTTACCGTACCGGCAGGAAAAACGCTGATGTAAGGCACATACTTGCGATTAGCCAGTTGTTCAATCATTGCTCTGATTGTGCCGTCACCGCCGGCAATTATCACCCAGTCAACCTTTTCCTCAACTATTTCCGCAGCAATCTGCGGTATCTGGTCAAAGAAGCGGATATCTCGCATTTCTGCATTTTTAGGTCCTACTAATTCCTTCACCAGCTTATAGGTTTCATTCACCTTAGCCATCATACTGGCAAAAAGCTGCTTACCGGAATTACGGTTATACAAAAGCACAACCTTTTTAAATTTTTTTACGTCTACATATTCTCCAGGCATATCTAACTCCTAAAAATCCATTTTTTACGTGAGAGATAGTTCCATACAACAACAATACAGCTTGTCAGTACCTTAGACAGCATCGGCTGCCAGTCAAGCAGGCTGACAAAAATATACATCAGCAGCAGGTTAAAGGCCAAGCCTATACAGCTTACCAAAAACACCAGGCTAAGCTCCTGGCCGCGTTTGTAACGGCTGCCGCTGTCAAAAACCAGAACATTGCCCAAGAAATAATGATACAGTGTTGCCAGGCAAAAGGATAAGGCCGTTGCCAGCATCGTCAGCAGTGTAAGGCTCAAGCCAGTTAAAAGATAGTGGAAGAAAATGTAGAACAAGGCCCACTCCACCAAGGCCGCCGTGCCGCCGACAAACAGATACAGCAAGAGCTTAATCAGCTCGCAGTCCGTATAATCAACACCAAATAATATTTTCCTGCGCATAGCGTACTCCAGTCATAGTATAATAGCTTATTATATCATCTTTAAGCGAAGTTTTCAAAGCTTTCCGCTAGAAGATACCGATGGTGACGTATTTATATATTTAGATAATTGTTGAAAAATGATACACTGCCCGCTCCTTTTGTATAGCAGCATGACGCAGTAAAAAGCCTGTTTGCCATCATCGAATTCAAAGATGGCAAACAGGCTTACCATACAACTGTAAAACCCTGATTCCCCTCTCAATATCGGTTCTCCCAGCCAATTTGTGAAAAAAAGTGAGGCTATCACACACTCTGGTGATAGCCTCCACTTTTTATTTCAGATATTTCATATAGAAAACTTCTATTTTATCAAAGGAACTTACATCAATCTTGCAGTACAAATCCGACGCACAGCACCAGAAATAATTAGCAGCTCCTTATTGTCTCCTTGCAGCTTTTTAATGGCATCTGAATTTAACTCAAAAACAAGAATAAAGATTTTAAAAATAGAGCGATGCTTTCGCACCGCTCTAAAAAAATTTTAAAAAACTTATAGAAAATTATTCTTAAAGACTGTATTTTACCTCTTTATCCAGCACTACACCAGTTTCCGGATTAATATTCATCTCACCACGCAAACCAGAGGCACTGAATTTCACTTCATATTCATATAATCCATGTTCTCTGTCCAATTTCAGTTCATAAATCGACACGTCACCAACTTCTTTGGCAACAATTGCTTTTACATCATCTTTGGACAAGATTACATTAGCGCTGCCACCCAACGCTTTTCTTTCCATATTGTATTCTTTGATTTTACCATTTACCTGATATATATCAATTTCATATTCTGTCTGAGTAGCAGTATCAAAAAACTTCACTTGATAATATGGTTGCAGTTTTTGTAGTTCTGCTTCAGTATGCAGATAAGTACTACCTGAGGGAACTTGCTTTTGCGCAATTGCACGAGCTTCGTCCGCACTAATCAGATTAGCAGCAAATGCTGTAGCAGAAATTGTCAAAACAGTCAGTGCGCCAGTAATAATAGCTGTTAATTTTTTCATGAGATAAACCTCCTTCAATGTGAACAGTTAAACCATATTTAAAGTATACTAGATTTCTAGGATTTATATTGTGAAGTCTTTGTGACTTCTTTAGAAGCTCCAACGTACGCCAGCGTGAAAATCCCAGTTCTTATTGTTTCAAGGCAAGAATATATAAAACAAGTGCTGCCCCGTTTTTTTATTATGAGTTGGAAGTTAACATTCACCACTAAACTTCCATTTTCCTCTTGACTTATAGTATACTCCAGGGATTAAAATATAAGTAACAAATTATAGGAGGTAGATGAAATTGACACAAGAATTTGCACAAGCCCCTGTAGTAGGCTGCAAAAGAGTTGCCAAAACCGATAACGCAGGCTCTCATGCCAAAGTTTACTTTACCAAACACATTGATGCCGAGCATCTCATCAAATTATATGATTTAATTAATGAAAGCATTTACGGTAAGGTTGCTATCAAACTGCACACCGGCGAAAAGCACGGCCCCAACATTCTGCCGCGCGAGCTGGTCAAAGCGCTGCAGCAGCAAATCCCCAACAGCACCATCGTAGAAACCAACACGCTCTATCAAGGCGACCGTTATACCACAGAAGAGCATTTGGAAACGCTGAAGGTCAACGGCTGGACCTTCTGCCCCGTTGACATCATGGACGCAGAGGGCACAGTTAATCTGCCTGTACGCCACGGTAAGCATTTTCAAGAGGTTTCCATGGGCAAAAACATCGTCAACTACGATTCCATGCTCGTTTTAACGCACTTCAAAGGTCACGCTATGGGCGGCTTCGGCGGCTCCATGAAAAACCTTGCTATTGGCTGCGCTGACGGACGCATTGGCAAAGCACAGGTTCACGGTGTAGATAAGGATAACCTGCCTGCAGACTGGAACGTATGGCCCGGCAAGGAGCTGCTCATGGAAAACATGGCTGAATCTGCCAAGGCTACCATTGATTTCTTCGGCAAGCACATCGTTTACATCAACGTTCTGCGCCGCATGTCCGTTGACTGCGACTGCGCCGGCTTAAGCGCTGCGGAGCCGACCATCCCCGATATCGGCATTCTCGCTTCTACCGACATTCTGGCCATTGACCAGGCTTCCGTCGATCTGGTATATGCCAAGGAAAGCAACCATGACCTCGTTGAGCGCATGGAAAGCCGTCACGGCCTGCATCAGCTCACCGCTATGCACGAGCTGAAAATGGGCAATGACAAATATGAACTGATTGAGCTTGATTAAGCGCAATGAAAAGGCTGTCGCACTACGATGATGCGACAGCCTTTTTGCTTATTTAGGTAATTTCACTTCGTCAAACTGCTTACCATCCGGCAGAAAAGCTTTAAACTCCAGAGTTTTCCCATCGGCTTTCATTGTCATATAGTTGGCAGTTTCCGGTTTCGGCGCTGTTGCCGCATCCCACTCAAAATCACCCCACAGCTTAGGATAGCGCACATCGCCGGCAACACCTGTCAGGATATAGGTAATACCGCTTCCTTGCGGTGCAGGCGCAAAGTTCTGCAGCGGCACACGGCGGCGATAAGTATGCAGGTGCGCCGTCAGCACTGCGTCAACCTTATATTTTTCGAACACCGGCATCAGCTGATAGCTGAAATCAAGAAAATGTGTCTTGCTCTGCGCTCTGCCCGACTCCGGCCCAAAGCCGTAGAGAAAGATATCGCGGTGCATCAGCACCACCTTCCACTTCGCCCTGCTCGCCCCTAAATCATTTTCCAGCCAAGACAGCTCATCTGCCAGCAAATCAGGCTGGAATTTTTTCATCTCCGGAAAATTTGTATCCAACACTACAAAATGCACCGGACCGTAATCAAAGCTGTAAAACTGATTCGGATACTTCGCCAAGCCGTTTTGCGGTACATTGAACAAATGCGTATAGCTTGCAGGCAGGCATTCCTTCCACTCCAGGCTGTATACCTCATGGTTGCCGATTACCGGTGCCAGCGGCACAGCATCACTGAACACGCTCACGCTGTTGAACCAGGCGCGCCATTGGCTTGCATCCTGTCCGTTGTCCACCAAATCGCCCATATTCACATAAAATGCACTCTCCGGATGACGCTTGTGCGCATCACGCGCCAGCTGCTGCCAACCGCTGTAATTCGCACTTTGCGAATCCGGGAAGATTAAGGCGGTAAAGCCATCTCCCTTTTCTGTCTGCAGCTTGTGCCAACGTCCTTTATTCTGCGCTGTGTTGATGCGATATTCATAAGCACTGCCCGGAACCAGACCGCTTAAACGCGCTGTATATTGAATAATACTGTTCTTATCCGTAAAGCTGCTGTCTGTTGCCTGCACTGCCTGTATATCCTTGCCGTCCTGCAAGCGATACTCCAGTGTATAAGGCTGCTTCACCTTCGCTTCCCACATAATCGTGCGGCCTGTTTTGTTATCCGCTGCGACAATCTGACGCGGATCGGTAATTGCCGCAGCGGTATCACTGCCCTGCACTTCGCTGTCGGCATTTTTAGCGCAGCCGTTTAACGCTGCCACTGTCAGGCACAATATAAAAAGTAAAAGCTTAATTATCTTGCTCATGCTCTGCTTCCTTTCATGTTGCTTTATTTAAGTATAGCATAACACCTGGAGTACGGTCGAAGTCAAGCACAAAAGAAAATAGCAGCCCTAACTCACAAAGAGTCGGAGCTGCTGTTTTCGTATATGAGATGAAGTTAAGTATGATGAGCTTAATTAAAATTCAAATTCTGCAGAAAGCATGAAGGAACGCGGATTATTGAGCATAAACTTATTGGGTTGTCCAGTCTGTGCAATCCAATGGCTGTCATTAGCAACATTATAGCAAGCTGCAATAAATTTGACAGGTACACCATTGATTCTTGTTTTGTGGCTTGCAAACAAATCCAAAGTAACGTGAGAAGGAATATCCAAGACTCTTGCAGTCTGACTATGAACAAATTTGCCTGTACCGGTATAGCTCAAGCGACTGGTAAAGCTGGTATCCTCATCAGGCTTGTATTCTAAGCCCCATACACCGCTCCATTTTACGGAACCATGTGTAGGCAATCCTTCAAATCTTTTATCGGTAGTTACTTCCTGTTTAGCATCCAGCCATTCAAAGCCGCCAAAGGTATTCCATTTGTCTGCCAACTTCGCATCAACACTGAAATCAACGCCTTTAAAACGATTCTTACCATTGTTGCTTAACCAATACTTGGTCGGATCAGTAGTACTGTAAGTTTTCAACGTATTAGGCTGTGTCATATCAAAATAAGCCAAGCTCATAGAAAGATTTTCATTAGGTTTAGCTTTAATACCGAACTCAGTATTTTTCAGCTTTTGTGCATCTAAATACTCATTGGCATTAAGTGCATTACCGCCATCTGGATCAACAAAGCTGCCGCGATTTCTTGCAACTGCTTGGGCAGCATAAACAGAGAACTTGTCTGTCGGCGCATAAGATACACCATAGGTCGGTGCCCAATTATCATCCTTTATCCAGCTTGTTTTACCAACATAATCACCATGGCGGCGAGCAACAGCACCAACCAAGGTCAGCTTGCCAAGCTCGATTTTATCCATGATATTCAAGGTTACGTCAGTTTCTTCATGGTTCAGATTCTTCTTCAATTTATCAGATTCATCGGCTCCAAGAAGTCCCGGCTTAAAAATAAGTCCTGTGTAAATATTGCCGGTAGTACCTAAATCCTTTCTGTTCTTACCGGTTTTGTAATATTTACGGTGAGAGCGGTCGACAGAAACAGCAACATTATGCTTTGCCATGCCAGTCATGAAATCGCCTTTTAAACCAGTCTGTAAATACTGGTTTTGGATATAAATATGGTCAGACCATGGATATGCACCAGAACCCATAACATTACCATTTTCATCAATCATAAATTCGGAATTGTAAATAAAACGACGTACTACAGATTGATTCATACCGGCGTTAACAAACCAATTGACATGCTCATCAAGCTTTTTCTGATGGTTCAAAGTAACAATATAACCATTGGTATCCTGATGCATCAGATTTGGATCATCAAAACTCTTGCTGGCATCGGGAGCATCAGGGAATTTTGTAGCTGAGCTATGTAATGCAAAACGACGCTCTGTGCCCATAAGCTTCTGGTCATAGTAGCCGCCGAAGAGGTTACTTTTTGTCGTTTCGCCTTCATAGCTGATGTTAGCAAATAAGTTTTTCTTTCTCTGTCCAGCACCGGAAATAGCCAAGCCGCCATCATCGTATTGGCCATAAATTCTCACGCCGACATTACGATCTTTGCCAAAGCGTTGGCTTACATCAATATATTCGCCGTAATCGCCATGACCGCCAAAGGTCTGAGTATATTTGATGAAATCATTCTCGCCTGCACGTTTGGTGTTCAAATAAATAGCACCCGGAGTTGCACCTGAAATTCCGTCGGCCTGGAAGGACTGCGTTGAACCGTTCAATGTAGCGGCAGCTCCGATCATGGCATCAATACTGCCAACGGTATTTGTGATCGGACCGGTAGCCATAATGAAAAAGCCGGGAATATTATTTACTAAATATGCAGAAGCATTTGTCGCAATACCACGGATAGAAAAGTCTGTTTTAATCGGAGAAGTACCTGTGCGAATTGCAGGCACGTTAGAAAGAACAGTATCTAAATCCTGATTAGGCATGGCCATCTTGCTGACAGTATCTTCAGTAATACTCTGGACAGTAAACGGTGCCTTAATAACCTCTGTTTCACCTAAAAGACCTACTCTGGAGGAATCGTTGTTAAAACCACCCGGCAAAGGAGTTTTGTGGTTACGGGAGCTTTCAACAACCATCTCATCCAGATTGAAGGTTTCAATGGTTTCTGCGCTTACAGGAGCAGCACTCACGCCAAGAATAAGTGAACACATGATGCTGCTTAAAAGCAAATTCTTTTTCTTCGACATTCTGATACACCTCTTAATCATCAACTTTATAAAATTTATATGTGAGAGTGAAACAATAAGCTAGTAGGGAACACAAATAGTTCTTTGCTGCTCTGGCAAATACAACAGCTTTATTTTCAGCTTATAAATCTCCTCTAACGCTGACTCTGTTAATACATCACGCACATCGCCAACCTCAAGTCCATCGGGCTTTAAAATCGCTGTCTTGCTGCCCAGATAAAAAGCCTGGTCAGGCATATGCGTTGTTAAAATAACAGCTATTCCTCTTTGTGATAGCTTCTGTACCATTTGCAGTACGCGGAACTGATTACCGTAATCAAGATGATTGGTCGGTTCATCCATAACAACCAGCTGCGGCTGCTGAACAATAGCACGGGCAATAACAGCCTGTCGTTGCTGTCCGCCGCTCAAAGTATTGAAGGAACGGTCACGCAAATGATAAATGCCTAAATCATTCAACACTTCATCTGTCAACTCGTAATCCTTTTGTTTAGGCTTAGTAAAGACACCAAGATGCGGCGCTCTTCCCATAACAACATAATCACGCACCAGAAACGAGTAAGCTGTATTTTGTACCTGGGGCACATAGCCAATCTGTGCAGTAAACTCTTTCTGATTTTCATAAGGCGTATATTCATCACCTTCGTCCGTAATAAGACGTACACTGCCACCGGCTAATGGCTTAAAAAATCCTATCAAGGTACGTAAAAGAGTTGTTTTACCAATACCATTACTGCCTAAAATCGTCATAACCTCACCCTTGTTAAGCGTAAAGCTGACGTTCTGCCATAAAGGTGACTGCTCATTATAGGCAAATGCTAAATTATTTACAATTAACTTCATGATAACGCCAACCTTTGTCTTAACAAGAGATAGAAGTAAAACGGAGCACCAATCAGACCGGTAAGAATACTTAAGGGAATCTCCGCACTCATCGACGCACGCGAAATAGTATCAACAGCCAATAGGAAAAATGCTCCCAAAACAATCGCTAACGGCAGCAGACGCTGGTTATTTGGGCCGACAAGCATTCTGGAAAAATGCGGAATAACAAGACCAACCCAACCGATGGTACCGCTAATGCACACCGAGCAGGCCGTCAGAACAGTCGCACACAGAATAATAGCGTAACGCAGCCAGCCTGCGTCACGGCCCAACATATGTACCTCTTCATCGGAAAGCGTCAGGATATTCATACGCCAACGAATGACCAGCATAAACGCAAGACAAATCACAATAGGTACTCCGCTGGAAAAAATATTCTCCCAAGTTACGCTAACCAGAGAGCCAAGCTGCCAATAAGTGATTTCCGGCAGCTGTGTTTCGCTGTCTGCAAGGTATTTTATAATACCCAATAAAGCATTCATCAGACCGGAAACGATAAGACCGGACAAAACAAGCATAACTATCGAATTTTTACCGATAATACGCGGAATAATAACAGCGCAGCCAACTGCAAGCATACCACCCACAAAGGCTCCCATCTGGACAAAGGTGCTTCCTAAGCCAAACAATATGCAAAGCGACGCACCAACGCAAGCACCGGAGGATACACCCAGCATATCCGGCGCTACAAGCTGGTTTTTAAAAACACTTTGATAGGCAGCGCCGGAAAGCGACAACGCCGCACCAATCAAAATTGCTGCCAGTACACGCGGCAGACGCAGCGTATAGATAACGCTCGCTGCCTGGTCGCTCCAGCTTTGCTCTACCGGCATAACATAAGAACACAGGATTTTAAAGACATCCATCGGCGCAATATGAAGACGTCCCATTCCCAGGCTCACTACTACCATCAAAAACAGTAATATGCAAAATACAAGCATAATTACCGCATAATTTGATTTACTTGCTTCTATCTGCATCAGAATAACGGCTTACTGTTTTTATTAGCTTCATCAGCAAAAATTTGCGCCATATCTGCTTCTGAAATATTGTAGTGCATAAATTCCTCATAGAATTTTTTTGCATCTGCACGCACATCCAGCTCCTTGAATAATTCCGGCTGCAGCACATGCGCCAGCCATTCCATCATGAGCGGTGTTTCTACACCTGGAGCATCCCAGCGGTAAATGCCCATAGGCACCTTATATACTCGCTTCTGCTGTACCGCTTTAACCGTACTCCAGTCCTGACCGGGAATTTTATTATCATACAAATCGTCAGGCACAAATTTATCAAAGTTACTCAGCAAAATAATATCCGGATTAAGCTTATATACCTCTTCCATAGCGATGGTCTGCTCACTGCCGCCGTTTAAAGCAATCTGGTCATAGGGGTTTTCTCCACCGCCAATACGAATAGCCTCATGCATGAAGTTATCATTACCCTGCAAGCGCAGTTTAGCATTACGCAGGAACAAAACAGTTGGCTTATCGGTCTTTTCCCAAGCTTTTTTCGCAATAATTTTTTTATTAGTTGTATCGTAATATTCGTTAATTTTTGCAGCTCGTTCTTCTTTTCCTAAAAGCTTGCCAATAATTAAAAAGCTTTTCTTCAGATTTTCTACGGTGTCATTGTAAATCAGCAATGTCGGAATCCCGACCTTGGTCAGCTTTTCCGCATCCTTATCCTGATATTGCCACAAAATAGCAGTATCAATACCGGCCTGGGCTGCACTTTCAACATTAACAGAAAAATTCTGCGCAATAATTTTAGTATCTAATTGCGCGAAATGCTTATCCTTTGTTTCCAAAAACTTACCTTTATAAGCTGACATTGCGCCGCCATGAATTGCCGCCAAGCGCTCAGAGCTGCCATCGATAGCATAAATAACACTAGCCCAAGGAATAGGCACAACAGCAATACGCTTCACATCCTGCGGTACGCTTACTTCTCTGCCCTTCAAATCCGTAACTATTTTCGTTGCCTGCTTGGTATATGGTTTTTTATCGGCATTATTACCGCAGCCTGCTAATGTTCCCACTAAAGCTAATGCTGCCAGCGCAGCAGCAGTCAATTTTTTCCAGTTTTTCATAGAAAAGCTCCTTTCACTTCAATCAACCTCATACTCAAATTTTATTTTACCAGTAGCTTAAGCTGCTCAGCTATATTCTTGCCTAAAGCACCGCTGCCGGCAGTGCAGGCACTGCGGCCGGAAATAACACCCCATGGCAATGGTATATGCTTTTTTGTTTCTGCTCCGACAGAGCTCATGATATCCGCTAACAACGTATCGGCAAATACAATATCTGCATCCTCCCACAAATCCTGTAAGGCGGTTAAGCTGTCTACAATAATCAGCCATTTATCGGCACCGGGAGCTTTACGGTATAAATTGCGGCTGGCGACGTCGGTACACAGCGTAGCCAACTGTACATGATGAAAGCCTTCATGCCATAGTGCATGTGCCAATCCCATCGTCTGCATAGGATCACCTATAAATAACAGCTTGCGTTTATCAGTTTCCTGTATACTGTAGTTATGAATGCATAACCGGCGTATCTCATTATTTTCTGAGTTGCGCAGCTCCTGCACATTTTTCCGCCACATCTTCATAGCATGTTCTCCTACAGGACATGACAGCAGCAGCGGTACAGCATATTTTTCGTTCAGCATACGAGCAGCCGCTATACCGGCAGTTGATACAACCCAGCATAAAGCAGGTCTGCCACCCGCCGTTTCACCAACAAAGCGCGGCTCATAGCCTAAACTTCTAATATAGGCAAGGCATTCCGCATACTGCTCTTTTTCGCCGCAAAGAATCGGACTGTATCCCAGAATCAGTATCTCACGGGCAGGCTTTATATACAACTCCTGCTTCTCCGCCGCTAAAAGCTCCTGCGCACAGCTTACGCCATATACAGCATCATTAAAACCATCCATATCAAAGCTTCGTGTTTTCAAACTATTTTCCATTGAATTTGCCACCCAATTGCCGTCAAAGCCAATAAAAGCTGCTACTGCAGAGCTGATAAGATTCAACGATTTATATTTTCCGTCTGACATCAGTTCACTGCACTGCTTAACACAATTATCTTCTATACCATAAATAAAATCCTGCTTTTTTGTTTCCAGAACATATACTCCCTGCGTTTGCTCCAGTAAATCACCATCGCGCAGACAAGCCCGGCAGCCGCTGGGCGCTACCAAGACCTTCGCCTCATTTGCAGGCAAAGTGTCTATAACACCGGCAACATCAGTAGCTAAAGGCGGCAGCTGATACAGGTTATGACTTATGCAACCATTTTCCTCTGGCAGTTCAGCCATAAACTCGTAGACAGGCTTAAAATGCCTTATGTCCATCTTTCCCAAAGGCCCACGAAAGAAGTAGCGTACCATAACACCTGTTGCTTCAGAAAGACTGCTCTCCAGATAATCAAAATCAAGTCTTGTCAAGATATCCAGACAGTTCAAATACAGTACCACAACCTTTACACCATGCACCGCTGCGGCCCGTTTTATAACGCGCGTAATTTTTTCTTCGGCAGTTCCCATAGTATAATCATCATCTGTTGTATGGCAAAGCATAAGCTGCTGCAGTTTGCCCTGCTCTACGGCACGATAATAAAGCTCCCGCAAGCATGGACCGGAACCGGCAGCAACTAACATTACATCCTTTCGCTGCCACAAAACATCAGAGGGAGGTTTTGGCATATTAAGCTCCATAGTCTTGATTGGCTTCATTGCTTTCACTTCTTTCGTGCTATTTTCTATTAACATTCTATCACATTTGCGTTGTTAATAATAATCGATGTTACTAAAGCCTTGATTCAATTATATTGAATCAAGGCTCTGTTTCTTCAAAAAAATTAAAATGTCAATCTTCCAAGCTTTTGTATTGCTCCAACAGCTGAAAAAATAATTTCAAGGGCGGACTCAGCCATTTATCCTTACGATAAGCATACACCGCATGAATCGGCTCAAACTTTTTATCTATAGGAATTTCCGCCAACACATCTTTATCCAATTCCTCTTGAATGGTAAACTTGGGCAAAAAGCAGATACCCATATCATTCTTCACTAAATTTTTTATCGTCTGCGTACCGCGAATTTCAATTGTCGGTCCCATAGTAAAATTTTTGCTTTTAATATATTCATCGAATCTTTTACGCACCCTGCCTGCTGCAGGCTGGCAAATACGTGCCAACGAACTGAAATCCTGATTAGGCGTAATAAAATCACTGTACAGCTTTTTGATTTTTGGTGAAGCAAACATCACGAAATCAAAATCTTTATATGGTACAACCTTTATCGTAGCATCATCTACAGGCAAATCATAAAAAATACCAATATCAGTTTTATTTTCTCTTATGGCCCTATACACCGAGGTACTGGTCATAGAGTCAAGGTAAATGTGCACACGCGGCGCCTGCTTACGAAATTCGCGCAAAATCTTCGGCAGATGGAAGCACAAAAGCGATTCCGGCGCAGCAATACGTATATCTCCCTGGCACTCTTCAATAACACTGCGAAAGCTTTTCATATTATTTACAGACTGCAGCACATTTTCTACGTAAGGCACCAGTTCCTGTCCTGCCTTAGTCAAAACCATATGTCTGCCTGCTTTTTCGAAAAGCTGCACACCAAGCTCCTTCTCCAGCTGACTAACATGAAACGTAATCGTTGACTGCGTATAGCATAATTTTTCCGCTGCTTTATTAAAGCCCCCGGCTTCTACAATAGTGTGAAAGGTATTAATATAACGTAAATCCATACTTCCTTCAAAACGATACCAGTGCTCATCAAAAAATTTATAGCAACAAGCTATTTATTGCGTTATTTATATTATACAGTCTTTCCTCATATATAACAATAAGCAGCTGCCTTTAGGCGAAACACTTCACCTAAAGGCAGCTGCTTATTTTTGTCTTACTTTAATATATCACTGTTTCCCCGTCTTCCGGAATCACATAATTACCAACACCACGACGTACAAGCGCACCCCGCATTTGGCTACGTGTAATCGAAGCATGAGCAACATTATCAAAATGTGTCAGATACAGCTTTGCTTCCGGCAATGTCTGATGTACGCAATCCACATCTTCATCATTCATTATCAGCCTGCCATAAGCACGCAGCTCCGCAGCGCAGGCATTAAGCATAATTACTTCCGGTTGATAATTTGCCAAAGTTTTACGCACGCCATCAAACCAAATCGTATCTCCGGCAACGTATAAAACTTTTTCCTGCTCTGCTTTAAACACTACACCGCAAGCTTCAGACGATGGCTTTATCGTGCCATGCAAAGCCGGCGTTTTATATAAGGTTATATCTGCAAACTTAACCCCATCATTTTTCAGGATACGTACATCCTGAAAACCTGAAGCTTTTAAGGCCTGCGCATCATCTTCATTTTGCACAAAAATTGGCTTATCATGCTCCAAAACATCACCAAAAGTGCCCTTCTGCATATTGATATCTATATGATCAGGGTGCAGATGCGTTACAATATAAGCATCAACTCCACTCAAAATGCTTTCTACCGTTTCCGGCAAAGCAAAAAGCGGCATTGGTATTTTCGCCTTTACCGGGTCAACAGCCATGTAAGGATTTCCCGGAATACTGTCAAAACAGCCTAAACCATATTGCTCCACAAGCCAAGGATCTAAAAGAAAAGTTTTGCCACCATAAAAAATTTTATTCGTCGCACTGCGAATTTGCTTGATTTTCATTTTGTTCCTCCTTTAATTTTTATTCTATTATAGATGTAAACTTACTGCAGCAAAAGAAAAAACTTAGTTCTTTACCGCAACCAATAAGTTGCGGTAAAATAAGATTGAGGTGAAAAAGCAATGCAGCCAAAGCAATTACAATATTTTATCACAGCCTATGCAACAAAAAATATCCAACGAGCAGCAGAAAAGCTTTTCGTGTCTCGCCAAGGAATAAGTAAAACAATTCGTGAGCTGGAACAGGAATTAGGCGCATCCTTATTCTTACGCTCATCCAAAGGCTTAGAGCCAACGGATTTTGCCGAAGCATTATTCCCCCATGCCAAAAAGTTGCTCGATGAATATAACTACATAACAGGCCTGAACACCTTGGCAAAACAAAAGGAAAATGTTATCACCATCTACGCGCTCGATAATATCGTAAAATATTTAACAGCAGAATTTTTCTTTGACTTTCGCAAATTATATCCGAATATTATTCTCAGCATTATCGAAAGCACCGACGAGGCCGCTCTCAACGCCTTGCTTGCCCGCAATGCAGATTTCGCTATTACTACAGATCTGTTGGACAACACAAATTTTACACTTACACCCATATTTTATACGCATTATTGCATAGCGCTTTCTGCTGACCACCCTTTAGCTGCTAAAGAAAGACTCAGCTACCAGGATCTTCATAATCAAAAAATTATCAGTAAAGGAAGATCCTTCCGTTGTTTTCGCGACAATATGGAAAAATATATTCTTGGTAATGGTCTGAATGTAGATATTTTTGCGGAAATCACCGATATTGACGTTGCTCTGGATTTAGTAAAGGAAAGCAACGCAATCTATCTGGGCTATGACTACATTGCTGCAATGCAAAGACATCCTGATATCAAATGGAAGATGCTCGATGCTGAAGTAAGCGGTCAGAACATGTATATTGCAAGTCTGAAAAATACTCTGCCGCGCAAGGTGTGCCGTGATTTGCAAAATTTTTTATTGGCATGGCTGCCCATACACAACAAAGATAAAATTATTTTGTAACCTCATTTCAATAAAGAAGAACTTGCTGCAGCTTTCCGGCACCACGTTTTTCTTCATCAGGCCTTCAGCTGCTGCTTGCAGAATACGTTTATTTTTACTTTGCGCGAATCTACCATCGGCGTAAAACCTCCTGGCATAAATATTCTCCTTCACAGGAATATAGTTTATTATACTTTTTCATGCAAGAAATTCTAATTGGTCAAAAGATTTCTATCTGCAATTACAGCATTTATATCATAAACTATAATATGACTTATTGCTAAAAAAATAAACCTATAAAAAGCTTACAGAGGTACTGTTTTTCAATGCTGTTTTTGCTATAATATAGAGTGAAGCTATCGCATGCTGTTATTTTAAACAAGGTATCATAAGGAGGAGACCATATGAGCTTAAAAATAATTACTAAGCGTTGCAAGGGCTGTGGTATTTGTGCGGCCTTCTGCCCGAAAAAAGTTCTGGCAGTCAGCGAAGTCGGCAAAGTAGAAGCCGTTGCTGAAGAAAATTGCATCAAATGCGGACAATGCGAAATGCGTTGCCCCGACTATGCTATCTTTGTAGATAAATAAAAAGGAGTGAGGTAACCCATGTCAAGAATCCTGCTGTTACAAGGTAACCAAGCGGTTGTTGAGGGTGCGATTGCTGCCGGTGTAAAATTTTACGGCGGTTATCCGATCACCCCTTCTACCGAAATTGCTGAACAATTAGCTCTGCGTCTGCCGCAGGTTGGCGGTAAATTTATGCAGACTGAAGACGAAATCGCCGGTCTCGGCACTGTTATCGGTGCATCTATGGCCGGTAAAAAAGCTATGACCGCAACCAGCGGCCCGGGCTTCTCCCTGAAACAGGAAATGCTCGGCCTCGCCTGCAGTGCCGAAATCCCCTGCGTTATCGTTAACGTACAACGTGTAGGCCCCGCAACCGGCCAACCGACCTCCCCCGCACAGGGCGAGGTTATGCAAACCCGTTGGGGCACCCACGGCGACCACTGGCTGATTACCGTTTCTCCGTCCAGTGTTCCCGAATGCTTTGACCTGACTTTGCGTGCAGTAGCATTGAGCGAAAAATATCGTTGCCCGGTTATTCTCCTGATGGACGAGGTTATCGGCCATATGCGCGAGAAAATCGAGCTTCCCGACAACTATGATGAAATTCCGCAGGCAGAACGCAAGCGCCCGACCTGCGCACCCGAAGATTATCTGGCTTACGGCTGCGAGGAAGGCTCCAAGGTTCCTGCTATGGCAGACTTCGGCAGCGGTTACCGCTGGCACGTATCCGGTCTGGTACATGACGAAACCGGTTTCCCGAAAGGCACCGGCGAAGCAACCCGCACCTCTCAGGACCGTCTGCGCACTAAATTAGAAGATAACTTAGACGACATCGTACAAGTAGAAAACTATCGTATGGAAGATGCCGAATTTGCTGTTGTAGCCTTCGGCGGCGCTGCCCGCACTGCTTATGAAGCAGTTGACATGGCACGCAAGGAGGGCCTGAAGGTTGGCTTCGTCCGCCCGATTACCATCTGGCCGTTTGCCGAAAAGCAAATGCAGGAGCTGGCAGGCAAGGTTAAAGGCATCCTCGTACACGAGCTGAACTGCGGCCAGTACGTTCTGGAGGTTGAACGAGCTGTGGCAGGCAAGGTTCCTGTAAGCCTGTACGCTAAATACGATAACGAATCTGCTACTCCGGCCGAACTGTTAGCCGAAATCAAAAAGGCTATGGCCTAACGGATGAGAGGAGAAAAAACGATGAGTGAAATGGAAAATTTAATCAATAAATATTTCCGCCCGGGCCGTCTGCCTCACATCTGGTGCCCCGGCTGCGGCAACGGCGTTATCACCGGCGCCATTGTAAAAGCAATTGATAAGCAAGGTCTGGAAAAAGACGACGTTGCAGTAATCAGCGGCATCGGCTGCTCCAGCCGTTCCTCCGGTTATCTGGACTTCAACACCGCCAACACTCTGCACGGCCGTGCTCTGCCGATTGCTACCGGTGTAAAAATGGCTAACCCTGCACTGAATGTTATCGTTTGCAGCGGTGACGGTGACTGCACCGCTATCGGCGGCAACCACTTGATTCATGCCGCACGCCGCAATATTGATTTGACTCTGGTTGTTTTCAACAACAGCATTTACGGCATGACCGGCGGTCAATATTCTCCGATGACCCCGATTCATTCAAAAGCAACTACCGCTCCGTACTACACTGTTGAACCGAGCTTCAATCTGCTCGATCTGGCAAAGGCTGCCGGTGCAACCTATGTAGCACGCGCAACCACCTACCATGTTCCCGTACTGGTTGATGTTATCGCTAAAGGCATTGCTCACAAAGGCTTCTCTATCATCGAAGCAGTAAGCGCCTGCCCGATTTCCTTCGGCCGTCAGAACAAGATGGGCGGACCTGCTCAGATGATGGCTTGGCAGCGTGACCATGGCGTTATGAAGGCTGTTTGGGACCGCATGGATGAAGATAAAAAGGCTGAAGCAATTGCTGCAGGCAAATTCCCCATCGGCGTTCTCTACGAAAACAACGACGTTATGGAATACACCAAGGCATATGACCAAATTATTCAACGTGCACAGGAGGGTAAATAATTATGAGACATAGCTTTCGTTTCTCCGGTACCGGTGGTCAGGGCCTGATCACTGCTGGTATTATTTTAGCCGAAGCTGCCCTCTTAGACGACAAGCTGGCTGTACAATCCCAATCCTACGGCCCGGAAGCCCGCGGCGGCTCCTCCAAAGCCGAGGCTATCATCAGTGATGAGCCCATTTACTTCAGCCGTGTTATCTGCCCGGATACTCTGCTGGTAATGAGTCAGGAGGCTGCCAACAAATTCATTGCCGACTGCGATGAGCATACCACCGTTATCACCGATACTCTTTTCGTAACTGATGTTCCCGGCAAGTACGGCCAACGCGTTGACCTGCCTATCACCCACACTGCCAACACTGTTTGCGGTAAGACACTGTTTGCGAACATCGTTGCTCTGGGCGCAGTAGTTGCCCTGACAAAATGCGTTTCCAAAGAAGCAATTCTCAAGGCTGTACTGAACCGTGTTCCGAAAGGAACCGAAGAAGCTAATACCAAGGCTCTCGAAGCTGGTATGGCACTGATTGAGAAATAAAATCTGACCTATACAATTAAAGCTGTTGCTTTCGGCATTCACGCCGGAGGCAGCAGCTTTTTACTATTTGGGCAACACATTCTAAAAAATGTCATGCAAATGCCACAAACTTACGCTATAATATACAAGTACAATAGGCTTTTAACTTCAAGGAAATGAGGAAACTAACTATGAAGATATTAAAAATATTATGTTGTATGGCAGCCGTCTGCCTCACAGCCTTCAGCCTGAGCGGCTGCAGTCTGCAAAAGGCTGATAACAGCCTTGGCAGCGGCACAATCAGCATCCCCACCTATGCGGTCAAGGCTCCGACAGCAGGAAAGCTCATAGGTCTTATCAGTGAAAAGGGCGAGCGCATCAGCAAGGGCCAGCCGCTTTTTGCTATCGGTGACGCAAAGCTGGATAAGCAGGTTAAGGACCTGGCAACCCAGGTTGCCAAGGCCGAAGCAGATTTAAAGCGTATGCAGCAGGGCACGCCGACGGCAGCACCGGTTGCTGACACCTCTCTGGCGCAGGCCAACGTAGCAGCGGCACAGCAAAAGGCCGCTAAGATGAACAGTCTGCTGGCGCAGGGTGCAGTTTCACGCAATCAGGCACAGGCTGCCCAGGACGAGCTGCAGCGCGCTATCGCACAGCTGCAGGCAGCAAGCAGCGTCAGCGTCAGCTTCAAGCCGGCTTCTCCGGCAGAAATCGATGCACAGCAAAAGCTCATTGTACAGCTCAAGGCACAACAGGCCGCTGCAATAGCACAGCAGGAAAAAAATGAAGGCAACAGCCCCTGCACCGGTATCATTACTGATTTGCAGACCGCCAACAATTCTACCATACAAAAGGATCAGGTAATCCTGCACATCAAGGCTGTCGACAGCTGCAGTATAACGTTGAATGTCAGCGCAGCTCAGGCCAAGGAGCTTAAGGCAGGCATGCCGGTAAGCATTAAGGCTGCCGAAACACCTGCACCCTTCAGTGGCAAGATAAGCAGCATTGACGGCACCAAAATCACCATTACTTCAGACCAGAAGCCGGAAGATCTTAAGGACGGTGTAAATGTAGAAATCAGCTTAGCAGCTTAAGCTTCCGATATCCAAACCAATAAATACCACGCAAGGAGATTCATATGCTTAACCAATTTTCACGTACAGAGCTGCTCTTCGGCAGCGAAGCAATTACGCGTCTGCAGAATGCCCATATCGCTGTTTTCGGTATTGGCGGCGTAGGCGGTTATACAGTTGAAGCACTCGCCCGCAGCGGTGTCGGCAGCTTTGACCTCATTGATAACGATACCGTTGCTCTCACCAATCTCAATCGTCAGATTATCGCTACCCTTGATACTGTCGGCCAGCCTAAGGTTGAAGTCATGGCCAAACGTATTGCGAGTATCAACCCCGATGCCAAAGTAAATTGCCGCCAATGCTTCTTTTTACCGGAAAATCAGCACGAATTTGATTTCTCGCAATATGATTACGTTGTCGATGCCGTAGATACCGTGGCAGCCAAAATTGCTATCGTACTTGCAGCCAAGGCAGCAGGCGTACCGGTTATCAGCAGCATGGGAGCAGGCAACAAGGTTAATCCTGCCATGTTTGAGGTAGCAGATATCTATAAAACCAAGGTTGACCCCTTGGCACGTGTTATGCGCCAAGCCATGAAGAAAAACAACATTAAAAAACTAAAGGTTGTCTATTCACAGGAGCTGCCGCTTTTACCTATAAATGAGGAAATAGAAAGCGAATGTCACGCCGAAGCACCCAAACGCCGTGCGCTGCCCGGCAGCAATGCCTTCACACCTTCGGTAGCAGGATTGATTATTGCCTCCGAGGTTATTAAGGACCTGGTAGGCTGGGATGACAGCCACCGCAAGGGATTAGCTTAACAACAACAGAATTACAGGCATAATAAAAACGCCTCTGCCCACAGCTCAAAGCGTGGTCAGAGGCGTTCCCTCATTACAATTATTCAAAAATGCACATAACAGTCAGGACGCCTAAGAAAACTAAGCTAACACCAGCGGCACTAAACATAGTAACTCACCTCCATACATTCGCACTTTTTATTTTTTATTTGACGCTGTATTTTTACAGCCTGTGGGGTTTTTCCCTCATCTGCTATCTATTATAGCACTTTTTTGTATTTTGTATACAGTATTCCCGAAAAAATTTTAAAGTTTTTCTGACAACTACAATTGCTCGTTGCAAATCCCTCGGCACTGCCTCATACTTGCAACTTTACCTGTTATAGTATATAATAACGTTATGGTATTTTTATCTGCGGGTATAGTTCAGCGGTAGAACATCAGCTTCCCAAGCTGAGTGTCGCGAGTTCGATTCTCGTTACCCGCTCCATTTATGCTTATCAGCTTCAAGCCTTTGGCTTGGAGCTTTTTTTGTTTGTGCTCGCATAAAAAAAGTCTGATGATAATGCATTTAGTGCTTATCATCAGACTTTTAAGTTTTGAGGAACGAATGCCGTCGGCGTACTACTGCTACGACAAGGTATTCGTGACAAAGTATATGGTGCTTTATCACCGGCCTTACTCACCAAGCGCATTTGAGCAAATAAAATACAGCCCCCAAAAAAGCACCCATAACCGTACCATTCAACCGTATGCGCTGCATATCGGTATCAACCTTACTGCGCACCATCTCTGTCAAACGTTCATCGGCCATTGCCTGCAAAATTCGCTCCACAATATCGCCCAGCATTGTCTGAGCCTGCAGCAGGCCTAAGCCAAGTATATGCTGCAAATACGCCTCTGCCTTAGCCTTAAACTGTGCGTCGGAACGTAAATCCGTTTCAATAGTTTCCAACGCCTCTTGCACAGCCTGCAGCAGAATCGTCGGCTGCGCTGCCGCACTGCCTTCCTGCGCAAGCGGACGGCACAGAGCCTTAATCATATTATCCAAAAGCTGCTTCAAGGCAGACTGCAGAGAAATATCATGCAAAGCACGATTCTGCAGTGACTGCACCAGTTCACGCCACGCCTCTGTACCGTAAACACTGCCTGCAACACGCTGCAGCTGTGCATACAGCCAAGAGCGCCACTGCTCATCATCCTGCAGCCGGTGAGCCGTTGCCACCAAGGCACAGCAGATGGCATCTGTTGCATCATCAACATTAACAACATCCAGCTTTTTGGCAGCCCACAGCTTCAGGCTGCTCCACAAACCCTCGTTTCCACGCTTTTTCACCTGCTTTTGCAGCTCTCGGCGAACACGCTCTCTGATAGCAGAAGATTCCGCCAGTGCTACCAGCTGCTGCAGCAGCCATTCGTAGCATTGCTCATCCCTACGCTGTGCATCTAAGGCTTTAAACAGCTTATCAAGCTGTTCGTTGGCTTCTACGTCAGCCAAAGCTGTTTTTATTTTACCCTCAAGCTGCCTGCTTAAAGCCTGCGTATCGAGCTTATGCAGAACGCCTTCGGCAAAATTGGTCAGCAACCCCTGCAAACGCGCCTTGTTCTCCGGCTTTTCCAGATAAACTATAAATTTATCCAGAATTACCAGCTGCTTTTTTTGCAGCAGCAAGGCCTTTTTCGTCAAAAACTCCTGCTGTACCATTTGACCGCAGCCACGCACAAAACCCTCTCTGCTACGCGGCAAAATCGCCGTATGCTTGGCCATAAACGGCAGCAGACGGCATATCCAGGGCACCTTAAACACAGCAGTCACGGCAAACCAATCCGCAAAGCTGCCAATCAGCGCCGCTTCCGCCATATAGTAACCCAAAATCAGCCAATCCCACTTAAGCTCGCCGAAGTGCCCCATGTACAGCCCGGCATAATGCAGCCTGAGATATAAGAAAAGCAGATAGATTGCACCGGAAGCAAGAAAAGCACTGTCTGCATATGTCCAATGTTTTTTCAGGCTATTCATCCTACCCCACCAGCCTTTCTGCCAACGTCGCAATAATAAACAGCACTGCTCCCATCAAACCGCCGATACAGGTGCCGCTCTTGCGGATATTTTGCAAATCATCGCCCACGCGCTGCTCCATTTTCGCAATCAATACATCCCTGTCATAGCTCTGCAGCTTAGTCAAAACCAAAGCATATACCGTATCATGCTGCATTGCCAAGGCCTGCAGCAGCAGCTCCTTCAATGCGTTGTCCAGCCTGCTTTGCTCCGCTTCGCTGTCAGCCAAAAGCTGCAGCCTCTTTTGCAGCAGAGTCAATAAAATATCTACGTCCTGCGTTTGCAGCAGCTTCTTAAAAGCCAGTGCCTTCGCTGTTGCCAGCTGTGATAGCTTGCTGTTGAGCCAGTCCGCAAAAGCAATATCATGACGATAATCCTCCATGCGTGCCAGCAGCCAGTTATCAATCTGCCGCCGCAGCTCACTTGCAGGATCTGCCAATGCATCCAAAGCCTTTTCCAGCTCCTGTACAAAAAGCGGTGCCAGCTTAGCTGCCTGCCCGCTCACAAATAAATTGCGCAGCAGACTATCCTTATTGTATTCTTCCTCCGCCATCTGCGTCAGTCCTTCCAGCAAAGCAGTAAATTCCGGCTTATGCAGAATCTGCTTGGCCTCCTGCGCCAGCAGCTGCCAAATACCGTTAAAGCTGCCGTTAGCCACAGCCTTCTGCAGTGCGTCCGCCAGAATCTCCGGAATACGCAGGCTGGCAATATACTTAGGCAACTCCGAAAGCAAAAGCTGTTCTGCCTGCCTTGTATTGAGTGAGCGCAGCGCATGCTGCGCCAACGGACGTACCGTCTGCCACAGGCGCTCCACATTCTGCTGCTGCGCAAAATGCTCCAGCAACAGCTTAGCAAAGTTTTCTCTGCCGACAGCCCGCATAACATTTTCTGCCGTCAGCAGGTCATTGCTCACAAAATCCGCCAACCCTGTCGTCAGGCGCTCATAATTATTGCGCAATACATCGGTGCCGGGCGCATTGATACCGAGCGGACGCTTAAACAGTGCCGTCACACCCCACCAATCTGCCAAGCTGCCAATCGTCGCAGCCAATGCCGTATGATGTATAAAATCAGCCGCCAAACTGCCCTGCGCCCAAGGCCAGGCGCAGACAGCGGCAACTGCGGCGCCGACCAGCAGGCAGTGCGCCTGTGTTTTTACTGTAGCCATAATTATTCTCCTATCAACAAATGCTTTATAATAGTATGCTATAGAATTTCTTTCCTGCTATTTTTAATTATAGCACAAAGCAGATTACAGAGTAAGTAAAGCTATCCAACACCTTTAAACCACATAAAAAATAGCCGGTGCAAGGAATTCTCACTCACCTTGCACCGGCTATTTAAAATTCTCTCTCTCCTCGTAAAGCAGAAGTGCTTAACCTTTTTGTTTTAACAACTTTACAATTTGCAGAACTTCTTCCAAGCTGATATCTTTATCTTTGGCATCAGCCTGTTCATCTAAATCAACAAAGAAACTGCTCATGTTGCACTCTAATAAGCTATGCAGCTTAAGCAGATTGGGCAGAGTTACAGGAACACGGCCACACTCTATATTACACAGGTGTGTCTGGGAAATCCCCATCTCCTTTGCCAACCCTGTTTGTGTCAGATTTTTTGCGGTACGCAGCAAACGGATTCTGCGACCAATAAGTTTAATTTCCTCTTGCAATTTCCTAGCACCGCCTTTCGGTTTACTTGCAACAAATTTTTTTAAACTAATAAAGCACTTATTTAAAGTTTACCACGTTTTTCAGATTTCGCAAGAGTTTTTTCGTATATTTTATTTACTTTCCTCTATATTTTAGTTATGAAGCTATTAAATTTCTAGTGAAATGCTAAAATTCTTTTTTTATGGTACTCTTGTTTACCTAACGTAAACTTATGTCTACCACAAGAATTTTAGGCTATCAGCCAAGCAGCAACCGGTCACTTGCCATCTCGGAGCCGCTTGCCTTTTCAAACATATCCAGCAAATCGGCTATCTGCAAATGCTGCTTTTCTTCTCCCTTAACGTCGATAATTACTCTGCCGTTATGCAGCATAATCAGTCTGTTGCCGTAACGCAAAGCATCGCGCATATTATGGGTAATCATCAGCGTTGTCAGCTGATCACGGGTTACGATTTTTTCCGTAAGTGCCAGCACCTTCGCCGCTGTCTTCGGGTCAAGTGCTGCCGTATGCTCGTCCAAAAGCAGCAGCTTCGGTTTTTTCAGCGTTGCCATCAGCAAGGTAAGTGCCTGACGCTGACCGCCGCTCAAAAGACCGACCTTTGCAGTCATTCTGTCCTCCAGGCCTAAATCAAGCTCCTTCAGCAGCTCATAAAAGCGGTCATGCTGATCGCTGGAAAGACTCCAGCCCAAGCCGGGAGTTTCTCCGCGGCGGGCCGCCAGAGAAAGATTTTCTTCTATCATCATACCGGCAGCAGTACCAAGCATCGGATCCTGGAATACACGGCCGATATATTTAGCACGCTTATGCTCCGGCTTTTTGGTAATATCTTCACCATCAATAATAATCTTGCCCTTATCTATCGGGAATACACCGGCAATCGCATTCAGCGTAGTAGATTTGCCGGCACCATTACCGCCGATAACGGTAGCAAAATCACCGGGCTCCAGATGCAGAGATAAATCCTGCAGAGCCTTTTTTTCATTGATAGTTCCCGGGAAAAATGTTTTGGAAACATGTTCTACATGCAGCATTTAACGCACCGCCTTTCTGGCACCGAATTTACTTTTAATCAGCGGCATGGACAAAGCAATTGCCACCAGCACTGAGGTAAAGAGCTTCAGATCGTTTGGCGGCATACCCATAGCCAGTACAACTGCAATTACAATACGATAAACAATGGAGCCTAAAACTACGGAAATCAGGCAGTTTTTAAAGCTGCGTGTACCGAAAAGCACCTCGCCGATAATAACGGATGCCAGACCGATAACGATTGTGCCGGTACCCATACCGACATCGGAAAAGCCGTTGGACTGTGCAACCAGAGCACCGGAAACAGCAACCAGAGCATTACTGATGAGCAAGCCAAGGATAATCGTTACATCGGTATCTACGCCCTGAGCACGGATCATCTGCTGGTTGAAGCCGGTAGCACGAATAGCAGCGCCAATCTGCGTACCAAAGAACCAGTACATGAAGCAGCCCACCAGAACGGTTACAGCCAGGCCGACAACAAGCGTCGTCTGCGCCATTGACAGGTCCATCATAGACTTGGCAATTTTAAAGGTAGTATCCACACCAAGCAGGGATAAGTTAGCCTTACCCATAATACGCAAGTTAACGGAATACAAAGCAATCATTGTCAAAATACCGGCCAACAGAGCAGGTATTTTCATTTTAGTATGCAAAATGCCGGTTATAATACCTGCCAGCATACCCGCAACGCAAGCACCCAAAAGTGCGGCCAAAGGCCCAAAGCCTGCAACCATCATGGAAGCAGCTGTTGCCGCGCCCAGCGGAAAGCTGCCTTCTACCGTCAAATCAGCAATATCCAGCACTCGGAATGTCACATACACACCAAGAGCCATCAAAGCCCACAGCAAGCCCTGTGCCACTGTAGGTATCAGCAAACTAATCATTTCCCAATTCCTCCCAATCTTCTTAGCGAAAAAAGAGCCTGCTTTTTTAACGGCAGGCTCCGAATTTTAATTATTTAATAACCTCTGCACCCTTCAGCAAATCTTCAGGAACCTTCAAACCAATCTTAGCTGCTTCCTTAAGATTGATGGTAGGCTTAAATTCTTTTTGTGCCTGAATAGCCATATCAGCCGGTTTTGCTTTACCGCTCAGAATATCAGCAGCCATCACACCGGTTTGGAAGCCGAGCTTGTAATAATCAACGCCCAGAGTTGCAAGACCGCCGGCTCTTACCATACCGCCTTCAGCACAGATAACAGGGAGCTTTGCTTCCTCGGTTACACTGATCAGAGTTGGAATAGCCGAAGCCAATACATTATCAGTAGGTACATATACTGCCTGTACATCACCTGCCAGGCTGCGGGCAGCCTGTTGGATATCATTAACAGTAGAAACAGTTGCTTCCTTTACGGTAATGCCCTTAGCAGCTGCAGCCTTCTTCAGCAGCTCAACCTGCAGTTGAGAGTTAACCTCGCTGGAGCAGTAAATGGTGCCGATGGTTTTAGCATTAGGAACCAGCTTCAGCAGCAAATCCAGCTGCTCGGCCACAGGGTTCATATCAGTTGTACCGGTTACATTAGTACCCGGTTTAGCGTCGTCCTTAATCAGCTTAACGGTTTTGTAGTCAGTTACCGCAGTAGCAACGATAGGAATATCGCTGGTAACATTGGCTACAGTCTGCGCTGCAGGAGTTGCAATAGCACAAATCAAATCAACCTTATTGTTCACAAAGCGATGAGCAATGTTCTGCAGATTAGACTGGTCAGCCTGCGCATTTTGCTTGTCAAAAGTAATGTTCTGACCTTCCTTATAGCCCTTCGATGCCAAGCCGTCAATAAAGCCTTTGTTGGCTGCATCGAGCGCTTCATGCTCAACCAGCTGTACAATACCTACATTAACCTTTTCAGCCTTTGCACCTGCTTCCTTTTTGTCACCGCCGCAGCCTAACGCCCCCAAGGCGAGGGTCAGCATCAGGCCGGCTGCCAATGCTTTAATTTTGTTGCTTTTGAGAGAAATCATTTTCTACCATCCTTCCATGCTACAAATTATCGTATAAATGTAGTTAGGGTTATTTTATGCTTTTATACTTTATTTGTAAAGTTTTTTTGAAAAAATTTTCTCATTTCTGTTTCCAATGTATATTTACTGTATAAAAAGTTACACGTTCTTCTGTAAAAAGCAAAACTGCCCCACACTTATAGTGTGAGGCAGTCAATCATCAATGAAATTATTTCAGCAAAGCTTTAGCCTGCTCTTCGCTGACAACAAGATTGGTAAAAAGACCTGTTGCCAAAGCACCCAGCAACGCCTTTTTACCGGCATTCAGCCCGATGCCTATCAGCTTCTTGCAGCGGCGCAGCTGCGCCAACGGAATATGCATGCAATAATCATTATTACCACTAATGAATTCGCCGCGCTGATTATAATAATATGACAAAAAGCTTCCTACGGCCTTTTGCTGTTCCAACGCATCACCGAAACGGGTTGCCGTTGCTTCATCAGGCACGGCAGGATAGCCGCAGATAGATACAACAGCAGCATCCAGACTATGCCATTGCTGCAGAAGCTGCTGATAAACCGACCTGCTTTCCAGCTCTGCACGTTCCTCCTCAGAAGCGGGAAAGGCACTGCAGCCAAGCATATAACAGCTTCTGCCACAGGCGCTTGCCCATATTTTCACCAGCTCATCCGGATGATAGCCATTATTAGGAAAATTCGCCGTACCAATCAGCGGATATACCATACCATCCTGCGTATAGCTGCTGCAGTCCGCAGCCTTCAGCACAACCTCACCCAAAGCATAGCCCCAGCCAAGTGCCAAACTCTTGTCAGCCGTGGTTTCAGCCATAAGATAATGCATAGCCTGCGTTAATACGTCCTGTTCCTCTGTAAGCACACAGCCACCGGCCAAGGCATATTTAGCTTGCAGACGCTGCAGCAAATCCGCCTTTCCCTCATCTCCGGCCCGGATTTCAATATGCACAATTCCCAGCTCACGCGCTCTTGCCAGCATCTTGCTGACAGATGGACGTGACACGTTCAAGCGTTGTGCAATTTGCGCCTGCGTCAGATTGCTTTCATAATATAAACGGGCAGCAGCTACAAGCTGTGCCCGTTCATGAACCGATAGCATTTATTTAACTTCTTCCATTAATTCGAACAGGATTCCGTCCTTCATGATGAAAGCAATGCGGGTATGCTCATCAGCCATCCAAGGCTCAACAATAACCTTATTTTCTGCCAGCTGCTTATCAAGGTCATCAACCTTATAAGCTACATGCACTAAGGTCTGCAGTTCTTCCGGCAACGGAGTATCTTTTTCGAAGCGCAGGTATTCAATATGAAATTCATTGGTATCAGGAGTAATGAGATGCGTTTTTATGCCTTCAGCATAAATTTCGCCTTCTCTTGCAACAGTTGTCGGTACGCCGACATGCATAAATTCTTTCATTTAATCCACATCCTTCTGCCATAGCTCATAAGCATGGTAAGCTGCTTCCGGAGTAGCGTTTTCATGTACAACCATGCGGATTGCACGCAGCATAGCCTTCGGTGCGGCAGCCTGCAAAACGTTGCGTCCCATATCAACACCGGCTGCGCCTTCGTTTACGGCACGATAAGCCATTTCCAGTGCGTCGCGCTCAGGAATCTTCTTGCCGCCGGCAATTACGATAGGTACGGGGCACGCAGCAGTAACCTGTTCGAAGTTATCACAATAATAGGTTTTGATGATATGTGCGCCGGTTTCGGCCAACAGACGTGTAGCCAGGGAGAAATAACGCGTGGTACGCTCCATCTCCTTGCCAACTGCTACAACACCGAGAACAGGAATTGCAAAACGTTCGCCCATATTTACATAATAAGACAAATTGCGCAGGGAGTCAAGCTCGCCTGCCGAGCCTACAAAGCATTGAACTGCCATGCAGGAAGCATTCATGCGGATAGCATCTTCAATTTCTACGCCCACATTGCCAAAGCTCATGTCGTCCTTGAGTACGCTGGTGTCAGCAGTACAGCGCAGAGCAACAGCCTTGTGATGGTTAGCGGGAATGCAGGTACGCAAAGCACCTCTTGTTGCCATCAGGCAATCCGCATATTGCATCAGCGGCGGAATTGTCAGATCAAGACGTTCCAGACCTGCGGTAGAACCCATAATATAACCATGGTCAAAAGCCAGCATAATAGTGCGGCCATCATCAGCAAAAATCTGTCCCAGACGAGATTGCATGCCCCAGCCTGCGGATGCGTGCCCCTTTACCGGGAACGGACGCTCCGGCGGAGCAATGCCGATGCCATAATCTTTTGCCAGTACATTACCTTCTTTATCTGCCATATTCAGTCACCTGCTTAATTTCTGTAGTACGGAGTGCGGCACGGAGCATTCCAGTAGCCAAGCAGCTCATCATCCATACGCGCAATGAACATCTGGAAGCCTGCGGTTTCCTGTACGGTAAGGATTTCGCCTACAGCACTTGCCACAACCTCAATACCTTTTTCTGCCAACAGCTTATGGCAGGCACGGAAAACAATCAGCTGTTCCATCAGAGTAGTAGCACCGCTGCCGTTGATAACAACCATCAGCTTTTCGCCTGCTTTTACGTTCAGATCCTTCAGCAGAGCGTCCATCATAATTGCAGCTGTTTCGTCAGCAGATTTCATCGGCTGAGTACCGCCACCGCCTTCACCATGCTGGCCCATGCCGACTTCCATAGTGCCTTCGGCAATATGAGCGATTTCCATACCGGTTGCGGGATGAGTAGCACCTTTAGTAGCAACAGCGATAGTTGCCATGTTATCAGCAAATTTTTGTGCAATAGCAGCAACCTCTTCCAAGGATTTGCCTGCAGCAGCTGCAGCACCGGCAATCTTGTACAGAGGAACGCAGCCAACCAGACCACGGCGGTCGTCAGCGTTTTCGCGCGGAGCATTGGCAACGTCTTCCTGAGTCACAACCTTAACAACATTAATGCCCAGTTTTTTCACCTGTTTCATAGTCAGATTGCCGGTCAGCATATCACCTGCATGGTTAAGTACAACGAAAAGTACGCCATGACCTTTATCAGCCATCTTAATTGCTTCTACGCAAGCCTGAGGGCCGGGTGCAGCAAAAATATTACCTGCAACAGAAATATCAATCATACCTTCGCCGACAAAGCCGCTGATAGCTGGCTCATGGCCGGTACCGCCCAAGGTTACGATGGTTACGCGGTCTGCCTCTGCCAATTTCTTGTTTACAATGAGGTTACCCTGCTCCAGAGTGATGATATCAGGATTAGATAACACAAGACCTTCCAATAATTCACTTGTCAGATTTTCCGGATTGTTAATGAATTTTTGCATAATGACGCCTCCGTTTTTATTTATTTTATTGTTTTTTAAGCTTGCGCTTTATCAGCAAATCAGATTGCCGCAGCCATTGCTGTCAGCAGAATAGAAATAGACGTTGCACCGGGGTCCTTAGTACCCAAGCTGCGTTCACCGACGTTTTTAGCACGGCCGAAGCGTGCTACCATGTCAGCGGTTCTTTCTGCGCCCTCGGCTGCTGCCTTGCCCATAGCCGCAAAGACAGCCTTCGCATCACCTTCGGCAGTCATACCTGCTTCAAGAGCAGGATACAACGCATCAACCATTGTCTTATCACCGATTTTAGCTTTGGAAATATCCTCAAAATCCTCTTTAGCCTGAGCCAGCATAGCGTGAAGCTCCTCCAAAGAAACATCCTTGGCATCCTCTGGGGCAGCATCAGCAAGGCCTCCAAAAACAGTTCCCCATAAAGGTCCCGCACTGCCGCCGTTGCTGTTCATAAAAGCCATGCTCAAATCATCCAGCAGGTCTTTAATATTAGCGCTGTCATGTGCTTCTACTTTCTTTTTCATGGACTCTGCCATACGCGCAATAGTAACGCCATGGTCCCCATCACCGGCTACGCTGTCCAGCTCGCACAGCATTTTGCTTTTTTCTTCAAGCTCAACTGCCGCTGCCAAAAGCATTTTTTCCAGTATTTCTAAAGTAAGCATAATTTATCCGCTCCTTTCGTTATTCCCATTGTAGCATTTGTCAGAACATATGTAAACGATATTTCTGAAATTTATTTCTTTTTTGCTTAAAAAAAGTTCGCCGCACTAAGTACGACGAACTTAAAGATTTTCAGTATTTACTTATCAGTCACAATTACATCAGGCTGGAAGGATCAACCTGCTCGCCATAATGAATAACTTCAAAATGCAGATGCGGACCGGTGCTGTAACCGGTGCTGCCTACATAACCGATAATCTCGCCTTTTTTCACATATTGTCCTGCACTGCAGACAACACGGCTCATATGACCATATGCTGTCTGATAGCCATAATCATGGTTTATACGTGCATAAATTCCATAACCGCCATACCAGCCAGCCTGCTGTACATAGCCGGCTGCACTGGCATAAACCGGCTCGCCATAATCAGTGGCAATATCAATACCAGGATGCCAGTCACGGCCATAACCGCCAAATGGATTAGCGCGACCACCGAAAGAAGAGGAAATATAACCGCCACTGGTAGGCCATTGGCTCGGAGTAACCTCACGACGATAGTTCTCAGCTTCAATAGCGCTCAGCAAATTTTCTAAATCAACTTTTTTTGCATCGGCCTCAAGACCGATGTTCTTTTCCTGCTCCAACACAATGTTTGCTGGGTTGGCAGAACCCAATACAGGACCGCCCTGACCTGCATAATCGGAAGCATTGCTCTTAGGAGGAAGCTGTGCACCGCTTTTTTCCATCTGGCTGCGAACCTGGTCTTCCAGCTTAGACAAAGCTGCCAGCTTTTTCTGGTTGGTTTCTGCCATCAGGCGTAATTGTCTGATAGTCTGCTCCTGCTCGGATTTAGTCTGCTTATAAGCAGCCAGCTCCTGCTTCTGCTGCTCGTTTTGCACAGCAAAATGAGCCAGTACACCGATAGTACAAGACACAAAAACAAGGAATGAAGCAACTGCTGTCAAAGCATATTTCAAATGAGTCTTTTTTACATGGGTTTTAGCGATATTCTGACCGTCTGCCGGAATAAACCAGAAGGTAAAATGCTGATTGCGGCGCCAAGTACTGAGCAGCGCATGATAGCGTGCTTTCATACGTCCGACAATCTCCTGCTGCTTAACCTGCAGCTTATTCACAATGCTCATAACATGCAGACGCACGCGACGCTCAAGCATAGTCAGTTGAATTTTTGCAACAGCTGCGGCAACAGCTATTACGGCCTTCACCTGAGCAATAACAGCAGCTATTTTTTCTAAACAATCATTGTATAATAACTGCACTTTTTCTAACAGCTTGGCAACCAGTTCGCTTGCCTGTGCTTTACAGTGATTATATAATGATTGCACTTCTTCTGCCAGCTTAGCATACAATTCGTTTACTTTTTTTCCGCAACAATCATATAATGACTGCATTTTTTCATTACAACGCTCCAAGAAATTTTGACTCATCCTGATACTCCTTTTATTTTTAATATCTATTAAACTGCTATGCTTTTATTTTTTACGAAGCTAATACAACGTTTATATTTTAATACTTTTCACGCATTTAGTCAAATTTTTGACTAAAATTCCGCCCGGACTATCATTAAGCTTACGAAATAAATTATGCACAATATATTTTCCTTAGCAGCTGCTGCCTCCCCGCAGATTCTCGGCTTTTATTTTACATTATAGCATCAGGCAGGAAATTAAATTATATAGTAATTTTAAAAGTACATCTGTTTTATACTGTATGAAATTTTTTTGCTCATACGTTACTTTGCGTATTTATAATGTTTTGCTTACTTGACAAACACCGCCCTCTTTTGTAAGATAGATATATAATATGGGGGTATAGCTTAGCTGGGAGAGCGCTTGAATGGCATTCAAGAGGTCAGCGGTTCGATCCCGCTTATCTCCACCAGAATTTACTAAGCCGTTGGTTTGACCAACGGCTTTTTTATTGCAAACTGATTCCTGCGGCGATAATACGGTTTTAAATTGGTATTTCAAAAATATCACTCGCCCCACTTATTAATATCTTATCATATTTTTTGATTTTATAGTTGGTGTATCCCTCTATATATGGTATTATAATTATAGAAAATCTAATTCAGTAGTAAAGACACAATAAGGAGGTATTAGTTATGGAAAATGTTAAAAATTCTATCAAAGCCGGCGGTGCCAGAGAGGGTGCAGGCCGTAAAAAAGAGCTTCCCGAGGGAGCAAGAGTAACTTCCTTTAAACTGACCGAAACCGAACGCATCGCAGTAAAGAATTTTATTGCCGAATTGCGCGGAGGTAAAAAATCCCAAGCTGAAATGCTTGAGGCAAAGAGAGAACAAAGAGTGCACGAGCTTATAGCAGGAACTACAGACCCGATTACCGAGGCTCTGTACGAAGTCATCAATCTGTACGGCGGTCGCGGTAAAGGCTTCCGCGAAGCTGAACGTATTGGAAAAACCATCAGCGTAATTGCATTCAAGGATGCTGTGCAGAAATGGGAGAAAGAGAACCCCAGAGATTAACCCGCAGGACACAAAAACCCCACGGCTTTCGCCGTGGGGTTTTGCTGAAAAAAGGTGGTAAACGTTAAACAAAAAACATTAAGGTGGAATGTTCATGGAAAATGTTATGACATTTACCAAAATTATTATATCACATTCAGCATGTTTACGCCAATATTTTTATGATTTTATTTTCAATTGCTCCATAAGAGAAATTTTCGGCATGCGCATATCTCCGCTTAATCCACCTTGCTTATGTCCGAACAGACCTCTAAAAGCAGTTGTGTACACGCCAATTTCATCGGGCTTGTCGTTGGAGTACAGACGCTTTTCTATCGCCTTTATATCCTCGTGTTGTTCCGAATACAACAAAGGCAGCGTTTCAGCTATGTTCGCTTCATCCGCTGCCTTGATTGGCGTATCGTCTTTTACTTGTTATTGCTGTTTTAATCTTTCGGTAGCTTCATCGGAGGGTTGTCGCTTAGTTTCATTCTTAATAGAAGTATTCCCAGAAAGTCCTTGGCTCTGCTTGTCGCGAATGGAAACTCCGCTACCGCCAGCGCCTCTGCCTCGTCCTCGTCCAGAATCTCCGGCGCCGCGTTGCGAATTATCGGATGTTTTTTGACCGCCTTGCTGATTGCCTCGTGCTCCGCCAGCAGCGGCCCCACCTCCAGAAACATCCTCGCTGCCATTTGCGCGTCCTCCGGGAACGCCCTCAATCCCCTGCTCTCTATTATCCGTTTGCGGATTATTGCCTTCGCTCGGGTTCTGGCTGCCTCCGTTGGGAGTGACAGGCTCTCCTTCCACGCCGTTTTCATCCCCTCGTCCACTATTGCTTTGATTAGGTTCTCTGGTAGTTCGTATAGACTCATTACTTCCACCTCCATTTTCATCTTCTAACATATTTTCGTCGCCCCATCTAGGATATGCTTTCAAAGCTTTGCGCGCTGCGTCGAAATAATCTTTGATTTCTTCGTACAGTGCCGGATTTCGCTTTTGCAACATTTCCTTGGCTTGTTTCGGGCTAAAGTTGTTAACTTGAGCAATCTGAGCAAAACTCAAAGCCCGATGCCAGCTTGAAATTTTTGCGTCATCTGCTTTAAGGGAAATCCGCTCTGGTACGTTGCTAAGAAATTTCCAAGCGGCTCTTATGGTGCCGTCAATAAATCGCACGGAGCGTTGCGCATGCTCTGCGGCTACTTTGCCAGCTTGCACAGCTTTGTTTAACCCCGCCCTTATAATCGTAGCAACTGACATTCGCCATGCGTTAAATTTAGCTCTAGCTCTAACAAAGTTTTCTTCGAGTTGTTTCCCGCTAATAGATAACAGTTTTGTAAAAATACCCGCATCATAATAAGCTAGGTTATTGGGTTTCTCACCGCTTTCCTCTACCTAAAAAAACTTCTCAGTCCATTCTTGCACGAGCGCGGCAGCTGCTTCCACATCTTCTTGGTTGATGTTGCCTTCTACACCGTCTGTGTCGACAGCATCAGTTTGCTCTTGAGGCTTCTCATTTTCCTTTCCTTTTATTTCGTCAAGGACTTTCGAGCGTGCATCTGAAAGCTGTCTTTTTTCTTGTCCTTGGAATTTATCCAAAAGCGTATAGTAATAGTCCTTGACTATATCTAGCTCGTCGTCGAATAAATTAAACTCTTTTTCGAGCCTCTCGAGGTTTATATTATAATCTAGCTGCAAGTCTCGAAATGCGATTATGCGAATAAAAACATCCCAAGTAAGTAGGTTACCATCCTCTTTGACCAGTAAGGTTCCGTCGTCCAGCACAAGCGCCTTATCCTTGACGTCTTTAAAAATAGCATCAGAGGACAGTAGATTCTCGACTTCGTTAGCATACTCTCGACCTTCTTCTTTTTTTACTTCTGCGAGATAATCGTCATAGTCGTCAATAGTTATTTCGCTGTTGTATTTGTCCTCTTCTTCGTCCTCGTCTTTAATTCCAAGAATCTCTTTTCTTGCGGCGTCCTCGGCTTTCTTGAGCTTCTTGTTATATTCGTCGAGTTTTCCGATAACATCGCTGCCGTTTTCTAAAACTTGAAGTTTAAAGAGTAGCGGCTTCAACGTCGCGGGAACTCTCGTCGGGCGTTCATCGGTATCGCTAACAACATAATAAGTAAGCCTTACGCCGTTCTTTGACAATTTACCCGAGGTCTCGGAGAATAAAAGTTTTGGATGTTTCCCTAGCAGACTAAGCGAAAGCTCCTTGTCAGCCGGGTGCTTCGTAAGATAAGTTTTAACCTTCTTCTGCTCTTTCTCGCCAAGAAGGTCAATAATTTTCATCAACTTATCTTCGAGTTCGGTGGTTTCCTCTGCTTCTTTTTCGAGCGTTTGGGTATTTACCAGATTTTCAATCTCGCCGTCATCGCGTTCGGTGTTTGTCGCATTTTCTTCGCCTTTTTCGTCCTCAAGGAAGCTGTTCCACTCCCGCAGGTCATCAGCGGTGATAACTCCGGCGTCTATCATGGCTTGATAAAATTGTGGGAGTGGTTCATCGCCTTTGTCGCTGGGTTCTTCGCCCTTATCGCTAGGCTGCTCTCCCTTATCGCTAGTATCTTTGCCCATTGCGTTCTCCTCGCCATTGATGTAGTCGTCAAAAATATGCAGCATATCCTCATCAATAATGCCTGCGTCTAGGTTGGCTTGAAAAAATTGCGATATTTCTTCACCCTCGTCGTTGGCTAAAGTGTTCAGAGACTTACGCAAATTTATGATTTTGTTTTCTGTCTTTGAGTCGTTAGCAACAGTTAGTTTTGGACCAACATCCGTGATGCTGGTGTTGACTCCACTGGCTTTAGCTACATCCTCTTGAAGAAAACCTTTGGCTTTTCTTATTTTCTCTAATTGTGTCATTTGCGAACTTGCACCCCCATTTTATATTCTTTACTAGAATTTATGTGCCTATTATAGTGCTTAATCTGAATTTTATCAAGTATTTTCATTGACATAGTGCGTTAAGCGAACATATAATATATTAGGATACGGAAGTTAAATAAATGCTAAGAGATAACTTAGAATTGTTTTTTGGCAATTCTTGTGCTATACTTTCCTCAATCAAGATTAAGGCTCTGCTTGAGCAGTTCTAGCGGCAATCGTAGCCGTGTTGACTCTGCCCAAGCAGGGCCTTTTTTGCTGCTTGCGGTACTCTGGCTTTACGCAAAAAAACAGCACCCACGCGAAAACCGCATGGGTGCTTGATTTTTTAATGGAGCTACTGACGGGATTTGAACCTGCGACCTACTGATTACGAATTCAAGACTCTCTCCTCTAGCATTATTATCCACAATATATGGTGTATATAAGCTATCATTTCTCCATATATAGCACAATTATAAGCAAACTTTAAATTCAATGACAGCATTAACACCTATATTAGAGCGACAATAGGTAGACAACGCGCCAATTCCCAGACAATTGGGGTGCCCACCGGCGTGGGTGGGGCCACAATTTGCACAACAGTAAGAGTATTTATTTCAGCCTATCCCTTGTTAGATAAGCCCCCTCTGGGGGTTTGGGGGCAAGCTAACATTAATATTTTTGATTTTAGTACCGGTATTATCTTTTCCTTGCTGTTCGCGCTAGCGTAATTTTTTGCAGGGTAGCTTGCTACCCGAGAAAAATTCTTTACATTTTTCTTTTTATTTTGCACTTAAATTTCTCACATCAAAAACCAGCTTAGTTACTTTAAAACTGCATATTTTAAAAGGTAAAAACATCCTTGCAGAGTACAAAAAGTCGCTGATTTATGAATACGTGGCGAGAAAGGATTGCCTGTTAAAGATTTTTGACATCAATTTTTGTATGTGCTAAACTTTGAATAAGAAGGAAGGCTTAAAGCATTGTTAGTTAATCGAGGTGTTTGCTTATGACTAATACGTTAAATACTGCTTTTTTAAGCAATAAAGGCGAATACACTTTTTTTAAGTTTCGTGATAGAGTGATAACTTTTTTGACTGGAAAACGATTAGAAAGATATATAAAAGTTTTAGAATGGGATAATGGCTATATAGTTGTACTATGTAAGAATAAAAATGAAGATAAACTAGACGAGGATTATATAGATTTATTACCGATTTTGGATAATCTGTATATTGAACCTCAGAAGTTTCTTGCACCAATAAAAAGGGTTGAGGTTAGTTATAACTGAAGCCAAAAAATGATGATAACCTTATGTCCTAGAACTGGCGTAAGCCTAAGTACAACATTATGGAATGGTCCAAAGAACATGACAAGATGGGCAAAGGCTTGACGCTTAGCAAGGACGAACTGGAAGCGCTGAAATGTATTCTGGAGGAACAGGAGTTTTCATTCTAGTGAAATCAAAATATAACTTTATTGCTAATAATCACAATGGGTTTTATGCAGCTTGTCATGGCAATCACTATGCAATAGCACTAGATTATTCAAGTATGCTTCGGCTTTTTCCGGACAATCATAATAGCATAGCTCACAATTAGGTGTCATCGCGTAAATCATGCCATTGTCTCTAGGAAAAAAGCATTTAATTTCACTTGTTCTAGATCCGCAATAGCGCAAATAACTGAGATGATGTACATTAGCTGGTGATTCTGGACTAATTAGCTTGCCACATGCAGGACAGCGACCATACTGCCTAAGCTTCAATACATGACGTATAAACGGGTTATGTGTGCAATGCATGTGGGCCAGAAAGCAATCTTCTCTACCAAGTGCTTTATGCGCTTGACGCGCTTTTTGGTACTCTAATGTCGGTACGGTTGGTTGGATTAAATTTAACATTTTTAGACATTTCCTTTTATTTTAAGATGCCTAAATCATCAGCGTGGCTGACACATTAAGTCATAGAGCAGAGTTCAGCGAAGCGAAGCGCAGCTGAAAAGCTCTTGACTTAATGTGCCAGCTGCGCTACTTAATTGCCATAATACTCATTATAATGCTATAATTATCTTGAAAAGTTATAATAACAGTAAGGGGAATGTGTGATGAATAACATAGACATGATTATTTCTGATCTTATACCACAATTACTTCGAATCTTCACTGCTCCCAATGTCAAAGAAATAATATTATACGGCTCTGTCGCACGAGGAACCGCAACATCAGAATCAGATATAGATATAGCGGTAATTCTCGACGATTATACGGATAAAATGCACGATGAGATGATTGACTTTGTTGTAGATTTAGAACTAAAATACAATAAAGTTATATCCGTGCTCCTGATATACAATAAGCAATTTAATGAATGGGGTAATATTGCACCGTTTTTCCAAAACATCAAAAAAGACGGGAAGGTATTATGGAAATCTACATTCTGATATGTCAATGGGTAGCCAAAATACTCTTGCTCTTAATATCTTCTAATGATATAATTGATTTAGTTGCACGGGTAGCTTCGCATACGCGTTGAGGTCGTGCCTGGCTGTGTGAGCCAGTGGCATCTGTCGAGCTTGACAGGTGCTTTTTTATTTATTACGAAAGAGGTGATTCTTATGCCGATATTATATTCCTATACTCCTGAAGAAGTTGAAAAGTTCAAGGCTAAATTAAAACAAGCTGAAGAAAGAGCTGCGTTTTTCGAACAAGCTTACAAACAAGAGCAAGCGAAAAACGCTAAGCTGCAGCAACAGCAAAAAGCAGATTAACATGCTCATTATTTAGGCTGTAAATCTCTCACATCGCCTTGTATATCCTTAGTACAAGGAGCTTTAAATTTATATATGTTTAAGCTCGTAATTGCTCGCTAACTCATAATAGCCTGCTTTTACGAGCTTTTCTTTTGGCATTGACCTATTTAGAGTACCGTATTTCATGCATCTGAGCGCGTAGTAGATTTGCAATACTTAGTTATAGCCAATGCTGAGCGAAGATAGAAAAGGCTGGGGCAAGCCCCAGCCTTTTAACACTATGTTTTTATCATATATTCTTGTATCGCCGTAAGGCATAATTTGTTAATCAATTTCTTTGGTGATATCGAATACCGCAGCAGCATTCTCTTTACCCTGAAGCAATTGTGTTAATAATTGTTCATTCCTATAAGATTGCTCCAAATCAGTGAAGTAACTTCCTCGCTTATATTTATAGATATCGTTGATTTCTGTTCCGCGCACTAAGTTAAAAATGCAGGATTCATACATTGATTTTTGATTAGAGAAATAGGCGATTTCCTCTTCGGAACGAGCATGCTCTAATCTTTCCGGACGCAGAATAGAAGGCAAGGAATCATAAAGCTCATTAAGCATCATGCAATGAAAAAGAAAACATATATTGGCACGTACAGGTAATGAATATGTCTTTTTGCGTGTTTGGTAATCAAGATATGCATTAGGCAGCCAGATTTCAACGTTTTCTGTATCATGTAGTTCCATATAATCCAGCGGATCATACCGTCTGTAAATATCTAATAAGGCATCCTCTATATCCATTATTTGCGGTTCGCAGTATGGATTGGATTTATAGCCGAATAACCAATCCAGAGAGACTGCAAATACTTTACTTAATTGCATCATGCTGTCCATAGCCAACATTTTTTTATGATTGCCATTTTCTAACTCGGATAAGGTTGAGCGACTACGTAGGCAGAGAATATCTGCCATATCAGCTAATGTAAGATGATGTGCTTGGCGGATATTCTTAAAATTGTAACGAAAATTATCGTAAGCACGCTCTTCAAAACTTTCTCGATGGACGTGAAATTCGTTTGCTTCGTAAAAATGCATAAAAAGGCCTCCAAAAAACTTGACAAAAACAAGAATACGAGTATAATAATAACCAAGAAGTTCTTTTGAAACGAACACGATATAATGAACAAAATCAAGAGAACCGACTGAAAAAGACTTTTTTTAATTATATCAAAATACAAAAGCAGATACAATAAGAAAAAAATATCCAAAAAACCAAAGCAATTTATAAAATTAAAGGGATGATGTCTTGTATGAAAGAAAAGGAACATAGCGGTGGAAGGAAAAACAAACCACGATTTTTAACAGTAAAGCAATTTTGTGAGTATCTTGGTGATAATGTTGTTACGCCTTATACCATATATGATTTGATTAAGAAAAAAGAGATACCGGCAATTACTATAGGAAATAAGATTTTAATTCCGATGGTTTGGGTTGAAGAGTATTTTAACGTAGAAAATCTTCTGCGTAAATAAAAGAAAGGTTGTGTGTTTTATGAAGTGTTATGTTCATCCCGAAGAAGAAGCAGTAGTTACTTGTGCAAAATGTGGTGTAGCCATGTGCCACGCCTGTGAGGAAAAGGCGTTGTTTAGAACGGCCAATGGTGCCGGGCAGGCTATGTGTCCACGGTGCAGCTTGAATGAAGCGCAGAGCATAGTTGATTATGAGTCTAAATGGCTAAAAAAGCGTGCTATTAAGCTTGGTTTTTGTGCACTGTTTATCGTATGGGGTTTAATTGAATATTTTACTAAAACCAATGGCATTTATGATATGTTTGCATATTTTCTGATTGCAGCTATTATTATAAATCTTGGCGGTAATAAAAAACCACAGTCCATTGGTTCTCAGGTTTACAATGCAACAGCTATGGCTAAAAGTCCAGTAGCATATTTTGTTGGTTGGGTTATTGGTTATACGATTTTTGCACCTATTGCGCTTATTATGAATATCATTGGGTATATTAGAACAAGAATGCAATATAAAAAGGACCTAGAGATTTTAAGGCAGGTGCAAGAGGCAGTTGTTGATATGCATTGATATTTGTAGCTTGTTAGGGGCAACAGCAAACAACGGGTTAATTTGCCGTTAGAATTAATCACTATAAAACGAAGAAAGCTTATTATAGAAAGAGCAGAGATTTGAGAAAATACTCAAAGTCCTGCTCTTTTTTAGTTTGTGAGGATGCTTTTGTTTCAGCCTCACACCAAACTGCAAGTGTGAGCTGAGCGTGTGCAGGAATGTCGTAGCAGCGGGCTTCCTGTAAAGATTTGGTGCAAGGTCAAGCTGTCTACATTCTATACATGGCAGAAAAAGGTGTTCTGCTCCGTTTCTACTGAAGTACAAGCAAGTACATCTAATGATAACAATTCAATAATATTGAATTTATAATTACGATGTAAGTCAACAGGTTGGAGCAATCATTCGAAAAACATTTAATAAGGGCACATCTCTGGGCAAAAAAAGAGTCAGCATTTTCATACCAACTCTACTAATTTTATCTTTCTCATTAATAATCTATATGTCTACTACAACCAGGCCTGTTTTTTACTTCTGGCTTATTCCTATAATCTAAAGGTCTTTTCCTTCATGTACTTGACCGAAGCCGTTCTTGATTTGCTCTATACTTCTATCAAGTTTAGCAAGGTATTCTGCATTGCGGGCATTTTTCATAAGCTGATTATAATTATCAAAGCTCATAATAACAATGTTCTTTGATTTTTTACGAGTAACAATAATAGTTTGATTATTATCACTTGCTTCCTCACAATAATCTTTTAAATTGTTTTTGAGAGTAGAGTAGTTTATAGCTAACATAGTTATAGGCCTCCTTTGCTTCAAGAATATAAGGCAAAATCAGTGAATTTGTTCATATATACCAACGCACTATATTTACCAAACTCACCAATGCCCACAATATCTATACTTAACGTAGTGTAGTTCTTCCAATAACAGCTTGTTTAACAGCGGAGTGCATGCAAGTATCGTAAGCCCTTCATTGTACCATGGCAAGGTTTTTCTATAATCAGCTAAAATCTCTTCAGCCTCTGAATAGGTAAACCGTCTCACAATATCCTCTTTTTCAATTCTTATCAACAAATGCAAGAGGACATTATGGACTAAAGTTGTATTGAATACAACATTCATACGAGCAAGTATAAATATCACAGCAAAATCTAAAAACAACAGCTTATACAACAAATTAATATCAGTATAAATCTGCATTTTTACTGGGAGTATGAATAAAGCTAAGCTTATCAAAAATAAAACGATATCGTATCTTTTTTTTAGCTTACTTTTTCTCCAAAAAATGCCGTAGCCAGATTTGTTAATACAAATGTACGATGAGAATGTCATTTTTAGCTCAAAATAGCGAATTGCCAATAAACATCCTATCAATCCTTCAGCAAATAAAAGCATCATTAATACCTGTTCGACCATCTCATCCCCTCCTTGCCTTTATTATAGCAGAGCATGATACATCAGTCCATTGTATACATATTATATAGCAACATAAACATCATAACTTTAATTATGAATATACCAATAATTAGTGTTATAACGTTAATTATTAATATATCTGTAGTTAACTTTATAACTTCAATTATTGATATAACTATAGTTAGAATACTAACATAGATAACTATAATAATACGCTTGCTAAAGCTAAAATTCCCATCCATTATTTTTCTTGGTTTTTTTACTTAAATCCACAGTCATTTTATTTTGTTTTATATTCTCCCTGCCGGCATTAATGATATTGCGTAACAGATTATTTATATCATTCCTTGCGTCAAATATAGCTGATGCTCCATTGCCAAGTTCTGGAGCTCGATATTTAGATTTCATTCTGTAATGCAGGTGAGGGTTTATCTTTCTGCCAACTTCGATGATTTCTTTTCGTAATTCTTTGTATTCGCTATTTAGCTTAAGCAGATTTAATTTTTGATTTTCTATATCTTTATTTTGTTCAAGCATTTCTTTTATTAATTTTTTATACCATTTATCACCCGCTTCGGAGCTGATGAAGCTGCGTATTTCCGCATCTTGTTTTTCATAATCAGTTTTTAGGATTTTGTAAGCTCGTCCTTTTTCGTTATATTCTGCTCGTATATTATTGGGCATAGATTCTTTGGGACCGTATAGGCTTAAGATTTCTTTAAGTCTAGTTTTAAGGCTGATTATTGCTTCACCTTCTTTTTGCAATTTTTCAAATCTGCCGCTGGTCATAATATTAAGTACCTTGCTTGGCATTTGATCAATCGGAGTTATTGTTTTTTCAATTCTTATAATTGCAGATTCATTATATTTTATTTGATTGTTAACTGAACCAAGTAATTTTACAAAATCTTTTCTGATGATTTCGCCGGACATAGTAAGTTCGGCTAATCGTTTTTCACTATATTCTTTTTCTTTACGTTCTAACTCAATTTGTTTTTTGTATTTTAATTCAGCAGCTTTACGTGCTTTTTGAATTTTATCTATAATAACGCCAAAAGCCTTGGCACTAATTTGATAAATTTTGTCCAAGGTATTGTCGATATTATCTTGATCATAACCATTTTCTTCAATGATTTTTTTGGTTTTATATGCGAGAGCCGGGCCAAGATGTTCCTGGGGAGTACGGTTTAAAAATTCAACCATATCTTCATCTCCTGCTTCAGCTGCTATATCACGTTGCGCTTTTAAAGTTTTGCAGGATACAACTTTATCTATTCCATGAGTTTTATATTCGGCATTAATCATGTCTTCCCAGGATTGACGAATCAATTTTAAATTATCTTTGCTTTCTGTATATCCAGAAAATCTTCTATCTTTTTGATAGCCACCATTTTTAGGATTTTTAGCATTGTATCTTTTAAAAAATTTAGAGGGCGATTTGGCTTTTACCATTTCATCGTCTACAATACGTTCGCAAATCATTATATGTGCATGTATTTGCTCTTGTGACTCGTCGAATGTAGCAGGCTTGCTATGGATAGCATATGCCCACACTTTATTATTCCCGATATGGGTAGTAATAAAATCATTTACTAACTTTTCGTTTTCTTTATGCGTTAGTTCATTTGGTAAAGCTATTTCGAACTCTGTATAAGCTCTGCCATTAGCACGTTCGTATCTATCAGCACACGCAAAGAAGGCAGATGCAGACATAGCCCAACGCGGGAGATTGGCATCTTTATAGACCAATTCTTCCGCACGTTTTCCCCCGCTGTAGCGTCCTTCACGCAATATGTAATCTGCGTGCTGCTCTGCAGTACCCACTCTTCCATTTTTAAGGCTTAAATGATAGGTTGCCATGTCTGCTTTCTTCTTTCAAAAACAAAAAATCCTTAAGCAATTCAACAGGCTAAGCCTGTAATTGATGAGGGATTGTTAGTCCTCATCCTCCTTGCTTAAGGATTGTGTTTTATTTTATTATTTTAGCATCCTCGCACTGCGTTTCCACCAAGGCGTAGCCTTGGTATTGGAAACGCGTAAGTGCGCCTAATGCTTCGCGCTAGGAAGAGACCGTAAATTTCGTTACTCTCTTATCTTATTTTAGCACAATCGTTTGCTCATTACAAGGGATTTTAGAATATCGTTGCATGAAAAAAGCCCTAGCTTTATAGTTGCTAGGGCTCAATATTAAAGCTTTTATTCATTTATACTACACGTTTTATAGAAATCCCTAAAGTAATCTGGCCCGGTTTCCCATAATCCAGTTTCAAAATCATATAGGGCTGTATAAGCATTAGAATTTATAATTTTGTTTCTAGCTTCTTGCAATGTGATCCCTTCTTCATCAGCCATATCCATAATAGCATCTGTTAGAATCAGATCGGCACAAAACATTTTTTGTTCGATAATTTTATCATTAACAGTTTCTGGTTTATTACAAGTTTCACCTTCAAGCTTAATACCATTCACTTTTAACATCTCCCAAATATCGTTAACAGCACACTCGTCACTACTTAACCTTAACATATCATACGTATCTTCAATATACTTCCATACACCATACGTCTCAAACAATTTATTAGTAGCAGTAGGCAAAACTTGCAATTTTTCGCAGAACATTCTAAAGATACGTGCTTCAAAAAAGATAAGTTCATTTAACATGATTGCGTTCCTCCTTAATACTAATATTGTAGCTCACACACTAAAAAACAACAACACATTCAGCTATGCTATATTGATTTTATTAATACTGTTTTTGGTTAATTCATCTATTTTATCGTACCGGTACTTTATAGGTAACAATATTTTTCAACGATAGCGCTAGCGTCGTAAGGTAATATTTACCAATGCCACAAACCCACTGCATTTCTATTGTGGTCCTTACCCAGTGCTCTCCAATCAAAACTTCAAATGTGTTGCCACAATGCAGTTCTCGTTCGTCTCCTTCCGCTTCTCCTTTAATTACAAACCTATCAATATCTTGTTTGTACACTAATCGTTTCATATAATATCGCTCCCTTCAGACCAAGTATTTACACTATAACAAATCTAATTTTGCGAATGTATCAGCAGCATGTTTTTGGAGATTTGGCACCAGATTATAGTATATGTTAAGCGTTGTAGAGACCGAACTGTGCCCAAGACGTTCGCTCACAGCTTTAATATTTTCGCCTGCTAGCAACAGCAGCGTTGCATGAGTATGCCGCAGGCCGTGAAAATTAAACCCTTCTGGTAAACCAGCTGCTTTAACTAATTTTCGCCAATAACGGCGATAAAAATTAGTGTGATTGTACATTTTTCCCCAACTATTTGTAAAAACCAAATTAATGTCATTATCAAAAATCGAATGGTATTGCTTTGCATAACGGTTCTGATATTCCCGCCATTCTTTCAGCAAGTTGATTGTTTTTTCATCTATTTGGATAAGTCGTTGAGACCTTATCGTTTTTAATGTTCCCAGTTCTCTACCGTTAGATCTATGCTGCAAATTTCTTCTAACCATAATATTAAATTTATCAAAATCAACATCATCCCAAGTTAAACCAAATAGCTCCCCTATTCTCAGTCCAGTAGCAATATCCAAAGCAATAGCATAGTAATAACACTTTCGTAAGTACTTTTTCCCTTCATCTTCTATAAAATCCTGTTTGACATCAGTATAAATATAATCTGCTTTAGATGCAGTACTTAATAACGCTATTACCTGTTTTTTTGATAAAGCAATTACTTTTTTATCTGCTTTTTTTAATGGCTTAGTAGTTGCAGCTGGATTCATTCTTATGACTCCATTTTTTACAGCATATTCCAAGCATGTTTTTAACGTTCTTCGCATACCGTTAATTGTAGTTGCTGATAATGGCCTGCCTTTTTTACCAATTTCACCAACCATTTGGTTAAAAAACTCCTGTAGCATTATAGGTGTTAAATCCTTCACCTTCTTCTCTCCTAAATTAGGGTTAATGTAATTGCGCAAGAACATATCATAATAATCGTAAGTGCTTATTTTAATAGTGGGTTTAATCACTATCAGCCAATTTCTACTCCACTCAAATAATTTTATATCTGATATATTTATCTCTTTCTTACTTTTATATTCTTTAATTTTTTCTTGCAACCCCTTTTTTGTCTTAGCTGTTAAATATTTCTCATGCTTTAGCCCATCCTCTCCTAAAAATTTCAATCTCCAAATATAACGATCATGCCTATTGTCATATCTTATAGATCCTTCACCTTTTGCTCGTCTCACCATTGTTATTCCTCTTTCGTTTTATAAATTGCTGTATCCTTATCGTAGTAAGATTATCCCTCTTTTTGTCTATTAATATTTCAAAATTATGATAATTATAAATAACAGATACTTTATTAATCTCTACAATCGCAGCCTTTAGACATCTATTAAATTCTTTGTTTTCTTCGCTTTTAGGTCGACCAACTCGTCGCCCTAACTCATCATAACTAACTTTGATTACCCCATTTGCCTCTATCGCTCGTCTAAGCATATATAGATACAATTTATAGGCGTATTTCCGACGCAAATTAATTGATACATGGATATTTTGAGCTATGTTACTATCGCACCACTTAAAAAAGTATCTCAATGATTTATTTAACTCATATGTTACACACACCTTTCTTTTGTCTTTCAAACTTTTAGTTATATCCAAATAAGTTATAATAGCATAACTTATTTTTCTTTCAATATTTCGGTTTAAAATAAGCCATGTCAGCACAGTGAAATGTAATCTTTGGAGATTATCGTAAAATTTGTCATAATCCTTGGAGTTGGGATTTTTAATATTTTTTAGAGCAAAATAATCACAAGGAGACACTGAAGCACTTATCTTATCACTATCAAAAAAAGATGTATTGCTTATTGCCCACCAAACTAAAAAATCTAAAAACTGATGCACGTCCGTAGGTAATTCATGATTAGATTCTTGTATTTGGTATTTCACATCAATCCAATCGTAGTTAGGTCTAATTACTTTATTGTCATTATCTTTAGTAATTGCACTCATTACGTTCACCTTTCGCGATTGCAACCTGCTCATCAACCCACCACTTTGGAACAAAAATTTTGCTCATTATGCGTACACTTGGTATTTTATTTGCATGCACCATATTTTGCAGTGTTGCAATTGATACATCCCCTTGGTATATTTCTTCCCTTATATCTTTTAGTGTGTAATACAATTTTTCTTTATGCATTTTGCATTTCTCCTTTTTTTGTGTTATAGTTAGTTATGTGGTGGATAACCGTTACGTTAGTTATATTCTAACGTTTTTTGTTAGTTGTATTCTAACATCATCCGTATTTTTTTACAAGTTTTTTTCTATGATTATTGTTACAAATCTGTAAAATATTGAAGGGATGTTATTATGGTTTCTTTCAATGACCGAATCAAATTATTAAGAACTTCATATAAACTTTCGACTCGCGAACTAGCATCAATTCTTGATATCAAGGCTCCTTCTATTGCAGCATGGGAAAGCGGTAAAAGCCAACCTACCCTTGAAATGTTCAAACGAATATGCAATTTATTTGCAGTTTCAGCCGATTTCATGCTTGGTAATTCATCAATCGCATATAATGGAGAGTTTCTATTGAATTTAGAAAAACTACTCATTAATTATAAATTATATACCGGAGATACCGTTATGCAGGCTTTAACTTTTCCCAACAAATATCTTGATGAGGAAAGTAGAATAGCAATTTACTCACACGGTATGCGAGCGAATATAATTTTCTTACTTTACATGTTCATCGCCTATAAAAACGCCTTTGCTTACATTGATGATGATATAGACTCCATTCAACTCCATCAACCATATTGTAATCAATTATACTTTGGTTATGATGATAATACATTGGAAGGGAGCAAATACGCTGAAAAAGGCTACCTAAATTTTTGCCGTCTAAAAGATGCCCTGTCAAAAACTACAGGTGACAGTGGAAGCCAACCGCAGCCTTTTTTCGATATTGAAAAAGCAGTTAAAGACCAAGCTGTCTGTTAACAGGATTTCGCCCACTTCGACAAAAAAGCGGTATGTTTTCTCTCCATTTCAGCATGTCTTTCTACACTTTTAACAATTTTTTGTCACTCTAAGTACTTATAAACTAAGCCATTACTCCACTAATATAATCACCAACCAGAGCATTGCGCCATTCCTGCTCTGGTTTTTTTGCTCTTACCAACAACAAATAGACGCTAACCATCAACTAGCATGTTTTGCCCCACTTTGGCAAAAAAATTAACATGATTTCGCCCACTTTTCTCATGTTTTTTATCACCTCTACTAGGCGCAACCCAAGCTATAATGGGCTTTTGCGCGATCCTATAATATTAATAACTAGAGCTCACGAGGGGTTCGCTCTAGTATTTTCTCCCCATACTTTGTACCAATATTTTACAATATTTGCAGAAAGGGAGACAAAAAGGTAGACAAATCCCCTATTTTTACGCACAAAAAATAGCACCCTACGGCTTAAAAACCGCATGGGTGCTTGATTTTTTAATGGAGCTACTGACGGGATTTGAACCTGCGACCTACTGATTACGAATCAGTTGCTCTACCAGCTGAGCTACAGTAGCACATAAGCTATATTAAATTTCCATCTGCATTGCAGCTTCTTCAGCTGCCTTAGCTGCTGCCATCTCTGCCTTAGTACGGCGCTTTCTGACCTTCTTGGCACTGTTAATACCGGCCTTCTTAATGACCTTTGCTAATTCAGAAATAATATGCAGTTCATCTACGGAACAATCCTTAACCAAGTCAGCCAGCTCATTGCAGTAAATCTGCTCACTGTGATGAATGTTGTCACACAGCAGCTCGTCCACAGAAACATCCAGTACATTAGCCAGATGAATAATTGTAGGCAGGCCAAGCTTAGTATTACCGGTTTCTATATTGCTGATATGCGGAGTTGACAGACCAGTTAGATTAGCTATATTTCCCTGAGTTAATCCTTTTCTGGCACGAGCGGCCTTTATCCTCAGTCCTATAGCCTTATAATCAATATCTAACTTCACAAACGTTCTCCCCTTCTACTTAATCACATACTAATAACATTACAATTATATATGATATCATCGTAAAAGGCAAGAGTCATTTATTTTTTTATAAAATTTTATTTTTTCAATACAGGCACCGTCAGACTGCCCTGCGGCATCAGTAAAACCTTATAATCTTTGCCGACATATTTTTCTGCCAGCTTCATAGCCGCATCTACATCATCCACAGATTCAAACAGCAATTTTTTGGCAAGCTCTTTATCCAAAGCGGAAACAAGTATAAAATGCGCCTTCTTCATCAGGCGGGTGATAGCAAAAGCCTTATGCGCACCGATAACAAAATTCTTTTCCAGCTCCGCCTTAATAGCATCCGGAGAAGGATTTTCTTCCAATGCCTTTTCCAGAGCGGCACTGCCGCTGCCTTCTTCGCATTCACCGAGAATAATGATTACGCCGCCATCCTTAACAGCACACCAGGCATTATCCATCGTCTTTTGCAGCTGATAAATATTGATATCCTTAGGATAACCGCCGCAGCTGGCAATAACTACATCCGCCGGCTCGCTGATAGGTACGCCGTAAACCTGCTCGACAAATTTGCAGGCCTCAAGATGTGCTTCATACCAGTCACCGGCAAAAACCTTCAGGAATTGCTTTTGCGCATCCAAAATAGAATGGAACAGGAACATCTTATGCTCCTTGGCAAAAAGACGCACGCCCTCAACCTGATCATCGTATACAGGATTGCCATGCAGCTTGCCTAATTTTGCCTCCGGACTCATCATCAGGCTATGGTTCTTGCGAACTGTTTCCATAGCGGCAACACCGGGCAGCACAGCCTTGCGTCCGCCGCCAAAGCCGCTGAAGAAATGATAAACAACGGTACCGGTCAAAATAACCAGGTCAGCATCGCAAACATGCTTATTGAGCCATACAGGAGTACCATGCTCTGTTTCGCCGAAATACTCGAAGTCATCCTGCACATGGCAGTCACTGTTATACATTTTCAGACGTTTGGCAACATCCTCGCCGACCTGCTCCACCATTTCCTCGTGGCTCATGCAGCGATGTGTACCCAAAGCAAAGACAATATGCATATCCTCATCCTTAACGCCCAGTTTATTCATTTCGTTAACCAAAATGGGCATAAAGGAATGCGTGTTGGCAACACGGGTTGAATCGTTACAGATGAAGGCAATTTTCATTCCGGGCTGCACCAGCTCATCAATCGGTGCGCTGGCGATAGGATGATACAAAGCATCCAGAACAGCTGCTTTTAAATTCTCCAACGGCGGCATCTGCTTCATTTTCAGTTCGCCAAGAACATGCTCTTCCGGCAGAGAAAACTCCTTGTAGCCATGACCATATTTGTACTTATAATCAGTCATCTCCGTACCTCCTCTTGCTTAGCTTAAGCAATTTTACTTAATTCTATTCTATCATATCTGCTATGAAAAATGTTTATTTTTTGGGCAGTGAAAGTAATAAAACCGTAAAAATAATGCACGCCATACCGATATAATCAGCCATTGCCAATTTTGTGTTCAGCAGCAAAACTACGGAGATAATAGAAGCCAAAGGCTCGGCGCAGGAAATCAGGCTCGCCTTGGTAGGGCCGACAATTTTCAAACCTGCCAGATAAAATGCATAGCTCGCAATAGTCGCACCCAACAGCAGATACGCAAAAGCCAAATAACCGCTCATATCCCAATGACCTGCGGGCGTAAAGGGATTACGCCAGATAATCAATGCCACGCCGCTGATAAGCTGACCCCAGCCGATAAGCGTTGCCGAAGTATATTTTTTGAGCATTTGGCCCGGCTTAATGCTGTAATATGCATAGGAAAGCGCAGACAATACACCGATTGTCAATGCCATTGGCGAAATCGCCAGGCTATCCAGACTGCCGTGCGTTGCGATAAGAAAGACACCGACAAGTGCGCCGACAATGCCTATCAGTTCACGTACGTCAGGAATTTTTCTTGACTTATAGCTCATCCACAGCATTACATAAATCGGTGCCATGTACTGCAAAACCGTCGCCGTCGCCGCATTGCACAAACCGATGGTGTAATAATAACCCAGCTGCGCGCCCAAGATACCTAAAAACGAAAACTCAATAATATTCCAGGTATCTGCCTTAAGAATAGCAAAGATATCCTGCTTCTGCACAAAGGCCGCAAAAAGCAGGAACATACAGCCTGCCAAAATCTGACGTACCATACAAAGCCAGATCATATCTGCCTGATGATATTGATACAAATACTGTCCTGCTACACCGCCCATGCCCCAGCAGGTTGCGGCACATATAATTAAAAATATACCCTTAAGCATACCGATAACCTCTTTCATATATGATGATTATCAATAATATAACACCTAATAAGAATATTTACAAGACAAAATAAATTGTACTTTAAAAAGACTACATAAAAGAGCTGCCGCACCTGCGTGCGACAGCTCTTAAAAGCATTTTATAACGTTGCAATGAAGTAAGCAATGCTGCTTACCAACACCGTCAAGGTAATCATCATTGGGTCGGCGATAGATGTACGATAGTTTTCCGGATTATAATGCGTGCGTTTACGGAACGGTTTGGCATCGAGGAAATCCATCGGATTGCTCGTAAGATCCATAAACTTTTCGTACAGAACGCCCCAGGCTCCGCCCAGGCCGCCGCTGATTGCGCACAGCAGCATGCTGATACGGACGATGACAAAATCAATCGGCTTACGGTAGAACCAGTCTGTATCAAGGCTGAGCGCTGTATGAGGCTCCATGCGCGGCAGGAACATCATAAACGGAACCATAGTTACGACAAGAATTTCTACGTAGCTCAGCATATGTGCTGCAGTGAACGGCTGGTAATCGGGATAACCGAACGGCAGATAACGATACAGCAGATCCGGATATACGCCGTACAGGAAGCAGAGCGCTGCGCCAAAGCCCATGCCGATATACATATTCTTCGGCAGAGGATTTTTAATTTCCACATTCTTATCGGCATCACGCAGAAAGATGAAGTAACCCATCTTCAAGGTAATGGATAAGAAAGTACCTATGCTGGCAAGCTCCAGCAGTGTATATACCCAATCATAACCGGCAGCGGATGCAGCGGCAATCGTAATCGTTTTGCTGATGAAGCCGTTGAAGAACGGTACACCGGAAATGGAGAACGCCGCTACAAAGAAGCACACAGCCACAAACGGCATCTTTTTCGCCATACCACTGAGCTGGTTAATCTTACGGATACCAGTTGCATAGATAATCGCACCGGCACACATGAAGAGCAGGGATTTATACAGGATGTGCGAGAAGGCATGGGCCGCAGCACCATTCAGTGCCATCGCCGTGCCAACGCCTACACCGGCAACCATGAAGCCTACCTGGCTGATAATATGGTAACCGAGCAGACGGCGCATATCGTTTTCCATAATCGCATAGGCAGCACCATAAAGCGCCATGAAGCAGCCAAAGCCCATCAGGAAATCTGTTCCGGCAAAGATACGGATTAAAGCGTAAACAGCAACCTTTGTTGTAAAGGAGCTTAAGAATACGCTGCCTGTAATCGTGCCTTCGGGATAAGCATCAACCAACCAGGCATTAACCGGCGGAATTGCCGCATTGACAGCAACGCCGATTAAAATTGCCCAGAAAGCAAGGTCATGCGGAGCCTTGGACAGATTTACAATCAGAAAATCACCGCTGCCAACCTTCAGGAAGATACCGAGCAGCAGCAGGTTACCGCCAAACATGTGCACCAAAAGATAACGCAGGCCTGCGCGACGGGACTGAGGAGTATTGCGGCACCAGATCAAGAACAGAGAGGTTACGGCAAGTGCTTCCCAGAAGAAAATCAGCGTCAGCCAATCCTTAGCCAGTGTTACACCAAGAGCACAGCCGGCATAGGACATGGAGCAAAATGCTTCCATGCGGTTCTCGTTATGACAGGAATAAATGCCGCCGATGCAAGCCATCAGCGCAAAAATCATGCAGAACACGTAGCTGAGCTTATCTACAAACATATAGCCCAAGTGATAGCCTGTACCAAAAAACTCAATGCTCAAATCTGTGCCAACCGGCATAGAAAGTGCAGCAAAGAGGGCAAAGAACGGACCTATAGCCAAAATAAACTTACGCAGCATTTTCGGCACAAGTACCGCAAGCACGCCCACAGCAATGAGGATCAGACCGGGATGAAGCAGATTACTCATCGTCCTCACCTCCCTTAGGATCATCATAGTAGGTTTCATCACGCTGCAGCAGCGGCGTCATGATAATTTTTGCCAGAATAATCAGCAGCCAGCAACCGAAGAAGCCGAAGAAAATATCATAGCCAAACGGCAGCGGCCACCACGCAGGACTGTGCAGATGTACGCCGCAAAGCTCTCCGATTGCGGAAAGCACGAGCACGGCAGCAGCTATCATGTAAACAGTTTTCTTGCTCATTACATCCAACCTCCATTCCAGCCTGCGCAAATAGCGTTGGAGGCCATTGTTGCCAGCTCATAGAAGTGCGGATAAATATCCGGCACGATACCGAGGACAACAGCGATAATAGTTGTAACGCAGATAGGAATCAGCATTGAGTAGCTGATATCGCCATATTCACGGAACTCCTCCTGCGGGTCCTTGCGGAAGTATGCCATCTGTACAACAGGCATCAGATAGCCGGCAGCCAGAAGTGCACTGGCAACCCAGACGAGAATGTACAAAGGCTTGCCTGCCTGCAAAGCGCCGAGTGCCAGATTCCATTTGCTGACAAAGCCAACGAGGAACGGCGTACCGGCGATACCAAGAGAAGCAATCGTGAAGCAGGCCATAGTTACCGGCAGCTTCTTGCCGATGCCATACAGCTCACTGATATTATTTCTGTGTGTACGCGCGATAATCAGACCGGCGCACATAAAGAGGGTAATCTTCATAACAGCATGAGCTACCAGATGCAGGTAAGCACCCTTGATGCTCAGCGGAGAAATCAGCGCAGCACCTAAAACTATGTAGGAAAGCTGGCCGATAGTGGAGAAAGCCAGACGACGTTTCAGATGATCCTGACGCAGAGCGATAAGCGAGGAAATAATAATGCTCGCCGCAGCAGCCCACGCCAATACATCAACGACACCGATTTCCGCCAGCAGCTTAGGGCCAAAGACGAAGCCGATGATACGCAGTACGGCGAAAACACCGGTTTTAACAACGGCAACGGCATGCAGTAATGCAGATACCGGTGTCGGCGCAATCATTGCTGCCGGCAGCCAGCCATGCAGCGGCATAACAGCAGCCTTTACGGAGCCTGCCAGAATCATCAGTACGAAGATAGCCTGCAGCACCCATCTCGGAGCCATGTCCGTAGTCAGGAAGCCGCCGGGAGTAAAGTCCATCGTACCGCTGATGCAGTAAACGGCGATAACGCCGGCCAGGAAAAGCTGACCGGAAATCAAGGTATAAATCAAATACTTACGGCTGGCCATCAAAGCTTCCTGGTTACGCTTATGCAGTACCAGCGGATAGCTTGCCAGAGTCAGCAGCTCGTAAAAGATGAAGAAGGTCAACAGGTTTTCGGCCATCGCAATGCCCATTACGGCACTCATGCAGATAGCAAAAGCAGCAAAGTAACCAGTCTGCTCGCTTTCGTTATTGCAGCGCATATAGCCGATGGAATAGAAGTTCATCGGTACCCACAGCATCGAAGCGAGCACCGCAAAAATCATGCCGGCCGGATCGGTACGCAGCGTCAGTCCCACAGTATCGGTAATTTGGCACAGCGTCCACTGATACTGATTGCCGTCGAGAACAGCGGGCAACATCGACAGGATGATACCGAATTTAAGTACGGAAGCGATAACGCTCCAGGTTTCACGCAGGTTAGGCCAGCGTCTGCTGAACGCGATAAGTACAGCAGCTATAAAAGATACACCAACCGCCAGAAATGGTCTGCAATCTATAATAGTCATCTTACAAACACCTCCGGCAATCCTAACTTAACGACATCGGTAACGATATCAACACTGTAGAAGCCAAGCACGATAATCATGATACCGCCGACAAGAATCGGGATAACCATGGAAAGCGGTAAGCCCAGCTTGCCCTTATGCGGATGTACCTCAGTCAGCGAAGCTTCACGCTGTATAAACATCTGCTCAATAATACGGAAGAAATAAATTGCATTCAGCAGAGAGCTGATAACAAGTACAGCGATGTAGAAGTACTGTGCACCGGTGTAGGCACCAAGCATAAGATACCATTTACTGAAGAAGCCGCAGGTCGGAGGCAAGCCGATCATAGACAAAGAAGCCAGCAGCACGGTAATCGTACTGATAGTCATCTTTTTGTTCATGCCGCCTAAGCGATACAGATTGACCTCACCGAAGCGATACTCAATACCGCCGATAACCAGGAAGAGGCTGCTCTTCATAAAAGCATGGTTGATAGCGTGCAGCACTGCGCCGATGAAGCCGTACATATTACCCATTGCCAGACCGATTGCAATGTAACCGATCTGTGCCACAGAGGAATATGCCAGCATACGACGGAAGTCGTACTGAGCCATTGCCATAATCGAGCCGATAAGAATACCTGCTACACCGAGAATGCCCAAAACGTTGAGCGCACTCTGCATTACAGGGTTATCAACCTTGAAGATATAATAAACAAAACGGATCATCGCATATGCCGGAGCCTTACTCATGCAGCCCGCAATAAAAGCAGCAGCGCCCGGATGAGCGAAGGTGTAGGCATCAGGCTGCCAGCCATGCAGCGGGAACAGCGCCATCTTGATACCGAAGCCGATGATAAAGCAGGCTACAGCAATCGCGAACAGCGGCGAATTCAGGTGCGGCACTACGCGTGCGGCAAGGTCAGCCATGTTCAGTGTACCTGTCATAGCGTACAGATAACCTACGCCCAGCAGATATAACGAAGCACCGATGGTACCTATTAACAGGTAACGGAAGGCTGCCAGCATAGATTTTCTGCCGCCAAGGGCAATCAAACCGTAACCGGACAGTGACATAATCTCCAGATATACATAGAGGTTAAAAACGTCACCGGTAATAATCATACCGGAAAGACCAACCGTCAGCAGGCCGAACAATGTATAATAGCCGCCTACATGCAGCCAGTCCTCATCCTTGACGAACGGACGGCTGTAGAGGGAAACCATCAGGGAAATAAACGTTACCACAACTGCCAGAATACTGTTTAAAGGGTCGAGAGCAAATTCAATACCGATTGGCGGTTCCCAGCCACCCATCCAGTAATGCCAGGTTTTGCCGCCTGATTCCATAACTCTTTGCAGTACGATGCAGGCATTGGCAAAGGCACCGGCGATAGAAGCCATAACTATCCAAGAACCTAAATTTTTACTGATACGGGAAAATAACATACACAGTAACGATGCTGTCAGAGGTAAAAGTACAATTAGGACGGGAGCATGTTGTGTCATTTACTAGCCCTCCTCAATACCTCTACTTCTTCAACAGAGCCGTAGATTTCTTTAATACGCATGAGGAGTGCAATTGCTACACCTGTAGTACCAAGGCTTACAACGATTGCCGTCAGCATCAGGCCGTGCGGCAGAGGGTTAATGTAAGCATTAGGATCTGTTGTCAGGCCGTTTTGGATAGGAATCATTGCGCCATCCTTCTGTGCAAAACACAGATAAAAATAGATTACGGCAACCTGCATAACGTTCATCGCCATCAGCTTCTTCATATAGTTTTTGCTGAGGACCATGCCATACACACCCAGGAAGAAAAGAATCATGACCAGGGAATAAATGCCTTTTGTTTTCAAAAACTCATTGAGCACTTCCATCTTCGTCACCCCTTTTCACGATTGCATCAAGCAGATTAATAATTGTCATCATTACGCAGATGGCAACACCGATTTCAATAAGGAAAATGCCCATAGCATGCATTTCATGCTGCGGCTCCATATGAATCGGCATATAATTGTAGTTCAGGAAAAAGTCTGCACCGCCGAACAATGTCAGCCAACCTGTAAAAGCATACAGAAAGGTGCCCACGCCGGCAAGAACAACAGAGGTTTTGCCTAAGACATTGAACTTTGTATCAAAGCCCAGGATAAGACGTGCAAGCAGCACGCCTACAGAAAGCAATGCGCCTGCCTGGAAGCCGCCGCCCGGAGAAAACTCACCCAGGCAGAGAACGTAAATGCCGTAGGTAATCGTGAACGGCACCAACATTCTGAAGGCCACATTCAGGATAAGACCGCCAAATGGTTCTTTCATTTGATAATCTCTCCTTCCTCCGGATCCTCCGGCTCTTCCTCAGGTCTGCGTCCTACCGGATTGCTGGTCAGCACCAGCACCGTTGTCAGACCGGCGAGGAACATTACCGAGGTTTCCCACATAGTATCAAAGCCACGATAGTCGATGATGACGCCCGTTACGATATTGGGCGAGCCTGTATCCTCCGCACTACGGGAGATATAGGTCGGAGTAACATGCTGGTTAGGCGCAGTGTTCGCGTCACCAATTTCGGGCAGGTAGGTTACGACAGAGCAAAACATGCCTGTCATAATCGCCAGGATAACAGCAACTAATCCACGCATTATTTACACCACCTATCAATTTTTTTCAACGAAGCTACGAAGAAAATGGTAGAAATCGTACCGATAACAGCCTCCGTAAAGGCTACGTCGGGGGAACCCATCATCAGATACAGCAGCACAGCACAGAAGCTGAACGCACTGTAGATAATCGCAGCACTAAGAATATCCTTGCAGAAAATAACTGCACAGGTAATGAGAATAAGGAAGACAAGTAAAAGAGCTTCAATAGTATAAATCTCCATTTTATTTATCTCCTTTCTTCTTATGATATTTATGTACTTGATTACGATTTGTTTTTGCAGGCTTCTTGCGGATATGACCTACAGGTTCATCAGCACTGTGATCAGCCTTTTCCAGACCGACAAGCTTTTTGGCACCCTTGCTTTGCAGTGTCCAGACAGGATGCCCGGATTTATAGGCTGCCTTGCTCAGAATATGCGAGCCGATCGGATTCGCCATAAAAACAAGTAAAAATACAAAAGCCATCTTTGCCGCTGTCAGTGTAGGTCCTTCATAAATCATCAGACCGATAAAGGAAAGCGTACAGCCAAGAGTTTCACTGTTACCGGAGGCATGGATTCTGGAATAGAAGTCCGGCAGGCGCAGCATACCGATAGCTGAGCCGACGAAGAATACCAGACCGCTTAACAGGAACAGTGCAGCGATAACTTCGCGCAGGGAGGTAAAACCGAATTGCTCAATCATATCCTTTTACCTCCTATAAATTTAGCTACAATCAGCGAGCCGATAAAGCCTAAAATTGCATAAGAAATCGCTATATCAACATACATATCCGGACGTTTGTCAATATAGCCGAAAAGCACCAATAATAGAATTGTATCGGCACCGATAACGCCCAAGGCGTTCATTCTGTCAAAAATTGTCGGTCCGTTAAACAAGCGCTGCAGCATCGTACCGATGATCAGAAGAATGGCTACCATCATAATATAAAATATAATCTGCATAATCATTCCTCACTCTCTACTACTGCAAAATCAAATTTTTCGCCGTATAAATCAGCAACCTTTTTCTGCATGCCGCCGTCGAGCACACCTGCAGCCGCACCAACGGTCAGTGCATGAATCTCATACACACCGTCGTCGGTAACATTCATTGTTACTGTACCCGGTGTCAGCGTAATTGAGTTCGCCAAAATAACAGATGCTATAGGATTATCGGCCCTGAAGCGGAAGCGGACAACCTTAGGATCAATGTTCAGCTCCTGACCTGTAGTTGCCAGCAGCACATCAATATTGGCGAGCACCAGCTGCCACATCAGCCAGAAAAAGTACATTATCATTTTCGGAATCGAAAAACCGAAAACATAATACTTTTTACTGCCGTCCTTATTCGGCACCAGCAGAAGCGGGTATGTAACCCAAGTTGTCACCACAGCTGTGAGGATACCGTATACGACAAATTTTGTTTCTGTTCTGCCTGATAAAACCATCCAGAATGCAAACAGCACCAGAGCAAGACATGTCATATGCACCATAGGCGAGCCTACAATTTTTTTATCGTTTAATACTCCCTGCTTTTCCACAGCTACCACCTTTCTTTATATTATTTTTGAATATAATAGCATTTGCGTAACCAGCCATCTGGCAATGCAGATAACTTAGCTGCGAAAATATAAATACCGCTTTCACAGTATCATGAAACCGGCATTTAGTAACATAAATACCTATTTAGATAACCTTTGAAATAAGGCACCTTAATAGAAAGCCTTCTCTCACTCTTAATTACTATAAATTAGACATTAAAAAGAAAATTCCTGCTTCTTTTTTGAAAAGGAATAAAAGTTATGCGATTAATTCTTTTTTAAATCGATTAAAGAAAAGTCGCAATCGTCGACAGGCAGCATTCTGGCCGCCAAGCGCTGTACTCTGTCCAAATCAGCCGTACAGCAAACCTGCAGATGCCCCTTGCCTTCCGTACGCAGCAGTCCTTCCTCCTTAAGTGCCGCGATAGCATCGGCACTGGTAGCAGCCGCCGGGTCAAGCACCTTTACCTTGGGTCCTAAATCGGCTTCGATTTGTTCTTTGATAAAAGGATAATGCGTGCAGGATAAAATCACTGCCTCAACGCCCGCTTTTTTTAAAGGTTCGGTATATTCCGCAACAGCCTGCCGCAGCTCCGAGCTGTCAAACTGCTCTCCCTCAATCAACGGTACAAACTTCGGGCAAGCCACCGGATAAACCTGCGCTTGCGGGTCTGCAGCAAGAATAGCCTTTTTATGAAGTCCGCTGGCAATAGTAAACTGTGTTGCCAGCACACCGATTTTCTTATTCGGACTGGCCGCCAGCAGCTGCTGCGCCCCCTTGGACATCCCGACAACCCTGAACGGATGCGTCCCCCGCAGACTGTCTACACCGAGCATCGTCAGCGTATTGCAGGCTATAACTACCTGCTTAACGTTTTTGGTTGCCAGCCAATCAATTATTTCTCCCACAAAGCCGCGGATTTCTTTTTCAGTACGGGTGCCGTAAGGCGTACGCGCAGTATCACCCACATAAATAAAATCCTCGTGCGGCAGCATCTGATGCAGGCATTTCAAAACCGACAGACCGCCAACTCCCGAATCAAGTACGCCGATTGGCTGCATTTTATCCATAAAAATACCCTCCCGTATTTTTTATACTTTAATACATCAATTATATCACTTATATACGTTTGCGTATATAAAAAACAGGCAAAGAAAACTTTCTTTACCTGTTTTACTGCTATATATTATTTATCCGGCTGTCAGGCCGCCGTCGACAGTTACAACGCTGCCTGTCATAAAGCTGTTGGCAGGGGCCGCCAGGCTGCAGATTACGTGAGCAATCTCACCCGCTGCGGCAATCCGCTGCAGCGGATAGGCTGCAGCCACATCTGCCAGTGTATAACCGCCGTTCGCATCAGCAAGCTGCCGTGCCAAAAGCGGCGTATCCACATCTGCCGGGCAAACGCAGTTCACGCGCACCGACGGTGCCAAATCCAGCGCCAAGGCTCTGGTAAACGCCACCACCGCACCTTTGGTCGCGCAATAAAGCGCACAGCCGTAATTGCCGCTGACGGCAGCATCAGACGCAATATTTACCACGCTGCTTTTACTGCGCAGATAAGGCAGCGCTGCCTGCGTCAAGAACATCATACCTTTAACGTTGACATTCATCATCGCATCAAAATCTGCTTCCGTCAGCTGCTCCAAGCGCTGCTCGCGGTAAAAGCCGGCGCTGTTGACCAAAATATCCAGCTGCCAGTCAGGCCTGCCTTCCTGCTCGGCAATCTTCGCCACTGCAGACTTGCACTCCGCCTGCTTCGTCACGTCACAGGAAATATACACTGCCTGCTTTCCCGTCTGTTCATCCAGATACCATAATGCCTGTGCGCCACGCTCCTCGGAACGTCCCAAAATATATACACGCGCACCGTCTGCCAAAAAACGCTGTGCCGCCGCCAGGCCGATACCTGACGTGCCGCCGCTGATAACAACGCATAATCCCTCACAGCCGTAATTCATCTTATTCATCAGCATACTCCTTTTCCTTCAGCTCAGGCGGCAGAGTAATAATAATTGTCGTACCCTCGCCCAGCTTGCTCTGCAGCTGAAGCTGCATATCATGACGCTGCGCAATCTGCTTGGCAATTGCCAGTCCCAAACCGCTGCCGCTCTTATTATGCTCGTTGCGCGCTTTATAAAAACGGTCGAAGGCATGCGGAATATCCTCTTCCTTAATACCGCAGCCATGATCTGTGAGCTTAAGCCTGTTGTCTGCCAGCTCCAGCTTGATTTCGCTGCCTGCAGGAGAAAACTTGATGCTGTTATGTAAAAAGATCATCAGCATCTGACGCAAGCGTCCGTAATCACCGTTCAGCATGTAAATATCCTTATCCGAGCTGCCTGTAATCTGCAGCTTTTTATCAGCACCGAGCTGCCTGCCGCTGCGCACTGCGTCATGCATAACATCGACAAAGTTCAATGGAGCCTTTTCAATCGGAAAATCTGTATTCTGCAAACGTGATAAATCCAACAGGTCATTTATCAGACGTTGCAAAAACAGGCTTTCCTTATACATCTGCTCATGAAATTCCTCAACATCGGCCTTTTCCGTAACAACACCGTCACGCAAGGCCTCCAAGCTGCCGCGGATAACCGTCACAGGCGTACGCAGCTCATGCGAAATGTTGGCAATAAACTCGCGGCGCAGCTTTTCCAGCTTTTGGCTTTCGGCATCTGCCAGCTCCAGACGTTCCGCCAAAATATCCAGCGTACGCGCCAGCTCGCCGATTTCGTCATTCTGCTTAATATCGGTGCGCGCGCTATAATCACGTTCCGCCAAGCGCTCGGCAATATTTTTCATCTTCTCAATCGTTCCGGTAAAGCGCCAGCTGAACACTACTGAAAGCAGCATACCCAAAGCCATTGCCACCAGCAGGCTGATAAGCAGAATGCGCAGGCCGGACCAGATAGCGTCTTGCAAGCCTGCTACCGGAGAATGCAGCAAAAGCACAGCCTTTACATGCCCTTGGCTGTCATAAATCGGTCTGCCTACTGTCAGCATTATGCCGTCAAGCATAGGATTATATTCCTCGATAATAAACTCTTTGCCGTTAAAGCCATCCTCAACCTTTTCCTTGACCTGAACCGGCAGTCTTTCGTAGGCCTCCTTAGGAGTCTTAGGCGGTTCCTTCCAGGCAATCGGCGGCATCTGACGTTTAAAAAGGCCAAAACCGCTATGCTCATGATGCTTCTGCACCTCTCTGCGCTGACGCTGCACCCTATCCTTATTGATGCTCAGCTGACGGTTGCTGTCCACCACCCAGACTATTTCCTGCGTCACATTATCCAGATAACTGATAAATTTGCTATTGGCAATACCGTCACCATGGCGGCTTTCCATCCGCGCCATATTATCACCAAGCACTTCCGCAATCTTTTCCGCGCGCAGACGCATTTCCTTTTCCTTGATTTCAACCGTCTGCTGCTTGAAGAATTGATAAAAAACGCCGCCGATAACCAACGCAAAAACAAGCAGCACCGCAGAAAAATACAGTGTCAGCTTTAAAGCAATTTTATTATTCATCCTTGTGTCCCTCAAAGCGGTAGCCTACGCCCCAGATAGTTTTGATTTCCCACAAAGGATGCTCGTACTTATCCAGCTTAGCGCGCAGGCGCTTGATATGCGAATCGACAGTACGGCTGTCACCGAAATAGTCATAGCCCCAGATACTGTCCAGCAGATTATCACGGCTGAAAACCTTCGTAGAATTTTTCGCCAGCGTCCACAAAAGCTCGATTTCCTTTTTCGTCAACGGCACCTCTTCGCCGTTAATCTGCACCATATACTTTTCCAAATTAATATACAGATTTGCGTAAGCCAGTGTCTGAGCGTTCGCCGGCTCCTGAGCTCCCAGGCGACGCAGTACCGCACGCACGCGAGCCATCACCTCCGGTGCGCTGAACGGCTTAATCACATAATCATCCGCACCGATATCCAAACCCATAATCTTGTCGTAATCCTCACCACGCGCCGTAATCATAATAATCGGCACCATAGATTCCTTGCGCAGACGACGGCAAACCTCAAAGCCGTCTATCTCCGGCATCATTACATCCAGTAGCACGACAGCGATTTCATTCTCATACTGCAGATATTTATCCAGTGCCTCGGCTCCGTCCAGCGCAATAACCGGTTCAAAGCCTTCCTTTTTGGCATAACCGGATAAAATTGTCGTAATCTGTTTATTATCATCAGCGATAAGTATCTTTTTCATCGCAAAGCCTCCTTATGTCACCTTTCTTTCATTATATTACATTTTAACGTCTATGTGTGTTAAAAGTATGACGCAAAAAAAGATATTTTTCAGCTTAAATTAAGTCTAAAAACATAAAAAAGTCATAAAATGCCTGTACAATATAAGCAAAGTTAAGGAACAACCAAAAGCAATACCTTAACTGCTGTATAAGATTACTGAACAATTAAAGATATAAGGAGTGATTCTAATGTTGAACATGAAAAAAAGTCTCGTTACCGGTACAGTTTTGACGGCTTTCTGCACTAGCGCTTTTGCTGCCTCTGCAGATTCCCAGCCGCAGCCTTCTATGAGCGAGCGCGTAAATGCTATTCTGCATGAAAACGACGCAGACCGTCCCTGCCCGCCGCCGGTTCACAGAATGCATCGCCAAGGCCACAAGCTCACCCCGGAGCAGCGTGCCAAATTCCAAAAAATGCGCGAGGAATGGAAAAGCATGACGCCCGAACAGCGTGAAAAGGCTGTAGAAAAAATACGCAAGGAGCGCAAGGAAGCTCATGAAAAGCACGCCAAGGAAACAATGGCTAAGCTCACTCCCGCCCAAAAGGCAGAAGTACAGCAGTTCATCAAGGACGATATGGCACAGCGCAAAGCACGTCACGAGCGCCTGCAAAGTATGACACGCGAGCAGCGTGAAGCTGTAAGAGCCAACAGACCGCTGCCGCAAAAGCATCATAAAGGTGAATACCGCGGCTACAAGCACCATAAGGAAGAATTCCATGGCTACAGACATCACAATGGCGAATTCCCCCAACCGCCTCAGGATTAACACAAGGAAAAAATAGTAAAAATTAATTAACCCTCTTTCCCCTTCAATATAACAGCAATAAAGCATCATCCCCTTACAGCTTTTTGCTATATACTCTGCAGCCTGTGCGGCAACACAAGCTGCAGCTCAACCCTTTTTTCTACTCAATACTCATCAAATACAAAACCCCGCAGTCTGTAAGGCCGCGGGGTTTTGTATTTTTGCGCACAACGCAAAAAGCGTCCGTTTGCCGCCGGACGCCTTTTACGTTTTTTGATGAGTATGAGTATATCATGAAGCGAAGTCAAGTTCTTGACTAAACTCTATGTATATGATAATCTAATTTTGGTGAAAAATCTATCTACAAAAATCGAGATTCGTACTTTAATGAACACTTTTCATAAATTGTACATCATCGGAAGAGGAGCAAGGCATACCATGGACAGAAGACAAAAAAAGACCAGGCAGGCAATCATTGATGCCTTTGTCAAATTGCTTACCAAAACAAGCTATGAAAAAGTCAGCGTTAAGGATATTATTGATGCAGCTGACGTCGGACGCAGCACCTTTTACAGCCATTTTGAAACAAAAGATGACCTGGCACGCCAAATCTGCTTTGATCTTTTCGACCATATCTTCAGCCCCGATATTCCATCCTGCTCCACACATAATTTTTCCGATATGCCGCAAAACACGGAAACACGTATTACGCATATTCTCTATCACCTGCGCGACAAACGCGAATACTACCTTGGCATCATCAATTATGATGAATGCACTTTGTTTTTAGGCTTCTTCCGCGATTACATGCTGCAGAACGTCAGCATCAAGATGAGCGGTTCCTACGACGAATACTCACAAAGAGTGCCGGAGGACTTCTTAATCAACAGCCTCACCAGCAGCTTTGTCGGCATGATCCGCTGGTGGCTCAAAAACAAAATGAATCCTGGTCCCGAGGTTGTCGCCGGTTATTATATGGCATTGATTAATCCTGCCATTGCCGAATTCCAGACCAAGGGAGAATAAAAATCGTTTAAGCAACAAAAAAAGAACTGCTAAAGCTTTGTACAGCAATACACTGCACAGAGCTTTCGCAGTTCTTTATTTTTTTAAAGGTATTTAATCCACAGCGGATAAGTACTCAGCACTACTACCAAAAGGAGCACGAAAATATCTCCGAAGCGCAGAGGTGCCGGCGGCATATTCTTGTACGTATTGCCACCAAAGCCCTTCAGCTCCATAGAAAGCGCCAGTGTTTCCGATTTAGCTACCGCACGCATAACCAGCGGTCGAATAACAACCAGATAAGCGAAGAAGCGCTTGAACATATTGCCACGGTTAGAATATCCGCGACAGCTTTGTGCATCCAGCGTAATACCGCTATCGGTCAGAAAGTTAGGCACAAAGCGCAGCGCCGTAGTCAGCATGAAGGCATATTCGCAGGGCATATGAAAACGGTCTACCAAAGCCTTGGCAATGTCCTGAATTCGGCTCGCTGCCAACAGGCACAAAAACGCCATCGTCATAACCAGCATACGCAGACCGCCGATAAGTGATACATCAAGCGGAGAGCCGAAAAGCAGCTGTAGTAAAATCATCATACCGGTGAAAACTGCCAGACCACCGATAGCAGCCATCGTCATTCTGTCATGCTTAATATATAACAGCAGCGCCAGCTCCAGAACCAGAATCGTGGCCACTGCTTCTACCGGCAGAATGAACACCCAAGCAGTAACCGCCAGAGTAACTATAATCTGTGTAAAGGCTGTCAGCTTCATCTGCTTCCCTCCTTACAAATAACTTGCTTGCAAAATTCTTCGGCAGTTGCGGCCTCAATTCCCAAGGATGCAGCCAGAGCTGCTACCGTAGGACGGCACAGACCCCAGCGCTCTACCGGTTGGCTGCCGTCAAACAGCTTCGCCGGCGTACCGTCGTAAACCAGCTTGCCGTAATGCAATACAATCGCACGCTTAGCATAACGGCGTACAATATCCATATCATGCGAAATCAGCACAATCGTAATACCGCGCTTTTCGTTGATTGCCTGCAGGTAGCTCATCATAGCTTCCTTTTCCAGCGCATCCTGTCCATTGGTAATTTCGTCCAAAATCAGCGTGCGCGGATTAAGCGCCAAAGCCGCTGCTACGCCAAGGCGGCGCTTCTGGCCGAAGGACAGCAGTCGCGGGTACTCGTCCTTCAGCTCTGTCAGGCCCATAGCCTCCAGCGCTTCGTTTACCTGACACTCTATGGTTGCTTCCGTCAGCTTTTTGGCACGCGGGCCGTAAGCAACCTCATCAAATACAGTATCCTCTAAAATCTGCAGATCCGGATTTTGGAACACGTAACCGATTTTGTCGGCCAAATCTGCCGGCTCACGCTTAACGATATCCTCACCGTCAACAAAAACCTGACCGCTGCGCGGATGGCACAGTGCCATAAACAGACGGCTCAAGGTTGTTTTACCGCTGCCGTTATGTCCCAGCAGCGCCACAAATTCTCCGTCCTCTATCTTGCAATCCATATCCTTGATTACAGGCTGTCCACGCATATAAGCGAAATTGACATCCTTTGCTTCTAACATCAGTCAGCTCTCCCTTCTGCTGCAACAATCCCATAGGTGCGAAAATCAGCCAGCGCATCCTCTTCGCTGCGCCAGTCGCCTAAATCCACGCCCAGCTTTTCTTCCAGTCCCAGCTTAATCTGCCACAGTGACGGCAGCAGCGGACGCAATGCGGGATTTTCGTACATTTTAGGAGCAGCAGCCTCAAAGGCATCAGCCGCCACCAGCTCGCCCTCGTTCAGTACAATCATATCCGTTACGTAAGGCAGCACATAATCCACGCGATGCTCAACGGCAATAATCGTTGTACCATACTGCTTATGGATTTTGTCTACCAGCTTATACAGGGAACGTGCACCGTCCGGGTCCATTGCGGATACAGGCTCATCCAGCACAATAATCTCCGGATGCACGGCAAGCGTTGCAGCCAAAAGCAGACGCTGACGCTGACCGCCGCTGAGCTCGTCGAGCTGATAGCTTTCACGCCCCGGCAGGCCTACATCCTCAAGCGCCTGTCTGGTGCGCTCTTCAACCTCATGCGGTGCGAAGCCGTGGTTCAGCAGGCTGAAAGCAATTTCCTCGCCGGCAGTTAAGGAAACAAGCTGGCTTTCGTAGTCTTCCATAATAAAGCCCACGCGCATGGCTATATCGCTGACACGCTTGCCCTTAGTGCTTTCGCCGTTAATTTTAACATCGCCGCTGTATCGTCCGCCCATGTAATAGGGGACGATACCGGTCATAGCCTTGCACAGCGTTGTCTTGCCGGCACCGCTCGGTCCGGTGATAACAGTGAAGCTGCCTTTTTTTATTTCAAAGTTGATATCACGCAGCACCAAATCCGATTTTTTATAGGCAAAGTAAAAATTATCTATGTTGATTACGCTTTCCATTATTTTTCATCCTCCTGAAAGTAAAACAGCTTCCGCACGGGAGCGTACAGGAAGAAGGTTATCAGACCATTGAGCAGGCCTACAATCGCAACAACCGGCAGCATAGCATAAATCCATACGTGCAGCGGCAAGCCCAAAATAAGCTTCAAGATAAAAGTAAACAGACCGCCGCTGGTCATCGTGGCAACAAAGCCGGTGATAAAAGGACGCAACTTCCATTCGCTGATACCTGCTTTGAACATAGCCTCAACCAAAAGGCAGCAAACAGTCGCACCAGCCAGCTCACTGGCAACGTTGCCCAGCGGGAAAGCAGATTTGGAGGACGGTACAAGTGTCAGGCCGGCGATAAAACCGATACCGATAGCCTGCGACAGCTTGGGACGCGTCAGATTGATAACAATAGAATACATAGCAATTGTCCAGTTAGGCGTTACACCGCCGACATTAGGACTTACAGTGTGCAGAATAATACCGATTGCCAACAGCATCGCCGTAATTGCGACCCAGCGGTAGCCATCCTGCATTGGCTCAACCTCTATCAGCTGCGGCACAGGCTTATTATTTCTTTCATCCATGAGTAATTACACCTCTCCCTAAAATAGTGCCAGAAAATAATATGTTATCATTATACTATATTTAAATGCTTTTGTAATGCTTTAGCGAAAAAAAGTATCCTGCGTTATAGCAGGAGAAGAAAATTGTTACAAAGGTAATAAAAAAATCTGCTACGCTTGCACATAGCAGATTTTATGTTTTATGACGGATTACGCGCCGATATATTTATTTGGCATTCAACGCATCATTGCGCGTAAGCAGATACACACAATATTGATTCATGCTGATGCCTTCCTGCTTGGCATGCTGACTCAACAGCTTATGTAAAGCCCTGGGCACACGTAATTTAAACTGACCGGAATATTTGTCCTTTTTCTCCGGCAGAGGAATTTCCATTTCATTTTCCATAGCGGCTTCCACCCATGTACGCTTAGCATCGACTGCATTTGCGGCAGCCTCTTCAATAGTATCACCCATAGTAATACAACCGGGAAGCTCAGGAAAATAAGCAACATAACCGCCTTCATCTTCATCAGGCTCAAACTCAAGACGATAATTCAGCTTCATGTATTCTTCTAAAGTTTTCATTTTTCTTCCTCGCTTTCCACAATATTTTTCACCAACTTAATATAAACCTTTTTTACCGGCTTATGCTTGGGAATGGTAATAACAGCTTTGCCTTTTTTGCGAAACGAAAAATGGCTGCTGCCACTTCGCGGAGATTGCATTTCATAGCCGTAGCTTTCAAGTATTTTCTGCAATTCCTCAAACCGCATATCAGGCGATAATTTCTTCAGCTTGTACATTAGCTTTTCCCATTGTGACATAGCTTCTTGCTACCTCCATTATACTTGGTGTCATATGTGGTGTCAATAAAAAAGGCATCTGCCGAAAGCTCGACAGATGCCACTGACTCACACAGTCAGGCACGACATTTTCGCTAAACGAAGATAATCATGCAACTGCTTATAGTCTAACATATATATTTTATATTGTAAAATTTTCTTTACGCTCTCTTGCCCCCAAGCTCACGCAGCAGCTCCTCCGGCGTAATGTTGTGATAAGCCAGAAGCACCAGGCAGTGATACCACAAATCTGCCATTTCGTGCAGCACCTTATCCTTTTCGCCGTTTTTGGACGCTATAATCGTTTCCGTAATTTCGTTGCCCAGCTTTTGCAGCAGCTTATCCTGACTGCCGCTCATGAGGAATTTCATCTCCGCATCATCAGCCTGACGCTTGTACAAAATCATGCGGTACAGTTCGCTGATAACCTTCGGCAGGCCTTCTACCTCAGGCACCGGCAGATTGGACGTATGCCACAGCGGATTATGGAAGCAGGAATATTCACCTGTATGGCAGGCCCCCCCCTGCTGCTCTACCTTTACGAGCAGCGCGTCACCGTCGCAGTCGTAGAACAGCTCCACAACCTTCTGCAGATTGCCGCTAGTCGCACCCTTGTTCCACAGCTCCTGACGGCTGCGGCTCCAGAACCAGGTATAACCTGTTTCCAATGTTTTGAGCAATGACTCCTCATTCATGTACGCCAGCATAACAACATCGTTCGTGCGTACATCTACAACAACAGCAGGCACAAGACCTCTGCTGTCAAATTTGATTTTAGAAATATCGATCTGCATTATAACCTCACCTCTATACCTCGAGAACGCAGATACTCCTTCACCTGCTTAATGGTGAAGGTTTTATAGTGAAAAACAGAGGCCGCCAACACAGCGTCAGCGCCACCTTCTGTCAGCACATCATAGAAATCCTCCAGCTTACCTGCACCGCCGCTGGCGATAACAGGCACATTTACGGCACTGCTCACGGCCTTCGTCAGAGCAATGTCATAGCCGTTTTTCGTGCCGTCGGCATCCATGCTTGTCAGCAGGATTTCACCGGCACCGAGCGCCACACCTTTTTTTGCCCATTCTACGGCATCAAGGCCCGTCGGCTTACGCCCGCCCTGCACATAAACCTCCCACTTGTTCTCACCGCATTTACGTGCATCAATTGCGAGAACAATGCACTGGTTGCCAAACAGCTTGGCACCGTCGGCAATCAGCTGCGGATTTTTTACGGCAGCTGAATTCAGCGAGGTTTTGTCAGCACCGGCACGCAGAGCATTTTTGATATCCTCCACACTGCTGATGCCGCCGCCTACTGTCAGCGGCATAAAAACCTTGGCCGCAGTTCTGCTGATAACATCCAGCATCGCCTTGCGCTCCTCAAAGGTCGCAGTAATATCAAGGAAAACAAGCTCGTCGGCACCCTCGGCATCATAAGCCGCCGCAAGCTCCACCGGGTCACCGGCATCACGCAGGCCGACAAAGTTCGTTCCCTTAACAACACGTCCTTCCTTAACATCAAGACAAGGAATAATTCTCTTCGTAAGCATCTTATTCCTCCTTTGCCGCAGCAATTTTTAAAGCGTCCGGCAGATTAACGGCACCGGTATAAATTGCCTTACCGATAATGCAGCCTGCTACGCCATCCTTTTCGTATTTTTTTACGTTGCGGATATCATCGAGCGAAGCTACACCGCCGCTGGCAATAATCGGTACACCGCAGGTACGCGCCAGCGCCGCTGTCGCTTCGGCGTTTACACCGCTGAGCATGCCGTCACGGCTGATATCGGTAAAGATAATCGTTGCCACGCCGTAGTCTGCCATGCGCTTGGCCAGCTCGGTTGCGGCAACGCCGCTGCCCTCGCCCCAGCCTTCGATAGCGACATCACCATTTTTCGCATCAATGCCGACAGCAATATGTCCGGGGTATTTGGCGCAGGCTTCTTTAACCAGCTCCGGATTCTTTACAGCAGCGCTGCCCAAAATCAGGCGCTCCACACCCAGCTCCAAAAGCTTTTCTACTGCCTGCAGATTGCGGATACCGCCGCCAAGCTCGACAGGAATTTTTACAGTTTTAAGAATGCGCTCAATCACAGGCAGGTTTTTGCCCTCGCCCGCCAGCGCACCGTCAAGATCAACAAGATGCAGCCATTCGGCACCGCAGGCCGCCCACTTGGCAGCCATCTCCGCCGGGTCATCGGCAAAAACAGTTTCCGCATCAAAGCGTCCCTCCGTCAGACGCACGCAGCGTCCGCCGCGTATATCTATTGCAGGATATATAATCATAATTTTCCCCTCATAATTCAACAAAATTTTTCAGCAGGCGCATGCCGACTCTGCTCGACTTTTCCGGATGGAACTGGAAGGCCTGTACCTTACCGCGTCCTACGGAAGCAGTAACCTCCATGCCATAGTCACAGACCGAGGTAATAATGCTTCTGTCCTCCGGCTCCGCATGAAAGCTGTGCACAAAGTAAACGTATTCACCCTCCGCACCCTCTAAGAGCGGGGACAGACTACGCAACTCCAGCTTATTCCAGCCCATATGCGGAATCTTCAGCTCGGTATGCAGCAAGCGCACCTGACCTTTGAAAAAGCCCAGGCCCTTAACTCCCGGCGCTTCGTCACTGCCCTCAAATAAAAGCTGCATGCCCAGGCAGATGCCGAGAAAAGGCTTGCCGCTGTGCAGGCTGTCCATAATCACGGGAATCAGGCCTGACTTTTCCAGGTTTGCCATGCAATCGCCAAAGGCACCTACACCCGGAAGAAGAATTTTTTCAGCCTGCGCAATCACAGCAGCATCGCTTGTCACCACAGGCTCCGCGCCGATAGAACGCAGCGCATTCTGTACGCTGTAAAGATTGCCCATGCCATAATCTATAATCGTTATTTTCTTACTCATATATTTCCCTCATGCTAACTCAAAACACGTGTGATGCAGCCGGTGCATTAAAGTGTCCCCTTGCTGCTCATAACACCATGCACACGGCTGTCAAAGGCTACTGCCTCGGACAACGCTCTGGCAAAGCCCTTGAAAATCGCTTCGATGATGTGATGCGTATTCTTGCCGTAAAGCACGCGGATGTGCAGCGTGAGGCCTGCCTGCATTGCCAAAGCACGGAAAAATTCCTCCGTCATTTCAGCATCGTAAATGCCAAGCTGTACCTTAGGAATATCCGCATCAAAAACAAGATACGGACGGCCGCTGAAATCAAGGCACACCTGCACCAGCGCTTCATCCATCGGCAAAAAGCAGTTGCCGTAACGGTGAATGCCTGCCTTATCGCCCACAGCCTCCTTCAGTGCCTGACCAAGTACAATACCGCAGTCCTCCACCGTATGATGGCTGTCAACATCCAGATCACCAACAGCATGCATTACCAGGTCGCTGAAGCTGTGCTTAGCCAAAAGCGTCAGCATATGGTCAAAAAAGCCGATGCCTGTATTAATTTCGCAGCTACCGCTGCCATCAAGACACCATTCGGCGCTGATGCCTGTTTCCAGTGTTTTTCTTTCTACATTACCGCTTCTCATGCTTTTACCTCCGCACACAGCTCGGTGATTTTAGCAATAATCTGCTTGTTTTCTTCCGGCAGACCGATGGTGATACGCAGGCAGCCCTGCAGCACCGGATGCGTGCTGAAATCACGCACCAGAATACTGTTGGCCAAAAGATATTTAAAGATCAGCTTACCTCCGGCAGCCTGCTCCGGCAGTCTTTCGCTAAATTTCGCCGCATAAGCCTTGGCAAGCTGCTGCATCAGTTCTCCCTCCGCACGGAAGGTAACAAAATTAGTTGCCGTCGGCCATACCTTAAAGCCTAAGGCTTTCAGGCAATCCGCAAATTTATCGCGTTCCTCACGGATTGTTTTGATGCGCTCCTTATACAGCTCCTTGTTTTCGTAAACAGTTTTGGCTGCCATCAGCGTAAAGGCATTTACATGATACGGCAGCAAAGCCTTGCCCAGCTGACGCACCAGCCCCAGCGCACCCACTGCATAACCGCAACGCAGACCTGCCAGCCCATAGGCCTTGGAAAAGGTGCGGAAAACCATCAGATTGCTGTAGCGTCCGACCAAGTTCAAAGTAGAGCCTGCTACCAGCCACAGCTTGTGCATCGGACGCAAATCATTCGGTGCCAGCTCCTTGCCATCGGCAAATTCCATATAGGCCTCGTCCATAATAACAGGGCAATCTACATTAGCGAGAATTTTTTCCATAGCTGCCAGGCTGTTATAGTTGCCTGTAGGATTGTTCGGATTGCAGACAATCAAAAGTGACGGCTGCTGCTCCTTGCAAAAGCTGATAACGCTGTCAGCATCAACAAAGCCTTCGGCTGTCAGCGGATAGCGCACCTCCTCGCTGTCGGAAAGGGCAGCGTACTCGCCGTACATGGAAAATGACGGCCAAGGTACGGCAATCTTTTTGCCCGGCCCGCCAAAAACATAGCAGGCCTTTTCCAACAGCTCACTGGAGCCGTTGCCGATTTTTACACAGTCAATATCCACATCCAGCTCTTTGGCAATCACTTCGCACAGGTTTTCCGATTTAATCGGCGGATAACGGTTAAAAGGAAAGTGCGCGGTGCGTTGGGTAATTTTTTCCGCAATCTCCTGCGGCAGAGGGTAATTGCTTTCGTTGGCGTTAACAATAATATCCGCCGCCACGCTTTCTACGGCATATTCCTCCATCGCCTCAATACTTTGGCGAACAGTAAAGCTACTCATCTTCTGCCTCCTTATTTACCCACACGTTTACGAATAGCGTTGGCATGAGCCTGCAGGCCCTCTGCTTCAGCCAAGGTAATAATATCGTCAGCAGCAGCCATCAATGCCGGAGCAGTGTAGGCAATGATGCTTGTTTTCTTCATAAAGGTTTCTACGTTCAGTACGGAATAGAACTTCGCCGTACCGCCTGTCGGCAGAACGTGGTTCGGTCCTGCATAGTAATCGCCCAGCGGTTCCGGTGAATAAGCACCCAGGAACATAGCACCGGCGTTACGGATATACGGCATAATTTCAAACGGTGCCTTAGTCATGATTTCCAAGTGCTCCGGTGCTGAAAGGTTAGCCATTTCGATAACGGTAGGCATATCCTTGGCAAGGATAATCTTGCCTGCCTGCTGCAGTGAGGTACCGGCGATTTCCTTACGCGGCAGCTGTGCCAGCTGTACTTCGATTTCCTCGCCCACAGCATTAGCTACACACTCGCTGTCTGTAATCAGGATAGCGCAGGCCAGCGGATCATGCTCTGCCTGGCTCAGAAGGTCTGCTGCCAGATAGGTCGGGTTAGCGCTGTCATCTGCTACAATCAAGATTTCGCTCGGGCCGGCAAGCATATCAATATCAACGTGACCGATAACGGCTTTTTTAGCCAAAGTTACGAAGATATTGCCGGGGCCGGTAATTTTTTCTACCTTCGGTACGGTTGCAGTGCCAAAGGCCAGCGCAGCAATCGCCTGTGCGCCGCCCATTTTATAAATTTCGGTAACGCCGATTAATTTTGCCGTTACCAGTACGTTCGGATTAACCTTGCCGTCCTTTCCGGGCGGTACGGCCATCACAATGCGGGGAACGCCTGCTACCTTTGCCGGGCAGGCATTCATCATTACAGACGAAGGATAAGCAGCAGTGCCGCCGGGAACATAAATACCTACGGAATCAACCGGGGTAACCTTTTGGCCCAGCAGTGAACCGTAAGGACGGTTCGTAAGCCAGGTTTTCGGCATCTGCTCCTCATGGAACTTCATAACATTGGCGATGGCACGCTCCAAAGCAGCCTTCACTTCCGGTTTGACAATAGCTTCCGCTTCCGCAAATTCTTCCTCGGTTACACGGATATTTTCCGGTGTCAGCTCTACGCGGTCAATCAGCTTAGTATAGTAAAAAAGGCTTTCATCACCATTTTTGCGCACATCAGCAACAATCTGGTCAACAACCTGTGCTGCCGTCATGTGTCTGCCGAACATAGCATCCGTGCCTGCCTGAATGCGCGGAGATAATTCCACCTCGTCAAAAGCCTTCTTCTTCATTAAAGCAGCAATCTCTGCTGCGCTCATCCTTCTTGCGTCTGTAACCTGCATTTTATTTATCCTCCTCATTTAAAACAATACGTAAATCCTCAACCAGCTTGTGCAAGCGCGCAAATTTCAGCTTGAAGCTGGCGCGGTTGGCAATCAGTCTGGCGGTAGCGGTGAAAATAGAATCAACCTCCGCCAGTTTATTTTCTTTCAGGGTACGCCCTGTTTCTACTATATCTACAATCATTTCGCTCAGGCCCACTATAGGTCCAAGCTCAATCGAACCGTTGAGCTTAACGATTTCTGTCTGAATGCCCAGCTTATTGAAATAAGCCTTGGCGCAGTTAGGATACTTCGTTGCTACCCGCAGGTGAGCGTAATCCGTCAGCTTAGCACGTCGCTTGGCCTCAGGCACTGCCATCATCAGACGGCAGCGGCCAAAACCCAAACCCAAAAGCTCCACTACGTCCTTATCCTGCTCCAGCAGCACATCCTTGCCGATGATGCCGATATCTGCCGCACCGTATTCAACATACGTCGGCACATCAACAGTCTTGGCAATAATGAAGCGCACCTTGGTTTCCTCATTGCTGATTACCAGCTTGCGCGAATCCTCGGTAACATTTTCGGCGCTGTAGCCTACCTTAGCCAGCAGGCGTACAGACTTATCGAACAGCTTGCCCTTCGGCAAAGCTATAGTAATGTATTCGTCCATAAAAATACCCCTCTATATTTCCCAGCCATAAGCTTAATGTGTATATTGTCTTTCTGTTAAGCTTATTCTACATATACTAACGATTTACAGCCATATTCCTTCACTGCGAGCGCTGCTCCCTGCAGGTCCGCAGCCTCGGTCAGCAGCTTAACGCTGCGACCTTCGCGGCGCAATGCTGTCGCTTTGGCAATCGCCTCCGGCAGCTTGCCTTCGCTCCAGGCTACCAGCACATCCCAGGTGCGGTTGTTGGTAACAACGCCGTTGCGCTCCAAAGCCAGCAGTACGCGGTCCACGCCGACGGCAAAGCCTGTTGCCGGGCACTCCAGACCGAAGCGCTGCATCATCTTGTCGTAGCGACCACCGCCTGCCACCGGATAACCCATTTCCGGCAGGTACACTTCAAAAAGCATGCCCGTGTAATAGTCAAGCGAACGATATAAGCCAAGATCAAAGCTCAAATAACCTGCTGCACCGTAAGCATCCACCAGCTTGTAGATTTTGCGCAAATCATTCAGAGCGCCTTGGCACTTAGCGTTAGTTACTATTGCAGCAACTTTGTCCAAAAGCTCTATGCCACCCTGCAGGAAGAGGAAATCGGCAAAAAGCTGCTTGATTTCCGGACGGATATTTTCCATCGCATCTGCCATCTGCTGCATACCCACAGCATCATGACGGCGCAGGCAATCCTTCAGCTGCTGCAGCTGAGCAGCATCAAAGCCTGCTTCCTCCGCCAGGCCGTTGATAAAATCAACGTGGCCCAGGCTGACAGCGAACTTCTGCAAGCCTGCAGCCTGCAATGCTTCGGCTGCCAGCACGATAACCTCGGCATCGGCAGCAGCGCCGCTGGCACCCAGCATTTCTACACCGGCCTGCTCAAATTCGCATTGGCGTCCTGCCTGAATTTCTTCATAACGGTAAAGATTTGCCAGATAGCAAAGACGTTTGATCTTTTCGCCGCCCTGCAGTCGTGTCGCTGTCAGGCGGGCAATCGGTGCCGTCATATCATTGCGCAGTGCCAGCAGATTATTGCTGCGGTCAAAAAAACGGAAGTCACCTTTGGAACCTGCAGCACCAAAGGTATCAACATATTCGAAATCGGGTGTTTTTACCTCATCGTAACCCCATTTGTCAAAAACATTGATAATCGCATTTTCGATTCCGCGGCGTGTCTTCATCTCTCCCGGCAGAATATCCTTGGTTCCGTAGGGAACCTGATATACCTTATTAGTCATCTTCTTTCTTCCCCTCTTTTATAACTTGCATAACAGAATTATAACCATCCGCGCCGTAAACAAGACAACGCTTAACACGTGAAATGGTTGCGGTGCTGGCACCGGTTTTCTCTACGATAGTTTCGTAGATACAGCCCTCATCCAGCATGCGCGCTACCTCTAATCGCTGTGCCATGGCCTTAAGCTCGCTGATAGTACAGATATCCTCAAAAAATTTATAGCATTGCTCCTCATCCTTTAAGCTGAGAATAGCTTTGAATAACTGGTCTGTTAAATGATCATGAATATTTGCTGCCATTTTTTAGTTTCCTCCTGTGCGTTACGTGCATATAACGATAGTACTTTAACTCACTAACTCGTAAAAATACTTTAATACTTTATCTCGTGAAAGTCAAGAAAAATTTACAAAAAATCTTTTTTCCGCAGGTTTTGTAAAAAATTTCGCATTCCCCTTTACAATTACCTAGTATTTTGATATAATTTGAGCAATTCCTGAAATCCATTGGACGCAGCTTTACAGCTTTACAGTTTTTTAGTAAATTTTACGCAAAACTGTTGACAATATCCTAAAATAGATGTATGATTATTTCATTCAAACTTAACAGAGATTTCATCAAGAGTAGCTGAGGGACTGGCCCGATGAAGCTACGGCAACCACACATCAGTGAACGGTGCCAATTCCAACGGATAATTCCGGCAGATGAAGATTACAGATGCAAAGTATCCTTCGCCGTGCCGGTGAAGGATTTTTTTACGTCGGCCGTCGATTCCGACAGCGGACGTACACCGGAGAATGCGACTCATAAGAAGCATCCGCTGACTTCTATTGGAAAATAATCTCTCACACTAAAATAAGGACTGCTGAAACTTGCGGTCACATTAGAAAGGAACACAAGAATGATAGAACTAGTTAATGTAGAAAAAACCTACTACAGCAAAGCCGGTGACATCCATGCTCTGCACAAAACAAGCCTGAGCATCAAGGCTGGCGAAATTTTCGGTATCATCGGTCTTTCCGGTGCCGGCAAATCCACATTGGTGCGCTGCATCAACATGCTGGAAAAACCGACTGCAGGCCAGGTATTCGTTGACGGCCAGGAGCTGACCGCCATGAGCGAAGCCCAGCTGCGTAAAGCACGTCAAAGCATCGGCATGATTTTCCAGCACTTCAACCTGCTGGCAAGCCGTACTGTTTATGATAACATCGCTTTTCCGCTGGAAATCCAAGGTCTGAGCAAGAGCGAAATCGACAAGCGCGTACGTCCTCTGCTGGAGCTGGTACAGTTGGAAAGCCGTGCCAACTACTATCCCAGCCAGTTGTCCGGCGGCCAGAAACAGCGTGTAGGCATTGCCCGCGCCCTGGCAAGCAATCCTAAGGTACTTCTGTGCGACGAAGCAACCAGCGCCCTCGACCCGCAGACTACCAAATCTATTCTGCATCTGCTGCAGGACATCAACAAAAAGATGAATCTGACCATCGTGCTGATTACACACCAGATGGAGGTTGTAAAAACTATCTGTGACCGCGTTGCTGTTATCGAAAGCGGCGACATCATTGAAGAAGGCCCGATGATTGACGTTTTCACCAATCCGCAGCACCCCACTACCAAGGAATTTACCAAGAGCGTTATCAACGCCGAGCTGCCTGATATCGTTAAACAGATGAAATTAAGCGATACCTATACAGAAGGCAGCAAGCTGCTGGTGCGTATCTCCTTCATCGGTGACAGTGCCAGCGAGCCTATTATTTCCGGCATGGTAAAACATTTTGATGTTGACGTAAGCATTATTTCCGGTAATACCGACCAGCTGAAGGATGTCCTCTTCGGCACCCTGCTGATTGAGATTTCCGGTAACCGCGAGCGCATGAAAAATGCATTGGAATATCTGCATCAGCAGCATCTGAAAACGGAGGTAATTGGCTATGAGTCCTGATATGATTGACCTTTTAATAAAATCCTTTTGGGAAACCTGCTACATGGTTTTCGCTTCTACCGCACTTTCCACTTTAATCGGCATTCCGCTGGGCGTAATCCTTACCGTAACCCGCAAGGACCACATTCTGCCGAACCAACCGCTTAACACTATTCTGGGTGCGATTGTCAACGCAACACGTTCCACTCCTTTCATTATATTAATGGTAGCAATTATTCCGCTGACACGTATGATTGTCGGCTCTTCCATCGGTACTACCGCAGCAATCGTGCCGCTGACTATTTCCGCAGCACCGTTCATTGCACGTATCATTGAATCTTCTCTGTTGGAAATCAACCCCGGCATTATCGAAGCAGCTCAGGCTATGGGTGCAAGCCCGATGCAGATTATCACTAAGGTACTGCTTCCCGAAGCAATGCATTCCATCGTACTGGGCGTAACGCTTGCCATCATCAGCTTAATCGGCTACTCCGCAATGGCCGGCACCTTAGGCGGCGGCGGTCTTGGTGACCTGGCAATCCGCTACGGCTACCAGCGCTTCCAGATGGATGTTATGATTGCCACCGTTGTCGTGCTCATCGTCATGGTACAGGCAATGCAGTCCTTAGGCGACTACGCATCTAAAAAGCTTAACAAAAATAAACTGTAATCTACAGGCCAAATGAGGATTTACAACGATGAAGCGAGTTTCATCGACGTAATAAAGAAAAAAGCCGCTGCTGTCTGACAGCAGACCACCATTATTTTAGGGAGGAACAACTTATGAAGAAAATTACCAAACTTTTACTCACCGTTGCGCTCTGCGCACTGACCATCATCGCCGCAGGCTGCGGCGGTGACAACAAGGCAGCCGACAAAAAGGCTGACCCGAACGCACCTGTTAAAATCGGCGTAACCGCAGGTCCGCACGCTGAAATCATGGATAACGTTAAAAAGCTGGCTGAAAAACAAGGCCTGAAAATCGAAGTTGTCGAATTCTCCGACTATGTAACCCCGAACGTATCCCTGGCACAGGGCGAGCTGTTTGCCAACTCCATGCAGCATGCTCCGTATCTGGCAGCAACTCTGAAAAAAGAGCCTAAATTCGAGCTGGTTGAAGCTTTCAAAACCGTAAACTTCCCGATGGCTATCTATTCCACCAAATATAAAAAGGTTGAGGATATCCCGGAAGGTGCAACCATCGGCATTCCTAACGATCCGTCCAACGGTGCTCGCGCACTTCTGGTTCTGGCTGACAAAGGCTTCATCGAAGTTAAGGATAAAAACGATGTTTCCACCTCTGTAGCAAGCATCACCAAAAATCCGAAAAACTACAAGATTCAGGAGCTGGACGCTGCTTCAATTCCTAAAGCAATGGGCGACCTTGATATTGCCGTAATCAATGCCAACTATGCACTGGTTGCCAAGCTGAATCCGTCTAAGGACAGCCTGCTGGTTGAACGCGCCGATAACCCGTTTGTTAACATCTTCGTAACCACCAAGGCTAACGAAAAGGATCCGCGTATGGAACAGCTGAAGAAGATTTACACCTCCGCTGAAAACAAAAAATTCATCGAGGATCACTTCAAAGGCTCCATTACTCCGGCATTCTGATTTACCGAAGCATAGTGCAAAAGCTCCCGCAGACTTCTGTGGGAGCTTATTTCTTAGCTTACCGCAATTTCTAAAAAAATTTGCGTTTAGCACTTTACAAATTTAGCGTACTAAAGTATAATGGGTACATAGTTAAATGCTAATTAACAAATGAGGTGTGGAAAATGAAAAAATTATTAGCTTTAGTAATGGGCCTGATGATGATGCTCATGATGGTTGCCGGTTGCGGCAGCGACGGCCCGAAAAAAATGGTAATCGGTCTGGACGATAACTTCGCTCCTATGGGTTACCGCAATGAAAAGAATGAAATCGTCGGCATGGATATCGACCTTGCACGCGAAGCCTGCAAGCGTGCCGGCATGGAAGTTGAATTCAAGCCTATCGACTGGGGTGCAAAGGAAGCAGAGCTCAAATCCAAACGCATTGATGCTATCTGGAACTGCTTCACCGTTAACCCGGAGCGTGAAAAGGTATATGGCATGTCCAAGCCTTACATCAACAACTCCCAGCTGGTTGTTGTTCCTAAGAATTCTCCGATTAAAACCCTCGAAGATTTAAAGGGTAAAATCGTAGCGGTACAGGATGACAGCACAGGCTCCTACCTGCTCGAGCAGCCTGAACACAAAGAGCTGGCAGCTTCCATGAAGGAAGTTCGCAAATATCCCGACTTCGCAGCTATTTACATGGAAATAGACAACAAACGTGTTGATGCTGCTATCGTAGACGCAGTTCTTGCTCGCGGCTATTATGACAAAAAGAAACCCGGTGCCTACAGAATTCTTGAGCAGAACATGGGCGATGAGGTTGTAGCAATTGCCTTCCGTAAGGACGACAAAGACTTCAAAGACCGCATCGACAAAGCTATGGATGAAATGAAAAAAGACGGTACCTGCAAAAAGATTTCCGAAAAATGGATGGGCGCAGATATCATAAAATATTAATTTGTTATCACTTGAGGGCTGTCGCATTTAGCGGCAGCCCATATTATAATTATATGGAGAGAAATAATTTATGGATTACGTTTTAAATATCATCCCTCAGATGATGGATGGCTGCCTGGTATCATTTCAAGTTTTTATTATCACCATCGTACTGAGCATTCCTTTGGGCATTCTGCTCAGCCTCGGCCGTGTTTCCGGCATTAAACCCCTGCAGGCCCTCATCGGCGGCTACGTTTGGATTTTGCGCGGCTCCCCGCTGATGCTGCAGATTTTCTTCGTTTACTTCGTACTGCCGTCCGTAGGCATTCGCCTGCCGGACTTTGAATCAGCCATCGTAGCCTTTGTATTAAACTACGCTGCCTACTTCTGCGAAATCTTCCGTGCCGGCATTCAGGCAATTCCTGCAGGCCAATATGAAGCAGCGCACACTTTGGGCATGAACTATGTACAGACCATGCGCCGCATTATCCTGCCGCAGGTTATCCGCATTATCCTGCCGCCTATCAGCAACGAAACCATTACTCTGGTAAAGGATACCTCCCTGGTATACGTCCTGGCAATGAACGATCTGATGCGTACCGCACGCAATTTGGTACAGCGTGACTTTTCTATTACCCCCTTCATCGTTGCAGCTGTCTTCTACCTGCTGGCAACTCTGATTTTAACCCTTGTTTTTGAACGTCTGGAAAAACGCTTCTCCAGATATGACCAATAGGAGGAGTAACCACTATGACAACTAAAATCAAAGCAACCAATATCTGGAAAAAATTCAATAACCTGGAAGTACTAAAGGGCATTGACCTTGAAGTAAATGAGGGCGAAGTTGTTGCCGTTATCGGCCCTTCCGGTGGTGGCAAGAGTACCCTGCTGCGCTGCCTCAACAAGCTGGAAACCATCGATAAAGGCAGCATCACCATCGACGGCGAAGAGCTGTGCCGTGAAACCTCCGGTGGTACGGAATATGTCAAGAACAACGATGTCCGCCGCATTGCCTGCAAAATGGGCATGGTATTCCAACAGTTCAACCTGTTCCCGCATATGACTGTTCTGGAAAACCTGATTGAAGCACCTGTCAACGTACAAAAGCGCGATAAAGCTGAAGTTATCAAGGAAGCAGAGATTCTGCTGGCGAAGGTCGGACTTTCCGACAAGCGCGATGTTTATCCTCGCAAGCTCAGCGGCGGCCAGCAGCAGCGTGTAGCTATCGCCCGTGCTTTAGCTATGAAGCCCGCCATTATGCTTTTTGACGAGCCTACCTCTTCTCTGGACCCGGAGCTGACCGGTGAGGTTTTGCGCACTATGCGCGAGCTGGCAGACGAAAAAATGACCATGGTAGTCGTAACGCATGAAATGGGCTTTGCCCGTGAAGTTGCCACCAAGGTTGTTTTCATGGCTGACGGCCATGTGCAGGAGCAGGGCAGTCCGGAGGAAATTTTCGTTAACCCCCAAAACGAACGTCTGAAATCCTTCTTAAAAGTAATTTTAAAGTAATCAGATAAAGGTTTCTAAATTAATTCACAGATTACACCTACCTTTGTCATATATGTTTGTTACAATAATACTCGAGGATGAAAGGAACCTATTAAACAAGGCAAGCAAAGAAAGGTGATTTCAATGCACGTTAAAATTCTTGGCCCCATGACTAAGCAGGCAGAGCTGCTGCTGCAGAATACTGCTATTGCGTTAAAGAAGCTCAAGGTTAAGGCTGAGTTTGAAAAAGTTTCCGAATTCCAAAAGGTAGTGGCCTATGGAGTGATGGTCTTCCCCGCTTTAGTCATCGACGAAAAATTAGTTGCTGTCGGCAGCACGCTTTCGGTAGATGAAGCCATGACTCTTATAAAGCAACTCTCCTAAACATATCTTTTCATCATACACCTCTCCTTAAAATACACCGCACCGTGCGAAATGTGCGGTGTATTTTTTTGTTTTAGAAGCATTTTGATTAATGTTAAATTTATGTAAAGTTCCTTACGCACTTTTAACATCATAAAATTTCGAGTATAATAAGTATAGGTATATGCTGTTTTCGCAGCAATTACGGATGCATACAAACTAAAAAAGGGGACTTATTTTTTATGCTTGCTTATTTCTTGGCATTTTTAGGCGGTATCGCCTTATTTATGTATGGTATGCAGCTGATGGGTGACGGTCTGCAAAAGGCTGCCGGCGCCAAGCTGCAAAAGATTCTGGAAGCCATGACAGGCGTGCTCGCTATGGGCATCCTGTTGGGCGCAGTTGTTACTGCTGTGCTGCAGGCCAGCGGTGCTACCACCGTTATGACCGTAGGCCTGGTAAATGCGGGTCTGCTCACGCTGAAGCAGGGCTTCGGCATTATCATGGGTGCCAACATCGGTACTACTATGACGGCACAGCTCATCGCCTTCAAGCTTTCCGATTATATCACGATTTTAATCTTCATCGGCTTTTTGATGCAGCTGCTGGCGAGAAAAAGCCGCACAAAATATCTTGGTCAGGTTATGCTGGGCTTCGGTATTCTGATGCTGGGCATGGATATGATGGGCAAGGCGGTTATGCCTCTGCGTAACTATCCCGGCTTCGTGCATTTCATCGAGGTTTTCTCCAGCAATCCGTTGCTGGGCATCGGTATCGGTATGATTATGACTGTGCTGATTCAGTCCAGCAGTGCTACCATCGGTATTCTTATCGCCATGGCCGGTCAGGGACTTATTCCGCTGGAGGGTGCGATTCCTGTACTGCTCGGCGACAATATCGGTACCTGTATTACTGCCGTCCTCGCTTCACTGCGTGCTAACCTTACGGCTAAGCGTGTAGCTGCAGCTCACGTAATGTTCAACGTCATCGGCAGTATAATTTTTGTAGTCTTTATGCCGTTCTTCATTAAATTCGTGCTGCTTGTATCGCCTGACGGCGACATAGCGCGTCAGATTGCGAATGCGCACTCGGCGTTCAACATTTTGAACACGCTGCTCTTTATGCCCTTTGTTAACCCTTTCATCAAGCTGGTAGAAAAGATTGTGCCCGGCAAGGCAGAAATCATCTCCATGCGCCCTGTTTATCTTGACAAAAACATGCTGAACACTCCCTCTATCGCTATCAGCCTTGCTGTCAAAGAGGTTGTGCGTATGGGCGAGCTGGCACGCAAGGACGTGCGTCTTGGCATGGAGGCTATTCAAAGCTTTGATGCCGACAAGGTAAAATACGTTCTGGAGCACGAGCCTGTTGTCGATGCGCTGGAGCGGGATATTACCGATTATCTGACACAGATGAGCTCATCTGAAATGAGCGAAAGCCTGACGACACGTCACACCGGTCTTTTGCACGCCTGCACGGATATCGAACGTATCGGTGACCATGGTGAAACATTGGCTAAACGCGCACGCAAGCTTGTTGAGGAGGACGTGGTTTTCTCTGATGAGGCTAAGGCCGAGCTGCTGCAGCTCAGCGAAATGGTACTGCGTGCCTCCGGACGTTCATTGGAGGCCCTAGAGAAAAATGATAAGGTTATTGCGGAGGACGCTGTGCGTCTGTGCCGTGAGGTTAAGCAATACCAGAAGGAAATCCGTAAGAATCATATCACGCGCCTTAACGAACATATCTGCAATCCTACTGCAGGCTTTGTTATGATGGAGCTGCTGATTAATATGAAGCGTGTATCCGATCATTCCAAGAACATTGCCCAGCTGGTGCAGGGAACATTCTAAAGCTTATAAAGCAACAGCAAGCATACAGACTACTGCTCAACATAGTCTGTATGCTTTTCTTTTGCGTAAAAGCATTGCTAAGCTAACAGAGTACGTACATAATTAATCCGCACTTTCTCATATGCGCTTATGAATTTACTCAAGTATACTTTAGTAAATCGTACTTGAGTAAATTTACTCAAAATATTGCAAACTCTGCTTGCCTAAAACAACAGTACAATCACCATAGTCTTATCCTTACATATCTATTTTGCTGTACTTATAAAATCACAGCTTTTTCACAAAATCTTTGCTATAATTTAAGTAAGCAAGGACTGCGTTTCCGACTGCTACAGTCTTAGCGCAGTCCTTTTTGGTTACGCGTAGAGCCTCAAACGGCTTTACGGTTTTTTATTATACCTATTGCAGCAGTGATTTTTATAATATATAAATTTATAAAATATATTATATATATTGAGCACAACATTTCTCCGCTGCAAAACGATAAAACGCTGCAGCGTTTCACACTTTTTTTACTTTAATTATTGATGACACCTTTTACTAATTACAGGTAAAGTATTACAATATAAGATGAGTATTTATCAGCTTAGATTCAGATTATAAAAAAAGAATATGAACATGCTTCGGATATCGCCCTGAGCTTCATATTCCAGGAGGTTACTATGCAGATAGGATTGGATATTGGCAGTACCACAATTAAAATCGCCGTAATGGACGATGCAGGCAATCTGCTATTCCATAAATACGAAAGACATTACAGCCAGATTGCAGAGAAAATTCTGGCCCTACATAAAGAATTGATGACTAAATTCCCTACACTGCATAGCGCACGTCTGGCCATCAGCGGCAGCGGTGGTATCGGTATAGCGGACAGCTGCGGCCTGCAATTCGTACAGGAGGTTTTTGCGGAAAAAATCTGCGCCGAAAAGCTCAATCCAGGAACCGACGCCGTTATCGAATTAGGTGGCGAGGATGCCAAAATCCTCTTCTTAGGCCGCCATTTTGACGCACGTATGAATGACAGCTGCGCCGGAGGCACCGGTGCCTTTATCGACCAGATGGCTTCCCTGATGAATGTAGAAACACCCCAAATGAACGAGCTGGCACAGCAGGCACAGAACACCTACACCATCGCCAGCCGCTGCGGTGTTTTCGCCAAAAGCGATATCCAGCCGCTGCTCAACCAGGGTGCGGAAAAAAGCGACTTGGCAGCCAGCATCTTCCACGCTGTAGCAAGCCAGGCCATCACCGGTCTTGCCAAAGGCCGTCCCATCAGCGGCAATGTGTTGTATCTTGGCGGACCGCTCACCTTTATGAGCTGTCTGCGCGATGCCTTTGACAGTGTTCTGAATATCAAAGGTGTCTGCCCGGAAAACAGCCTGCTTTATGTAGCAATGGGTGCAGCCTTCTGTGCCGAGCACGAGGTGGACCTTACCACGCTGCCAGAAAAACTGCAGGCAGCAGCAGCACAGCACAGCTTTGAACATCTGCCGCCGCTGTTTAAAAACGAAGGCGAATATACTGTTTTTAAGAAGCGTCACTCTAAGGAAAGTGTCGCTATCGGCACCCCTGCGGAGGCCAGCGAAGCCTTTATCGGTATTGATTCCGGCAGCACGACCATTAAAATCGCTGTTATGAGTCCAGACGGCAAATTGCTTGACTCCTTCTACCAAAGCAATAAGGGTAATCCTGTTGTTGCCGTCCGCAATTATCTTACCGATTTCTATACAAAATATCCCACCTGCCGCCTGTTGGCAGGTGCAGTCACCGGCTACGGCGAGGATCTGATTCGCCACGGCTTCGGTGTTGACTATGGTATCGTAGAAACAATGGCGCACTTTTATGCTGCCCAATATCTGGAGCCTGAGGTAGATTTCATTCTGGACATCGGCGGACAGGATATGAAGTGCCTGAAAATCCATAACGGTGCCATCGATAATATCTTTCTGAACGAAGCCTGCTCCAGCGGCTGCGGCAGCTTTTTGCAGACCTTTGCCGAAATTCTGGGCTACACAGCCGAGCAGTTCGCGCAAATCGGTCTTAAAGCAGATATGCCGGTAGATTTAGGCAGCCGTTGCACCGTGTTTATGAACAGCAGCGTTAAGCAGGCGCAGAAGGACGGTGCCTCCGTTGCCAACATCAGCGCCGGTCTGTCCATCAGTATTGTCAAAAACGCTTTATATAAGGTTATCCGTCCGGCCAGCAAGGAGGCCATCGGCAAGCACATCGTAGTTCAGGGAGGCACCTTCCTAAATGACTGCGTACTGCGCGCCTTTGAGCAGGAAATGGATTTGAACGTTATCCGCCCCAATATTGCCGGCCTTATGGGAGCCTACGGCGCGGCTCTGTACGCACAGCGCCGCTACAAGGACGCACCGCATCAGACAACGCTGCTCAACCTGCAACAGCTGGGTGAATTCGTTCATACCGTCAAGGGTATGACATGCGGCCTGTGCAATAATCATTGCCACCTCACAGTCAACACCTTTGCTGGCGGCAAACGCTTTATCAGCGGCAACCGCTGCGAGCGTCCCATCACCCACATGGCACCCAAGGATGAGCTGAACCTGTACCGTCAAAAGCTGCAGCTGCTCAAGGAATTGCCCGTTAACGAAACGCCTAAACGCGGCATTATGGGTATACCTATGGGACTGAATATGTATGAGCTGCTCCCCTTCTGGAATGCCTTACTCTCCAGCCTGGGCTTCAAGGTTGTCCACAGTCCGATTGAAGACAAAACTATTTACCGTCTTGGTCAGGGAACCATCCCCAGCGACACCGTCTGCTATCCGGCGAAGCTGATGCACGGTCATATCAAATGGCTGCTGCAGCAGGGAATAACCAATATCTTCTATCCCTGCATGACCTATAATATAGATGAACAGGGCACTGAAAACTGCTATAATTGCCCTGTCGTAGCCTATTATCCCGAAGTGCTGCACGCCAACATCCGTGATCTGAATAAGCCCGAGATACATTTCTTCTACGATTATCTTGGTCTGCTCCATAAAAAGAAGCTTGTCAAAAAGCTGCAGGAAATGTTTGCCAAGGCTTATCCGGATATCACTAAGGATGAAATCCGCAAGGCCGTTGATGCTGCCTTCAATGCCTTTTATGACTATGAAGCACAGGTAAAAGCTAAAGGGCAGCAAATCATCAGCAAGGCACGCGAAGAGCATAAACCTATCGTTGTACTGGCAGGCCGTCCCTATCACATCGACCCTAAGGTCAACCACAGTATCGACCGCCTGATTACTAACATGGGTGCTGCCCTCGTCAGCGAGGATGCCGTAAGCAGTCATATTAAGACCAAGGAACTCAACCGCGACCTGCAGGTGCTCAACCAGTGGACCTATCACGGCCGCCTGTATGCGGCAGCCGAATATGTTGCCCAAAATCCTGATATGCATCTGATTCAGCTCGTCAGCTTCGGTTGCGGCTGCGATGCGATTACGGCCGATGAATGCCGCCGCCTCCTCGAAGAACGCGGACGCATCTATACACAAATAAAAATAGACGATATCGACAATCTGGGCGCTGCCAAAATCCGCATCCGCAGTCTGTTCTCCGCAGCCCAGCTTTTCGATATAGATAATAATTAAAGGAGATTTGCATATGCTACCAGCAGCTAACGTTAAGTTTACCCCCTTCACGGAGGATATGAAAAAAACGCATACTATACTTATACCCGGCATGCTGCCTATGCATTTTTCACTGCTGCAGGCAGCACTCGTAAGCTGTGGCTACAAAGCCGAGGTTCTGCACAACACCGGTCGCGAGGTAATCGAAACCGGTCTGAAATACGTCAATAATGATATCTGCTATCCGGCACTGCTGGTTATCGGCCAGCTGATAAACGCTTTGGAAAGCGGCAAATATGATTTGGAGCACACTGCGCTGATTATCACCCAAACCGGTGGCGGCTGCCGTGCCTCCAACTATATCTATCTGCTGCGCAAGGCTTTGGAAAAAGCCGGCCTTACGCACATCCCTGTCATCAGCCTCAACGTCAACGGTCTGGAGCAGCAGCCCGGCTTCCATCTGGACGCATCCATGGTGCATAAGTTTTTGGCTGCCGTTGTTTACGGCGATACCCTGATGTACCTGACGAATAAAACACGTCCCTATGAGGTTGTACAAGGCGCTGCCGACAGACTGGCGCAAAAGTGGCTGGCACGCTTAAGCGAAGCCTTCAAGAGCGGCAAGGCGCAGGCTTTAGGTACCATCAAGCAGCTTACTAAGGCTATTGCGCACGAATTTGCGGATTTGCCTATCACCAACAAGGAGAAAACTAAGGTCGGTATTGTCGGTGAAATCTACATCAAATATGCCGCTTTAGGCAACAACAATCTGGAAGCCTTCCTGCAGCGTCAGAACTGCGAATATATGCTGCCCGGTCTGATGAATTTCATCATGTACTGTGTTGATACTTATCTTACGGACTACAAGCTTTACGGCGGCAGTCTGCTTAAATACAGTGTCAACAAGGGCGCTATGTGGTATTTAAAATATATGGAAGGCATACTGCATCAGGCTCTCAGTATCGCTCCCTTCAGCGCCCCCGCCACCTATGAGGAAACCAAGGCTATGGCCAAGGGCGTTATCGGCTACGGCAACAATATGGGCGAAGGCTGGCTGCTGACTGCCGAAATGCTGGAGCTGGTGCACAGCGGCTACACCAATATCATCTGCGCTCAGCCCTTCGGCTGCCTGCCTAACCATATCGCCGGCCGTGGTATGATTAACAAAATCAAGGAGATTGCCGAAGAGGCCAATATCTTGGCACTCGATTACGATGCCAGTGCTGCACGCGTTAATCAGGAAAACCGTATTAAGCTGATGTTGGCGACAGCGAAGTAAAAAAGCATAAAAGATTCCAAGGCGTTCTACCGTACTTAAGTAGAACGCCTTTACTGTTTTTGCCCCTTAACGACAGCCCTTTGCAAAGAAAACCTCCGCACCATCCCGCAACAAATAATTTACAATCTTTTTGCTTGTAGCACACAAATATGCTGTGCTATAATATTCAGCGCAATTTTATAGAATGAAAGTCAGGTGCTTTATATATATGGAAAACAAAATAACTACCCGCGAATGGCTGCCGTTAATCGGCATGACCGTTTCCGCTTTTATTTTTAACACATCGGAATTCATGCCCATAGGCCTTTTGTCCGATATCGCCGCAGACTTCCGCATGACGGAAGCGCAGGCAGGCATGCTGATTACCATTTATGCCTACGTCGTAATGCTCATGAGCCTGCCGCTGATGATTGCCGCTTCCCGCTATCCGCTGCGCAAGCTTTTGCTGGCAACCATCAGCCTGTTCGCCGTATCGCATGTAGCCTCTGCCTTCTCCACCGGCTTTTGGACGCTGCTGCTTTCGCGTATCGGCGTAGCCTTCGCCCACTCCATTTTCTGGTCTGTCGCCTCGCCTATCGCCGTGCGTCTGGTCAAAGGTCCCTTTAAAGCACTGGCTATGAGTATGATTGTAACCGGCACGGCCATCGCCATCATCGTCGGACTGCCTTTAGGACGTATCATCGGCCTTTACGTAGGCTGGCGCATGGCCTTTATGTGCATCGCTGTTTTAGCCTTCATCGTATTGGCCTATATGTTCTTCGTCTTCCCCAAGCTGGAAAAAAGCGAACCGTTTACGCTTTCGCAGTTGCCGGTAATGCTGAAAAATCCTGTGCTCATCGGCCTCTATATGATGTCCTTTTTACTCCCCACCGGCTATTACACCGCCTACAGCTATATCGAGCCTTACCTGAAGCAGATTTCGCTGATGGATGATGCCTGGATAACCATCACCTTGGTTATTTTCGGTGCAGCCGGACTTTTGGGCAGCGCAGCCTTTTCCAAATGGTACGATAAATGCCGCTATCACTTCTTCCGCATCACCGTACTTGGCGTTGCAGTTGTTTTGCTGCTGCTCTACCCCGTAAGCATCAATCATTATCTGCTGGTGCTGCTCTGCGCAATCTGGGGCATTTTCGTTACCGCCTTCAACGTTGTAGGCCAGGCAGAGCTTTTGCGCACAACTACTATGAGCACCTCCGCTGTGGCTATGTCGATTTACTCCGGCATTTATAATCTTGGTATCGGCAGCGGCAGCTATCTGGGCGGACTTATCTGTACGCATGCTTCCATCGCTTATATAGGTCTCGGCGGCGGCGCAATCGTGCTGCTTTCCTTTATTTACTGTGCCTTTTTCCTTATTCCCGCTATGCGTCGCCAGAAAGTAGAGGCTGAAAAATAAATTTAACCGCCGAAAAGCGTATAATAAACTGTATATTAAATTTCCTCACTTGCTATATTTCCTGTTTTTATTTATAATTAAGAGATACGTAAGATTACAAAGAAGGAGATTTTCTATCAATATGTCTGCAAGTACAACCAAAACCAAGAATCAACCATCCCGTAAACCTGTATTGCTGGATTACTTAAAAGCCTTCACTAAGGATAAATTGATTTTTGCAGCGCGTCAGCTCTGCATCACCTACAGCAAGCTCAAAAAGGACGAGCTGGCAGAAAAAATCTGCACAGAAATGCAAAAGCCGGAAATTACAGCAAAACGTTTTGCTATTATGCCGGACGAAAATATTCAGGCCTTCGAAGCAGCCTTGGAGAAAAAATGCTTCCATCCTACCTACAGCGAATATGCATTGCTGTTGCCCTTTATTTCTATGGGCTACATTGTTTCCTATCCCGATGACTGCTTCGAAGCAGTAAAGGAAGCACGCACCGTCTACAAAAAAATCAACACCGCAGATTTCCAAGCTCACCGCCAACAGCTGGCATGGCTTTTGGACTGCATCACCGCAATGTCCAGCCTGCACCTTATCCTGCCAGTAGAATTTTTCTGCGAAATGTATAATCAAAAAGCAGGCTTTGAGCTTACTCCGGAAACTCTGCCGCAGCTGCTGGCCGAGGTTCCGAGCAACTTTAACCCCTGCGCAATTAAAGATGGCCGCATCCTGCTCAAGAAAAATGACAGCGATGATTTCTACACCAGACTGGAGCAAGGTAGAAAGCCCTTCGGCCTGTACCTGCCTACCGTAAAGGAAATCACCATGCTTTCCCACTACGGTTATATGCAATCTACTACCGCATATCAGGATCTGCATGACTTCTTCACTCAAGAGCTGAATGTTGCGGCACTGGATGCACATTACTGGTGCCAGTACATCTATGAATTTGAAAACTCCAACACCGACGGCAATACCTCTGAGCTGATTCAGAAGCTGCAGGCTAATATTCCCGCTTGGAACAATTACAGCCATCTCGGCAGACTTTCCGTACTGCTGCAGAACGCCCGCAACAGTGCAACCCGTATGTTCTGCCTCGGTGGCCACACTCCTAACGAAACTATCAAGCTGCTGCGTGACGCACAGCAGGCAGCTCAGCAAAATACCCGTGTAGGTGCCAAAGCGAAAAAGGTTTATCCTAACGACCCCTGTCCCTGCGGCAGCGGCAAAAAGTATAAAAAATGCTGTGGTAAAAAGCACTGAGCAGCAGGCTATGCTTTAGTGTAAGAAGGAATTGCAATGAAGAAATTTTTAGTCGTTGATTTTGAATTTACTACCTACGAGCGCCCTGTCGGCCGTCCGCGCGGCTTCTTTTCCGAGATTATCGAAATCGGCGCAGTGAAGCTGGACGGCGAACCGCTCACCGACTGCGGACGCATCCAAAGCTTTGTCAAACCACATTTTTATCCTAAGCAGGCTAAGGATTCTATGGATTTTTGCATGATTACCGCTAAGGATATGCAGCAGGCCATTGAATTTCCTGCCATGGTGCAGGAGCTGGCAGCGCTGTATGAAAGCGGCGAAACCTACTTTGTAGCTTGGGGAACCGAGGATTACAAAGTACTGCAGACAGGCTGCGAGCGTCATAAAATCGAAAACCCCGTAAAATACGAGGACTATCTTGATTTGGCGCTGGCCTACCGCCTGTGGAAGGGTGATGATTACACCACCGGTCTGAAAAAGGCTACCGAGGAACAGGAGGTCAACACCGCCGGCCTGTGGCACACCGCCTTTGATGATGCCAACAACACCGGCAAGCTGCTGATTGAAATGTTTAACCGCGGCTGGAAGCTGGAGGATTTCTTCGCTGCCCGCGAGGCTTACGAAGCAGAACGCGCTGCCCGTCAGGCAGAGCGTGCCAAGCACCATAACGGTTACAGAAGATGGTAAAATTTTAAAGCGCATAAAAAAGCTATCACCGGGCTTTGCCCGCTGATAGCTTTTTTGCTTTTTATGCTGTTTATCTTTTAATAACGGTTAAAAATCTCCTGCACCTCGCTACGCTCCTGCGTCCGCAAAAGTGCCAACTGCAGCAAAAGGCGTGCCTTTTGCGGATTAAGGTTATCCGCATACAAAAAGCCTTGCTCCTGCCAACGCTCCAGGCCTGCGGCAACAATACCGCTGCCTGTGCGGCTCGAACGCACTACTACAACGCCACGGCCAACAGCCTCCGCCAGCGCCGCTTCCACAGCCTCATGAATGCTGCCCATACCGCTGCCGGCGTAGATAAGGCCACGCGCGCCTGCTGCCAGTGCCGCATTCACAAATACGCGATCCTCACCGATATGCGTGTAGATGATATCCACGCGCGGCAAAGCAGTAACACCAGTTACGTCAAATTCGCTCTGCAGTGTGTGCGGACGCACGCTGCGGTAGTAGTAATGCACCTCACCGCCAACGATAAAGCCTAAAGGACCACCGTTCGTTGCCTTGAAGGTTGCCACATTCGCCGTGTTTGTCTTGGTCACGTCACGCCCGCTGTAGATTTCATCGTTCATCATCACCAGCACGCCCTGTCCGGCGCTTGCAGCATCCACAGCTACCTTAACAGCGTTGATAATATTCAAAGGTCCGTCGGCACTGACTGCGGTGGCAGGACGCATAGCACCTACAAGCACCACCGGCTTAGCACTCTTCACCGTCAGGTTCAGGAAGAAGGCCGTTTCCTCCATAGTATCGGTACCGTGCGTAATCACCACGCCGTCGACATCATCCTGTGCCAACAGCTCATTGCAGCGCTGCGCCAGGCGCAGCAGCAACGCATCGGTAATACTGCTGCTGTCGATATTGCACAGCTGCTCGCCGCTGATATGCGCCAGCTCGCCCAGTTCAGGCACACCTGACAGCAAATCGGCAACGCTGTAGGCACCAGCAGTATAGCCAGTCATCTGGGTACAGGAGGCAGCCTTGCCGGCAATAGTGCCGCCGGTTGCTAAAATCACAATGTTCTTCAACTCAGTTTTTTCCATCAGCCTGACCTCCATCAGTCCTTCTTTCAGCTTCGCAGCCAATGCTTATTTTACCAGGCCCTTTTCCTGCAGATAATCGGATACCATGTCTGCTGCTTCAGCAGTAATCTTAATACATTTAGTTCTGTATTCCGGTGTGCCGAAGCTCAGACGGTTCAGCGCTCTGCAGCAGGAAGCACCGAAATGCTTCGTAAAACGCTCATGAAACTCATGCGTATATTTATAGACCTCTGTCTGATGCTTTTCGGACGGGTCCAGTCTGCCCACGATAGAGCTGATAACCAGACAGGAACCGCTCAGCGCACCGCACACGCAGCCACTGCGGCCGATACCGCCGCCCATGCCGGACACCATACGGATTGCCACATCCGGCAGGCCCAGCTTTAAGCCGTCGTTACACGCCTTAACTACAGATTCCACGCAGTTGTTGCCCTCATTATGGTACTGCTCTGCTAAATCATAAATTTCCTTCATATTCTATGCCTCCCAAAAATAACCTAATCCTGTTTATTTTAGCAAGCATAAGATAAAATAGCAAGAAAAATGCTTTGACCGAAAAGCCACAGCATTGTATATCAAAGACCGAACATAGTCTTTGCCAGCTTTATTCCGCTCTCTGTTTTAAAAATCCGCTCCACAGCCTTGGCAATATTCTCCTTCGGCGTACCGTCCTCATAAAAATTTACTATAAAATCAGCTTCCACAAGCAACTGATAATCAAGACCGTCAATGATATTATACGTATGGTGATGAGCGACAAGATAGCAGATGCGTTCAATTTTTGCAGGGGCATACCCAACCTTTTGCAAAAGTTTGCGTGCTACCGCAGGTCCTTCCTGCTCCTGAATTTTGCCTGTGCAGTGACCGGCACCATACTTGGCCTCGCCGGGTTTAATACCGCAGTCATGCACAAGACCGGCCGCCTCCAAAAGCTCTGTCAGCTCTGCATCAGCAGCCTCGCTCTCAGCCAGCTGCTTGGCCAGGCTGGCAACCTTGATAAAATGCTGGCAGCGGCGTGCATCTCCGGCAAAAAAAGCTATCATCTCATTATATAAAGCAACGTTTTTATTCATAGCATTCACTCCAATCCGACTAAAATACGATTCAATCTTATTTTGGCCTAAACAATGCAGTTTTGCAAGTTTTTTCGCCATAATAATATTATAAAAGCATTCTCCTCCAACACACAGAAAAGCGCTCTTAGCCTGCATTACGCAAGACATCGAGCGCCTTCCTATTTTATTAGGGAGTTTGATTAGGGAGAAGCAAATTATTTTTCCTCAATAGGATAATCCTGCAGAGCATCATAGCCTGTTTCACCGGTACGAATCTTAACAACATCCTCAACATCATAGATGAAGATTTTGCCATCGCCGTATTTGCCGGTATACAGAACCTGCTTAGCAACATTGACTACTGCTGCAACAGGAATTGCGGAAACAATCATTTCAACCTTTACCTTCGGCAGCAGGTGTGCAGCAACCTCAGCACCGCGATACATTTCCGTGGAGCCCTTCTGAATGCCGTAGCCCAGAACCTTGGTAACAGTCATGCCGGTAATTCCCAGCTTATCCAAAGCATTCTTCAATGCTTCGAAACGATTTTGCGAGGTGATAATAACAACCTTGCTCATCTTTACTGCACCTGCAGGCTTAGCTGCAGTTTCCTTGACCGGAGTAACATAAGTAGTAGTAACAGAGGTCTGTGCCTCCAACGGAGTTTGCATAAAGTCGGCATAGCTGCTGAGCAGGCCATGCTCTTCCATATCCAGGCCTTTAATTTCTTCGGATTCCTTAACACGCAGACCGAAGAGCTTATCAAGAACTTTAAAGATAATCGTCATCGTAACTGCAACATAGATTGCTACAACTACAACACCGAGGATTTGTTTTACCAGGAAATCAGTACCGCCGCCATATAATAGGCCGCCATCAAGAGCGAAGAGACCGGTTGCGATAGTACCGAAGGCACCGCAGACACCGTGAACAGAAATTGCACCGACAGGATCATCAATCTTCAGCTTCTGGTCGAAGAATTCAACAGCAGCAACTACCAGCACACCGGCAATCAGGCCGATGATTAAAGCGCCGGCCGGGCTTACCATATCGCAGCCTGCGGTAATTGCTACCAGACCTGCAAGCACGCCGTTAAGTGTCATGGATACATCAGGCTTGCCGTAGCGAATCCAGGTGTAAATCATAGTTGCGGTAGCAGCAGCTGCTGCAGCCATGTTAGTGGTAATGAAGATAGCACCCATGGAAACCAAGGCGTCATCACCGGTTGCGCAGACGGTGGAAGCACCGTTGAAGCCAAACCAACCGAACCAAAGGAGGAAAACGCCCAAGGCACCAAGCGGAATGCTGTGACCGGGAATAGCATTTACCGTACCGTCGGCATTGTATTTGCCGATACGCGCGCCAATCATCTTGGCACCGACAAGAGAAGCAACACCGCCTACCATATGAACGGCAGTAGAACCGGCAAAATCATGGAAGCCCATCTGTGCGAGCCAGCCGCCGCCCCAAATCCAGTGACCGCTAATCGGGTAGATAATAGCGCTGATTAATACGCTGTAAATGCAATATACCAGAAAGTTGGTACGTTCTGCCATAGCACCGGAAACAATGGTTGCTGCGGTAGCACAGAACATCGTCTGGAAGATAAAGTACGCAGTGCTTGGATAGCTGGCACCGTAATCACCTTTTACAAAGAAGTCCGGCGTGCCGATGAAGCCGCCGATATCGGTACCAAACATCAGGCCAAAACCCAGAACCCAGAAAACGATGGAGCCGAGGCACATATCCATGACGTTTTTCATAACAATGTTGCCGGCATTTTTTGCTCTGGTAAAGCCTGTTTCAACCATTGCGAAGCCCGGCTGCATAGAAAATACCAGGAAGGCACCTATCAGCACCCATATAGTATCGGCAGATACATATTTGTCCATTTGCAAACACCCCTCAAATTATAATATTTTTTAACGTGTCATTGAGCAGCGCTCACATGACATTAGCTAAAGAAAAAGGGGCGTACCCGATTTTTCGGATACACCCCATTGTGTATGAGTTTATATATATTATTTTATCTTAACACACCTTACTCAAGGCTGTCGAGAAGACAACTGCAGCTTACTCATTTACACCAAACAACAACTCACCATAAGTCGGATAGTCGAGATACTTACCACCGGTCAAAGCTTCGGCAGCATCAACAGCACTTCTCAGCTTGCCCATTTCTTCAAGAACAGTATCGTGATAGTACAGAGCCTGTTTCTCGCTATCGCCGATTTCTGTTGCTTCCTTCAAGCCATCTTCCAGCTTCAGTGAGGATGCATACATTTCTCCGCCCAGCTTGCTCAGCTTATCGGCAAGTGCGCCTTCAAAGCCTGCGCTGACACCGGCAGCCTTTTTATCCAGTACTGCTTTAGTCAGATCTCCGGTATATGCGGTAACTGCCGGGAGGATATCCTTATGGAACATATCCAGCATGGTTGCTGCTTCGATAGAAATCGTGGTGCTGTAGTTCTCCAGCAGGATTTCTACACGGGATTCAACCTCGGCTTTTGTGAAGATATTATGCTTTTCGAACAGCTCGATGTTCTTGGCATGTCCCAGATACGGCAGAGCCTCCGGAGTAGATTTAAGGTTCAGCAGACCGCGTTTGGCAGCTTCCTCAACCCATGCATCGGTATAACCGTTGCCATTGAAGACAATGCGTTTATGAGCTTTATAGGTTTCTTTAACCAAATCATATACTGCTGCTTCCAGATCAGGAGCATCTGCCAGCTTATCAGCAAATTCATCCAGCTCTTCGGCAACGATGGTGTTCAGTACGATGTTTGGGCCGGCGATGGAGAACATGCTGCCCAGCATACGGAATTCAAATTTATTGCCAGTGAAGGCGAAGGGAGAGGTTCTGTTTCTGTCGGTATTGTCCTTAACAAGAGCAGGAATGGTATCGTCGCTTACTTTAATGTAGCTTTCCGGGTTGCCGTTGTAAACCTTGTCTGCTGCAATAGCTTCGAGAACTGCAGTCAGCTCAGTGCCAAGGAACATGGAAACGATAGCCGGAGGAGCTTCATTTGCGCCCAGACGATGGTCATTGCCAGCGCTGGCAACAGATACACGCAGCAGATCCTGATATTCATCAACAGCCTTGATGATTGCTGCCAGGAAAGTCAGGAAGCGGATGTTTTTGTACGGCTCCTTGCCGGGATCCAGCAGGTTCAGGCCTTCTTCCGTAGATAAGGACCAGTTGTTATGCTTACCGCTGCCGTTTACGCCATCAAAAGGTTTTTCATGCAGCAGGCAAACAAGACCGTGACGCAGAGCAACACGTTTCATGAACTCCATCATCAGTTGGTTATGGTCAGATGCTACGTTGGTAGTTGTGAAGATAGGTGCCAGCTCGTGCTGTGCCGGAGCAACTTCGTTATGCTCGGTCTTGGCGAGTACGCCCAGCTTCCACAGCTCCTCGTCCAAATCCTTCATGAAGGAAAGAACTCTTTGTTTGATAATGCCGAAGTAGTGATCGTCCAGTTCCTGCCCACGCGGAGATTTCGCACCGAAAAGGGTACGGCCGGTGTAAACCAGGTCTTTACGTTTTTCCCACATTTTTTTATCTACGAGGAAATATTCCTGTTCCGGACCAACAGTACTGTTGACGCGGATAGTATCAATGCCGAACAGCTTCAGCAGCTTGCAGGCTGCTTTGCTGGCTGCATTCATGGAACGCAGCAGCGGAGTCTTTTTATCCAGCACTTCGCCGGTATAGGAGCAGAAGGCTGTAGGAATGCACAGGCAGTTATCTTTGATAAATGCATAGGAGGTTGGGTCCCATGCTGTATAGCCGCGGGCTTCAAAGGTTGCACGCAAGCCGCCGGACGGGAAGCTGGAAGCATCAGGTTCGCCCTGAATCAGCTCTTTGCCGGAGAAGTCCATAATAACACGGCCTTCGGCAGTAGGAGAAATGAAGCTTTCATGCTTTTCAGCAGTAATACCGGTCATCGGTTGGAACCAGTGGGTGAAATGAGTGCAGCCATGCTCCAGAGCCCAGTCCTTCATAGCATTGGCGATGATATTAGCAATTTCCAGATTCAGCGGAGTGCCTGCAAGCACTGCTGCCTTATATGCCTTATAGGTTGCAGTCGGCAGACGGTCCTTCATAACGCTTTCGTTAAAAACTAAGCTGCCAAACAGTTTCGGTACATCATTCATTGTAAAACCTCCCTAATTTCTCTCTGAGAATTTCCTTGGGTTTACGAAGTGTAAGCCCCTCATTTGAAATACATTTTTTGTGCTTTACAGATTTTCTTCTCTCTGGCTCTGTAAATAAGAAAGCACCGTCAGCTGCGCCTTGCGCTGCTACGGTGCTTCGTTGCACTTATCATGGGTAAGATATAAATTATAATTCTCACCGCTGATATAACAGAAAAAGCAACCACGAAGTTTGGACCTTTCGACCCAACAACCACGTTGTTGCTTTATGCGCTTATTATAATACTAGGATTTGAATTTGTAAAGGGGGTAAGAGAAAAAAATTTTAATTTTTTCTGTATATCCTTACAAAAGTATGCTTATTTTCAGCTACAACAGCGGGGATTTTTATCAGATATAACTGATAAAAATCCAAAATCACAAAAAGTTTCAGTTATATCTGATAGAAATTTAGTTTTCGTCTTGAATTTCAGATATAACTGATATATTATATAGATAGTGAGGTGATTTACATGATCAAAAGAGAATCTTACATGAAAAAAATCCACCCATTCATTAACAGTGATTTAGTAAAAGTACTTACAGGTATCCGACGTTGCGGTAAATCTGTTATGTTAGATCTTATAAAACAAGAGCTATTACAACAAGGAGTTACTCCCCAACAGCTTATTTCATATAATTTTGAAAATATAAGCTTCGCCAAGCTTTGCAATGCTAAAGCTCTTCATGATGAAATAATAAGCCAAACCCAAGCTTTAACAGAAAAAATTTATCTTTTCTTTGATGAAATCCAAGAGGTAAAAGATTGGGAAAAATGTATTAATTCCTTACGTATAGAGCTTAATTGTGATATTTATATCACCGGTTCCAATGCCAAGCTCCTATCTGGTGAATTAGCCACTTATTTAGCAGGACGCTATGTAGAATTTGTTATTTATCCTTTTTCATTTTCTGAATTTATTGAGCTATATAATACTATACAGCCTAATACCAGTGAAGCAGAATGCTTCAAGAAATACCTGCACTTCGGAGGAATGCCCTATTTGGCATCCCTGCAATATAACGAAGCTGCCTGCAAGCAATATTTACAGGATGTATATACATCAGTAGAACTGAAAGATATTGTACGCCGCAACAATATACGTGATGTTGACATGCTTGAACGCATACTTACCTACATAACTGCAAATATCGGCACCATTTTTTCTGCCAATGTGCTTTCTAAACATTTGAAAAGCGAAGGACGCAGTATGGCAACAGAAACCATTATCAACTACGTTAAAGCCTGCACCGATGCCTTTCTGTTTTATCAGGTAAAACGTCAGGATATACAAGGTAAAAAGCTGCTTGCTATCAACGAAAAATATTATGTGGCTGACCATGGCATCCGCGAAGCAGTCTTCGGCGGCAACATGAAGGATATCAATCTCATTTTGGAAAATATCGTTTATCTGGAGCTTTTACGCCGTGGTTATAAGGTGAGCATCGGCAAGGTAGATACCAAAGAAATTGATTTTATCTGTGAAAAACAGGATAAAAAAATTTATATTCAAGTTACGTACTTATTGGCTGCAGAAGAAACTATTCAACGTGAGTTCGGTGTTTACAATGAAATTACCGATAATTATCCGAAATATGTGCTTTCACTCGACGAATTCGATATGAGCCGTAATGGTATTATCCATAAAAATATCAGAGATTTTTTGACAGATTCATCTATATAACTGTTTAGAAAAATACCAAATTTAACATTATTAAAACCATTACGCATGCTCCTCAGCAGGATTTTTGCGTTCTGTAAAGAATTGTACAGTATAGAGTATGCAATACAAACCGCAATATAACTAATTGCCAAGGAGGAACCCTTATGGAATTAACCGCTGTTGCGCAGCTGCGCCGCATGGTGCTGGAGCATTTATCCCGCTACACCTGGAATAACGAGTTGCCTGACCACGTCTACGATATTCTGCAAGAGGTACGCGAGGACACTCCGCGCTACCGCTGCTGTGTTTATAAAGAAAGAGCCGTACTGAAAAACCGTATTGATATGGCGCTGGGCCAGGAGTGCTCCAGCAATATCATCGAAGCTGCCAAGCTGACGCTGAACGAGCCTGAGCGCACCGATTTGCCGATTATCGACGTGCTCCCCGCAGCCTGCGACCAATGCCCGATTGATGCTTATTACGTTACAGATATGTGCCGCCACTGCATCACCCACAAATGCATGAATAACTGCCCGAAAAAGGCTATCAGCATTATTCAGGACCGCGCCTTTATCGATAAAACAAAATGCATCGAATGCGGTCGCTGCAAGCAGATGTGCCCCTACGGTGCGATTATCGAAATCCATCGTCCCTGCGTGCGTGCCTGCGCCATCGGTGCCATCAGCATCGGTGAAAACCGTAAGGCTGTTATTGACCATGAAAAATGTGTTTCCTGCGGTGCCTGCCGCAATGCCTGCCCCTTCGGCGCCATTGACGAGCGCAGCAATATTATCCGCGTTATCCGCGAAATTCAGCAGGGCAAGCAGGTTATCGCCCTTGTGGCACCTTCTATCGTAGGCCAATACGGTTTGAAGATTACCATGGCGCAAATTTACGAGGCACTGCAAAAAGCAGGCTTCGCTGAAGTTGTAGAGGTTGGCGTTGGCGCCGATATCACCAGCGTTAAGGAAGCAGAGGAATATTTGGAGAAGGTTCCTGCCAAGCAGGGCTTTATGACCAGCTCCTGCTGTCCTGCCTTTGTTAAGCTGATTAAAACGCAGGTACCGGAGGCAGCAGACAAGATTTCCGACACTCCCTCCCCCATGCTTACCTGTGCCGAATTAATCAAGCAAAAATATCCCTATGCCGTTACCGTGTTCATCGGTCCCTGCATCGCCAAAAAGGTGGAAGCACGCGAGCACCGAGAAACCATCAACTACGTGCTGACCTTTGAAGAGATTATGTGCATGCTGGAGGGCAAGGATATAAAATTTGCGGAAATGAGCGGTGATACTGCTTATGAACGCGATGCCTCCAAGCTTGGCCTGAGCTTCCCGCTGACGGCCGGCGTAAGCGCTGCCGTGCAGGATACGGTTGCAGCTATGGGCGGTGAGGTACATAATGCGCAATACTGCTCCGGACTGGACAAATGCCGTGACACCGTCAAGGCTGCTGCCGCAGGCAAGCTCGACTGCAGCTATATCGAAGGCATGGCCTGCTCCAACGGCTGTATCGATGGTCCCGCTGCCGTAGGCGACTTCCACATCACTAAGGTTGCACTGACAAAATATGCTGCTGCGGCGCCAAATAAGCAGGCTGCCGAAGATAAGCACACAAAATAAAATTTTACTGCTATCCCTTCTGCTGCATTGGCAGAGGGGATAGTTTGTTAATAGCAGGATTTTAGTCTGCTAAAATCATAGAGTGCGCTTTACTGTGCACTAAAAGAACGGAGACTTCCAAGCAAATGCAAAACACCCGCTATATCGGTCACCTTGCTGCCCTCATTACGATTGCTACCTGGGGCACAACCTTTATTTCTACCAAGGTTTTACTTACCGGCTTTCAGCCGCTGGAAATTCTTTTTTTCCGCTTTATTATGGCCTTTTTCGCCCTTTGGCTGGCCTATCCTAAAATGCTGAAAACAGATAAAAAGCAGGAGCCTGTTTTTATGGCCGCAGGTCTCTGCGGCATCTGCCTCTACTACCTTTTGGAAAACATCGCCCTTACCTATACACAGGCCTCCAACGTCGGCGTAATCGGCAGCACAGCGCCTTTCTTTACCGCGCTGCTGGCGCATTATTTTATGCGCTCTGCCGGCAGCTTAAGCAAGCAGTTCATCATCGGCTTTTTCATCGTAATGGCAGGCATCGCCTGCATCAGCTTCAACGGTGCAGCCATGCAGCTCAATCCACTGGGTGATTTGCTGGCGATTTCGGCTGCCGTCGTGTGGGCGTTTTATGCTCTGCTGACGAAAAAAATCAGCAGCTATGGTTATCCTGTTATCCTCGCTACACGCAGAACCTTTTTCTACGGCATTCTCTTTATGCTCCCGGCGCTAGGTTTTCTGGATTTTGAGCTGAACCTTGCACGCTTCGCCAATACTACCTATCTTTTCAATATCGTCTTTCTAGGACTGGGCGCTTCTGCTCTCTGCTTCGTCACCTGGAATTTGGCAGTTAGGGAATTGGGGGCAGTAAAGGCCAGCGTTTATATTTATATGGTGCCCGTCATCACCGTCATTACCTCGGCGATTGTCCTGCAGGAAAAAATCACGCTGCTGGTAGCACTCGGTACCATCCTGACAATGACCGGCCTGTTTATTTCGGAATACAGGCCGAAGAAAAAAATACAGTAAGAAGGCAAACAAATACGCCCTAGGCATCAACAGCCTAAGGCGTATTTTTATTTATTCTGCATATAATAATTAATAAAGGTCTGCGCAACCTGCGACAGCTCTCTGCCCTTAACTATAGACAGCGTCATCTCCAGAAACAAGCGCTCATCCTTGATTTCCTTGCGGACCAGATTCGCTGGAAACAATTCTACAGCCGGTGCCGGTACAATTGCCACACCGGTATTTTTTTCTGCCCATGCTATGGCCGAAAGCTTAGTAGTATTAATACTCATAACCCGCGGGAAAATGTGTGAATCCGAGCACACAGAAAAAAACAGCTCAGAACAGCCACGCGACAAACATAACGGAATGTCCTCCAAATCATCCAGCAGGATATTAGGCTTATCATTTTTCAGATACGGGCTATCCTTATGAAAAAGCGCAACCAGACGCTCTTTACGGCTGAACAGCGTTTCAAAGCGTTTAGACTGCTTTAGGGGTGCATTGGCAATGCCTATTTCCGTTTTCCCCTCTAAAAGCTGCTGGGTTTGTTCGTCAATCGGCACCTCATACAGCTCATAATTAATATGCGGAAACTCTCTGTAAAAATCACTCAAAAAGTTTTTAATAAAGTTTATTGACATCGAAGGCGACAGACTGATGCGCAGCGTACCGCTAAAGCCTGCCTGACAGTCAACTATCTCCTTCAGAGCGCTGTTTTCTGCCGAGCAGATATACTTAGCCTTGTTATATAAAATACAGCCTGCATCCGTAAGCTCAATGCTGTGACCACCACGGCGCACATGCAGCAGCTGCGTACCAAAACGCTTCTGCAGCACCTTAAGCTGATTACTCAGCGCCGGCTGGGCAATCGCTATCTGCTTAGCTGCGGCAGAAATACTGCCGGCCTCAACTATGGCAATAAAATTGCGGTAATATTCTATATCCATATATGGTTCTCCTTTACTTCGCTCTGCCTTTATTATACTATACAGCAATATTTCTGAGTACTTTTTTAGTTTTTAAAATTAAATTTTTCATAAAACCAATGACAGCATATGCAAAACACATATAACTCCAATAGATTATTTTTATAAGTGATTAGGAACAAAAGCATAAGTTTTTCGTTTTTTTCTAAAAACAGACAACTATATATCATGAATTATCCTGTTCCCGCATCGAAGAACGAGTTAACGTATATGCATTTTTTATATGTAAAATGTATTTTTCGTATTTTACTTTATATGTTGATAGATTTAAACTGTAAGCAGATAAGGAAATTTCCAAAAAAGAAAAGAGGTTTTTGAAATGTTGGATGCAACACGTTTGCGCACCCCCTGCCTATTTGACAAAATAGTCAGCGCGGACGAAGCAGCCACACTGATTACCGACGGTATGAATGTTGGTGTCAGCGGCTTCACCCCCTCTGGCTATCCTAAGAAAACCACACTTGCTCTCGCTAAAGCCATCAAGGCCGGCAAAAGATGCCGTATCAATATTTGGAGCGGTGCTTCCGTCGGACCGGAAATCGAAGAAGCACTTGCCGAAGTCGGCGGTATCAGCGGACGCATGCCTTATTATGCAGCCTCCAACAAAGCACTCAGCCGCCAGATCAACACCGGCAGCGTAACCTATATTGATCAGCATTTAAGCCACTTTGCCCAACAAATCGACTACGGCTTTTACGGCGATGTTGATGTTGCAATCGTTGAAGCCGCTGCTATTAATGCAGACGGCAGCATTGTTCTCGGTTCTGGTGTCGGCAACACGCCTATGCTTGTAAAGCATGCAAAAAAAATTATTGTTGAGGTCAACACATCTATCCCGTTGACGCTGGAGGGAATGCACGATATTTACATCTGCAGCAAACCACCTGAGCGCACCGAAATCCCTATTTATCATGTCGGTGACCGCATCGGTTCTCCTTATGTAAGCTGCGGACTTGACAGAATTACCTGCATCGTCGAATCAGACATTGTCGACCATGTACGCAATTTAAGCGCTCCTGATGAAGCAAGCAAAAAAATTGCCGCTAACTTGGTTGATTTTTTGGAGCACGAGCAGCGCCACGGCCGTCTGCCGCAGCAAATGCTGCCGTTGCAGTCCGGCGTAGGAAGCATAGCCAATGCTGTATTAATGGGTTTGGCAGAATCTAAATTTGAAAATCTTACTATGTACTCAGAGATTTTGCAAGATTCTGTTTTCAAGCTGATAAAATGCGGTAAGGTCACCCAAGCCTCCGGCTGTGCCTTCACTCCATCGCCAACAGTTTGGGAGATGTATAAAGAAGATCCCGAGCTCTACCGTAACCGCATTGTTCTGCGCCCGCTCGACATCAGCAATAATCCGGAGGTCATCCGCCGCCTCGGCGTTATCTCCATGAATACACCGCTTGAATTTGATATTTACGGTCAGGCAAATTCTACCCATGTTATTGGCAACCGTATGATGAACGGTATCGGCGGCAGCGGAGATTATATGCGCAACGGTTACCTGACAATATTCTCCACCCCGTCAACTGCCAAAGGCGGTAATATCTCGAGCGTAGTTCCCATGGTTTCACACGCAGATCATACCGAACATGATACGATGGTTTTTATTACCGAGCAAGGTGTAGCCGATATCCGCGGTCTGAGTCCTCTAAAACGGGCCAAGCTGATTATCGAAAAATGCGCCCACCCCGATTTCAGGGAACAGCTTTATGATTACCTAAAAATGGCGCAAAGAAAAAACGGCCATGAGCCTGTTGATTTGGAACATGCCTTCGACATGCACATAGCGTTAGAAAAAACAGGCACGATGAAAGAGCAATCCAAGGAGGAAAATCATTATGACTACACGAGAAGATTTACAGCTTAGCTTAGATGCCTATGATGCCAAGGTTGCCAAGGCAATCGCAAAATTCCCCGAACGGCAGCATTTAAGCGAAAAGCGCTTATATACACCCTTAGATATCGATGAAAAATTTGATTATAACAGTAAACTCGGCTTTCCCGGTCAGTATCCCTTCACCCGTGGCGTGCAGCCAACAATGTACAGAGGCCGCTTGTGGACTATGCGTGCTTACGCAGGCTTTGCCACTGCCGAAGAAACAAATGCCCGCTACAAATATCTGCTGCAGGCAGGCCAAACCGGTCTTTCCGTAGCTATGGATTTACCGACACAAATCGGTCTGGACAGCGACGCACCGTTATCCGAAGGCGAAGTCGGCAAGGTTGGCGTAGCAATTGATTCTCTCGCTGACATGGAAAAGCTTTTTGAGGGCATTCCGCTGGACAAAGTCAGCACCTCGATGACCATCAACGGTCCGGCAGCCGTACTTTTGGCAATGTATGTTGCTGTTGCCGAAAAGCAGGGCGTAAAGCCGGAGCAGCTGAAGGGCACTATTCAAAACGATATTCTCAAGGAATATATCGCCCGTGGGACCTATATCTTTCCGCCACGTCCTTCCATGCGCCTGATTACAGATACCTTTGCTTATTGCTCGCAGAATATCCCCAAATGGAATACTATCAGCGTTGGTGCTTATCACATCCGCGAAGCAGGTGCTTCCGAGGTACAGGAAATCGCTTTTGCCTTCGCTAATGCCATGGCCTATATTGATGCTGCAATCAAAGCAGGCCAAAAGGTTGATGATTTTGCTCCCGGTATCAGCTGGATTTTTACCGCCGGCCTGAATTTCTTCTCCGAAATAGCCAAATTCCGCGCTGCCCGCCGCTTGTGGGCACGCATCATGAAAGAGCGTTACGGAGCTACCGTTCCCAAAGCACAGATGCTGCGCGTACACGTTCATACCGCAGGCAGCGTGCTGACAGCACAGCAGCCTTTGAACAACGTTGCCCGCATTACCTGGCAGGCCATGTCCGCTGTACTTGCAGGCATTCAGTCGATGGCCTGCTGCGCGTATGACGAAGCCATTGCCCTCCCGACGGAAGAAAGTGCAACGCTTGCACTGCGCACCCAACAGCTCATCGCTTACGAAAGCGGTGTTGCCGACACAATCGACCCCATGGCCGGTTCCTATTATGTTGAAGCACTCACTGATAAATTTGAAAAAGAAGCTTATGAATACATCCAAAAAATTGATGCCATGGGCGGTGCGGTTGCTGCTATCGAACAAGGCTATATGCAAGGTGAAATGGCCGCCCATGCCTACGAATATCAGACAGATATTGAAAAAGGCAAGCGTACAGTCATCGGCGTCAACAAATTTGCAGACAATAAGGCTGTCAAAACAAATGATGTTATTACGGCAGATTTAAGCGTTGCGGAACGTCAGATTGCCCGTGTAAATGAAATGAAGGCTCACCGTGACCAGCAAGCAGTAGATGCTTCCCTGAAAGCTCTGAAGGAAGCTGCCAAGGGTGAAGCTAACCTTATGCCTTATCTGATTGATGCTGTTAAAACCTATACAACCTTAGGCGAAATCTGCGGCGTACTGCGCGAGGTTTTCGGAGAATACCAGCAGGGAGGTAATTTGTTTTAAGGCTAAGGCAGGTGTTTACGTTGCATTTGGCGAATACCATGGCAATAGTTAAAATTAAAGCAAAGGCAGGTATTAATAATGACAACTAAAGCATTAGCAAAATTTACCGCAGAATTGTGCTACGAAAAGCTTTCTGCTCACAGCATCGAAATGGCTAAAAAATGTCTGCTGGACTGGCTGGGAATTGCTATCCGCGGTTCGCAGGAAAAACCGGTACGCATCATCCATGATGTTATTCTTCAGGGAGATGCACCGCAGGCAAATATTTTCGGCAGCCTTCCCGCCAAAAAGGCCGGTGCCCTGAACGCAGCCTTTATCAACAGTGCTGCTTCCCACAGTCTGGATTTCGATGATCTTCATAACCCATCTATTATCCATCCGGCCTGCGTTGTTGTTTCTCCCGCACTGGCTGTCTGCGAAGCGGAGCACAAAAGCGGCAAGCAGCTCATTTCAGCTATCTGCGCAGGCTACGAAGCCAGCGGCCGCGTAGGCGAAGCGGTTATCCCGGAATCCTACTTCTTTTGGCATACTACCGGTACCGCAGGCACCATCGCCGCCGGTGCTGCTGCCGCCAACGCTCTTGGACTTGACGCACAGCAGACCTTGATGTGCTATGGCAGCGCCGGCACCCAGGCCGCAGGCCTGTGGGAATTTCTCATAGAAGGTGCCATGAGCAAGCCGCTGCACACGGGCAAGGCTTCCTACAGCGGTGTCCTCAGCGCTTATCTGTCGCAAAAGGGCTTTACTGCCGCCAGCGAAATTTTAGAAGGCGAAAAGGGCTTCTGCCGTGCCATGGTCAAAGAACCGCATTTGGAAAAGCTTACCGAAAACATGAGCACTGATAAGCTGAAAATCGACATCAACTCCTTCAAGCCCTACGCCTGCTGCAAGCATGCTCATGCCGCTCTTTACGCCATTCAGGAGCTGCGCAAGGCTCATTCTCTGCAGCCTGAGGACATCGCTAAAATTAAGCTTTACGTCAACGATATTACGAACTATCTGATCAATAATCCGCAGCCGCAAACTCCCTACGGCGGCAAATTCAGTATTCAATATTGCTCCGCTGCTATGCTAAAGTTCGGCGAAGTAGGCATTGCGCAGTTCAGTGAGGAATGTATCCACAACAAAGAGCTTACGGATTTAATGCAACGCATCGAGGTTATCCGCGATGAGGCTATGGAACAGCTTTATGCAGCAGATGCTTCCAAGCTGGCTTCCAGAGTAGAAATTCAGCTGCATAACGGACAAACTCTTACAATGCAGGTTGATTATCCTAAGGGAGATCCGGAAAATCCTCTGACTTGGGAGGAGCTCTGTGCCAAGTTTATGAGCCTTGCCGTACCTGTTTACGGTGAAGCAAAGGCATTACGTTTACAAAATTGGGTAGCAAGCCTTGAGCAATGCAACGACGTTGCCCAAGCGCTGGACGCCTGTCTAAAGGAGGAATGATTTATGCAACCGGAAGAAATTATCCGAAGCGTAAAAGATATCTACACGCATAACGCTTTTATGCAGCACTGCGGCATAAAGGTTCACAGCATCAGCTGCGGCAAAGCTGCAGTAGGCCTGCGCATCGACCCTGCTATCCACACAAACCTTAACGGCAAGCTGCACGGAGGCTTGCTTACAACACTGGTGGATAATGCCACCGGCATCGCCTGCGCCGCTATGGGCAAGCGCGTGGTTACGGTATCGATGACCGTAGATTTCATTAAGAGCGCTCCTTCCGGTGCAATGGTAGAAGCACAGGCTGAGGTTGTTTCGCATAATGGCCAGTTAATTACTATGCAGATTCATGTATATGATACTGATGCAGATACACTGCTGGCTACCGGCAGCTGCTGTATGCTGACGATTGCCGACTTCCCCGGAATTCCGGAAAAATGGTAAGTCTCAGCTTCGCAAGCAGTCTATAAAGCGTATACCATAACAGCTTAACTGCTTTCGTTACAATGTAAAAAGGCGTTCTCCCCTGCGGGAGAACGCCTTTACTGTAAGCAAAAACTCTTTATCAAATTCATTCCGCCTTAATTGCTTCAACCTGCTCAACGGAAAGTGAAGTAGCCTTAGCAATATCCTCTACAGATAATCCCATACTTAAAAGACGCTTTGCAGTTGCAGTCTTTTCTTTTGCCTTGCCTTCGGCGAGACCTTCTGCTTTGCCTTCGGCATGTGCTTCGTCACGCAGGTCTTTCATACGCATTTCGTAAGTCATATAGGCATCCCTCACTTTCTTGTCATTTTTAATTTCCACAATCGTGTCAGCAACCTCACGTGTAAAATTACTGGTAATAGTATTGCTGTTGATGTAGTCAAACAGACTTTGAATGTCCGGTGACACATCTCCTTTGGTTCCCAAGGTATTGAGAAACATAATAACTGCTTCATCTGCCAATTCAATATTCACGTTTTCCAGACAACGCTTCTTAAAGGTATAAATACGCTGAGAATCCTGAAAAAAATCAAACAGACAGAAGAAAATTATATACGTAGGAGATAATTCGTCATAATCCTGACCTTTTTGCAGCATATCCGTATCAAGCATAGCCTGATAGTAGCGGGTACGCTTAGGCAACAGAAATTTTCCTGTAGCACGATTAACAGGATTCTTTACCTGCATTTCCAAATTGTAATGAGTATTGGCAGTATCTGCAATTCTAACATCCAAACGAATACCATGGCTGTCAGGATAAACATCAATAGTCTGCTCTGCTTCAAGATAGGTAATGTCTGCAATTTCGGTATGTAAAAGCTCTTCCAGAATATGCTTGCAGATGCGCTTTCTGAGCATAACGTGCTTGAAAAGAAAATCGTTAGACAGAGTCAGCTTATCGAGATTAGAGATTTGCTTTTGCATATGTTTCCTCCTTTGATTATAGCATAATTTGCAGTAAAAATATATAAGCCGGCAATTGCGACTGACATAAAGGAAAAGGCGCCTGCCGAAAGCTCGACAGGCGCCACTAGTCCGCACGACCAGGCATAAGCTCCGCCAAAATGCGGCTACCTATGCAACTAAGGTAATTATAACACAGAAACGCTTTAAAAACAATAGTTCGTTAAACAAAAAGTACTATTACACTTAGGGCATATTTCATTACTGCAAAAGGCGTTCTCCCCTGCGGGAGAACGCCTTTACTGTTTACTGAGCTTTATTCACTTGTCACTACCGACAATTTATTTTGCCAGCTTGTTGCCGTAATGGTCGCGCTCGCCTTTAGTATCGTTTACGCGTACACGTTCAATCTTATCGCGATCGCCATCTTCACCGCTGATGCGGTCTACACGGATGCGGCCCAATTCAGGCTCAAATTCTTTGATGATCTTTTCTTCCAGAGCTGCGCCGTTTTCGATTGCACGATAGAGCATTGCAGCAAATTCATAACGAGTCATCAGGCGGTCACCGCCGAAGTTGCCGTCAGGATAGCCTTCGATGTAGCCGTTGCCTGCCAGCTTAGCGATGTATTCATATGCCCAGTGGTTAGCCGGAACATCCGGGAAGAGCTTGGTCTTGCTTTCATCCAGCATACCGAATGCTTTTTCCATCTTAGCCATCTTAGCACCCATTACTGCCAGCTGACCGCGGAGGTCGATAACCTCACGAGCCAGAGCGGTACGGCTGTTGCTTACATGGTTGGTGCGGTCCAGAGCGAAGGATACGCCTGCGTTAACCATGTTTTCGCCATTGCCTACGGTACCTGCAACACTGAACATTACCTTTTCATCAGGACGATAGTAAGCGCCGATTGCAGCAGCATTTTCGCCTGCATAGTTGCCATAGCCTGCGGAGAAGGTCAGTTTGTCGTCCGGATCAAAGTCCATCGGATGCAGGGCTGCCAGAGCTGCTGCGCCTGCGCCAACCTTGTTTACACGGCTGCCAAGCTTGTTGATGCGGTTGGTGTTGTTAACAACCTGATTTTCAACGCCATCAATGCGGTTGTTAATCGTTTTTTCGCTGTCCTTCAGCTGACCTACGTTAACTGCATCAGTATTTTCTTTACCTTCTGCTACACCGGTAATCTTATTACCGTTTGCATTAAGACCATTCTTATCGATGTAGGTCTTACCGTCAACCTTCAGCTCATCAGCCTTCAGAGAGGTGTTCTGACCAACCTTCAAACCGTCATTGTCCATTACAGTTTGACCTGCGGTTACGGTATCAACTTTGATGTCTTCATTCAGCTCAACATTAACATTGGTACCATCATTGCTGATTTTAATGTTCTTGTCACCACTGAAGTCAACAGTTTTACCAGGTGCTACTTTAGATGCTTCGCCTCCGTTAGTGGACAATTTCCAGCCTTGGTTTGCGGTATCTGCTACATCCTTCAACGCTTGGTCAAGCTTGCCGATAGAAGTAGTTGTGTTTTCGCCATTAGTAACGTAATTACCCTTGCCGCCTTCTACATAGTTCAGGTCGCCAACCTTGTTGTCCAGCTTGTTGTTCAGGTTGTTTACAGCGTCAACAACGGTAGTATGGCTGCCGTCTTGATTCTTAATGTCGCTGGCAATATTATTAACATTGCCTACGTCACTTGCTTTTGCTACGTCGGTAATGGTAACGGTATCAACCTTGTTGCCGTTTTTATCAACAATATCCATCTTTACGGTATTGTCAGCACCAACTCCGTATTCACCCGCTTTGATATGGGTATCGGTATTACCTGCTTGAACCGCTTCTTTCAATTGGCCAACGTTGACTGCATCGGTATCAGCTACGCCTGCTGCTACGCCTGTAATCTTGCTGCCTGCTACATTCAAGCCACCGCTGATGGTTGTTCCGTTTTCACCAAGCATGATGGATTTTGCACTATAATCAGCAGTGATATAGCTCATGCCAATACCGCTGTTAGTAATTGCAAAGGATTTATTACCATTGGAAATGCTGATGCTATCTTTATTTAAGTTAATTTTGGAATCTCCATTGGCAACAGAGGTAATATCAGTCAAATCGCCTGCAACATTAACTTGATAATCAATCTGTCCGTCTTTATTTGTAGAGGTAACTGTTGTATTCTTGCCGTTAGACAAGGTGGTATGTTTGCCTGCTTCTGCTTTTACATCTTTCAGCTGACCATAGTTTACAGCATCGGTATCTGCAGTACCTGCTGCAACGCCATGGATTTGTACACTTCCTTGTACACCCTTGCTCAGAGTAATACTATCACCCAAAATTGTCATTTGCGCGGTACCGTTACTGATGCCTGCAGTATTCATTCCCAAGGTTACACTGGAATCTCCGTTAACTACACCTGTAACATTGTGCAATTCACTGGCAAGGTCAATTTTTACATTGTTGCCATCGTTGCTAACGGTGATATTTTGATGATTGCCGGCATCCTTTTTACCGCTGAAATCAACGGTTGCTTCAGATGCTACCTGATTTGCTGCGCCACCTTCAGTGGAAAGCTTCCAGCCTTTATTGGCCTTTTCCATTGCGCGCTTCAACTGTGCCACATTGACTGCATCAGTATCCTGCGTACCTGCAGCAACGTTGGTAATCTGGCGGGTAACATCCTTATAACCACTACTCGTAGTTACTCTGCCACCAACAGACACAGCAGCAGATGTTGCTTTCCAAGTTATGGATTCATCTGTCGAATTCTCACCTGTCAAAGCATCATAACCGGCTTCACCTTTAGCAGTAGAAGCAATAGAATATGAGCCTAACGCAATACCCTCATCTACAGAAACCTTACTTTCTCTGCCCAAAGCCGTTCCGTCCCAAATGTTCTGAGTGGCTTTTGATTCATAACCAATTACCGTAGAATAATATGCTTTGCTTTCGACCATTGTGTTGTAACCGATAGCAGTACTGCCATACGCATTATCTTGAATATTGCCATTGGGTCCCATCAAAATACTTGCAGCAGAATTTGTGCCAATATTAGCATAACCACCAATCAAGGTGCTCAGGCTAGAGCTACTACCAATAGAAGAATTTGCGCCCACCAAAGTACTGTATTGAGCATCCTCACCAATTTTTGAATAAGCACCGCTAACTACACTGTATTTTGACTTTTCAGCGATTTTTGCACTTGTTCCAAAAACTGACGAGTATCCAGACTTTTCCTTAACCTCAGCACCTTCACCTAAAGCAATACTATAGCTTCCCAAAGCTTTGGCAACTGCACCTATGGCAATAGACTGTCCATATGCTTTACTGGTGTCACCGATGGATACACCTGGCTTAGACCTTCCATCACCCGGATCTATATCATTAACAGCATTCCTACCAATAGCAACACCACCGCCATTGTGCACATTACTCAGCACGCCTATGGCAACACTGTCTATGCCAGTAGCCTCACTATTCATGCCAATTACAGTTGCACCAGCAACACCGGATGCATGATCACCAATAACAGTTGTTGTAGCTCCGGTTGCCTTACTGTGATTACCAATGGCAACAGAAGAAGAACCATCTACTACCATACTTGTATTGCCAATAGCAATGCTATAATCACCGTCAACATTACTGTTATTGCCAATAGCAGTGCTTTTATCGCCTTTAGCAACACTGTTTGAGCCAATAGCCATATCCGCTTTGGTATATGTCAGAGGACCACTGGGATTATCATGGTCATCTTTCGTTGTTTTTATCGTACCAGTAACTACAGTATATTTTTGCGTATCCTCTGTAACCTTGGCCCATGCAGGTGATGCAGCCATAGTTCCAGCCAGAACGCTTACCATAACGGCAGCTGCAACAGACTTGCTTGCACGGCAGTGATTTTTTGCTAGCTCAGAAACCACTATATAAGCATTTCTTGCTTCGCTCCAGATAACCTTAAAAGTCTTATTCATAATGCTCACCTCTAAAGAAATCATTGAAATATATATATCAAATTCCCAATTGTAAAAACAAACTTTCATTCATCTTCAATATATTTTTGTAATATCTGTGATATACTGTATTTTAATTGTTTTTTCGCCTTCTTTTTGCGCATCATATTCCTTCCTTTCATAAAAATTTTTACACCTAAAACCTTGAGTGAAAACCACGGCCTCCGCCGTGAAGATTTATATATTAGGGCCAATGCCGCAACCAACAAAAACCTAGACACTTGTTCTGAGAGTTTAAATATTTTTAATTATAATTGAACTAAACATTGTAATTCTCTTGTTTTTTTACAAGAATTATAGCACATCATCCCCCCCAGTCAAACTCTTATCCAGCAACACGCTACATTCGGCGTAAAAATTTTTACAGAGTCTTGAACACGTTACATTTGTTACACTAACTGAAGTTTTTGCATTTAAGCTCCAAATTGATACAAGTAAACTTTAAAAAATTGTATCGCTGGCAAGTTTTGCACAATAAAAAATCGTGAGCAATGATAAACTCAAAGCTCACGACTTTTTATTCTTAATTACACACTATGAAATTACAAATTCACAGGCTCATCAGAAGCTCCAGCGAACGCCGGCATTCCACTGACACGGAGTAGCAACGTTGCCGCCATAGGTCTTTTCTACATCAAAGTACAGATGTGTTGCATCGCTCAGGTTGATGTTGGTGCCTACGCCAACCTCCCACCAGCCGCCGAGGTCCTGCTTGAAGCCACTGGTTACACTATTTTTACTAAAGGTTACGTCCGTTTCACATCAAAGTCGTACAAATAGGATGCTCTTGCATACACATTGCCTGCCTTGATATTTCTGCCCATGGCAAATCCGATACGACCAACAAGGCTGTCCATACCGTTTTGACGTACCTGAACATCATTGTTTGTCAGATAATCCACTGCGCCAACATAGCCATAAGTCAATTCAACCTGCGGCTCAATCCAGAAGCCATTGTCCTGGGTAAAGCGTTTGCCATATTCTGCGCTCAGGCTGTAGCCATTGGTTTCGTAATCACCCTTGCCTGCACCGCCAAGAACATCAAACTCATTCTTCAAGCGTGCAGCCTTCGCAATCAAATCTACAAAGCTGCCGTTATCACTAAGATAGCTGCCATATACTGCAAAACCGGTGCTCTTGTTTTCACCATGTCCTGTACTGAAGCTGCTGGAAGCATCTGTGTAGCTCACTGCTGCGCCAACTGTCCAATGCTTGTCAACGCTCAGCTTTTCATCATAGCCTAACTGATAGGTGCTGTACTGGTTCTTCACGTAATGAGTTTAACACTTTTACGTATTATGCAATATATTAGGCAAAAGCTTATGTATTCATATTCTTTTTTTCAGGCACAAAATCTAACTAAAGGCACCAAAAAGCCCAGCGCATATACATTTGTCAAAAACGCAGCTCGATAGCATCGCAGCTGTATGTGCAAGAAAATTTTTTTGGCACGCTATATTTTTGCAAAACTGCCATTTTCTTACTATACTCAGACTACTATGCAGTTCAACACTAGAAATTTTAGCACTACCTTGTCTTTATTTTTTTAAATTTTATTTATACTTAACGCGACTAAGAAATATCGCCATTCCTACAAGAAATTTTTGCAACATATTGCATTTTTCTCTTCTAAGCTTGCCTCACAACGCCAAAACTGCCCCCAAAAACGCAAAAGCCCCTGAAGCAGGACAAGCCTGCTTCAGGGGCAATCATGATAAATTTTATTTTGCTTTCGGTCCCAGGCCGTACTTCTTCAGATAACGGTACAGGGTTACACGGCTGACATCAAGCATTGTTGCCAGCTTACTGATATTGCCGCCAGCAGATTTCCAGGCTGTAATAAAGGCTTCCTTGTCATACTTCCAAGAGCGCTCCAAGGTTTTGTCACCGGGCAGCTTAATATTTTCTGCTTCGATGATGCTGCCGGGAGTGTGGAAGAAGGCCTGCTCGATAACACCCTGCAGCTGCTTGATGTTACCCGGCCAGCTGCAGGACAGCAGCAGGGAAACAGCTTCGGAAGAAAGGCGTTTTTGCGGCAGGTTGTGCTGTGCGGACATTTCCACCAGAATATGCGAAGCGATAACCTCGATATCCTTCACGCGCTCGCGCAGAGGCGGCACGCGCATGGTGGTATCCAGCACCAGCTCATACAGATTACGGGAGAACAGGCCCTTATCTGCCAAGCGCTTGAGATTGGAATCGCAGGCAGCAATTACGCGCACGTCGAACGTACGCGGTTTGCCGCCCTTTTCCGTTGCAGGCAGGCCATGCGTCAGTGCATCAGCCAGCTTGTCGCCCATTTCTAGCGGCAGTTTTTCTACCTCGTCGAGGAACAGCGTACCGCCGATAGCAAGCTCCAGCTTGCCTGCGGACTGCTGTCCGTCCTCATTGGTGCCGAAGAATTCAGCCTCCAGCTCTGCCATAGATGCGTTGTGACATTTTACCGCAATCAGCGGAGCGGCAGCGCGGGGGCTGGCCTGATGAATGCCGTGTGCCAAACGCTGCTTGCCGGTACCGGGCTCGCCCTGCAGCAGGATGTTGTGGTCGGTGCGGGCAACGCGGCTTGCCTTATGCTGCAGCGCCAAAAATTCGCTGGTTTCACCAACCATGCTGTACAGGCTGTAACGGCTGCTGTAACCGGTTGCATGGGCGATGGTTGTTTTCAAATCCTCAATGGACATGGAAAGCACCAAAGCACTTTCTACCTCGCTGCCAACCTTAATAGGCATAACGGTGGTAATATCCTCAAAGGTTCTGTCTTGGGTAATCCAGGTGATTTCACGACGCTGTGTTGCTACGCCATGCAACGCTTTTTTAATAGGAATATGCTCGTAGTTCAGGAACACGTCCTCCAAGCGCTCATGTCCTTCCAGACGCTTGCGGCCGTTTTCGTTGCAGTATTTCACGCTGCCGTCCTTGCCCAGCCAGTAAACGGTTACCGGCAGCTGTTCCATCATAATACGGTTGATGCTCCAGGCCTCCAGCATATTCAGGTGCTGTTCGATGGAATATTTCATCGTCATCAGCAGGCTCAAAAGCAAATCATAGGGCAAATCGTTCTGATCCAAGGAAAAGAAGGAAATAATATAGCGGATTTTGCCGTTTACGCAGATAGGCGCACTGCAGGCATCACCGGAATGGCTGTCCTTAATCCACATTTCCGGACCGAACATCAAAAAGGGCACGTTATGCTCGCGCGCAATGCTGATGCTGGAGGTACCAACATCCTCCTCCAGAACACGCATACCCTGAATATCCTCGATAATGCGTTGGAAGAACGGCATAGCATAGTTTTTGATTACATAGCCGTTTTCGTCAATCAGCAGCATGCTCAGGTTATGGATATTGAAATGCTGCTTGCTTTGCTCATAAAGACCGTCAACGTATTTTACGATAAACTCATGTGTCTTTTGGTGTGCGATAATCTCTTCGTGGCTCAGCTTATTGATTTTGGGCATAGTTTCGTGCGGCAGATGCATAGCACGGCAACGCTGCCAGCTGTCGGCAACCCACGGATGCACGTTGGGGTCAACAATACCCTCTTCCATAAACTTTCTGTAATAAGAAGCCAGCTTATCCTTATTTCTTCTCTCACGAATCATGTTTTATACCCTCCCCAGCTGTCCGGCAGTCGGCTGCCGTCAGCAGAACTTTTATTTATAAACCTCGCCGTTCGTAATCAACACTCGGCGTGCTCCATAATAGCGTTGTTTCCAGTAATCGTCCTTCAACGACGAAAGCATTACACCCTTGGACGAGGATGCGCTCCAAAATTGTCCGTCACCGGCATAAATGCCCACATGCGATGCGCCTGCGGCGTAGGTGGTAAAAAATACCAAATCGCCGGGCCGCAGCTGCTTCTGCGTTACAAAAATCCCCTGTAACGCCTGCTCGTCTGCCAAGCGCGGCAGCTTAGCCTTGCAGTCCTTAAACACATACTGCACGTAACCGGAGCAGTCAAAGCCCTTGGTCGTGGTTCCACCGAACACATAGGGAACACCCTTGTATTTGGCGGCACGGCTTACAATTTCCTTGCCCTTAACCTTGGGGATGCCCTCCTTGGCAAAGGCCTCCCAGGTCAGCTTCTGATAGGTTGCATCATTCAGCTCACCGTCTGCCTTCAGCTTGTGCTGCTTCTGGAAGCTTTTCAGCGCAGTGCTGGTAGCCTCCGTCATGCGTCCGCTGGGGCGTTCGTCACTGAAGCCCAGCACCTGCAGCTTTTGCTGTGCCACCTTCAGGCGCCAATTGCTTTGCTGCACCTGCACCTTGGACTGCTTTTCCTTCGTTTTTTTAGACTTTTTCTTTGCGGTTTTCTTCGCCTTTTTCTCAGGCTTCGTCTGCTTCGGTGCCTTCACTTCGGCAGCAGGCTTGACTGCGGTATCGGCTTTGACGGCAGCAGGCTCCGGCACCGCCCTCACAGGCTGCGCCTCGCTTATGGCCGGCGGCGTTGCCACCGGTGCCTTATGCGGTTTGTTGCTGACAATAGGCGCTGCAGCCTGTGCCTGCCATGGCAGGCTGCAGGCCAGCATGATTACGGTCAGCACAGAAGCCAGCTTCTTTTTCATCTTCATCAGCCCCGCTCAAATGCAAAATTAAAAATTAATCGTAGTTATATACGTCCCAACTTTTCAGCTTGCTCAGCTGAGCAATACTGTAATCAATATCGCGCAGCAGACGCTGCTTGTCGTGCGGCAGCGTTGCTGCCAGCTGAACATAGTTTGATACATGGTTGCTGCGGAAGAGGCAGTGCCTGTCCGCAGGTAAATCTATATTTTCTATTATCAGCTTCAGCTCGCGCATCAGTCCTGCCGGTGAAAGCGGATTGAACTTGCCTGCCTCGTACTGCTCCAGCAGCTCGCTGCCGCGGTACAGCATCAGGCAGAGCGCGCTCAAATGCGTCGGCTTGATAATATTAATCGCCTTAGCAGTTGCCAGTGCGTGGCGTTCGCTGCCCTCCGCACCTGCCAGCCCCAGAATAATCATCATGGAAAGCTTCATGCCGCTGGCTGTAACTCTGCGTCCCGCTTCTACCGCCTGTTCGCCGTCAACACCCTTGTTGACAGCCTTCAGCGTATCGTCGTCGCCTGTTTCCATGCCGTAGTACAAAAGCTTCAGGCCTGCTTCCTTCAGCTGGCGCAGCTCCTCCTCGCTCTTGCGCAGGATATCCTTAGGTGCAGCATAGCTGGCAACGCGCTGCAGATGCGGAAACTGCTCGCGCAGTACCTGTAGAATCTTCAGCAGCTTGGCCGTAGGCAGCACCAAAGCATCGCCGTCCGCCAAAAAGACGCGGCGCACCTTGTTCTTGCCGTAATGGGCCGCCAGTGCAATCTGACGGGAAATTTCTTCATCCTTCAAAATCTGAAAGGGAACACCTCTGTACATGTTGCAGTAGGTGCATTTATTATGTGCGCAGCCGCGCGTAACGCGCAAAATAAAGCTGCGTGCCTCACTGGGAGGTCTGAAGACTGGTGTGTCATAAGAATCAAAAAACATTTCTACTATTCTACCTCATTTTACTTTGATTGATTTGGCGCCAGTTTGAGATCTCAGAGATTTTGTAAAGTATAGTACACTTTAATATTATTATACTAGATTTTTTGCCATTTGTAACGTCCAACTGAAAACTTTTTGTTACTTTTTTTACAGAGATTTTGTGAAACATTGTCAGAGTGTAAAATAACTGTGATTTCCCGCGCCTGCAGGCAACGGCAAGGACGCTTGGGCAGGCAAAAACGGACGTAACAGCATATACCCGCACACAAAAAATACGCCTGCGGGCACAAGCAACAGCATCGCCGCAGGCGCACCAAGGAGGCTGACGCAGGTCAGCCTCCGACGCTTTATATTATTTTTAAGTAAGCGTAACCCTTTCCCTCATCAGCTGCGTTTTCTGCGCAGGAAGAAGAAGGCAGCACCACCGATGATAATAACGCCGCCGATAATCGTCAGCCAGCCAAAGCCATCATCGTCATCCTCATTTTCTTCCTCATCCTCGGCAACAGGCAGCTCCGCAGTGCCCACAGCCACCGGCCATTGGCTCTTCATCTCGCCGTGGACTGCCGTAACGGTAACAACGCCGTCAGCCTTGCCGATCAGCTTGCCATCTTCGATAACGGCAATTTTTTCATCGCTCACGCTCCACTCCGGTGTCACGCCGTCAGCCTCGCCCACAACGTAGGCCTCCAGCTTCAGCGCCTCGTCTATTCCCAAGTGCGCCGGCAGATTCGGAGCCTCCAGCTTCGGCTCATAGGCAGTAATCTGCGTCATAAAGGCCTTTTCTCCCTTTTCCAGCAGCAGCTTGCCGCTAATCGTCGCAGTTCCCGGCTTCACAGCCAAAAGCTGCACATCGCCGTCCACCTTCACTATATCACTATTGGAGGAACGCAAATCAGTTACATTATAGCCTACGCAGCCCGGCAGCGAAGCAACTATGCGTGTACGCTCGCCCACCTTCAGGCTGGCCTCCTCCGGAGCCACCGTCACCAACGGACTAAGCTCGGAGGCTGCGGTTGCAGGCAGGTCGGGCGCATCCTCGTCGCCCTCCAGCTCGCCGCTTTCGATTGCAGGGCCTTCCAGCTCCTCCTCCTCTACAAGCGGTGCTCTTTTAGCTGCAAGCATATTTATCGGATCACCGTAAATAAGGCTTACCTCACCCTCCTTATCGTTGCGGTACACTGCGCTCAAATCGGCAGCTACCAAAAATTTGGCGATAACCTCACCCTCATCATCCAGCGCCGTCAGTTGGTAGAACCAGCCGTCCACAGGCTCCTCCGCATAAAGCAGCTTATAATCATCGGCATCCTCCGGCAAGCCCGTCTGCTTTTCCGGCAGGCCGGCAAGCAATGCAGCGGCCGCAGCTTCTGATACATCAAAGCTGTCCTCGTTAAATCTGTATTCACCCTGAACATCAAGCGGCAGCGGTCCGTCCTGATAGGCGGTAATGCTCTTGTCCTTCAGTACGAAGCGCAGCTCTACCGTATCATTATTTTGGTAATCTACTTCGGCAATACCGTCGCCGTCCTCGTTGATTTCAAAAACACCGGCAGTAATGAAATCCTCCGCACTGTCCTCTTCCTCACTGCCGCGCATAACCTTCATCTCGTAAAGGTATTTGTCATCGCCCAAGGGCTTGATATTCAGCACGCCGTTGTTATACTGGCTGCTTTCGGTCCACACATAGCAACCGGCAGCATTCTTCCAGTCATTTTTGGAGGCGGCGCCTGCCAGCAGCGTCAGGCTGCACAGCAGCAGGGTAAGCATAACAGCCACGATAATACGCATCATTTTTTCTTTCATTATGCTCCCCTCCTCAAATGCTCAGACGGAACCTGGCAGTCTTGGGATTAACGCCATCCATCCAATACTTCACGGTGTATACGCCCTTAGCACATTTTTTGCCGCTGTTGCCGCTTGCCCAGCCGTTCCAGCTGAAGGCAAAATCCTGATTGGCGTTTCTTGCCTTATATTTTGTGCTGTAGACCAGCTTGTTGTTTTTATTGAAAATCTGGGCATAGCAGGTCTTGCCCGTGGAATTATTCTTTTTGAAATACAGACGCTGGTAAACATCGCCGTTGCCCTTACGGATAATCTTGGACGCACGGAACTGCATTTTGCTCTGCGGCTTGTAGCTGATGTTGACAGTCTTTTTCACCGCACCGCCCTTGCCGAAGCTGCTGGTCGTTACCAAGCGATATCTGCCCGGCTTCAGGTTTTTCATATCATAGCTGTAGGGTACAAAGCGGAAATATTTATCACCGTCATAGTACCATTTTTTTAGCTCACGCTGCTTCCAGCGCACAACAACCTTATTATCCTTGTTGAGCAGCACCGCCTTATCCTTCATAGGCCCCTTGCCCTCTACATAGCGCTGCACATTCAGCTTGGTACCGTTTACCTTAATAGTTGTTTTGTACTGCGTCGCCGCCCACGCCAATGCCGTAAAAGCCACGAGCATCGCCAGGCACGCCCCGAGCGCAACCTTCAGCCGTTTCATTTTTCCGCCTCCTAACCGCCGGATATAAAAAGACCCGGCATATACTTCTTCATTTACAGTATATACCGGATCAATATTAACTATAAGTAACCTTTAGTTAAGAGTTGGAGAAAAATCGCTCCAGCTGATGTCTTTTATTTTTGGCCGCCGCATCAATCTGCAGCTTGGCAAAAATTTTGTTGAGATATTGCTTAATCGTCCCCTCCGACAGCGACAACCTTTGCGCAATCTCCCTGTTCGTATGGCGTGCCGCCGCCAGCTGCGCTATCTGCAGCTCCTGCTCCGTCAGCTCCTGCAGGCCTGCTTTGGCAAAGCGTGCGGACATAATCTGTCCCCGGCCCGCCTCCAGCTGCTGCCCCAGGTGCAGCGCCGCTGCCGCCGCTGCTGAAAATTCACCTTGCAGCTCCTGCTCCAGATAAGGACGCAGCAGAGCTATGTTCTGTGCTAACGGCAGCACAAGCTTATCCGCCTCAGCCATTGCCAGCGCCTGCTTCAGCGAAGCGCGGCAGCTCGTTACATCGCCTCTGCCGGCAAAGGCCGCCGCCCTTTGCACCTGCAAATACAGCAGGCACAAAAAATTACTGTAGGGACGGCATTCCTGCTCCCAGTCGGACCAGCGCACCAAAAGCTCCGTATACTGCCCTTGTGCCAGCAGGCACTGGGCACTGATATAGTTGCGGCAGGGACGCGCAGGATAAAGCACCGAAGGCTGCTGTCCGTTTCCGTCCGTCAGCCAGCTTGGGATATATTCCGGCTTGCCCAGCAATGCATAGTAAAAGCCGGCGCACATATCGGCAGTATTCAGCAGCATGCTCTGCTTCCAGGGCTGCAGCTGCCACTGATGGCGGCTGTACGCCTCTGCCTTACTGCTGTAAACGCCGCGAAAAAGATCGCGCTGCATCTCCAAAAAATCACAGCAGATAGTAATGCACTCCTGCCCATGCTTTTCCGCCTGATAATACGCCTTCTGCAGAGGCATATCCATTTCGTCAATGCGTCCCTGCAGCAAAAGTGCTTCCGCCTCCGTCAGCTCGGCGGCACCGGCACCGTGCCAGCCGCTCAGCAGATAGTACGGCGGCATACACTCCTGCATATCCTCCACCGTCTGCCGCAGACTGCAGCCCGTGCGCAAATACATCCCCAGAACACTGGGAGCGCCGAAGGTCCAGATGCCCTGCTTGCTGAGCGTCTGCGGAGCGCCGCTCAGCAGCTTGTAGGCACGCCGATGATGCTCGCTCATACCAGTGATGCTGTTGAAGGCCAAAAAGCTCAGAATAACCTCCAACTCACCGTAATAATTATCGCGCTCATGCTGGCTGAGCGCAGTATTGCGCTCCAACGCCGTTACATACCATTCCTTGACCTGCAGCATTTCCGGCACCATATTCAGCGAAAACATGCGGCGCATAATTATCAGCACCGCCTGCGGATACTGCCACAATATTTCCGGCGGACATTCTCGCAACCAGTCGAAAAGATGCTGCCTGTGCTGCGGGCGCATCGACCAGTCGCGCAGCTGCTGCACTGCAGCCAGCAGGCCGTCAAAATCACAGCCGCGGTACAGCCAGTCCAGCGCTTCCTCGTACTCCCTCTGCTGCGCGTACCATTGTCCCAAGCGACGGAAGTACATTTGCTGCTCAGCCTCCGGCAGCAGGCCGAAGGCATGGCGCGTTGCCTGCTTCAGCATATGGTGACAGCGCAGTCTGCCGTTCGCCAGCCTGATAATAAAGGCATTGCATTCCAGCAGTCTGCTTACAGATTCTCTGCAGCTTGTGCCGTAGGCAAAGGCCACCTGCTCCGGCGTGAATTCCTCCGGCTGCCCCATAAGCAGCAGCAAGCGCTGCTGCTCCGACGGCAGCGGCCGCAGCAGTACATTGGCTATCATCTCATAAACGCTGCCTGTATCAAGGCAAAAGCGCTGATACCTGTCGTAGTTCAAAAAGTTAAGATAGGTAACGGAAAACCAGCCCTCGCAGGCCTCATGCAAAGCATCCAGCTGCTGCGTTGTAAGCTGCAGGCCGCATCTGCTGCTGTATTCCGCCAGCTCGTCACGCTGCAGCGCCAGGTCATGCTTATCAAGGCAAAAAACCTTGCGCCCCAGCTCCAGCAGACGGCTGCTGTCAAAAATCTGCCCTCTGCTTACCAGCAGCAGGTGCAAATCAGCAAAGCCTGCCTTGCTCAGAGCAAAGAGAAAATCAATCGCCTCGCTGCTTTCCAGCAGATGCAAATCATCTATAAACCAATAGACAGGCTCCTGCGGCAGCAGCTGACGGAACAGCTCCAGTACCAGCGTTTTAGCGTTGGCATCGGCAGGTAAATACTGCTGCAGCAGCGCAGAGCCCAGCTCCGTACCCTGCCAGCTGTGGCACACTCCCTGCCAGAAGGCTTCGGCACCGGCGCCGTAAATGCTTTGGCGCAGCACCTTTTTGCCGCAGCGCTCCTGCTCCTGCAAAAAGTACTGCACTGCCAGTGTTTTGCCATAGCCCATGGGAGCAACAACCAGCGTTGTTCCCGCTGTCTGCAACTCTGCCAAAAGCTCTTTTATTCTCTTGGAATAATATAAATTATTGAGCCTTTTCATAGTGTTTTTACTTAATTACGTTCTGCGGTGCTCCCGCCAGCCATTTTTCGATGTTGGCAAAAACGATATCGGCACGTGCAGCCAGTGCTTCGGCGCTGGCGAAGGCCACGTGCGGTGTCAGCACGGTGTTCTTCGCATGGCACAGAGGATGCTCCGGTGCAATCGGCGGCTCGCCCTCAAACACATCAATGCCTGCGCCCGCCAATCTTCCTTCGTTCAGCGCCTGTGCCAGTGCCTCGCTGTCCACAACAGGACCGCGCGCAGTATTCAGCAGTACGGCAGTCGGCTTCATCTTCGCAATAGCCTCGGCATTAATCAGTCCGCGGGTTGCGTCCGTCAGCGGCACATGCAGGCTGACAAAATCGCTGGCAGCCAAAAGCTCATCCAGACTTACATAGCTTACACCGTCAGCCTGCAGCTCTGCCTTCGGAGTACGGCTATAGGCCAGCACCCTGCAGCCGAAGGCAGCGGCAATCTTCGCCACTCTGCTGCCAATCGCACCGGTGCCCACTACGCCGAAGGTCTTGCCAAAAAGCTCAAAGCCTACCAGACCATCCTTCGTTCCTGCCTGACGGCAGCGTGCATCACAAGGAACGATGTTGCGGATAACGCTGATAGCCAAACCGAAGGTCAGCTCTGCTACCGCATTGGTGGAATAGCCTGCGGCATTGCACACTAAAATTCCGCGCTCACGGCAGGCAGCCAGCGCAATATGGTCTACGCCGGTAAAGGCCACGGAAAGCATTTTCAAATTATGGCAGGCGTTGATAATATCCGCACTCAGCGGCTGGTTGGCCAGCATGATAATATCGGCCTGCTGCACACGCGCCAGCAGCTTCGTCTGGTCTGTTTCCTTTGCGGTATAATAAACGAAATCATGGCCTGCAGCCTGCAGCGGCGCTGCCAGTGCATTAATCTGTTCCATCTTTACGCCTAACGGCTCCATAACTACTATTTTCATCAAAGCACCTCCGAAAAAGTCTGTAAAATCTTTGCTTATCATCTACATATTACTACCGCAGGAATTGATTAGCAAGGAGGAAAATTCCAAGACTATATTCTGTTTTGCCGAAATTTGTATCCGCAAATACAAAAAAGCCGTTCTTCTTTCGAAGAACGGCATATTTTCGTTGGTGATCCACCCGAGACTCGAACTCGGGACACCCTGATTAAAAGTCAGGTGCTCTACCAACTGAGCTAGTGAATCATTTGTCGCCATAAATTAGCAACATTAATAGTATACAGACTAACACAAGGAAAGTCAAGTACTTTTTAAAATATTTTTGCTGTTTTTTCAGCAGCCTAAGCTTACAGCAGCTCTTTCAGAACGATGGTCTGCTCACGGTTAGGACCAACGGAGATAATACCCAGCTCAACACCGGATACCTCGCTGATTTTAGCCAGATATTTCTTAGCGTTTTCCGGCAGCTCGTCATAGTTGCGGATGCCGCTGATATCGGTCATCCAGCCGTCGAACTCTTCGAAAATCGGCTCAACCTTAGCCAGAACGTTCAGGCTTGCAGGAATGCGTTTGAGAACCTCATCGCCAATCTTGTAGCCAACGCACATTTTAATCTTCGGCATTTGGTCGAGGATATCCAGACGGGTAATTGCCAGATAATCCAGGCTGTTCAGGCGTGCGCTGTAACGCAGCATGAAAGCATCCAGCCAGCCGCAGCGACGCGGACGACCGGTTACGGTGCCGTATTCATGGCCGGTTTCGCGGATTTGGTTGCCGGGGCCGTCTGTATCCAGAAGCTCGGTGATGAAGGGGCCTTCACCAACGCGGGTGGTATAAGCCTTAACTACGCCGACAACATGGTCGATGAAGCGGGGACCTACGCCGCTGCCGGTGCAGGCATTACCTGCAGTCGGGTTGGAGCTGGTAACATACGGATAGGTACCATGGTCGATATCGAGGAAGGTAGCCTGTGCGCCTTCAAACAGAACGTTTTTGCCGGCGCTGAACAGCTCATCCATAACAACGCCGGTGTCGGCAACATACGGACGCAGCTCTTCTGCATAAGCCAGATATTCCTTCAGTACGGTATCATAGTCAAACGGTTCTGCACCGTAAATTTTGGTGATAATAGCATTTTTTGCTTCCAGATTAACCTTCAGCTTATCAGCAAAGGTTTCGGGCTCCATCAGATCGCAGATACGGATGCCTACGCGAGCAACCTTATCCATGTAGCAGGGGCCGATGCCGCCTTTGGTGGTGCCGATTTTGTGATTGCCCAGTGCTTCCTCCTGCAGCTCATCAAGACGTTGATGATACGGCAGAACAACGTGTGCACGGTCAGAGATAACCAGATTGCTGCAATCAATGCCCTTTTCCTTCATGCCGGCGATTTCAGCCAGCACAACGCCGGGGTTGATTACAACGCCATTGCCCAGAACGTTAGTCTTATCATTGAACAGTACGCCGGAGGGCAGCAGACGCAGCTTATAATTAATGTTGTTAACTACAACGGTATGGCCTGCATTGGAGCCGCCGCTGTAACGAACTACAGCGTCAGCCTTTTGCGCCAAATAGTCAACAATTTTACCTTTACCCTCATCGCCCCATTGGGCGCCTAAAACTACAACAGATGACATTAGCAGTCACTCCTTATCAAAATTATAAACCAAATCTAGCAAAAATCTCGTCAACGTGGCGCAGCATCGGTTTCGGATCGAAGCAATGCTCAACCTCTTCGTCGGTCAGATATTTCTTGATATCCGGGTCAGCTTCAACGTTGGTCTTGAAGTCAGCACCTTGCAGCCAACGTGCCATAGCGTTGCGTTGTACCCATTTGTAAGCGTCCTCACGCAGTACGCCTTTGGTAACCAGAGCAATCAGCAGGTTTTGGCTGAAAATCAGACCGCCGGTTTTGTTCATGTTGGTAATCATTGCATCAGGATATACCAGCAGCTTGTCGATGATGTTGGAGAATTTACGCAGCATATGGTCCAGAGCAATAGTTGCGTCCGGCAGAATAACGCGTTCTACAGAAGAATGGGAGATATCGCGCTCATGCCACAGGGTTACATCCTCCAGAGCTGCTACTGCATAACCGCGCAGCAGGCGAGCCATACCGGAAACCTTTTCGCAGGTGATAGGATTACGTTTATGCGGCATAGCGGAGGAACCCTTTTGGCCGGGTGCAAAATATTCTTCAGCTTCACGGATATCGGTACGCTGCAGGTTACGGATTTCGGTTGCCATCTTATCCAGAGAGGAACCGATGATTGCCAGAGTAGTCATGAAATGTGCATGACGGTCACGTTGGATAACCTGGGTTGCCAGGCGTACCGGAGTGAGCTCCAGCTTTTCGCAGACATATTTTTCTACAAACGGATCGATGTTGGAGTAAGTGCCTACAGCACCGGACAGCTTGCCGACTGCCATCATTTCACGCGCTTGTTTCAGACGTTCAATGTCACGCTCGATTTCAGCGGACCACAGCAGGAATTTCATACCGAAGGTCATCGGTTCTGCGTGGATGCCGTGAGTACGGCCGATCATAACGGTATATTTGAATTCAGCGGCACGACGGCGCAGAATTTCATGGAAGTTTACCAGATGACGCATAATCAGGTCTGCGGATTGTACGGTCATGTAGCACAGTGCAGTATCCTTTACGTCGCTGGATGTCAGGCCTTTGTGAATGTATTTGGACGCATCGCCTACATACTCAGCCACATTAGTCAGGAAAGCAATAACATCATGGTTGGTAACTGCTTCAATTTCCTTAATGCGGTCCAGACGGAAGTCAGCCTTCGTCTGAATATCCTTCAGCGCTTCGTCAGGCACAATGCCCAGTTTGTTCATAGCCTCGCAAGCCAGAATTTCTACCTTCAGCATGGTACGGAATTCATTTTCGAGTGTCCAGATATTACCCATTTCAGGATGAGTATAACGATCAATCATTTTTGTATGCCTCCCAAGACAATTTTATTCATGAAAAAACATCTGAAAGCCACAGATATTACCTTCAGATTCTTCACTACACTTTGTTGCATAAATATCATATCATTTTCCGCGTCTTATCGCAAGCTTTATGAACATTTTTTGTTGATTTTAGGTAAAATATTCGGTTTTTCTTCGCAGCTTCCTTGTAAGCTTTTTTACACTTATCAGAAAAAATCTTTTGCCAAGAGAATAATTTTCACGCTTTTAACCCCCATCAGGCAATGCTCCATGCAATACTCAAAAAGTCCCGAGATGTTAAAATCCCGGGACTTTTAATTATATCGCTGTATTTTATGCTCAGCTTTCGCGCTTCGTAAAGCCGACAAACTTGGTGAACTGCTTTTGGAAGAACAGATTAACGGTATCTACCGGACCGTTACGATGCTTAGCAATAATCAGCTCGGTATGCTTGTTTTCCGTTTCCGGATTGTAGTAATCCTCGCGGTACAGGAATGCTACGATATCCGCATCCTGCTCCAGAGAACCGGATTCACGCAGGTCACTGAGCATAGGACGTTTAACCTGACGCGATTCTACGCTACGGCTCAGCTGTGACAGCGCCAGCACCGGCACATCCAGCTCACGCGCCAAGGCCTTCAGTGAGCGGGAAATTTCCGAAACCTCCTGCTGACGGTCGCCGGAATAATTACGCTTGCCGCTCCCCTGCATCAGCTGCAGGTAATCGACTACAATCAAATCCAGGCCATGCTCTGCTTTCAGGCGGCGCGCACGGCTGCGCATATCCATTGCCGTAATGCCCGCCGTATCATCAATATAGATTTTCGCACGGCTCATCGTATCGCAGGCATCCCAAAGGTGCGTCCAGTCCTCGTCATGCATCTCGCCTACACGCAGGCGCTGGCTGTCTATGCCTGCTTCGGCGCACAGCATACGGTTAACCAGCTGCTCCTTGCTCATTTCCAGGCTGAAGAAGGCTACACTGCGCGGTTCACCGCCGATGACTTTGTGCGCACGCAGCGCTACGTTCTGCACAATGTTCAGCGCCAGCGCAGTTTTACCCATAGAAGGACGCGCTGCCAGAATAATAAAATCGGAAGGATGCAGACCGCTCGTCAGCTTATCCAAATCCGCAAAGCCTGCCGGCAGACCTGTAAGACCGCCCTTGTTCTGCAGCAGACTTTCGATGCTCTGCACGCTGTCCATCAATACATCGTTAATCGCTGTAAAATCCGTCTTTTTCTTGCGGTTAGAAATTTCCAGAATGCGGCTTTCCGCTGTATCCAGCAGCGTACCGACATCCTCATTGGCCTCATAGCCCATAGCCGCAATTTCGGTAGAAACGCGCACAAGCTGACGCAGAACCGATTTTTCGGCAACAATATCCGCATGGTATTTGACGTTGGCCGCCGTCAGCACCACATTCGCCAGACTGGTGATGTAGGCAATGCCGCCGATGTCCTCCAGCTTATTGTCACGCTTGAGGATTTCCGTAACAGTAACCATATCTACTGCTTCATTTTTATTATAAAGCTCCAGCATCGCACTAAAGATAACGCGATGCGCTTCGCGGTAAAAATCATCCGCCGACAGCACTTCGGTCGCCTTGGCAATAGCTTCTTTATCAATCAGCATCGCGCCAAGCACAGCCTGCTCCGCTTCTATATTTTGCGGTGGCACTCTTTCTTCAATCACTCGCTTCTACCTCCTGTCAGTAATCTTTTCATTCATATTATTATACATTACTGCGGACAATTTTTCTATAAAAGCTGAATCTTTTTATTGGAAGCATAAAAAACGACCTCCCGCAAGCAGTCTGCACCACTAAATTCAGGAGATCGTTTTTCATATGTTGCAAATCTTTTATGAGTTATGCCTATTGCAGCCAAGGCTACAAGGCCACCTCAGCGAACTCTGTACCCTCCTGCTCCAGCTCTATCTGCTGATTGAGGTTCTCTGTCAGCCAAGCCTCGGCCTCTGCCTTTTGCTCCGCGCGCATTTTGAGGATAACCTTGGCGCGCAGGTCATACTGCACATCGGCAATCTCAAAAAGCTGCTGCTGATAAAGCACATTCAGAATACGTCCAACGCTGTTCACATCATATAAAAAGCTGTAATAGCCCAGCAGAATCTTCTGAGCCAAGCCGGCCTCCTTCACTGCACCGGCCACGCTGCCGCTGTAAGCACGCACCAGTCCGCCTGCTCCCAGCTTAATGCCGCCGAAGTAACGCGTCACCACTGCCGCCGTTTCTGTCAATCCGTTTTTACGCAACACCTCCAGCATAGGAATGCCTGCGGTACCGCTCGGCTCGCCATCGTCACTGGAACGCTGTGCCAGATCATCAACGATATAGGCGGAGCAGTTGTGCGTTGCATCCCAAAACTCTTTTTTTACGGCCTTAATAAACTCCTGAGCCTCTGCTTCACTGTGAACCTTTTTCAGCGAGCAGATAAAGCGTGATTTTTCAATCACAATTTCTTTGCGGTAATCTCTGCTTATAGTATACAAGTAGCGTACCTCCGTCCGTATTTTTCGCAATTTATATTAACATTATAACACAATTCTGCTGTTTTTAAAATTTTTTACCGTTTTTTACAGCAAACTCTTTATTTCCTCTTCTGTCTTTGTTATAATAGTGGACATTACAGACAAAGGAGAGAGCATTGCCGCTACTCTCTAAAATTATTATTTTTTTATTAAGGGAAAGAGGTAATTTCATAATGAAACAATTTTGTGCTTTAATCGGCAAATTCTTTGGCATCATCGCCATCGTTTTTCTGGTTCTCGGCCTCACAATGCCACAGAACTTTTTGTGGGTATTAGGCAAGGTGCACGGCATCAGCGTCCTGAGCTGCATGCTCGGTATCGTAATGTTCGGTATGGGCACCACGCTTAACCTGAAGGATTTTGCACTGGTTCTGAAACGCCCGCTCGATATTCTCATCGGCTGCTGCGCTCAGTATTTCGTAATGCCCTTCCTGGCATACCTGCTGTCCGTTGCCTTTAATCTGGACCCGGCACTGACCACCGGTGTTGTACTGGTAGGCACCTGCCCCGGCGGTACCTCCTCCAACGTAATCACCTTTATGTCCAAGGGCGACGTTGCACTTTCCGTAACCATGACCAGTGTTTCCACTGTACTTTCTCCGATTCTGACTCCGTTCATCACCTACATGATTATCGGCGAAAAAATCAACTTCGATCCGGTAGGCATGTTCTGGAGCATCGTTCAAATCGTTATTCTGCCTATCTGCTTAGGTCTGGCTGTTAAATCCTTCCTGCCCAAGCTCGCCGAAGCAGCAACCGACTATCTGCCGGCTGTATCCTCCATTGCAATTTCTCTGATTATCGCAGGTGTTATCGGCGCCAGCCGTGACCTGATTCTGAAGGCTCCCGGCCTGATTTTGCTGGTAGTTATTCTGCATAACTGCTGCGGTTACGCCCTTGGCTTTGCCATCGCCCGCTTCACCGGCCTCAGCTGGAAAAAGGCTGTTGCCTTGTCCATCGAAGTTGGTATGCAAAACTCCGGTCTGGCAACCGGCCTGGCAAAAGCACATTTCGCTGCTCTGCCTGCTGCAACCGTTCCCGGTGCAGTCTTCTCCGCATGGCACAATATTTCCGGTGCTCTGCTGGCCTGGGCTTATCAGAACTACCTGAACCCGAAATTCGACCCGGACTACGCTAAGGAAGAAGCTGCAGAAGCAGAAGCTGCCAAGGCTTAAATTAAATTTGACCTGAATATTATTAATAACCTTATGACCTGTACTTCGGTACTGCGCCATAAGGTTATTTTTGTGCTATAATATTAGTTACAAAAATTCGAAGAAAAGAGTTATATTTATGGACGATAAAGAACAAAAATTCAAAACCTACCGTTCGCTCAGCGACATGCACCGCTTCCGCCTGCGCCTGTTTGCGGAGGGTATCCTCACCGGTATCTTCGCCGGTATAGTCATCAGCTTCTTCCGCTTCGCACTCTCGGAGATGGAATACCTGCGCGGAGCGCTCTACAACCGCCTATGGGTGAGCGACTGGAGCATCAACACCTGCTGGTTCGCCGTGCTCATCGCCATCGCCTTTATCCTGCACAAGCTCAACTGCATCGAGCCTATGGCGGCAGGCAGCGGCATTCCGCAGGTCAAAGGAGCAATTTTAGGCCTGATGAAAATGCGTTGGCTGCACATTCTCTGGGTTAAGCTCACCGCCGGCATCATCGGCATCGGCGCCGGTCTTTCTCTGGGACGTGAAGGTCCCTCCATCCAGCTGGGCGCAGTAACTGCGCAGGGCGTCAGCCGTCTTATGGGACGCACCCGCATGGAGGAACGCTATCTGCTTACCAGCGGTGCCAGTGCCGGTCTGGCAGCAGCCTTCAACGCTCCGCTCGCCGGTGTAATCTTTGCTTTGGAGGAGCTGCATCGCAACTTTTCCATCATGGTTCTGCTGCCCTCCATGGCCGCAGCCTTTACTGCGACGATTATTTCACGCGCCATCTTCGGCCGTGCGACAATTTTTGATATCCCCGACTTACAACTGCTTCCCATCAGCTATTACGGCATCGTCATTTTAGTTGCTCTCGCCAGCGGTCTGGCAGGTGTCATTTTTAACTGGGGACTGCTGAACATCGGCCGCTTTTACAGCCTGCCCTGCTTCAAGCGCCCTGTACAGAAGATTGCCTTTGCTCTCATCTGCGCCGGCATTTTAGGCTACTTCCTGCCCGAGGTTTTGGGCGGCGGCAACGATCTGATTAATCATCTGGCCAAAGCGCCTGTATCCTTGCAGCTTCTGCTGATTTTTCTTGCAGGCAAGCTGATTTTTACGCTCATCAGCTACGGCTGCGGCGTTCCCGGCGGTTTCTTCCTGCCGATGCTCGTTATCGGCGCTCTCTGCGGCAGCATTTGTGCTCAGATTCTGATTACACTTGGCTGGATTGAGCCTGCATATGCCACAAACATTATGGTAGTTGCTATGGCGGCGCTTTTTGCTTCTTCCGTACGCGCGCCTATCACAGGCACCGTACTGATTATGGAAATGACAGCCAGCTACCAGCAGCTGCTTTCGCTGGCGATTGCTGCCATGGTAGCCTTCGTCATTGCGGAGCTGTGCCACAGCAAGCCCATCTACGAGGAGCTGATGCAGCGCATGCTGCACAAAAAGGCGCCGGAACCGGCTGTACTGGAACAGCGCAACGTCATCGAGCTGGTAATTTGCAGCGGCAGCAGTGTCAGCGGCAAGCTTATCAAGGATATTCCTTGGCCGCCGAATACACTCTTAGTTGATGTCAAGCGCGGTGAATCACAGCTCATCCCGGCAGGTGACACTCGCCTGCTCAGCGGCGATTTCATCTATATTTTTACTGCTACCGAGCATGTAGAAGAGCTGACGAAAATGGTAGAAGAATAATTATATACCGTACATAAAAACAGAGAGTCTGCTAAAACAGCAGACTCTCTTATCTTTGCCTTGCTTACAGGCCAAGCATTACATCAATAATTTCTTTATCGGTTTCTACCATGCCCTGGCTGGCAATTTTACCAACTGCAGCAATAGTTTCATCGGCAGTATTTTGGACAATACCGTCACCGCCGGCAAAGTTACGCTCGGCAACGGACATATCAACGCCCATCAAACCGCCTTCAACAGCCATAGCAATTTTAGCTGCGCAGGAGGATTTTGCACCGTCGCAGATAATGCCGCTGTTGATAGCCAAAGCATTTTCTACAGCATGCTCAATCTGGTCATCAGTGCAGTCATACAGGAAAGCGATTGCCGCACCTGCACCGCAGCCGGCACTGATAGCACCGCAGTAAGCAGACAGCTTACCGATACCCTGCTTCAGGTAGATGGTAACCAGGTCACTCAGCAGTACTGCGCGCAGCATTTTTTCTTCACCTGCAGCCAGTGCATGTGCATAAACAACAACAGGAACGGAAGCGGTAATGCCCTGGTTGCCGCTGCCGGAGGTAATTACTACCGGAAGCTCGCAGCCGTTCATACGCGCGTCACTGCCTGCAGCAGCGCTGGCACGTGCGCGGATACGTAGGCTGTCCGGATCACGGCGCAGCAAAATCTTGCCGATGCTAGCACCGTAATCATTAGTCAGGCCTTCTTTGGAAATGGCCATATTGAAATCAATCTGACGTTGCAGCAGATGTTTAACATTATCTAACGGCATATTGCGGGCCGCATCCAGAACGTCCTCGATTCTCCACAGGCTCTTAGCCTCTTCTTCAGCAGGAACAATCGGTTTTTCCAAAACAGTAGCGCCGTTTTTCTTGATGCAGGTAACATTAGTGTGGTCCGTACGAATAGTTACCTCGGCATTATTGCCGCCTGCTGCCAGGAAAATGCGGATATAGAAAATATCCGGTTCTTCGGAAACGTGAATATTAATCTTGCCGGATTCAGCCAAAGCCTTAATTTCAGCCTTTTCCTCTTGGTTAATATAAGCCAGAACCTCCAGCTGACGCTCTGAATGAGCGGCAACGACACCGGCAGCGCAGGCAACCTCGATGCCCTTCATCTTGTTGGTGTTCGGTACAACAACGCTTTTAACGTTTTTGATAATATTACGGCTAACCCAAATTTCAATTTGCTCCGGGAAAGCTCCTAATTGCTCGCGACACACAGCAGCACAGTAAGCAATGGCGATAGGCTCGGTACAACCCATGGCGGGAATAAGCTCCTCCGCCAACGCCTCCTCATAAACAGCATATTTATTTTGCATAAGCACATCCTCCAAAATTCGGCTGCATTCCCTCTCAGCCTGATAATTTTTTCGGAAGCATTATTGCCTAAAGCTTCCGACAATTCACTATATATTTTAAATCAAAAGCAGCTTTCAAGCAAGTGCTTATATCACACAATAACAAAGGACTGAAGCCCTCAGGCCTCAGTCCTCGTGAAACAACGTCACTAAGCGTTGTTTTTTACATTTTAATTTTTGCTTCTTCTGCCAGCTTCGGTCCGTACTCGCCGAAATCGAAGGTAGCAAAATAATCTGCCGGGGTTTCTGCACGGCGAATCATTTTAACACTGCCGTCCTCCTGCAGCAGCAGCTCAGCACTGCGCAGCTTGCCGTTATAGTTATAACCCATAGAGAAGCCATGTGCACCGGCATCATGAATAAAGAGCAGGTCACCGATATTAATTTCCGGCAGCATTCTGTCTACGGCAAATTTATCGTTATTCTCGCACAGGCCGCCGGTTACATCATACTTATGGTCGCAGGGAGCGTTTTCCTTGCCCATAACGGTAATATGATGATAGGAACCATAGATAGCGGGACGCATCAGGTTAGCAGCGCAGGCATCACAACCGATATATTCTTTGTAGATATGCTTTTGGTGGATAGCGGTAGTTACCAGAGCACCATTCGGTGCCAGCATGTAACGGCCAAGCTCGGTGAACAGCTTAACATCGCCCATGCCTGCAGGTACAAGCACCTCTTCAAACACCTTGCGCACGCCTTCGCCGATTGCCAGTACATCGTTATCCTGCTGCTCAGGCTTATAGGCAATGCCGATACCACCGCTGAGGTTGATAAAGGAGATATGCGCGCCGGTTTTTTCCTTCAGCTCAACTGCCAGCTCGAACAGAATACGTGCCAGCTCCGGATAGTATTCGTTGGTAACGGTATTAGAAGCCAGGAAGGCATGAATACCGAAATTCTTTACGCCCTTGCTCTTGAGGATTTTATAAGCCTCAATAATCTGTTCATGAGTCATACCGTATTTTGCATCGCCGGGGTTATCCATAATGTTGTTGGCAATGGCAAAATGTCCGCCGGGATTGTAACGGCAGCAGACGGTTTCCGGAATATCGGCAACCTTCTCCAAAAAGTCAATATGAGTAATATCATCCAGATTGATGGTTACATTCAATTTACGAGCCAATTTAAAGTCCTCTGCCGGAGTTGCATTGGAGGAGAACATAATCTCGCTCTCCTTAAAGCCTACGGCATCGCTCATCAAAAGCTCGGTATAGGAAGAACAGTCGGCACCGCAGCCCTCTTCGCGCAGAATCTGCAGCAGATAGGGGTTAGGTGTAGCCTTTACTGCGAAATATTCTTTAAAGCCCTTGTTCCAGGAAAAAGCCTTGTTCACCAGACGCGCGGTGCGACGGATGCCAGCCTCATCATACAGATGGAACGGAGTAGGATATTGGGAAACGATTTTTTCTAACTGTTCTTTAGTAACAAACGGAATTTTCTTAGACATTTATATCACCTTTCTGTAATTTAATCAGCGCAATTTCATTCTGCAGCGCTTCCTTAAATAAATCAACTAAATTGCGTTTGCAGGAATACAAACAGGTTGAATCCTCATCATCCTGTAAATCCCCTGTCAAAACGGTGTGTGAATCGGCAATCAGACGAATCTGCTCGCTTTGCTTATTTGTTCCGTAGCAGATTGCTCCCGGCAAAGAAAAGCTTTTATCGCCGATAACTACTACCTTCAAGCCCCGCTGCAAAGCAGCCTGCAGCTCCGGCAGCAGCAGCTCCAGCATTCTGCTGTTAGCCGACAGATAAATTCTTGCCTGTGCCTGACGCACGGTATTGCGCAGTTTATTTATAATCTCTTGCGCACCCTTAATGGTGATATACCCCTCAGGATCATTATTCAGCACCGGCAGCTGCTGGAGTATATCTTTTTTTATCTCCTCCAGGCAACTGATTTTGTTGCTGCAAAACTCGGCAGCAGGCACCGGAGTATAGCGCGTTACCTTGCCCTCCTCCAACACATACGCTGCTCCCTTATCCACCAGTCCTGCCAGCGCAGTATAGGTGTTGGAGCGCGAAATGCCGGTCTGCTTGGCTGCTTCGTAGCCGGTCATCTGACCGGACTTCAGCAGCAGCACATACAGCGTTGCTTCCTGCTTTGTTAAGTTAAAATTAGTAAGACCTTCAATTAAATTCATAAAACCCTCATTTAGCTCTTCGGCTTTTGCGACGGAACTTTTATGCGCTTTGTGCGTAAATTTATATTATTGTTCCTGTTTAAGAACACTATACTACGATTGAAACCGGTTGTCAATAGCTAACCACCGTTTTTTATGTTTTTTTACACAAAAAAAGACGGAGATAACAGTAATTTAATCCGTTATCTCCGTCTTGTATTTTCAGCTTAGTTTCTGTCGAAAACCATTACTCTGTCAAAGTCCAGATATACCTTGGAGCCATCAGGAATTGCATCTAGGTCTGCGCCCTTAACGATAACGCGGATGTCATGGCCGTGAACGTTTACACGATAGTCAACCGCATCGCCCAAATAGAAGCGGTGAGTTACCTGACCTTCTATCTGACCGCCGCTGAGGGACATGGTAATATTCTCAGGACGTACGGCAATTGTTGCATCGCCGCTAACCTTAGCGGTATTCGGGAAGGAAACGCTGCTACCCTTAATGAATACTCTGTCACCCTTAACCTCGCCATCAATAAAGTTAACCAGACCGATGAAGTCGGCAACCATTTTATTGGCAGGCTTGGTATAAATTTCGTGCGGTGCACCGATTTGCTGTACAACGCCGGCGCTCATAACAACTACGCGGTCACTCATTGCCATTGCTTCGCCCTGATCATGGGTTACATAAACAACGGTGATACCCAGTTCCTTTTGAATAGCAAGGATTTCAAAACGCATGGATTCACGCAGCTTAGCATCCAGGTTAGACAAAGGCTCATCCAAAAGCAGCAGTCCGGGCTGTGCTACCAGAGCACGCGCCAAAGCTACACGCTGTTGCTGACCGCCGGACAGCTGATGCGGATAACGCTTGCTGTATTCACCAAGGTGAACCAGCTCCAGCATCTTCTGTACGCGTTCTTCGCGTTCCTTTTTATCTACCTTTTGAATTTTCAACGGATAGCCTACGTTTTCGGCAACAGTCATATGCGGCCAAACAGCATAGGATTGGAATACCATACCGATGTCACGTTTTTCCGGCGGAGCGAAGCTGCCCTTAACAGAAGAGCTTACGCAGTGGTCGCCGATATAAATTTCACCTTCAGTAGCACGCTCAAAGCCTGCAATCATGCGCAGGGTAGTGGTTTTACCGCAACCGGAAGGACCGAGGATGGAAACAAATTCGCCATCCTTTACAACTAAATCAAAATCGTTTACGGCAGTTACAGCGCCGAAACGTTTAAATACATGCTCAATTCTTACCTCAGCCATTTATTACACTCCTTTAATTAAATACCTACATTACCTTTGGAAACCTTATTCAGAATCAGGTTACCAATCAAAACAATCAGCAGAATGATTACAGAAAGCACAGAAGCGTTCTGCGTATCTGCATAGGTCTGCAGTTCATACAGCAATACGCCGATGGTCTTAGTATCACTGCCGTACAGGAGCAAGGACATAGTCAGCTCGTAGAAGGACGGCATGAAAATCAGGAACCAGCCGGCAACTATAGACGGTGCAATAAGCGGCATGATGATATCCTTGCAGCAGCGCAGCCAGCTGGCGCCGGAATTCAGTGCAGCCTCCTCCAGAGAGATGTGCACCTGGCTCAGCGAAGCGGCGATGGTACGTACAGACATCGTCATGTATTTTACCAGATAAGCAACTACCATAATCCACATCGTGGAATACAGGTTCAAGCCAAAATTACCGCTGAAGGTAATAATCAAAGCCAACGCAATAACGATGGACGGGGTACTGCCACCGATAACTACCAGCAAATCCGGCAGGCTGCGGCCTTTGATTCTGGTTTTAACTGCAAGATATGCAATAAAGATAGAAATAAGTGTGCCGATGCAGGCAGCAATAACAGCGTAAACAACAGAGTTCCAAACGCTTTCCATATACTGGGAGCTGCTGATAACCGGAATCCAGGCATCAAAGCCCAGGTTGTCCAGACCAATCGGCTTGGACAGGGTAATAATCAAGCTGGTAAGCACGATGGAGCCCAGCGGAATGATAATGGAAATCATGCTGTAAGCGCCAACCAGGCAGAAGCAGGGCCATTTCCATTTGCCCAGTTCAACAATGTTCGGACGGGTGCTCTTACCGCTGATAGTGGTGTAATCCTTTTTGCCAACCATCCAGGTCATACCGAACAGCAGGATGTTAGCAAGGAACATCAGGGAAGCAGCCAGAGCTGTAGCATCACGTACGCCCGCAGTATCGCCCATGTAAATATAGGTTACGATACGCGTGGTCATTACTTCAATGTTACCCGGCATACCTACGATAGCAGGAATACCGAAGCAGCTGCCGGCAGCAATAAATACCAGCAGGCCGCCTGCCAGAATGGACGGAGCCATCAGCGGCAGGGTTACGTCAAAAACAGTACGCATTGGAGAAGCGCCGCTGACACGCGCAGCCTCCTCCAGAGTCGGATCCATTTTCTCCATAGCACGGGAAATGGTGATGAAAGCAAAGGGAGAATAGAACAGAGTCAGTACCCAGCCTAAGCCGGCCATAGTATAAATGTCAAAGGGTGCTGTTTCCAGACCAAAGACAAATTTAAGAATCTCGTTCAGATAACCTACACTGGGGTTCAGCAGCTGTACCCAGGCAATAGCGCCTACATACGGCGGAATCATGTAGCTGGATACCAGCAGAGTACGGTAGATTTTTTTGCCGGGCATATCAGTACGGCCAACCAGCCAGGCCAGCGGAAAGGTAATCAGCACACTGACAATCATAACGCCCAAAGACAGCTCGATTGTATTCGTCAACGCACGCCAGTTGACATCCTGACTATATACATTGCGATAGTTTTCCAAGTTAATTGCGCCATCCAGCATGATGCTGTCATACAGCAGAATTCCCATCGGGAAGATAACAAAGTATAAAAGCAACAGCACGGAGATAGCGATAACAATAAATTTACTGTTTATTCTTGACATAGAACGCTTCTTTCTCCTTTTTTAATACCTCAGAGCAATACCAAAAGCAGTCTTTCGGCCCCTCTTTATTGAGCAGAAAACAGGGATGGCCTGAAAGGTCTCCCTGTTTCCGCTATAATTTAATTTAGCAACGCATTATTTATCCATAACTCTCTTACGGAATTCTTCTTTGATTTGAGCATTGTTGTTAGCCAGCTTCTGCCAATCAACTTTAATTCTGCCTTCAACCAGTTTCTTAGTATCTTCAGCACCGGTAGGAGCTTTTACGTCGCCACGAACGGAGTGCATCCAGCCCTTAACAACTGCCTGCTGACCTTCTTTGGACAGCCACCAGTCAACCAAAGCCTTTGCACCATCAGGATTCTTGGTATCCTTGAAGATTGCAATCGGGGAAGGAATGTTGATAACGCCATCAGTCGGATAAATAACTTTCAGCGGCTCTTTCTTGGTGTTAGCCAGTTTCAGGATGTTTTCTTCCAGAATCATAGCTGCAGCATATTCGCCGGTCAGCAGCTTGTTCTGAATAGCGGAGTTGCCTTCTTCAACGCGCAGGCCGTTAGCTTTCAGCTTGTCGAAGTATTCCCAGCCATATTTGTCAGCCAGAGCGCCAACTGCTACATAAGCAGTACCGGACAGCATCGGGTTAGGCATAGCGATTTTGCCTTTCCATTTCGGATCTGTCAGATCAGTCCAGTTTTTCGGAGCTTCTTCCGGTTTCAGCTTGTTGCCATTGTAAGCAATAATCATGTTGCAAACACGAACTGCATACCAAGCGCCGTCAGCAGCTTTATCGCTGATAACATTAGCATCTTCTTTGGATTTATAAGGTAACAGCAAGCCTTGCTCATTGAGCTTCAGATAGTAGGACGGATCCGCAACCATCAGGACGTCTGCAGCAATTTTTTTAGCTTTGATTTCGCCGGTAATCTTGGTGATAACTTTTTCGGTACCGCCTTGGAACCAGTTAACCTTCATATCCGGAAAAGCCTTAGCAACGTTAGGTTTGCACATATTGTCGATGATGTCAGGATAAATAGAGGTATAAACCATCAAATCACCTTTAACACCGCCAGCCTTGTTATCAGCCTTTTTGTCACCGCCGCCGCAGCCAGCCAAAGCTACAGATAAAGCCAACATTGCAGCTGCGCCAAGCATCCATTTAGATTTTTTCATTCACATACACTCCTTTTTTTGCATCGTCGTTGAAAATTATATTTTAGCGTGTTCCATTCTACACCCATATTTGATAAATTCGCTGCAGGCCGTTTTTTACCTGCTTACACTTTACATTAATTTTGCAAATATTTAACTTTTTGTGTCACTTTGACATTTATAAAACGGACATTCCACCACCATATTACATTTGACGTTTTTTGTCCTATGTGGACATTTATCGTCCCATCATCGTCCGATACAAATAAAGTTTAATTCCCATGCAGGGACATAAGGATGCTTACGCAGATAAATCTTATACTCCGGCACCAGCTCCCATAAAAGCAGTGGCAGACGGAATAAATCAACATCATAATGATAGGCTGCCACAAACAGCTTCGGCTTACATTCGCCGATGGTCTGCCTGCCGCCGGCAATAGCCTGCACCTCCGCCCCCTCGACATCCATTTTAACCATTGTCACGTCGCGTCCCGCTGCTACAGTATCAATCGTCGTCACCGGCACTGTTTTCTTCTCCGCACCGATAAATGTTGACTGTCTGCCGCCGCTGTCGCTAAAGCCCAGCTCACCCTGCTCGCTCCAGATGCCTGCCTCATGCACCTCGGCGTTCAGTCCCTTCGCCGCCAGCTCATCGGCCAGCAGGCGCAGCTTACGGCAGTTGCGGCGGTCCGGCTCTACCGCCAGCACCTCGCGCCACTGCCAACCGGTCATGCGTCCCAGCTCCTGGATGGTGTCACCGTTATAGGCCCCCAAATCCATATACACCTCTTCGGATGTAGGCATAAGCAGTGTCCTGATATCCTCCTCACGCTGCGTTTCACAGTCAAAAAGATAGCTTATCTTGCCGCTAAGTTTATAGTTAAGCGTAGCGGCAAACACTTTGCGCGACTGCTCATCCGCCAGCCTGTCATAAACCTGCGTCAGCTGCTCTTCGTAACGCTGCAGCCAACCGCTGCTCACAGTTTCTTCTTCGTCAAAAAGCGGCAGATGCGGCGCCACCACCTCCTGCTCGGCAGCCAGCTGTGCAAAACGCTCCAGCACCTCCGGTCTTTCGCTGGCAAAGGCAATGACAACCAAAAGGTCATTGCCCAAACGCTCACGCAGCACATCATAGCGTTCTACCGTAAAGCCACGAAACTGCTGACCGCGGACGAACTCGTCACTGGCAAACACGCCCTGCACCTGCACTCCGTTTGCTTCGCACCAGTCAATAATTTTATCGGCTCCGTTGCCCATTCCGTAAAGCACTATCGGCTTTTTTGTCCGTCGCATAAGCTCCCATACACTACATGTTTCCTGCATAAAATTTAACATATCACTACCTCTTTCCGTTTCTGATCATCTATTTAAGATAGCCGCAGCTTACTCATCCGACTATTTTGTTTGTTTTTTATTATACACTATCTCTGCTAGTGACGTTAAGAATTAAATGTGTTAAAATAGTAGTAATCGAAATATTACATCTGATACTGATGGAGGTTATAAAAATGTCACTGCTGGAATCCGGAGAAAATTACTTGGAAACTATCTTAGTTCTGACCAAACGCAATGGCAGCGTACGTTCTATCGACATTGCGGAGGAAATGAATTTTACAAAAGCCAGCGTCAGCCGCGCTATGAGCATTCTTAAACGTGATAACTATATTATCATGGAGCCTGACGGCCGCATCCTGCTTACCAAGGATGGTCAGAAAAAAGCTGCTGCCGTCTACGACCGTCACGTAACCCTCACCCGTTTCATCAACGAGGTTCTTGGCGTAGACGAGGAAATTGCGGAAAAGGATGCCTGCCGTATCGAGCATATCATCAGCCCGGAAACCTTTGCCGGCATCAAGGATATGCTGAAGGATTAACCTAAGGAAGCTTTTGGGAGGTCTGCCATGAAAAAATTATCCCTGTTCCTGCTTACGTTTATTATGCTACTCTGCGTCAGCGCTTCCTGCTTCGCTAATCAGCCCTACAAGCATCCTGACTACAATCTGCGTACAGTCAAAGAAATTCATATCACCAAGATTGATAATCTGGAAGGAGAGCCCGCACGCAGCTTCAAATCTGACGAAAATGCCGAAACCAAAGTACTTGCCGCTGTTTTACAGGCTGCCGGCAACCAAAAACTGATTGCTACAGACGAAACGCAAAATCCGCTGCCTGAGTATCACAATGATAATAATACCGGTCGTAAAGCCTTGGCCCCCCGAGATTTGGAAATGCGCATTACCATTAATCATTGCGGCTACAGTGTAGTTGCCGTTCCCGGTCATTTTGAGGATTACACTACTCAGGAAACACATTACTATTATGACAAAGACGGCAAGCGCCACTACTGGACGGAAGACGTTGTCCGTCAGCGCTGGGTACCGGAAAGCTTTCACCCGTATGCGCAGCTAAGCCTGATTTACAACTTTTATGATTTGTCTGACGGTACACTTGTGGCCTCCTTCAGCGACAGCCGCAGCCGCGAATACGAAAACGACCCGGCAGACGGCATGCTTAACCGTTCTCTGAAGGACTGCTTCAAAAAAATCTTCAGGAAATAATACTGCAACAGACTGCTGATAACAGCAGTCTGTTTTTTTGCCATAACTGCATAATAGCAATTCTTATTATTTTTGTTGACATATCAACTATAAGTGATATAATACAAAGAAGTAAGGTTTATAAAACAACCTTCTACTATTTTTGATGATTATGAATTTCAAAGGAGTGCTTTCAAAATGAAAAGTCTGAAAAAATTTGCTGTTGCATCTATGACTTGCGCTGCCCTCTTAGGCTTTGCTGCTACCAGCCATGCCGCATACCAACTGAACGACGAAGTTAAAGACGCTACCCCGGCTCTGCTTATGGCATCCCAAATCGGCGTAAAAACCAATGTTAATCCGGCTCTGGCAAACCTGCCTGACAAAGACGCTATCGTTGTTATGAGCTTCGGTACCACCTTTAAAGACAGCCGTGCTAAAACTATTGAAGCAACTGTAAACTCTATTAAAGCTGCTCATCCCGGTGTAAAAGTAGTTACTGCTTTCACCTCTCATATTATTATTGACCGTATCAAAGCTCATGAAGGTCTCACCATCCCGACACCTGAACAAGCTCTGGCTCAACTGAAAGCTGAAGGTTACACCCGTGTTGCTCTGACCTCTCTGGATATTATTCCGGGCATGGAATATGCATACAAAGATGCAGTTTATAACCTGCACAAAAACGACTTCAAGAAAATGACCTTCGGTACTCCGCTGATGTACTGGCAAGGTCAAGAAGGCCAAGCTGACGATATTACCGAAACCATGAAAGCAGTTTCTACTCAATTCCCGAAACTCGGCAAAAAAGATGCTGTTCTGATCATGGCTCATGGTACTCCGCATCCGTCCAATGCTTACTATGCAGTAATGCAAGACCGTCTGAATGAGCTTGGCTACACCAACGCTTACATCTTCTCCGTAGAAGGCTGGCCGCATCTGGACACCGTTACTCCGCAACTGAAAGCTAAAGGCATTAAGAACGTAACTCTGATGCCGCTGATGATGGTTGCAGGCGACCATGCTAATAACGATATGGCCGGTGACGAGCCCGATTCCTTTAAATCTCAACTTGAAGCTGAAGGCTTCAAGGTTTCCACCTACATCCATGGTTTGGGCGAAAACGCAGCAGTACAAAAACTGTTCGTTGAAAGAGCAAACGATTCTTGGAATGCTCTGGAAGCTAAATAATTTACTGACCAAGTAATTCATTTCTTTCACACCTTTTTACTCTCCGTCCGCTTGTCTGGGCGGAGAGTATTTTTATAATATAAATTAATTCAGGAAGAAGAGGTGCTACAGATGGATAGCAAAAAAGCTCTGGTGGTTATCAGCTTCGGCTCCACCTTCGACGAAACCAGAACCCACGATATCGGCGGCATTGAACAGGCCTTGGCCGCAGCCTTCCCTGCCTATGACCAGTACCGTGCCTTTACCTCCGTAATTATCCGCAAACGTCTGGCTGAACGCGGTATTAAAATCGACGATACGGAAACAGTGCTGCAAAAGTTGGCAGACGCAGGCTATGAAGAGGTAGTATTGCAGCCGACACATCTGCTGCACGGCGAAGAATTCGAACAGAAGATTCTCAGCCTCAAGGATAAATTTACCGCTAAATTCCAAAAAATTATTATCAGCCAGCCTCTCATCGTTAACGAAGAGGACTATAAGCTGGCAGCAGCAGCTATTGCCGTTCAGGTTCCTCCCTTAGCGCCAGGCGAAGGTGTAGTCCTGATGGGCCACGGTACTCCGCGCAACAATAACAAAGCACATGGCTATACCTATGTTAAGCTGCAGGAAATCTTTGATTCTATGAAATTCCCTGTTATTGTAGGAACCGTAGAAGAAGAGGATACTCCTAATTTTGAAGCGGTTCTCGAAAAGCTGCAGGAGCGCAAATACAAGCATGTACATATGTATCCCCTGATGGTTGTTGCCGGTGATCACGCCAACAACGATATGTACAGCGACGAGGAAGACAGTTGGAAGACTCAGATTGAAGCTTTAGGCATCAAAACAACCGGTCATCTGTGCGGTCTTGGCCGTTCCAAAGCTATTCAGGCTATTTATATCCAACATGTTTTACGCGTTTTGTCTTTAGAAGATTGACATTTATTAATAATTAACTAAAAAAACCTGCATTCTGTCCCCTTCGCGGGGAATATTGCAGGTTTTTTTATTGCTTAATGCAACAAAGTTATGCTATAATGGAATTGCCTAAATTTTTGTAAAATAAATTAATAAGAGAAAGGGATGATGAAAATTGGGTATTGTTATTTCTGCAATTATAACGTTTTGGGTTGGCTATTTGATTTACAAAAAGTACAAACCACAGCCTGTGCTCTTCATGGGCGGTATTATCATGATGTATATCGCTGCTATGCTGGGTTACAGCCAGATTTTAGGAGCTAAGGCTACAACAGGCTCCGTAATTTTCGATGCCTTTGAATTTATCCGCGCAACCTTCAGCTCTAACGTCGGCAAACTTGGCCTGAACATTATGTCTGTAGGCGCTTTTGCTAAATATATGGATAAAATCGGCGCTTCCCGCTCTTTAGTTCGTTTAACCATCAAACCGTTGATGGCTTTAAAATCCCCCTATCTGGTAATGAGCGGCACCTGGATTATCGGCATGCTCATAGGCCTGTGCATCAACAGTGCCTCCGGCCTGGCAATGCTGCTGATGGTAACCATGTTCCCCATTCTGTTAGGCTTAGGCGTAAGCCGTCTGTCCGCAACCGCTGCTGTAGCAACCACCCTCTGCTTCGACTGGAGCCCCAGTGATACCGGTACCATCCTCTCCGCCGAAACCGCAGGCGTTGACCCTGTAGTTTACTGGAGCCATTATCAGGTTCCTATCGTTGCTGTAGCCTTCGTAGTTGTAGGTGTTCTGCATTACCTTACTCAGAAATATATGGATAAACGCGACGGCCATATCGTGCAACCGATGCAAGTTGAAAAAATTGAAGAAGAAGCAGATAATGCACCGATGTGGTACGCTATCCTGCCGGTAATTCCTCTGGCATTGATTCTTTCCTTCAGCTCTCTCTGGATTACCACTATTAAGATGAATATCGTTATGGCTATGTTTATCGGCCTGACTATCGGTGTTATTTGCGAATACGCCCGTTGGCGTGACGGCCATAAGGTTCTGGGCGATATTCAGACCTTCTTCGATGGCTTAGGTATGCAGATGGCTAACGTTATCACCCTGGTTGTTGCAGGTCAGACCTTTGCTAAAGGCCTCGTATCCATGGGTGCTATCACTACTCTTATCGACGGCAGTAAAAACTTAGGTTTCGGCCCGATGGCTATGATGCTTGTTATGGTAGCAATCATCGCTGTATCCGCAGTTGTTATGGGCAGCGGCAACGCTCCCTTCTTCGCATTTGCCGCACTCACTCCGGCAGTTGCAGCCCACAGTGGTCTGCACCCGGTACTGATGCTGCTGCCGATGCACTTCGCAGCTTCTATCATGCGTAACTGCTCCCCGATTACCGCAGTTATCGTAGTATCCTCCGGCATGGGCGGCGTTTCCTCCTTTGATCTGGTAAAACGCACCGCAATCCCCATGGCAGGCGCTATGATTGTTACCATCGGTATGACCTTCTTCTACTACTACACCGGCTGGTAAGAAGCAAGTACCTTTAGCTGTTAAGTAAAAAATTACAGTATTATAACCCCCGCTGTTCCACGTTCGGGAAACGCGGGGGTTTAATAAATTCTGAAAGGAGTTTTCCTCATGTTTATCTGTGACTGTCACTGCGACACCCTGACCGAATTATATAAGAAAGGCACCAGCCTTTACGCCAACGACCAGCATTTTGACATTCAGCGCCAAATCGCCCTCGGCGGCGGCCTGCAATTCTGCGCTATCTTCGTACCCACACGCGAATTCCGCTATTACGGTGGCCTGCGCTATACCCTGCAGCTGCTCGACAAATACCTGCAGGAGGTAAAGAAGCTGCATGCAGACGGCATCGACGTGCTGCAGGTTCTCACTAAAGAGGATGCTGCCGATGTACTCAACCACAAGGCTGCAACCCTGCTCGCCATCGAAGAGGGCGGTGCTATCGACGGCAGCCTGGAAGCACTGCGCTGCCTTTACGCATTAGGCGTGCGCGCCATGACTCTTACCTGGAGCAACCGTAACGATATTGCCGACGGCGTTAACGAAGAAAGCAGCGGCGGCGGTCTTACTGTTTTCGGCCGCCAGGTAGTTGCCGAAATGAACAAGCTCGGTATGCTGGTTGACGTTTCCCACATCGCACCCGCAGGCTTCTGGGATGTTATCGAGACCAGCAGCAAGCCCATTATCGCAACTCATTCCAATGCCAAGGCTCTTTGCCCGCATCCGCGTAACCTGGATGACAAGCAGATTCTGGCAATTAAAGAAAATGACGGCCTGATTGGTGTTACCTTTGCCGGCCAGTTCTTGGAACATGATTACAACGATGCCTGCATCGAAAGCATTTACCGTCACATCGACTATATGCTGAACCTCATGGGCAATGATGACCATATCGGATTCGGCAGTGACTTCGACGGCATCAGCCATCCGCCCTATAACCTCCACGGCGTGCAGGATTACAGCGCAGTGTATGAATATCTTTCTAAGAAATACAGCGCCAGCACCGTTGAAAAAATTACCCATAAAAACGTGCTGAATCTGCTGCAAAAGGTACTGTAAGCATCCCTTCTCATCTTATCGTTTAAAAGCAACATAAAAGCCATACCTCGCTAAGCAAATTGCTTAACAGGGTATGGCTTTATTTATTGCCTAAATCTGCTTATTTCTTTTTGGTGCTGCTCTTAGCTTTAGCATCATTAGCATTGGCTATCTGCGCCCAATCACGCAGCATATCAACACAGGCTGCGGCATAAGCTCCGGCACTGCCAAAGGCACCTGCATCCTGAGTATACAGACGGAAAACCTGGATATCGTCATAATAGATATCTGCCGTACTGCCGTTGTCATAAACCACAAAATGGTTGGGGTTTACAGGTCCGCGCTGACGCACGTTCCACAAGCCGCCTGCGAGCATATAGGCACGATATTTACCCTTCGTATTGCCAATGCTCTGACTTACGTTAAAGCTCCAGTTGCCCTCGGTAACAGTCGCATGGTCATCATCTTTAACAACAACATCGGGATGAATGTTATATTCCTTCAGCTGCTTCATAACACGTTTTACGCGTTCCTCCGGCTCTGGATGGCTGCTGAACAGACCGTATTTCGCACCGCCGCCCTGCTTGGACAAATCATCAAGCTTCCACACGGTAATCAGCATGCTGTAAGGGTTATAGCCCGCTGCGATACTGTTTTTTACGCCTTCCTTATCGGCACCGCGCTCATCCGTACGGCTGTAGCCGGCAAACAACGCCTGCTGCGCTGCCTGCACCAGTCCCATGCCCTGTCCGCGGGTAGCAGCTATCAGAATCAGCGAGGTCCACATCTGCTTTTCAATCGCATTTACCGTATGCTTTTTGGCTACGTGTCCCACCTCATGGCCAAGAACGCCGGCCAGCTCCATGTCTGTCGGCATGTAGTCAATCAAACCTTTATACACATAAACAAAGCCGCCGGGACAGGCCAAGGCATTGACCTCATTGTTATTGAGCACCTTGAAGGAAAAGGTGATATCATCACGTCCGCAAACCTTCGCCAGTCTTTGGCCGATGCGATTAACTCTTTCCTGCAGCGCAGCATCCTGCGACACGCCGTATTGAGCCTCCAGCTGCTGTGCGGTCTGCTGGCCCATTTCAATTTCCTGCTCTCTGCTTATCAAGCCTGCTTCTGCAGGATTAACGCCTACAAACAGGCAGCAGGCAAAAACAAATGTCATAAAAAGCTTTAATATTTTCCTCATATCGGCCTCCTGCTTCATAAACACACTACAATCAAAAAATCCTAGATTGCGCCCTCTTCATGTAAAGCGCTGATTTCATTATCATTATATCCCAGTTCCTGCAAAATATCCAGCGTATGTTCGCCGAGCTTAGGCGCTCTCATGCGGATGGTACTTGCATCCTCACTAAACTTAACCGGACCACCGATATACTGCAAATTGCCCAAGTCACTGTCAGCCTCCTGCAGAATATGCTCCTGCGCCGTCAGCTCACTGTCCAGCGCTTTCTCCAGACTGCATACAGGCGTTACGCAAAATTCTGCGCTGCCGATAAGCTCCAGCCACTCTTGCTGAGTTTTAGCAGCAATTTTAGCAGCCACCAGCTGCTGCAGCTCCTCCTCATGAGCAAAATCATATTGGCGTTTTTCCAGCTCCGGACATGCAATCAAATCGCAAAAGCGCTGCCAAAACTTAGGCTCGATAGTACCAACTGTCAGATATCTGCCATCTGCGGTACGATAAATATTATAGTAATGCGCTATACGGCCAAAGGGCTTTTCACCTGTTTCTTTGCAGCCCCACAAAGCACTGATGCCCGTTACCTGCATAGACAGTGCCGTAGCATATAGATTGACATCAAGCCACTGTCCCTTGCCGGTGCGTTCGCGCGCCAGTAGCGCCATAGAAATCGCACTCAAGGCATTCAGACCGCTGCCTACGGCACTCACCTGTACCTCAGATACGCAGGCTCTGCCGACATCATCAAGATTGTTTAAGCCTGCCAGCCCCACAACATTCAGATCATGCGCCGGCTTATGCGATTCCTGGCCGAAGCCGGTAATCGAGCAGTACACCAGACGCGGATTGATTTTGTGCACGCTTGCATAATCCAGTCCATAACGCGCCAGATATCCCGGACGGAAGCCCTCCAGAAAAACATCGGCCTCCTGCAGCAGCTTCAGCAGCAAATCACGTCCGCCGTCCTTTTTAAGATTCAAGGCAACGCCTCGCTTATTGCGGTTCAGCATCAGATGCCAATAGCTCATACCTTTAGTTTTTTCAGGCCAAAAGCGACGCGTCGCATCACCCTGCAAATCTTCAATCTTGATAACATCCGCACCGTAATCACCTAACAGCATACCGCAATATTGTCCCGGCAGCCACTTGGAAAAATCAATAACCTTAATACCTTCTAACAAAGCCAAATTTATCACTCCTGTTCTGCTTAATAAGCTTTTATATTCTGAAAAATTTTCTTATGAATTTATTCAGATATGTTCACAAAACACCTATTTAAATGCTATAATATAGTTATATCATTGTTAGCCATACACAACTTTCATATGGAGGTTTTTATATGCAAACCCGTAAGCTGACATCAGCAGCGCTTCTGATTGCCATCGGCACACTGAGCGCACATTTAATTTATATTCCTGCAGGTGTTTCCAAATGCTTCCCTGTGCAGCATGCCATCAATGTTATGGGTGCGGTTCTCCTGGGACCTGATTACGCCGTTGCTATCGGCTTTATTATTGCCTGTCTGCGTAACATGCTGGGCACAGGCTCGCTGCTGGCTTTCCCCGGCAGTATGATTGGTGCAGCCATCGCCGGACTTGCCTACAGCCGTTACAAAACATTGCCGGCAGCTATGGCTGGTGAAATTTTCGGCACCGGTATTATCGGCGGTTTCGTTGCCTGGATTATGGCCACACTGCTTTTAGGCAGCAAAGCTGTAGCCTGGTTCTTTATCCCGCCGTTTTTGGTAAGCACCATCGGCGGCAGCATCATCGCCTGCCTGCTGCTCAAAACCGGTTTCTTTAAACAGCTTAGCAGCAAAGAAGGTAAGTAAGATGGACTTCGGTGAAATTGTTAACCTCCTTCTTTATGCCTTCAGCGGCATTTGCTTCGGAGCCTTTGCCTCACGCTACAGCGTCTTCAGTGCGTTGCACATCAAAAGCAAATGGCAGGAGGAAGGCATCATCTGTCTTTTCGGCTGCTTGCCGCAGCTGCTCTTTCTCTGTGTGAGCTTTTTCCTTTTTCCGACATGGTTTATCAGCAAGACTCCTACCGGAGGCTTCTTTTATTACGCAGTACTCGCATTCTTTTTCAATAAAGGTCTGCGCTTAAACAATAAAAAATAAAGTAGGTGAAAAAAATGACACACATCCACAATCATGCCTTGCCTCTCCCCGGCAAAGATGACGAAAAATATATCCAGCCTATGGCAGATATTTTTAAAGTTCTCAGCGATCCCACACGTATCCGCATTCTCTCCCTGTTAGCACACGAGGAAATGTGCGTTACCTGTATTGCCGACGCTCTTGGTATGACGCATTCCGCTATTTCGCATCAGCTGCGTCTGCTGCGTGCCACCAACCTGGTAAAATTTACCAAGGACGGCAAAGAGGTTATTTATTCTCTGGATGACAGCCATGTGCTCAGTCTTTTTGACCAGGCACTGGACCATGTAAAGCATAAGGTTTTATAATGCTGATTGGCGCTGTAAAAGCGCCAATTTTTTTATGCCTTTAAAGCGCACCTCTCCATTGACGGATAATCTCACTCTTATAGACCGAGGTCCAGCTTAAATCATCTACCGGCACACGGACATTACCTATAAGCTCCCTACGGCCGTCATTATAGGGATATTTTTTTACATGCCACATATAATGATACCCGTTAGCAGGCAACAGTTCTACACCGGCGTCACTCATCAGATAGTCTAAGAAGGCACGCGCCTGATCGGGATGCTCTGCGCTGCGCATAATCGCTGCACCGGTAAGCATCGTACGGTTGGCATCCTTCACCACTGTCGCAAACAGGTGGCGGTGACGTGCCTCCATCTGCAAAGCATAATCCAAAGGTACTATAGCAACGGTTTTTTTGCCGATATACACAAGGTCTACCGCCTCGCCGAAGCCCTTGGTATACACCGGCTGCTGCGCATTAAGCTTGGCTGCATAAGCCATAGCCTGCTCCTTGCCGCGCATCTGCCAAATGCTTGTAATCATGCCGAAGCTTGCTCCGCCAAGATCAACGTCGGCAATCGCCAGCTCATCCTTAAGCTGCGGTGCCAAAAGCTCATCCCAGGTTTCCGGAGCATACAGACCGTAGGCATGCAGATTATTTTTATTGCTCAGCAGAGCGATATAGCTAAGATACAGACTCGTCCACTGTCCTGTGCGGTTGCGCAGCTCTGCCGGCACTTTATATGATTCCTTGGCAATATACGGCTGCAGGATATGCTGCTCATCTGCCATGAAATACTCCTCACTCGTACCGCCAAGCCAGACATCAAACCTATGCTTGCGCAGGTAATCCAAGCGTTCCTGCTGTGTGCCTCCAGGCAAATAGCTTATACTTACTTTTACACCTGCAGCCTTGCTGTAGCTGTCGGCAATAACCTCCGTCAGCTTGGTGCCCATACTGCTGCAGAGCTGCAGCTCCTTAGGTTGTGGCTGCTCACTGCCGCAGCCCGCTGCCAGCAAAGCCAGCAGAGCCAAAATATATATTATAAATTTTCGCATTATCTTTTCCGCCTTTCGCTTTGCTATTATTATAGCATGAACGCCAAGCTTTCTCCATATTTTAGGCAGCCTGCGGCTTGCCGTAAATCATTAGTTGACTTATAATAACTTACATTGATACACAAAAAATTATTGCAAGGAGATTGTCTATGAGTTTCACCAAGAATGACATCTATGATTTGCTAAACGCTAAAAATATACCGTTTACCTGTACGAAACACCGGCCGGTTTATTCTATGGAAGAATTGTATGTACTGGAAATACCTGCTGATGCCATTATCTGCAAAAATTTATTTTTGCGCAACAATAACGGTAAGCAGCACTTTCTTCTGACCGTTCCCGCAGCTACGCCTGTTGATCTCAAAGAGCTTGCAGTAAAGCTTGCAAGCTCCCGCCTCAGCTTCGCTTCGGCAGAGCGTCTGGAAAAATATCTCAAACTGCAGTCAGGCTTAGTTTCCCCCTTCGGCCTATTGAACGATACAAGCAAAAGCGTTATTTTCGTCAGCAGCAAAAACTTACCGCCATCCGCCATCATCGGTATTTATCCGAACGATAACACCGCTACCGTCTGGCTTACTTTCGGCGATTTACTGGCATTGTTGTCTGAACTGCAGGTAGAAGTAAAGCTGGTAGAAATGTAAGAAAAAGCATACTTGCGTAAAATGAGCGTTAAGACTTCCCTCGCTGCGTCTAAAAAATCCTGATCTTGTCACGTTTTTCCGTATTTTATCATCGCTTTCTGTAACGTTTGTCCGTACTTTTCACACCTAATCTGTCACGTTTTTCCTAAAACACAAAAACCGCACCAACGCTAAACGCTGATGCGGTAACAACTATATTTTCATTTTACAGCCTGCGCCACAGACTGATTCATCTCAACACGGCCAACGGCGGACACAGGCTCAACCTCAGCCTTTACGCGTTCCCAGATAACAAACTTAGCCTTGCTGAAGCCGTTAAAGGTAGTTGCGCTGGCAGAGGTATAGGCACCGCAGCTGGGAACCAGCAGTAAATCGCCAACCTGCAGCGGCACTGTCAGGCGTCCGCGGAACATAATATCCAGGGAATCACAGCTCGGTCCGGCGAACGTTGCTGCCACCTTTTCATCACCCTCACGGAAGCTGATGAGCTTGAAATCCCACTGGTCAAAGAGCACACCGGAGAAGGTTCCGTACAGGCCTTCATCGAGGAAGTACCATGGCTGACCGCCGCGCTCGGTAACACCGATGACGCTGGTAATCAGATTTACCGCCGTACCGCAAATATAACGGCCCGGTTCGGCCCAGATTTCGGCATCGGCAAAATCCTCATCCAGACGTGCGTTAATCTGGCGCAGCATTTCCGGCAGATTGAATTTAACCTTCGGCTCAGGAATAGGGAAGCCGCCGCCGATATCCAGAATGCGCAGCTTCAGACCTGCTGCTTCAGCCTCCTCAAACAGCTCACGCGCAATATCCAGCGCATGCAGATAGGGGTCAGCACTGACAGTCTGGCTGCCTACATGAAAGGCAATGCCGGCCATATCCAAGCCTGCTTCCTTAGCCTGCTGCATCAATGCCAACGCATTTTCACGCGCAGCACCGAATTTTTTATTCAAATCAACATGTGCCGAGGAATTGTCGATACGCAGTCTGAGCAGTACAGTCGCATCCGGGCACTGTTTTTTTATTTTATCTATTTCACTGGCGCTGTCAAAAGTCATCTTGCGTACACTGCAGCTGCGGCAGGCCTCCAGGCCTACGCCCGTCTTTACCGGATTAGCGTAAATCAGACGACCGCCATCTACGCCCATATCATGCAGGGTGCGGATTTCTCCGTCGCTTGCTACGTCAAAGCAGGAGCCCATATCTGCCATCACCCGCAAAATTTCCGAATGTGGATTAGCCTTAATCGCGTAATGAATTTTGACACGCGGCATATATTTTTTTAAAACCTTGTAGTTCTTTTTGATTTCATCAAGAGAAAGTACTAACAGCGGCATACCGAAACGTACCGCTAATTTTTCTGCAGCCTGTTGGCTTATTTGGAAATGTTTTTTATTACTCATAACACTCTCCCCTTGCTATTGCATTTATTTTTTCTTCTATGATTGTACCACAATAATTTGAAAGTACAATAGGAAAACGGCAAAAAATTGATTTTTTTCAAGGAGAACGGAAAAATTTTCCAATAATCACGGATTAGCACATTTTTAACTGTAAAACACAGAGAATTTCGCCATAAAATATTTTAAACTAGCAAAAAGTTACTAAATACAGCAGACAAAACAAAAAGCGTTGAAATGTCGGTTAAATGACATTTCAACGCTTTTTTTATTCAGCTGAATCTGCGCAGCTTATTTTTTTGGAGCGGGAATTACATCGCAGCCCATGTAAGGACGCAGAACCTCAGGAACAACTACGCTGCCATCAGCCTGCTGATAGTTTTCCAGAATAGCGGCAACGGTACGGCCAACAGCTACACCACTGCCGTTAAGGGTGTGTACAAATTCCGGTTTGGATTTTGCATCACGACGGAAGCGGATGTTAGCACGGCGTGCCTGGAAGTCCAGGAAGTTGGAGCAGGAAGAAATTTCGCGGTAGCAGTTTGCTGCCGGCAGCCATACTTCGAGGTCATAGGTGGTAGCAGAGCTAAAGCCCAGGTCACCGGTGCACAGACGTACAACATGGTACGGCAGGCCCAGTAATTGCAGAACTTCTTCAGCATCATTAGTCAGCTTATCCAGCTCAGCCCAGGATTCTTCCGGTTTGGTGAATTTAACCAGCTCAACCTTGTTGAACTGATGCATACGGATCAGGCCACGGGTATCACGGCCTGCAGCACCAGCCTCTGCACGGAAGCAAGCGCTGTATGCGGTATATTTCAACGGCAGCTCATCGCCAGTCAGAATATCATCACGATGATAGTTGGTTACAGGAACCTCTGCGGTCGGAATCAGGTACATATCGCCGTTTTCCAGCTTGTACATATCCTCGGCAAACTTAGGCAATTGGCCGGTGCCCTGCATGCTTGCACCATTAACGATGAACGGCGGGAAGAATTCGGTATAGCCATGCTTTCTGGTGTGTACATCCAGGAAGAAGTTGATAACGGCACGCTCCAGACGAGAGCCCATGCCACGATAGAATACATAACGTGCACCGCTGACCTTAACGCCACGTTCGAAATCCAGAATGCCCAGGTTTTCACCGATATCCCAGTGAGCCTTAGGTTCAAAATCAAACTTGGTCGGTTCGCCCCAAGTGCGGATAACCGGGTTGCAGGTATCATCCTTGCCTACGGGAACATCTTCAGCGGGAACGTTAGGAATAGTCAGCAGAATGCTTTTGATTTTTTCTTCAATCTCTTTCAGTTCCTTGTCATCTGCAGCAATTTTATCGCCGAGAGCACGAACTGCAGCCATCTGCTCAGCAGCATCCTGACCGGCTTTTTTCAGCTTGCCAATCTCCTGAGATGCAGTGTTGCGTTCTTTCTTCAGTGCTTCTACCTGTTGGGTAATTTCACGACGTTTTTTATCCAATTCCAGGAATTCAGTCAAATCAAGGCTGCCATTACGGCTTTTTACAGCCTCTTCGACCAGCTTCGGATTTTCGCGGACGAATTTTAAATCTAACATAATCTAGCCTCCAAATAATTTATCATAACTTATATTGTAGCATAAATCCCGTCGGGATAAAAGATTTTACTGCAATTTTTAATAGTCAATTCCCTCATCTCGACGTGCAAGATAGCGGATTGCGGAAAGAGCAGCCTTTTGTCCCTGACCGGCAGCACGGTTTACCTGCCAAGGCTGACCTGTGCAGTCACCGCCGGCAAAAACACCTTCAATATTTGTTTGCGCCTGATCATCAACATAAATGCTGCGGCCGCGGATTTCCAATCCCGGCAGGAAGCTGTTGAGAGGATCACTGGCACGGAAAACAAAGGCAGCTTTAACGCTGTAAAAATCATCGCCTGCACGCAAGCCGGTAACCTTGTCGGTACCGGTAATTTCTGTAGGCTTATCCAGCACTACAGTAATATTTTTCTTTTTGGGCGGAACAAAACCGGAATACAGCGGGAAGAAGAATACATGCTCACATTGGTCTGCCAAATATTCAACCTCTTCCAGAGCATCAGGTACTGTAGCAATAGCAGCCACGGACTTGCCCTTATATTTATCAGCATCAACAACAGCGCAGTAGCTTACGCCCTTGCCCAAAAACTCCTTTTCACCGGGGAAAAGGGTAGAGCGGGAAATACCGGTTGCCAGTACTACGGAATCCGCAGAATATTCACCATGCGGAGTACCCAGCATAAAGCCTTCGCCTACTTCGCGTAAAGAAATAATTTTGGCCTCAATGATATCTACTTCCATCTGCTTGAGATGATTTACAAAAATATCCATAAGCGCAGTACCGGAAATATCCGGGATACCCATGTAATCTGTAATCTGCGCTACACTACGCAGACGGGGGCTGAAGCCGTGGGCTTCAAACAGAACAACCTTACGTCCCTTGCTGGCTGCAGTAATCGCTGCAGATACGCCGGCAGGACCACCACCAATAACGGCAATATCGTAATCCATAAGTCTATCCTCCGTACAAAAAAATTTAGGACCTACTATAACACTTTAATTGTATGCTTTTCTAGATGCATAGTCAAATGTTTTTATGCTTCCGGAGATTTTTTAAGTTTTTTTGAAAAAAGTGCTTGACATTTTCCTGCATATAGAGTATTATAATCAAGTAACGTGACCACGGCCCATTAGCTCAGTTGGTAGAGCACCTGACTCTTAATCAGGGTGTCGTAGGTTCGAGGCCTACATGGGTCACCACATTTGGCCGGTTGGTCAAGCGGTTAAGACACCGCCCTTTCACGGCGGTATCGGGGGTTCGATTCCCCCACCGGTCACCATTTTCGGGCGCTTAGCTCAGCTGGGAGAGCGTCTGCCTTACAAGCAGAATGTCAGCGGTTCGATCCCGTTAGCGCCCACCACGTAAATTCAGCACTTCATGCAAATGGAGTGCTTTTTTCGTTATATGGCTAACTTGCTGTCTGTCAATCAGCAGACATTAGCTGCGTATATTTTTATTATAATCGATAACAGGATGCGAAGCTGAGGCATATGCTTGCGCATCCTGTTTTACTTTGGGAGAGTTTGCAAAAGCTTGCCGAAGGGCTTGAACTTATTAATCAATTTAAACCAATCCGGGTTACTGCGCTTCGATTTGTATTTTTCTCGGCGTTGTTTCCGGAAAAATTTTTCCTAGACAGTGAATTTTGCCGTTTTGACCATAAATTTTCTCGCCTTACTATAAATTTTCCTGAAAATATTATATAATAAGAAGAATGCTGTTAAAAGGCATTTTTATCGCGCTGTATTGCAAAATATTTGCAAATTGTAGGTGTATATTTGCGTTAAGCGCTTGCATAGTGCGAAAAATAATTTTATAATAGGATATGGAATTCATACTAGAAATGTGGGAATTAAAATTTTGAGAAGCAGTTCTTCCGGATTGCTTCGATTGGAGGATAAATATGGCAGAGAATTTATTAGAGGTAAGGAATCTCGTAGTCAATGTAGAGGACAAAGAGATTCTGCACAATATTAATCTTGATATTAAGCCGGGTGAAACTCATGTGCTTATGGGACCTAACGGTGCAGGCAAATCCACCTTGGGTTATGCGCTGATGGGTAATCCCAAATATACCGTAAAGGGCGGCAGTATTAATTTTGCCGGCGAAGACATTACCAAACTTGCCGTAGACAAACGTGCTAAGGCAGGTCTGTTTCTTTCCTTCCAGAACCCGTTGGAGGTTCCCGGCATCAGCCTGAGCAGCTTTTTGAAAACTGCTTTGGAGCAGCAGCGCGGTGTACGCATCAAGGCCTGGGATTTCCGTAAGGAGCTGCGTCAGGCTATGGCTTTGCTGCAGATGGACAGCAAATATGCCGAGCGTGATCTTAACACCGGCTTCAGTGGCGGCGAAAAGAAGAAGGCAGAAATTCTGCAGCTTTTGATGCTGAATCCTAAGCTGGCAATTCTGGACGAAACGGACAGCGGTCTGGACGTTGATGCAGTAAAGATTGTTTCTCAGGGCATTAAAACCTTCCAAGAGCATCGTCAGGGAGCATTGCTGATAATCACTCATAATACTAAAATCCTGGATGCACTGCATGTTGACCACACTCATATTCTGGCACAGGGAAAGATTATCAAAAATGCCGGTCCGGAGCTGGTGGACGAAGTCAGCAAAAACGGCTTTGAAAAGTTTTTGCAGAATAAGGAATAACTGGTGGTAAAAATATGGAAGAAAAAACCTATGTTGATGATATAGACAGAAGTCTTTACGACTTTCGTAACGAGGATAAGGACGCTTACCGCATTCAGGAAGGCCTGACGCGCGAGATTGTTGAAAAAATTTCCAGTGAAAAGCACGATCCGGATTGGATGCTGGAATTCCGTCTGAAATCCCTGGATATTTATAATAAGCTGCAGGTGCCGAACTGGGGACCTTCGATTGATGGTCTGAATATGGATAACATCGTTACCTATGTACGTCCGAATACGAACATGCAGGGTAAATGGGAGGATGTTCCCGAAGAAATTAAGGATACCTTTGATCGTCTGGGTATTCCCCAGGCAGAACAGAGCAGTCTGGCCGGTGTAGGCGCACAATATGATTCCGAGGTTGTCTATCATAATGTGCGTAAAGAGGTAGAAGAGCAGGGCGTTATTTATACTGATATGGAAAGCGCCTTGAACGGACCTTATGCGGAGATGGTGCATGAGCATTTTATGAAGCTGGTGCCGCCTACTGACCATAAATTTGCTGCACTGCATGGCGCAGTGTGGTCCGGTGGCTCCTTTGTTTATGTGCCGAAGGGAGTCAGCGTGGCTATTCCGTTGCAATCCTACTTCCGCTTGAATGCGAAGGGCGCAGGCCAGTTTGAGCATACGCTGATTATTGTTGATGAGGGCGCAGACCTGCACTTTATCGAAGGCTGCAGCGCACCGAAATATAATGTTGCTAACCTGCATGCAGGCTGTGTTGAGCTGTTTATCGGCAAAAATGCTAAGCTGCGTTATTCTACGATTGAAAACTGGTCGAAGAATATGTACAACCTTAATACCAAGCGTGCCTTGGTTGAAGAGGGCGGTACTATTGAATGGGTTTCCGGCTCCTTCGGCTCACATGTTTCCTATCTTTATCCAATGAGTATTTTGAACGGCACCGGTGCGCACAGTGAGTTTACGGGTGTAACCTTTGCCGGTCACAGCCAGAATCTTGATACAGGCTGCAAGGTTGTGCATAATGCACCGAAAACCACCAGCATTGTCAATACCCGTTCTATTTCCAAGAGCGGCGGTATCAGTACCTTCCGCAGCAGTGTAGTTGTTACAAATAAGGCTAAGCAGGCCAAATCTTCTGTTTCCTGCCAAAGCCTGATGCTGGATAATATTTCCCGTTCCGATACTATTCCTGCTATTGATGTGCGTACTGCCGATGCGGATATCGGACATGAGGCTAAAATCGGACGTATCAGTGACGATGCGGTGTTCTACCTGATGAGCCGCGGTATCAGCGAGGAAGAAGCAAGAGCGATGATTGTCAGCGGCTTTGCGGATAATGTTTCCAAGGAGCTGCCGCTGGAGTACGCTGTTGAGATGAACAACCTTATCCGCCTGGAAATGCAGGGCGGTATAGGTTAAGGAGGAGCAGCATGATAGAAGAATTAGTGATTAATCAGTTGCCTGCTCCAACCTGGAACAGGTTAAAAATGAATGAAACAAAGCTGGCCGGCCTGGAGCTGCCGCAGGATAGCTGTGAACCGCGTGTAGCTTTGGAGGGCAGCGTTTGCCTGAATAAAAGCAAGGGCAGCAATTGCTGCGGCTGCAGCGAAAAGGCACAGTGCGCAGTACATGGCACTGATTTTACCAAAATAGCAGGCGGCGTCGGTGAAGCAATTAGTAGTCTGGGCGAAGGCCAAAAGCTGCGTCTTGTTGCTGACGCAGGCAAGAGTGTAGCTGCTGTTACTCTGCGTTATGCCGATAATACAAGCTGCTATAATCAGATTGAAATCGAAGCTAAGCCCGGCAGTGATGTTACTGTGCTGATGACCTATATTTCTACAGCACAGGCTAAAGGTCAGGCAAGCATTCAGACTAAGATAGACGTAGCTGCCGGTGCTAAGGTTAAGCTGGTGCAGGTGCAGCTTTTAGGCAGAGACTTCCTGCATATCAACGACGTTGGCAGTGAGCTTGGCGACAATGCTGCCTTTGAGCTTCTGCAAATTCAGTTGGGTGCAGATAAAATCTACAACGGCGCACGCACGGAGCTTCTTGGTGAAAGCAGTGACTTCAAGGCTGCGATTGGCTACTACGGCCGCCATGGTCAGACTGTGGACATGAACTTTATTGCCAATCATTACGGCAAAAAGACTACCTGCGAAATGACTGCAGACGGCGTGCTGCAGGGTGGTGCCAAGAAGATTTACCGTGGCACGATTGATTTCAAAAACGGTAGTGCCGGTGCGATTGGCGATGAAAAGGAAACAGTATTGCTGTTGAGCGACGACGTGGTTAACCAGACGATTCCGCTGATTCTGTGTAGCGAGGAGGACGTGCAGGGCAACCATGGTGCCAGCATCGGCAAGCTTGATGACGAATTATTATTCTATTTGTGCAGCCGCGGCTTCAATGAGCAGGAGGCTGTTGATATGATGGCCAAGGCGAAGATTGATGCCCTGTGCCGCAAGATTGATGACGAGGATACTGTACAATTGGTACAGCGTTATCTGGAAGGAGTGATGGCAGATGGTGAATGATAAGGATTTACTGTCCTTTGATTATAAAAAGGATTTCCCTTTGCTGGCAGCTAACGATGTTGCTTATTTGGACAACTCTGCTACCACACAAAAGCCTGCCTGCGTTATTGAGTCAGAGCGTGATTTTTATCTCAAACACAATGCTAATCCGTTGCGTGGTTTGTATGACCTGGCAATGCAGGCAACTGATATTTATGAAGATGCGCGCGTTGCTGTGCAGAAGTTCATCAATGCCAAAAGCGAGCAGGAAATTATTTTTACCCGCAATACTACGGAAAGCCTGAATTTGGTGGCATATAGCTACGGTCTGGCTAACCTTAAGCCCGGTGATGAAATCGTTACCACGATTATGGAACATCACAGCAACATGTTGCCATGGCGCATGGTTGCGCAGCAGACCGGTGCTGTAGTAAAGTACATTGAATGTGCTGTTGACGGCAGCATCAGCGATGAGGCTATCGATGCTGCTGTAACCGAAAAAACTAAAATCGTAGCAATGGCAGAGGTTTCCAACGTTTTGGGACGCTTGAACCCGATTGCTAAGGCTATTGCCGCTGCGCATAAGGTTGGCGCTGTTGCTGTGATTGACGCAGCGCAGAGCGCACCGCATATGGCGATTGATGTGCAGAAAATGGATGCTGATTTTCTTGCCTTCAGCGGTCACAAGATGCTCGGACCTATGGGCATCGGTGTGCTGTACGGCAAGAAGGAGCTGCTGGAGGCTATGCCTCCGTTCCTGAGCGGTGGCGAGATGATCAGCTTTGTAAGCCGTGACGGTCAGGAATATGCGCCGTTGCCGCACAAGTTTGAAGCAGGCACGGTAAATGCTGCCGGCGCAGCCGGACTGCATGCTGCTATCGAATATATCAACAGCATCGGCTTTGAGGTAATCGAAGCGCGCGAAGCAGCGCTGACGAAATTAGCTTTTGATGCCATGCAGAAGATTCCCGGTGTGCAGATTATTGGCGGCAAAACTGCGGAGGAACACAAGGGTATTCTCACCTTTAAGGTAGAAGGCGTGCACCCGCATGATATTGCTGCAATCCTTGATGCTGACGGCGTAAATGTACGTGCCGGCAATCATTGCGCTCAGCCGCTGCTGGACCATCTTTGCACCGGTGCAACTGCCCGTGCAAGTCTGGCCTTCTACAATTCGGCAGCAGATGTAGAGCGCTTCATTAACAGCTTATCTACAATAAGGGAGAGAATGGGCTATGGCAGATAATAGAGCCTTTTATAACGAAATTTTAATCGACCACAATATGCATCCGGCTCATAAGCATGATTTGCCCGACGCAGACGTAGAGATGCGTGGCTATAATCCCAGCTGCGGCGATGATATCACCATGAAGCTGAAGCTCGCCGACGGAGTGGTTGTTGACGGTGCCTTTCAGGGCAGCGGTTGTGCAATCAGCCAGGCCAGTGCTGACATGATGCTGGATTTGGTTATCGGCAAGAGCGAGGAAGAGGCCTTGCGCCTTGCTGATATTTTCCTGCGCATGATTAAGGGCACTGCCAGCGAGGAAGAGATTGACGAGCTGGAGGAAGCAGGTGTGCTGCAGGATGTATCCCACATGCCGGCGCGCGTTAAATGCGCCGTGCTTGGCTGGCATACACTGGAGCAGATGCTGGATAAAAAGGCATAAGTTAATTAACGGGCAGCTTTCGCACAGGCGGAGGCTGCCTTTTAATATATGCAGGTACAAAATAAAGTTATCGGCGTTCTTGCCAAAAGCCTGCTTTTGCTGTTAAATAAGAGTAGACGTGTTTATGAGGGAGATGAAGTAATGCTGACCAAAAGTTTTATTGAATTTTTATATGATGCAGCGCATATCCAGCGCTGGAATGAGCATATCCGTCCCAGCGGCTTTACAGAGCTTGATAAGCAGGCTCATAAGATGATGATTATGTATGTGCTGGCCCGCCATGAGGAGGATGACCATGGTGCGCAGCTCAACTGGCGTCTGCTGATTGAGGGCGGCATTTTTGAGTTTTTGCAGCGTAATGTGCTGACTGATATCAAGCCGCAGATTTTCCATGAAATGATGCGTGTTTATGGCAAGGAGCTTAATGCCTGGGTTTATCAGGAGCTGCGGCGGCGGATTCCTGATATTCAGGAAGATTTTATGGAAAAAATGCAGCTCTATTTTGAGGACCCGCAATACTGCGCTATGGAAAAAAAGATTTTACGCGCTGCACATTATCTGGCAACAAAATGGGAATTTGAGCTGATATATCACTTTAATGAGGGTATTTACGGCAGTGAGGATACCAAGGCTGTTATAGAAAACGAGCTGGAGGATCATTACGACTTGGCGGCAGTAAAGAAGCTGGCGCTGAAGGGTAAGAGCAGCAAGTTTATCGATCTTGTCGGCCAACTTCGCTTCCAAAAGCGTTGGGCGCAGTCGCCGCGTGTTCCTGAAACCTCTGTTATGGGGCATGTACTGTTGGTAGCGATTATGGGTTATTTTTGCGCAGTTAAGCTGGGAGCCTGTGATGAGCGTATCGTGGGCGATTTCCTCTGCGGTCTTTTCCACGATTTGCCGGAGGTGCTGACACGCGATATTATTTCACCGGTCAAACGCAGTGTACCGGGCCTTGATGAGCTGATTAAGCGTATGGAAGAGCGTATGGTAGCTGAAAAGATCCTGCCGCTCTTGCCTTATACCTGGCATGAGGATATTCTGTATTATACGCAGGATGAATTTTCCAATCGTGTCAGAATTGACGGCAAGGTAGTACATACGAGTATTGAAGAGATTAGCAGCAAGTACAACAAGCCTGGCTTCCATGCAATTGACGGCAGTGTGCTCAAAGGTTGCGATAATCTTTCGGCCTTTGTAGAGGTGTGGCTGTCGCGTCGCTATGGCATAACCTCCAAGCATATGGAGGAGGGCGAGCGGGCTATTCGCGAGCAGTACAAGAATAAAATTATTGGTGGAATTGATTTTGGCAGAGTATATGACGAGTTCCCTATAATAGACTAAAGTAAAACGCCGGCGGCTTCGCTGGCGTTTTTGTTGTAAACAAAGCAGTTTTGTAAGTAAAAAAGCTTTAAAACATTAAAAAAATTACATAAATTTCAGTAGACAGTGAATAGTGTACACGATATAATAAGAGTACGGATATGGGGTTATATCCTTTTGGAAAGCAAGGAGGCTTGATTATGAATATTTTTGAAATGGCCCAAATTCCACTGAATAAAGCGATTGAGACAATGGAGCTTGATGCAGGCGCAGCAGCTATTATTGCGGTTCCCGAACGTACTTTGGAAGTTTCTATTCCTGTAAAAATGGATGACGGTACTACAAAAGTATTTACCGGCTATCGCAGCCAGCACAGCACAATCCTTGGCCCCGCAAAAGGCGGTGTACGCTATCATCAGAATGTAAGCATGGATGAGGTAAAGACGCTTGCCTTTTGGATGACCTGTAAATGTGCCGTAGCCGGTTTGCCCTATGGTGGCGGCAAGGGCGGTATTATCGTAGATCCGGCAAAGCTTTCAAAAGCTGAGCTTGAGCGTCTGACACGCGGTTATATAGATAAAATTGCACCGATTATCGGTGAAAAACGTGATATCCCGGCACCTGATATGAATACTAATGCTCAGATTATGGGATGGATGATGGATGAATACAGCAAGCTGAATGGTCAATATGAGCCTGGCTTTATTACAGGCAAGGCAATCAGCGTAGGCGGCTCCTTGGGACGTACTGCTGCTACCGGACGCGGCGTTGTTGTTGCGGCACTGGAAGCACTGAAGCTGAAAGGAATTCAGCCGCATGAGGCAACTGCTGCTGTGCAGGGCTTCGGCAATGTAGGCAGCTGGACTGCCAAGCTGTTCTGTGATGCAGGCGTTAAGGTTATTGCCTTGAGTGATGTTTATGGTGCTATCTTCAAAGAAGATGGTTTTGATTGCTATGATGTAGATGCATATGTCAAGAAAACCGGCAGCGTAATAGGCTATCCGGGAAGTAAAGCAATTAGCAATGCCGAGCTGCTGGCAATGGATGTTACCGTGTTGGCACCCTGCGCTATTGAACTGCAGCTGACTATGGAGAATGCGGCGGCTGTACAGGCAAGCATTATCTGCGAGGGTGCAAACGGACCGACTACGCCGGAGGCTGACGATATTCTGGAGGCTAAGGGCGTGATGGTTATTCCTGATATTCTGGCCAATGGCGGCGGTGTAACCGTAAGCTATTTTGAATGGGTACAGAATTTGTACCGTTACTTCTGGCCGGAGGAAGAGGTTATTGAAAAGCAGAACGCATTGATGCGCAAGGCCTTTAAGGCTGTTTATGAAAAAGCTAAGCAGTATAATGTAACGATGCGTGTTGCCGCTTACATTGTTGCTCTGGGCAGCCTGGAAGAAGCAATGAAAATCAGAGGCATGGTATAACTGCCGAATTTCGTTTAATAATATAAAATGATATGAACTCCTGCCCGGGCATTGTGCCTTGGCAGGAGTTTTAGCATTGTAGCTGTATTGTCGGCTAACTGTAAAGTTAGCATAAAAAAACTGCACCACCGAAAAGTGATGCAGTTGATTTGGTTTTATATTGCTTTTACCAGCTGCGGGACGAACCGCCGCCACCGCCGCTGCCGCCGCCGAAGCCTCGTCCACCTCCGCCACCACGTCCACCGCCGCGGAAAATCAGCAGCAGCAGGATGCGCGTAAAAAAGCCGCCAAATAAAAGATTATCAATAATAAGAAAACCGATTACTCCCAAAGCAAACAGCAAATCATCCAGGCCGGAGCCTGTATTTTTTTGCGGTTGGGAAGCGGGAGCCTGATATTTCACCCCGCTCAGCTCCGTATTATAGCCTTGGGCAATTTTGGCTGCGGCAGCCTTATAGCCCTGCAAAATACCCTTGCTGTAATTACCGTCCTTGAAGTAAGGAATCATATACTGGTCCTGGATGCGTCCTGTAAGACCGTCAGGCAGTGAACCTTCCAGACCGTAGCCTACTTCAATGCGCGAGCGTCTGTCCTTAACGGCGACGACAATGAGCGCACCGTTATTCTGCTCCTTGCTGCCAATGCCCCATTGGCGCAGAACCTCCAGCGCGTAATCCTCAATAGGCTCGCCGTCAAGAGTGTTGATTGTCAGTACTGCCAGCTGTGCTGTTGTTTTGTTGTCAAGCTCAGCGCCCAAGCTGAGCATTTGCTGTTTATCCTCTTCAGATATGACATCGGCGTTGTCCTGTACGTAAATGCCGCTGCCGGCCGCCGGACGCGGTGGAATGGCGGGCGTGGCGCCAGCGTAAGCGGCAAAGAAGGTCTGCAGGATAAGCAGCAGGCAGATTATAAAACGTTTCATTATTATCCCTCCGTCAGCAGCTTGCAGCTAGCGGGATTATCTGCTTAAAATTTAACCTGCGGTACCTTTTGGGCAGCTGCATCTGCCTTGAAGTAATCCTTGGCAGTAAAGCCGCAGGCACCTGCGTATAAAGAGGTAGGCAGAGATTTTATTTTTGCGTTGTAGACTTGTACGGCATCGTTGTAATCCTTGCGTGCTACGGCGATACGGTTTTCGGTACCTGCCAGCTCATCCTGCAGCTGCTGGAAGTTGGTGTTGGCCTTCAAATCCGGGTAATTTTCGGCAACAACCAGCAGACGGCTCAGAGCACTGTTCATTTCATTGTTGGCTGCAGTTGTTTCTGCTACGGTTTTGGCACCGCCCAGCTTAGCGCGAGCGTCGGATACAGCCTTGAATACCTCTGTTTCGTGTGCTGCATAGCCTTTGACGGTATTTACCAGATTAGGGATTAAATCGTTACGGCGCTGCAGCTGGTTTTCCACCTGCGACCATTTGCCGGTAACATTTTCATTCATACTTACAAGACCGTTATAGCTGCTGAAGAACATAGCGGCCATAATGACAATAGCGGCGATAACGCCTAAAAGACCTTTTCCCATTTTTATAGCTCCTTTCGTATTTAACGGATATCAGACAGACTTGCAAGGTCTGCTTGATTTAATTGTAGAAGAAAGCTTTCATACTGTCAATTTACAAAAAGTCAAAAAGGCAAAGAATTTGCGAAACTATTGTGAAATATGCCGCTTTTTTTCAGCAATTAAAGAATCATAGAAAATTATTTATAAAACAGAGATGCTTTTTGTTTTCAAACAATGAGAATAAGAAGGAGAAAAGTTTGGATGCAACTTAATTGCCTTAAAATATTAATTATTATTGCATAATGCCTTAAAGAGGTGTATTATATAATTAGGTAAGCTGGTTTAAGCATTCGTTAAAAGGACAATTAAAGTGCAAATAGAGCGCCGGTTCCGGGAGAGGGGGTAGCTTTTCAGGAAATGGTTCTGAAAGAATGCTGTGTTATATTATATAGGGTGCGGTTATGTAGAAGGTCATTTCACAAGCAGTAGGATGTAGCTGGCATCACTATATCAGCAAATAGTTAGGGGATGAGCTAATATGGCAAAGCAAGTGGATTATAAGGCTGTGGGTCTACGTATCAAAACATTGCGTTTGAAAAATAATATTTATCAGACTGAGCTGGCTAAAAATATAGGTGTATCGCAAACCCATATGAGTAATATCGAAAGCGGACGTGCAGGCCTGACTTTGGAAAATCTGGTTAAGATGACGAATATTTTTAATTGTGGTATTGATGATATAGTATTCGGTGAAGAAAAAGCCAAGAAAGAAACCCAGACAACCTCTCTGGAGAATTTCACTATGCAGGATATCGTGCAGGCTTTGCAGATGCTGAAGACTATTAAGGGTTAATCAATTTAATGGTAAAGATTGCCGTGACTGAGTATGGTTGCGGTAGTCTTTTTTTTATGCTTTTTTCTGCCATAGATTTTTCACTTGCCTAAAGTCGAAAAGTCAAATATAATATATTCAAATATATAATCAAGGTGAGTAACTATGAAAAATTTAGCGGATGCAATTGAAAGCTTTATTATAGGTGAATTGCTGCGTGAGCATGAGGATACTGTGCTTGTGCAGCGCAATGAGCTGGCTGAGCGCTTGTCTTGCGCTCCTTCGCAGATAAGCTATGTGCTCAGTACGCGGTTTACGCCTGAGCGTGGCTTTATGGTGGAGTCAAGGCGCGGCAGCGGCGGTTTTGTACGTATTGTACGTATGCAGCCTGCGGCAGAAACACCCAAGCCGCCTACAGCATTGCAGCTGGTGCAGCATTTGCTGCAGCAGAAGATGATTACAGCAAGGGAAGGCGCTTTACTGCAGTATATGCTGCAGATTATCGACGCCGATGAGGATAAGAAGAAGGAAATATTGCAGCAGGCTGTAGGCTTGCTGCACAGCACCGGACGGAGGTGAAGAAATGCTTTGTGAAAATTGTCATAAAAAACAGGCTATCATGCACATGGTATGCCTGGTAGGTGATAAGCAGATTGATAAATGGCTTTGCGGTGACTGCGCTAAGGATTACCTGCCTATGGGTATGGGCGATATGCCGCTGACACCGGAGGGGGCCAAACGCTTTTTGGATGAAATGCTGAAGGGCGCAGGACGCAAGCCAAAGAAAAAGGTTACCCGCGAGGGATTCAGCGAGGCTGCAGCAAAGGTGCTGGAGCTGGCTACCACGAAGGCTTTGGACTGCGGCAGCGAGCATATAGGTACGGAGCATATTTTGTGGGGTCTTTTGACGATACAGGATTGTACCGGCAAAAAGTTGCTGCATAAATTACATAATAATCTCGATGAGATGAAGACAGAGCTGGAGAGCTGGCTGGAGAAGGGCAGCAAGCAGTCTAAGCTGCCGCAGTACAGCCAACGCGCGCAGCGTGTAATGGAGCGTGCGGCAGAGAACGCGCAGGAGCTGGAGCAGGAATACGTCGGCAGTGAGCAGCTGCTTGTAGGTCTGTTGGCGGCAGGCGATGGCATTGCCTATCAGGTACTGCAGAAGTTTAAGATTACGCTGGCCGCTGTCAAGGAGCTGGTGCAGGCATTGGATGATCAGCGCAAGGCTGTGCCGGGCAGAAATCAGCAGCGTCGTCAGGCAGAAGAAAAACAGGCTGATGTTCTGGAGGTTCTTTCAGGCTACGGACGTAATCTGAACCTGGAGGCCAGCCGCGGTAAAATTGATCCTGTTATCGGCCGTGATAAGGAGGTTGAACGCCTTATCCAGATTTTGTGCCGCAGAACAAAAAATAACCCGGTAATTATCGGCGAGGCCGGTGTGGGTAAAACAGCTATTGCTGAGGGCTTGGCGCAAAAGATTATTAAAGGTGACGTGCCTGAGTTTCTGCAGCGGAAAATTATTTTTTCGCTGGAGCTGGGAATGCTGGTGGCAGGTGCAAAATATCGCGGTGAATTTGAAGACCGCATGAAGGAAATACTAAAGCTGGTGCGCGATGACAAGCGGATTATCCTCTTTATCGACGAACTGCATACCATTATCGGTGCCGGCAGTGCCGAGGGCAGTATAGATGCTGCCAATATTATCAAACCGGCGCTGGCGCGTGGAGAGCTGCAGGTTATCGGCGCAACAACTGTTGATGAATACCGCAAGCATATCGAAAAGGATGCGGCGCTGGAAAGACGCTTCCAGCCTGTGCTTGTTGATGTACCGAGCACGGAAACCAGCGAAGCGATGCTGTTGGGACTGCGCAAGCGTTATGAGGAATTCCACAAGCTGAAGATTCAGCCGGAGGCTGTCAAGGCTGCGGTGGAGCTGAGTGACCGCTATATTACGGACAGAAATCTGCCTGATAAGGCTATTGACCTGATGGATGAGGCCTGTGCCCGTTTGCGTATCAAACTGTATAAAAAATCTGCGCCCGCAAGAGAGCTGCAGGAGCAGCTGGAATATCTGCAGATGGAAAAGGAAGAGGCTGTAGAGCAGCAGGATTACGAAAAGGCAGCAGAGTTGCGCGACAGCGAGGCTGAGCTGCAGACGCAGCTGGCGGCAGCCTTGGCCGAGGTGGCCATGAAACAGCCGGTAACTGCGGAGGATGTGGCTGAGGTTGTTGCTTCCTGGACCGGTATTCCGCTGACACGTCTGACGGAAACAGAAAGCAGCCGTCTGCTGCAGCTGGAGCAACGTCTGCACAAGCGTGTTATCGGTCAGGATGAGGCCGTGAGCGCGGTAAGCAGAGCTGTTCGCCGTGCCCGCGCAGGCTTTAAGGATAAAAACAGACCGGTCGGCTCTTTCCTGTTCCTAGGTCCTACAGGTGTAGGTAAAACCGAGCTGGCGAAGGCGCTGGCACAGGAGCTTTTTGGTGATGAACGCGCTATGTTGCGCTTCGATATGTCGGAATACATGGAAAAGCACACCACAGCACGCCTGATTGGCGCACCTCCGGGCTATGTAGGCTATGACGAGGGCGGACAGCTGACGGATGCGGTACGCCGTAAGCCTTACTGTGTAGTGCTTTTGGATGAAATCGAAAAGGCACATCCGGATGTGTTTAATCTGCTGCTGCAGATTATGGAGGATGGCCGTCTGACCGACGGTCAGGGACGCACGGTAGACTTCCGTAATGCCGTGCTGATTATGACAAGCAACGCCGGCGCACAGCAGCTGGCTAATACAAGACCGCTTGGCTTTGCCGGCAATGAGGCAGGCGAGCGCAAGAACCGCAAGGAGCAGGTGCTTGCTGAAATCAAGAACGTGTTCCGTCCGGAATTTTTGAACCGTGTGGACGAAATCCTTGTCTTTAATTCCTTGGGCAGACAGGAGCTGGAGCTGATTGCCGACAATATGCTGCGTGAGCTGAACCAGCGTCTGGCAGGCAACGGCCTCAGCATCGAGCTTACCGCTCCGGCACGCGAGCTGTTGCTGAAGGAAGGCAGTGACAGCAAGTATGGTGCGCGTCCGCTGCGCCGTGCTTTGCGTAAGCTGGTGGAGGATCCGCTGAGCGATTTGTTCCTTGCCGGAAAATTCCATAGCGGCGACAAGATTATTGCCGAGGCTGCAGATAAAAAAATGGACTTCCATACGGCGATTGAGGGAGCAAAGTTTTTGTTGGAGCTGCCGGTGACAGATGAACAAGCTGCTTCTGTAAGCAGCGGAAAGGAGCCGCAGCATGGCCAGAACTAAGAGCAGATTTGTCTGTCAGGAATGCGGTTATGTTGCTTCCTCGTGGCTGGGACGCTGCCCGGAATGCGGCGGTTGGAATACGCTGGCAGAGGAGGCGGAGGTAACTGCCAAGACCGGTAAAAGCTATTTGCCTGCAAATAACGAAAAGCTGCGGCCGCGTACTATTGCCAGTGTTGCCCAAACCAAGGTAGAACGTCTGGCAACAGGGATTCGCGAATTTGACCGCGTGTTGGGCGGCGGTGTCGTTCCTGGCAGCCTTGTGCTGCTTGGAGGCACGCCGGGTATCGGTAAATCTACGATTTTGCTGGACGCAGGCCTGCGCTTCGGGCAACAGGGAATAAAGGTGCTGTATGTCAGCGGCGAGGAATCGGAGGAGCAGACTGCAATGCGTGCCGTCCGTTTGGGCGGAGCGCAGGCCAATGATAACCTGCTGATTCTTACGGCAACGGATTTGGATGCTATTTTAGCACAGGCGAATGCCTTGAAGCCGCAACTTCTGATTATCGACAGTATTCAGACTATGTATAACCCGGAACTGCAGACTGCTGCCGGCAGTGTGGGGCAGGTGCGTGAGTGTACGGCTAAGCTGCTGCAGTTTGCCAAAAGTACGGGCATTGCGGTGTTGCTCATCGGTCACGTTACTAAGGACGGCACTATCGCCGGACCGCGCCTATTGGAGCATATGGTGGACGTGGTGCTGCAGTTTGAGGGTGACCGTTCCTATTCCTTCCGCGTTCTGCGTGCATTAAAAAACCGCTTCGGCAGTACGAGCGAAAGCGGCATTTTCTCTATGGAGGCGGGCGGTCTGCAGGAGGTAGCAAATCCTGCCGGTCTTTTTTTGGAGGAAAGAGATGGTGAAGCAGCAGGCAGTGTTATCGGTGCCTGCATGGAAGGCAATAGGCCGATTATGGCAGAATTTCAGGCGCTGGTAGCTAAAACTCCCTACGGCATGCCAAGACGTACGGCAGTAGGCTTTGACTATAACAGAGTGAATATGCTGCTGGCGATTCTGGAAAAACGTTTTGGCTTAGACTTTGGCATTTATGATGCTTATGTCAACGTAGTTGGTGGCATGAAGGTTAATGAGCCGGCAGCAGATTTGGCGGTGGCGGCAGCGCTTGTTTCCAGCTATCGCAACAGGCCTCTGCCTAAGGGTATCCTCGTCTTTGGCGAGGTTGGTCTTACAGGCGAGGTGCGCCGCGTTAGCGCGCCCGAGCGCAGGATTATGGATGGCGTTAATCTGGGCTTCAGCAAATTCATTGTACCGGACAGCAAGCTGCAGCTGCCTTCTGTCAAGGCACAGATTGTGCGTGTCAAAACATTGGAGCAGGCGATTGCGGCTATGTTCGGTTAAAGACAACATTTATAGATTAGTCAGATATAAAAAAGCGCAGGCTGGTGAACAGTCTGCGCTTTCTTGTCTATACAGTGGGCAATCCTCATATACCGGCTGATGCTTATAATGCAAAAAAATCCCGGTACACTTCCCTCAAAATGTACCGGTAAAGCAATTGGTATAAGGAACAACGTCCCAGCAAATGTCTTAAGGTTATTATGGTTATATTATAAATTGTGCGACAATTTGTGGGCGTTGCCATAGCAACGTTTTAACAGTTTGCAAGCGCTTTCTTTATTTACAAAACATCTCAGAAAAGAATAATTTTGTAAGTTTTGTAAGTGAAACCGGATATCGCATAAAAGCGCAGTTTTAGGGGCTTTTTCGCAATTTTGAAATTCGCAAAAAATGTTGCATGAGCAACAAAATTACTAAACGTTTACTTTAGTTACATAATATTTACATATGTATTTTAATTTGGGATAATAAGGATGTGGAATAACTAATATAAAATAGAAGGCTGGTGATAATATGGCAGTAAAAATGTTTGCACCGAATTATCATGATATACCGTTGTTTAAAGGCTTAGGCAGAGACGAGATTAACGAGGTTCTGCATAAGTTTCATGGACTGATTAAGCATTTTCCTAAATCCGACTATATTTATCTGGCAGGTGACTGCATCGAAAATTTATGCGTTGTCATGGAAGGCACTGTTCAGATGATCAAAGAGGATATCTGGGGTGAAAAATCCATTATTGCCAATTTGAGCGCAGGCGATGTTTTTGCGGAAAACTACTTGGGCAAGCTGAGTGACCGCAGTGTGGTAAGCTATTTTGCGGCAAGCGACAGCGAGATTCTGATGCTTCCTTTGGGAAGAATGCTGTTTGATGGCAGCAATCACAATGAAACCAACAGACGTTTGATGTGCAATATCGTTTCGATTCTGGCAGACAATAATACACGCCTGATTGAGAAAACGGAAATTCTTTGCAAAAAGACCTTGCGCGGTAAGATTATGGCTTATCTTGAGCAGGAAGCAAGGTACAATGGCAGTGATAAATTTACTATTCCTTTTAACCGTACCGATTTGGCTAATTATCTGGATGCCGACCGCAGTGCTTTGACCAGGGAGCTGGCGCGCATGCGTGCTGACGGACTTATCAGCTTTGAGAAGAATACATTTGAGATTCTGGAGCATTCTCATACGGAATAATAATTTTATTAAGAAAGGCACCGTGAAGGTGTCTTTTTTATTGTCATGAACAGTTGCTGAAATTAGTACCTGAACAGCTGAAAAACAGTGCTTAAGTAATTAAAATAAGATACGTAAGTTTATAAACAAAAATACAATAGAAATTATAGAATTTAGAAACTAAAATATGAAAAAGATTATGTAAAATATAATAAATTCGTTGCCTAGGCTACAGCGGAAAGATGGGAGAAAATGCTATCATAAAATCAACGGAAGAGCATATAAGATTTCATTGCTGTATGACTTTCGGAAAAAGATTAAAAGGAGGTATTGCTTATGTCCCCTGCAATCAAATGTTTAATTCTGTTAGCGGTAATTGCTTTGTTCTTTGTAACTGAAATTATACCCTTGGCAATTACTGCAATCGGCGGCGCTGTTGCCTGCGGCTTGCTGGGTCTGATTCCGGCCAAGCAGGTTTTCAGCGGTCTCTCTAATTCTACTGTAGTACTGTTTGCCGGCATGTTCGTGGTTGGCGCGGCAATGTTCTACACCGGTTTAGCTCAGGCTATCGGTGAAAAGGTAGTGCATATTTTCGGAACCGGTGAAAACAGTCTGATGCTTGGCTTAATGCTTGTCGGAACTGCTCTTTCTTCTGTTCTCTCCAACACCGGTACCTGCGCTTGTCTGATGCCGGTAGCACTTGGTATCTGTGCTGCTTCCAAAAACCCTGCGTCCCGCCAGCTGTTGCCGATGGCATATGCTTGCGGTTGGGGCGGCATTATTACTCTGGTAGGTACACCGCCTAATATTATCGGCAGTGGCGCTCTGACAGCTGCCGGTTTGCCGGGGTTCAGCTTCTTTGAATTTGCCTGGATTGGTATTCCTCTATCTGTAGCAGGTATTCTCTATATGCTGCTGATTGGTAAGTATCTGCTGCCGAAGGCAGAGCTTGATGCGGATCAGGAAATCGAACAAGAAATTGAAGCTACTACCCATGATAAGAAAAAGCAAATGATTTCCGGTATGATTCTGTTGGTCTGCGTAATCGTAATGGCCTTGGATTTTAAGTTTATCAGCTTGGAAATGACTGCTATTATCGGTGCTCTTGTATGCGTACTTACCGGTTGCCTGACTGAAAAACAGGCTTATTCCTCCATCGACTGGGTAACCATCTTCCTGTTTGCGGGTATGATGCCTGTGTCCACTGCAATGGATAAAACCGGCGCAGGCAAGCTGATTGCTAACTGGGCAGTAGGACTGATGGGCGGCGAACCTACACCGCTTATTGTAACGATAGTACTGTTTTCCATCTCCTGCTTCCTGACACAGTTCATGTCCAACACCGCTTCTGCTGCGTTGCTGTGCCCGATTGGTATAGCGATTGCTAAACAGCTGAATGCAGATCCCAAGGCTGTGGTAATGGCGATTGCTGTTGCTGCATCCTGCGCATTCGCAACTCCCGTTGGCACTCCGCCTTGTACTCTGGTGCTCGGTCCCGGCGGCTACAAATTTATGGACTATGTGAAATGCGGAACCGGTCTGGTGCTGGTATGCTTTGTTGTAAGCTTGATTGTTATTCCGATGGTATGGCCGTTCTTCCCTTAATGCTCCCATATTAGACGACACCCTGAATCAAACACTGGCAGAAAGGTCGCTGTTGCTGTAAAAGCGCAGCGGCCTTCTGCTGTTATGTAGGCGGGAAAATATGATAATAATGAAAGTGTTGACAGCGTATAATATGTTATATTTTTTTAGTACCTGGACGGATGAAATCTGTACTGTAGATACTAAAAACAACTTTAAAAAATTAAATAAATATAATGTAAATAAAATCATTTAAAATATTCTGAAAAACAGTTTAAAATGTTGCTTAAGTCACACATAGGTTGATGCTTTTAGGATAATATTAAGACAACGGGAATGTAGAAATAAACTGTGATAAGTTATATTTATACATTACGTAAAAACTTATAAAAGGAGGAAACTGTTATGTCCCCTGCTATTAAGTGTTTGATTCTGTTGGCTGTGGTTGCATTATTTTTCATTACCGAACTTATTCCATTAGCAATCACTGCTACTGCCGGTGCTATCGCCTGCGGTCTGTTGGGGTTATTGCCTGCTAAGCAAGTTTTTAGTGGCTTATCCAATTCTACCGTAGTATTGTTTGCCGGCATGTTTGTCGTAGGTGCAGCGATGTTTTACACCGGTTTGGCACAGTCCATCGGTAACAAAGTTGTACACCTGTGCGGAACCGGTGAAAACAGCCTGATGTTTGGTCTGATGATTGTCGGCACTGCACTGTCTTCCGTGCTCTCCAACACCGGTACTGCGGCCTGCTTGCTGCCTGTAGCATTAGGCATCTGCTCCGCAGCAAAGATTCCTGCTTCCCGTCAGTTAATGCCTTTGGCATTTGCCTGCGGTTGGGGCGGTATCATCACCATGGTTGGTACACCTCCTAACATCATTGCAACTGGTGCAATGACCGCTGCCGGTCTCCCTGCATTCGGCTTCTTCGAATTCGCATGGATCGGTATTCCTGTATCTATTGCCGGTATGCTGTACATGATGTTCATCGGCAAACATCTGCTCCCGAAGGTTGAGCTTGATGCTGATCAGGAGATCGAACAGGAAATCGAAGCTAACAGCACCGATTCCAAGAAAATGATTATCTCCGGTATTATCCTGCTGGCAGTTGTTATCGTAATGGCACTGGGTATCAAAGGCGTAACCCTTGAGATGGCTGCTATCATCGGCGCTCTGGTTTGCGTACTGACCGGTTGCTTGACTGAAAAACAAGCTTATGCTTCTATCGACTGGGTAACCATCTTCCTGTTCGCAGGTATGATGCCTGTATCCACCGCTATGGATAAAACTGGCGCTGGCAAACTCATCGCTGAATGGACCGTTAGCCTGATGGGCGGCTCTCCTTCTCCGTTGGTTGTAACCGCAGTTCTGTTCATCCTGTCCTGCGGCCTGACTCAGTTCATGTCCAACACCGCATCCGCAGCTCTGCTGT